>Ga0209050_1002493_pt1 | contig 15562 bp, 9 predicted proteins | sample Araplavi_mTSA_r2_FD_184276 | JGI IMG/M metagenome (GOLD analysis project Ga0209050, IMG submission 184276) | Arabidopsis root microbial communities from North Carolina, USA - plate scrape MF_Cvi_mTSA_r2 (SPAdes) (version 2) | ecosystem: Host-associated > Plants > Roots > Endosphere | place: USA... | reverse complement strand
TCGGCATCGATATTTTCCGCGCCGCGGCCATGCTCACGGTGTTGTTCTCCGACCTGTCCATTGGCCAGATGCTCGCGGTGTTCAGCTACCTGTGGTTCATGATCGGTCCGGTCGAACAACTGCTGAACCTGCAATATGCCTACTACGCTGCCGGTGGTGCGCTGTCGCGGATCAATGAACTGCTGTCGCGCGCTGATGAGCCTGAATACCCGGGCGGCGTCGACCCGTTCATCGGGCGCGAGACGGTCGGGCTGGAAGTACAAGGGTTGAGCTTCGGTTATGGCGATGAACTGGTCCTGAACCAGATGAACCTGTCCATCGCCCCCGGCGAAAAGGTCGCGATCGTCGGCGCCAGTGGCGGGGGCAAGAGCACGCTGGTGCAACTGCTGCTGGGCTTGTACACGCCGTTGGCCGGAACCATTCGCTTCGGCGGTTCGACCCAGCAGGAGATCGGCCTGGAAACCGTGCGGGAAAATGTTGCCGTGGTCCTGCAACATCCGGCGCTGTTCAACGACACCATCCGGGCCAACCTGACCATGGGCCGTGAGCGCAGTGACGAGGCTTGCTGGCATGCACTGGAAATCGCCCAATTACACGGCACGGTGCGGGATTTGCCCAATGGTCTGGACAGCGTCGTCGGGCGCTCCGGCGTGCGTTTGTCCGGCGGACAGCGTCAACGCCTGGCCATCGCCCGGATGGTGCTGGCCGAGCCCAAGGTGGTGATCCTCGACGAAGCCACCTCTGCGCTGGATGCCGCCACCGAATACAACCTGCACCAGGCCCTGGCGCGGTTTCTGAGCAACCGCACCACATTGATCATTGCCCACCGCCTTTCGGCGGTGAAACAGGCTGATCGTGTGCTGGTGTTCGATGGCGGCCAGATCGCAGAAGATGGCGATCATCAGCAACTGATTGCCGACGGTGGTTTGTACGCCAAGCTATACGGTCACTTGCAGCGGTTGTAGCCGGATGTCATCAATATTATAAAAAAACATCGTCGCGGCCGAATTCAGTGGCCGCGATACACCCTCCGGGCATAGCTTGTCGCTTGCCGGGATCGGAATCGCAACCTAGTCTAGCGTTAGCGATTTCGTCCGGAAGACGAGCAAGCAGTGCTAATGCAAGGGACCTCATGAATCAAACGCGGACTCTCGGAACGCCACGGTTGTTGGGCATTGTCTGGCCATTTATCGCCGTTGTGTTGTTTCAAGCCTTGCTGGGCGGCGTTAGCCTATATGTACTGTCGGCTGTTCGCGGCTATGTTGCCGGCGAAAGCCTTTGGTCCAAGGGCCAGAAAGATGCCATCTATTACCTCAACCTTTACGCCGACAGCGGCGACGAAGGGACATTTCATAAGTACCAGAACGCCATTTCCGTGCCCCAAGGCGGGCATGAATTGCGTGTGGCGCTGGATCAGCATCCGCCGAACATCGAAGCGGCGCGCCTGGCGATTCTCAAGGGGGGCAACCACCCGGACGACGTTTCCAGCCTGATCTGGCTGTACCTCAACTTTCGTCACTTCAGTTACCTCGAAAAAGCCATCGACCTGTGGACCGTTGGGGATGCCTATCTGGCCAAGCTCGACGACGTTGCCAGGGACATGCATCAGCACATCAATGCCAGGCCTGCCTCTGTTGCGGATATCCAGCGCTGGAAGGAGCAGATCTTTGCGATCAATGATGAAGTGACTCCGGCTGCGAAAGCCTTCAGTGATGCGCTGGGGGAAGGGTCGCGGGTCATTCTTCGTCTGCTGCTGCTGACTAACCTCGCCACTGCGCTTGGATTGATTGCACTGGCGCTGATGCGCACCCACAAGCTGCTCAAGCAGCGCCATGCCTTCGCCGATGCGCTGCAGCTTGAGAAAGAACGGGCGCAGATCACCCTGCAATCGATTGGCGACGGCGTGATCACCACGGATGTTTCCGGTGCGATTGCCTACATGAATCCGGCGGCCGAGGCATTGACCCACTGGAAGGCCGAGCAGGCGACAGGCTTGCCGCTGGCGGCGCTGTTCAACCTGTTGGACGAAGAGGCCCAGACCGATGGCTTCACCCTTATCGAGCATATTCTCAGCGGCCAGCTCAGTGGCGGCAGCGAGCACTCCAGGCTGATTCAACGCCTGGACGGCAGCACGGTGTCGGTCACGCTGGTGGGCGCGCCCATCCGCAATGCCGGCAAAGTCAGCGGGACGGTGCTGGTGCTGCATGACATGACCCAGGAGCGGCAATACATCGCCAATCTGTCATGGCAGGCGACGCACGATGCCTTGACCGGACTCGCCAATCGCCGTGAGTTCGAATATCGCCTGGAACAGGCGCTGCATAACCTGACCCGCTACTCGGGGCGCCATGCGCTGATGTTCCTCGATCTGGATCAGTTCAAACTGGTTAACGATACCTGCGGCCATGCGGCGGGCGACGAACTGTTGCGGCATATCTGCGCCTTGCTGCAATCGGGGCTGCGCGAAGGCGATACCCTGGCGCGCCTTGGCGGTGACGAGTTCGGCATCCTGCTGGAAAACTGCGCGCCGGAAGCGGCGGAGAAAATTGCCGAAAGCCTGCGCCAGACTGTGCAAAATCTGCATTTTGTCTGGAAGGGCCGACCTTTCGTCACCACTGTCAGTATCGGGCTGGTTCATGTCGCGCAGAATCCGACGACGCTCGAAGTTTCGCTGCGTGCTGCTGACATGGCGTGCTACATGGCCAAGGAAAAAGGCCGCAACCGGGTCCAGGTCTATCATCCGGATGACTCGGAACTGTCCCTGCGTTTCGGCGAAATGGCCTGGGTGCAACGTTTGCACATGGCGCTGGAGGAAGATCGATTCTGTCTGTACGCCCAGGAAATCGTCCCCTTGGGTCATGTCGAGCGGGACGGCGGGCATATTGAAATTCTGCTGCGTTTGCATGATGAAGCCGGGCGGATGATCTTGCCCGACAGCTTCATTCCGGCTGCCGAGCGTTATGGCCTGATGAGCTCGCTTGATCGTTGGGTGGTGCAGAACGTGTTCAAGATCATTGCCCAATGCCGGGCCGAGCAAGGCGAGGGCCCGCTGGCCATGTGTGCGATCAATCTGTCAGGCACGACGATCGGGGATGAAGCGTTCCTGGACTTCCTGCGTGAACAGTTTGTGACGCATTCGATTCCGCCTGAAATGATTTGTTTTGAAATTACTGAAACCAGTGCTATTTCAAATCTTGGCAGTGCGATTAGATTCATTAATGAACTCAAAGGCTTAGGATGCCATTTTTCACTGGACGACTTTTGTGCCGGAATGTCCTCATTCGCGTACCTGAAACATTTGCCTGTAGACTTCCTGAAGATCGACGGGAGTTTCGTAAAGGATATGCTGGACGACCCGATTAACCGCGCCATGGTCGAGGTGATCAATCACATCGGCCATGTCATGGGTAAACGCACGATTGCCGAGTTTGTCGAAACGCCCCAGATCGAGCAGGCATTGCTGGAGATCGGGGTGGATTACGCTCAAGGGTATGTGATTGAACGCCCGCATCTGTTTACCAGCGATAGCTTGTTGAGTCGTCCTGCCAGGCCACAGCCGATGTTGTTCAAGGCCCCTGGCACGTTCCGTTGAAATTCCTGCCGGTCTTACAATCACAATCAAAAGGAGCTCGACAGTGATCGACACATTCAACCGAACCGGACCGCTCATGGAAGCTGCAAGTTACCCTGCCTGGGCCCAGCGCCTGATCCAGGATTGCAGCGAGAGCAAGCGCCGGGTTGTCGAACACGAACTGTACCAACGCATGCGAGACAACAAACTCAGTGCGAAGACCATGCGCCAATACCTGATCGGTGGCTGGCCGGTGGTCGAACAGTTCGCGTTGTATATGGCACAAAACCTGACCAAGACCCGCTTCGCTCGTCATCCCGGCGAAGACATGGCCCGTCGCTGGCTGATGCGCAACATCCGCGTCGAATTGAACCACGCCGATTACTGGGTGCATTGGAGTCGCGCGCACGGTGTCAGCCTGGAGGACCTGCAGGCACAGCAGGTTGCACCGGAGCTTCACGCGTTGAGCCATTGGTGCTGGCACACCAGTTCGGCCGACTCGCTGATCGTTGCGATTGCCGCCACCAACTACGCCATCGAGGGAGCGACCGGTGAATGGTCGGCGGTGGTTTGTTCCAACGGTATCTACGCCGCCTCGTTCCCCGAGGAGGATCGCAAGCGGGCGATGAAGTGGCTGAAGATGCATGCCCAGTACGACGATGCCCATCCGTGGGAAGCCCTGGAAATCATCTGCACATTGGCGGGCACCAACCCGAGCAAAGCCCTGCAGGTGGAACTGCGCCAGGCCGTTTGCAAGAGTTACGACTACATGTACCTGTTTCTCGAGCGTTGCATGCAATTGGAGCACGCAGAGCGGGCACCGGTCGTGCGTGAGCGGATGGCATTGGCCGAAGGCTGATTCAAAGTCTGGTTGAAACAACTGTGGGAGCGAGCCTGCTCGCGAATGCGGACTGTCAGTCAACATCATTGTTGAAGGTCAGATCCTTTTCGCGAGCAGGCTCGCTCCCACATTGGTTTATGTGGTGGCTGAAAAAATCAGCCCGCCATCTCCAGCCGGTTACGACCTTCGCGTTTGGCCACATATAGCGCACTGTCTGCCCGTCGCAACAGGCTGTCGGCGGACTCGCCGGGCAACAGGGTCGAACAGCCGAGGCTGACTGTCAGCAAGATCGTATGACCTTCGGCCAGGTACTCTTCGGATTGCACCGCAAACCGCAGCCGTTCACCCACCATGGCCGCGGCTTCGCGGCTGGTATTGGACAGCAGTATCAGAAACTCTTCACCGCCATAGCGGAACACCATGTCGACGTTGCGCAGCTGGTTTTTGATCGAGGCGGCAACCGCCTTGAGCACGTGATCGCCAGTGCTGTGGCCATGGGTGTCATTGACCAGCTTGAAATGATCGATGTCCAGCATCAGCACCGATAACGGTTGCAGATGGCGCCGGGACAGCTCGATTTCCCTTTGTAGCGTCTGGTCCATGGCGATGCGGTTACCGGTGCCCGTCAGCGGGTCGCGCAGTGCGCTCTGGGTGGCAGTACGGTAAAGCAGCGCGTTGCGCATCGGAAACAGCAGCGCGGCCAGCAGCGATTCGAGATTGCCCTGTTCCTGTTCGCTAAAACGTTGATTGCGGCGGAAAATCAGTTCACCCAGGTGTTCGCCATCGTGGCTGAGGTTGTAACTGATGGAATGGTGGCCACGCTGGCCGAATTCCAGGCGCAGATCACTGCTTTTGTGCAGGTAGCACAAGGCGTCCAACGGCACCAATCGCTGAATCTCGCGATAGAAAGTCCCAAGAATGCGTTGCGGTTCCAGACTGGTTTGTAGTTGCAGGCCCAGTTGCTGGCGCATTTGCGCAAGGCTGACGGGCCGTTCCAGAAGAGGCGGCTGCTGACCAAAGCCCAGGCGCTGCAATTTGGCGCTATCGAAGTCAATTGCGTTGGTCTGGGAAGGTGGTTTCATTAGGCGTGCGCCCCTGAGCAGTAAGGCTGTCTTACAAGCAGGGTGAGAGCGGCTTAGGGCTGCGCGTCGTACTGGTCCATCAGTCCCGTAGGACATTTCGTACAAGTTTAATCTGCTTTCTGGAAGATGAGTAACGGCTGCACTCACGCTTCACCCCGTCTGCTTTCACGTTGCGTGTCTGAGCAAACTTAGAGCGAAAGTCGTGCCATTCGGTTCATCAAAATAAAATTCGTATTAAATCAAATGGTTGTGCTTCGACTACTACGGGTATGGCGCAGCGTGTGACGGTTGTTTGACAGGTGCCGGGGTGTCTTCGAGTGCCGCGGCGGAAAGCCGGCGCGGCACCGATAAGCGACGTATGGTCGTTATTGGGCGTTGAACGCCTGACCATTGATACCGGTGCTGTCCGGGCCCATCAGGTAAAGGTAGACCGGCATGATCTCCTCGGGCGTCGGGTTGTTCAGCGGGTTTTCCCCCGGGTAGGCCTGGGCGCGCATGCTCGTGCGGGTAGCGCCCGGGTTGATGCTGTTGGAGCGCACCGGGGCCACGGTATCGACTTCGTCAGCCAGAGTTTGCATCAGGCCTTCGGTCGCGAATTTGGAGACGCCGTAAGCGCCCCAGTACGCACGCCCTTTGCGGCCGACGCTGCTGGAAGTGAACACCACCGAGGCGTCCTGCGACAGCTTGAGCAACGGCAGCAATGTGCTGGTGAGCATGAACATGGCATTGACGTTGACTTGCATGACCCGCATGAAGTTTTCGCCGGAAAGCTGCTCGATCGGCGTGCGCGGGCCGATGATCGACGCATTGTGCAGCAGGCCGTCGAGATGCCCGAATTCGTTTTCGATCATCGCCGCCAGCTCATCGTACTGATGGGGCAGGGCGGTTTCGAGGTTGAACGGGATCACTGCCGGTTGTGGGTGCCCGGCGGCTTCGATTTCGTCGTAGACCAGGGTCAGGTTGGCTTCGGTCTTGCCCAGCAGCAGCACGGTTGCGCCGTGGGCTGCGTAGGTCTTCGCCGCTGCGGCGCCGATGCCGCGTCCTGCGCCGGTGACCAGGATGACCCGATCCTTGAGCAGTTCGGGGCGGGCGGAATAATCAAACATAAAAAACCTCTACATAATCCATCAATAGAGCTGAAAAGATCGCAGCCTGCGGCAGCTCCTACGGGGGATCGACGTGCATCCTGTAGGAGCTGCCGAAGGCTGCGATCTTTTGACGTTAATCAGCAGCCACAGAGGGCGCTATCCAAAACCTTGCGCAACTCCAGTGGATGATCGACCACCACGTCCGCACCCCAGTGACGCGGGTTATCGTCAGGGTGGATGTAGCCGAAGGTCACTGCGGCCGTTCTGGTGCCGGCATCACGGCCCGACTCGATGTCGCGCAGGTCGTCGCCGACGAACAGTACGCTGGCCGGGTCCAGGTCGAGCATCTTGCACGCCAGGATCAGCGGCTCTGGATCCGGCTTGCTGTTCTTCACGTGATCCGGGCAGATCAGTAGCGCCGAACGCTCGGACAGCCCCAGTTGTTGCATGATCGGCTCGGCGAAGCGCAATGGCTTGTTGGTTACCACGCCCCAGATCAGGTTGGCTTTCTCGATATCGGCGAGCAGCTCGGCCATGCCTTCGAACAGCTTGCTGTGTACCGCACAACCGACGAGGTAGCGCTCCAGGAACTCCAGGCGCAAGGCTTCGAAACCCGGCGATTCCGGGTCCATGGCGAAGGTCACTGCGACCATGGCCCTGGCGCCGCCGGAAATCTCGTCGCGGATGTGCTTGTCGTTCATCGGTGGCAAGCCGCGGTCGGCACGCATCGCCTGACAGATCGCAATGAAGTCTGGCGCGGTGTCGAGCAGGGTGCCGTCCATGTCGAAAAGAACTGCTCTGATTGGCATCGGCTTACTCCTCGCGCAGGGTCTGGATCATGTAGTTGACGTCCACGTCGGCGGCCAGCTTGTAGTGCTTGGTCAGCGGGTTGTAGGTCAGGCCGATGATGTCCTTGACGGTCAGGCCGGCCATGCGGCTCCAGGCACCGAGTTCGGAAGGGCGGATGAACTTCTTGAAGTCGTGGGTGCCGCGCGGCAGCAGCTTCATGATGTATTCGGCGCCGACGATGGCGAACAGGTACGCCTTCGGGTTGCGGTTGATGGTCGAAAAGAACACCTGGCCGCCGGGCTTGACCATGCGGAAGCAGGCGCGGATGACCGACGACGGGTCTGGCACGTGCTCAAGCATTTCCAGGCAGGTGACCACGTCGAACTGCTCCGGCATTTCCTCGGCCAGGGCTTCGGCGGTGATCTGCCGGTATTCGACGTTGACGCCCGACTCCAGCTGATGCAACTGGGCAACCGCCAGTGGCGCTTCGCCCATGTCGATACCCGTCACGGTCGCACCGCGCTGGGCCATGGCTTCGCTGAGGATGCCGCCGCCGCAACCGACGTCGAGGACTTTCTTGCCGGCCAGATTGACCCGCTCGTCAATCCAGTTGACCCGCAGCGGGTTGATGTCGTGCAGCGGTTTGAATTCGCTTTCGCGGTCCCACCAGCGATGGGCCAGGGCCTCGAATTTGGCGATTTCGGCGTAGTCGACGTTGCTCATGGTTTAAGTCCTCTGAAACTTGAAAAATCCTGTTGCCCCGGATGTGTTCCGGGGTGCTTACGATTCGGTACGGCCGCTGATGCGCTGGCCCCAGGCCTTCGCGACAGCGCCAAGCTGTTGTTCATCCAGGCGTGTCAGGCGACGGTCGTCGAGCAGTTGCTTGCCGGCCACCCAAAGGTGTTTCACGCAGTCCCGGCCGGTGGCGTATATAAGCTGCGAAACCGGGTCGTAGACCGGTTGCTGGGCCAGGCCGGAGAGGTCGAACGCCACCATGTCCGCGGCCTTGCCGATTTCCAGAGAGCCGGTTTCGGCTTCGATGCCCAGCGCACGGGCACCATTGAGGGTGGCCATGCGCAAGGCGCGATGGGCATCCAGCGCGGTGGCCGAGCCGGCGACAGCCTTGGCCAGCAGGGCCGCGGTGCGGGTTTCGCCGAGCAGGTCCAGATCATTGTTGCTCGCCGCACCATCGGTGCCGACCGCGACATTGACCCCGGCCTCCCACAAACGCTCGACCGGGCAGAAGCCGCTGGCCAGCTTCAGGTTCGACTCGGGGCAATGAACCACGCTGCTGTTGCTTTCTACCAGCAGCGCCAGGTCTTCATCGCTGATCTGGGTCATGTGGACTGCCTGGAAGCGCGGCCCGAGCAAGCCCAGGCGTGCCAGGCGGGCCAGCGGGCGTTCACCGCGCTGCTCGACCGATTGCTGCACTTCGAAGGCGGTTTCATGCACGTGCATGTGGATCGAGGCGTCCAGTTCCTCGGCGATCACCCGGATTTTTTCCAGGTTTTCGTCGCCCACCGTATAGGGGGCGTGGGGGCCGAAGGTGATTTTGATGCGCTCGTGGTGCTTGAGATCGCCAAACAGTTCAACGCCCTGACGAATGGCTTCGTCCGCCGTAGCGGCGCCCGGAATAGGGAAATCGAGGATCGGAATCGCGATCTGCGCGCGAATGCCGCTGTTGTGCACGCGCTCGCTGGCAACCTTCGGGAAGAAGTACATGTCAGAGAAGCAGGTGATGCCGCCTTTGATTTGCTCGGCGATGGCAAGGTCGGTGCCGTCGCGCACGAAGTCCTCGTCGACCCACTTGGCTTCGGCGGGCCAGATGTGGTTTTCCAGCCAGGTCATCAATGGCAGGTCATCGGCCAGGCCGCGGAACAGGGTCATCGCCGCGTGCCCGTGGGCATTGATCAGGCCGGGGCTGAGCAGCATGTCGGGCAATTCGCGGATTTCGGTTGCGTTAAGCTTCAGTGCGGCGGAACGTGGGCCGATAAACACGATGCGTCCATCACGGATGCCCACGCCATGTTCCTTGAGGACGACACCAGCGGGTTCGACGGGTACCAGCCAGGTCGGCAGCAATAACAGGTCGAGCGCAGCGGCAGTGTTCGGCATCGAGGGTCGGTTCCAGTGCTTTTGTAAAGGATGGCGAAGTATACCCGAGCGTCTTCGCGGGGGGATCGCTATAATCGGCGGCTTTTGTTCATGAGTGCGGGGTGAGGGATGCGCGATCGACTGTTGGCTGCGGAAAAGGTAAAGGCCATCGATTGGCGTGATGGCGCTCTCCATCTGCTGGATCAGCGTGTTTTGCCGTTCGAGGAAACCTGGATCGCCTACACCAGTGCAGCCGGTGTGGCCGAGGCCATTCGCTCGATGGTGGTGCGTGGCGCGCCGGCCATCGGCATCAGTGCCGCTTATGGCATCGTGCTCGCGGCCCGTGCCCGGATTGCCGAAGGTGGCGACTGGTATGCGGCGCTGGAAGAGGACTTCATGCTGCTGGCCGACTCCCGTCCTACGGCGGTCAACCTGTTCTGGGCGCTGGGCCGCATGCACGACCGGCTTGATCGCCTGAAAGACAATGCCGATCCGCTGGAGGTGCTGGAGGCTGAGGCCATTGCCATTCACGAAAGTGATCGCGAAGCCAACCTGACCATGGCGCAACTGGGTGTCGACCTGATCCGCAAACATCAGGGCAATGCCCAGGCGATCCTGACCCACTGCAACACCGGGGCACTGGCCACGGGCGGCTTTGGCACGGCGCTGGGGGTGATTCGCGCTGCATTCATCGAGGGGATGGTCGAGCAGGTCTATGTCGACGAAACCCGCCCATGGCTGCAGGGCTCGCGGCTGACTGCATGGGAACTGGCCAATGAAGGCATTCCCGTGACCCTCAATGTCGACTCCGCCGCCGCGCATATCATGAAGACCAAAGGCCCCACCTGGGTCATCGTCGGCGCTGACCGGATCACCGCCAATGGCGATGTGGCCAACAAAATCGGTACCTATCAACTGGCCGTCAACGCCATGCACCACGGCGTGCGCTTCATGGTGGTGGCGCCGAGTTCGACCATTGACATGAACCTGGCCAGTGGCGACGACATTCCGATTGAAGAGCGTGATGGCCGCGAGTTGCTCGAGGTCGGTGGCAAGCGCGTCGGGGCCGATGTCCATGCCTTCAACCCGGTGTTCGACGTGACGCCGGCGGATCTGATCGATGCGATCGTCACCGAAAAAGGCATCGTCGAACGCCCGGACACGGCGAAGATGGCGCAGTTGATGTGCCGCAAGCGTCTGCATTAATTATCGTTGGCGTCTGCACAATCGCTTTCGCGGGCAAGCCCGCTCCCACAGTGTCTTAGGGTGTTCACAAAACCTGTGGGAGCGGGCTTGCCCGCGAAGAGGCCCTGAAAGCCAACAAATCAACCCGAATCGGCCATAAATTCTCCATTCAACACAGCTCTAAGCCCCTCTCGTCCCCTTCAAGCCTGTCACCGGTCAACTAACTACTCTCCATGCGCATCTGGGGGATAGGTGCGTGGCGGCTCTTGTGATAACATCCGGCGGTTTCCATGGTTACCCTGCGGGGTGACCTTTACTGCGCAGATCCATGGCATAACTCGTTGATTTGTCGTAAGCCACTGCATGGCACCGAGCCTGCAGCGGCGAGCTTCGTTGGTCCTGACGAAGTTTCACCAGAAAAAGGAATCAGGCTTCTCATGGGCGAACTGGCCAAAGAAATCCTCCCGGTCAATATCGAAGACGAGCTGAAGCAGTCCTACCTCGACTACGCGATGAGCGTAATTGTCGGGCGGGCACTGCCGGATGCGCGCGATGGCTTGAAGCCCGTGCACCGGCGCGTGCTGTTCGCGATGAGCGAGCTGGGCAACGACTTCAACAAGCCGTACAAGAAATCTGCCCGTGTTGTCGGTGACGTGATCGGTAAGTATCACCCGCACGGTGATACCGCGGTGTACGACACCATCGTTCGGATGGCTCAGCCATTCTCCCTGCGCTACCTGCTGGTAGACGGCCAGGGCAACTTCGGTTCGGTGGACGGCGACAACGCTGCAGCCATGCGATACACCGAAGTGCGCATGACCAAGCTGGCGCACGAGCTGCTGGCCGACCTGCATAAGGAAACCGTGGACTGGGTGCCGAACTACGACGGCACCGAAATGATCCCGGCGGTCATGCCGACCCGTATTCCCAACCTGCTGGTCAACGGTTCCAGCGGTATCGCCGTGGGCATGGCGACCAACATTCCGCCGCACAACCTCGGTGAAGTCATCGACGGTTGCCTGGCGCTCATCGACAATCCCGAGCTGACTGTCGACGAGCTGATGCAATACATCCCCGGTCCGGACTTCCCGACCGCTGCGATCATCAACGGTCGCGCCGGCATCATCGAAGCCTACCGCACTGGCCGTGGCCGCATTTACATGCGCGCCCGCTCGATGATCGAAGACATCGACAAGGTCGGTGGCCGCCAGCAGATCGTCATCACCGAACTCCCTTACCAGTTGAACAAGGCGCGTCTGATCGAGAAGATCGCCGAGCTGGTTAAAGAGAAGAAGCTCGAAGGCATCACCGAACTGCGCGACGAGTCCGACAAGGACGGTATGCGCGTCGTGATCGAGTTGCGTCGTGGCGAAGTGCCTGAGGTGATCCTCAACAACCTCTACGCCCAGACCCAGCTGCAAGCGGTGTTCGGCATCAACATCGTCGCGCTGATCGACGGCCGTCCGCGGATCCTGAACCTCAAGGACCTGCTGGAAGCCTTCGTTCGTCACCGTCGCGAAGTGGTGACCCGTCGTACCGTGTTCGAACTGCGCAAGGCCCGCGAGCGTGGTCACATCCTTGAAGGTCAAGCGGTTGCCCTGTCGAACATCGACCCGGTCATCGCCCTGATCAAGGCCTCGCCAACGCCGTCGGAAGCCAAGGAAGCGCTGGTCAGCACCCCTTGGGAGTCCTCGGCCGTGGTGGCGATGGTCGAGCGTGCCGGCGCCGATTCGTGCCGTCCGGAAAACCTCGATCCGCAATACGGCCTGCGCGACGGCAAGTACTTCCTGTCGCCGGAACAGGCGCAAGCCATTCTGGAACTGCGCCTGCACCGCCTGACCGGTCTGGAACACGAAAAACTGCTGGCTGAGTATCAAGAGATCCTCAACCAGATCGGCGAGCTGATCCGCATCCTCAACAGCGCGACGCGCCTGATGGAAGTGATCCGCGAAGAGCTGGAAGTGATTCGCGCCGAGTACGGCGACGTGCGTCGCACCGAGATCCTCGATGCCCGTCTCGACCTGACCCTGGGCGACATGATCCCGGAAGAAGAGCGCGTCGTGACCATCTCCCACGGTGGCTATGCCAAGACCCAGCCATTGGCTGCGTACCAGGCCCAGCGTCGTGGCGGTAAAGGCAAGTCGGCGACCGGCGTCAAGGATGAGGACTACATCGCTCACCTGCTGGTTGCCAACAGCCACACCACGCTGCTGCTGTTCTCCAGCAAGGGCAAGGTGTACTGGCTGAAGACTTACGAAATCCCTGAAGCATCCCGCGCGGCCCGTGGTCGTCCGCTGGTCAACCTGCTGCCGCTGGATGACGGTGAATACATAACCACCATGCTGCCGGTCGAGGAATACACCGAAGGTCACTACATCTTCATGGCCACCGCCAACGGCACCGTGAAGAAGACCCCGCTGGAATCCTTCAGCCGTCAGCGCAGCGTCGGCCTGATCGCGCTGGAGCTGGATGAAGGCGACGTGCTGATCTCTGCTGCCATCACCGATGGCGAGCGTGAAGTGATGCTGTTCTCCGACGGCGGCAAGGTTACCCGCTTCAAGGAATCCGACGTTCGCGCCATGGGCCGTACCGCCCGCGGTGTGCGCGGCATGCGTCTGCCGGAAGGCCAGAAGCTGATTTCCATGCTGATCCCGGAAGAAGGCAGCCAGATCCTCACCGCTTCCGAGCGTGGTTTTGGCAAGCGCACGGCGATCACCGAGTTCCCTGAGTACAAGCGTGGCGGTCAGGGCGTTATCGCCATGGTCAGCAACGAGCGTAACGGCCGCCTGGTCGGCGCTGTCCAGGTGCTCGACGGCGAGGAAATCATGCTGATTTCCGACCAGGGCACCCTGGTGCGTACCCGTGTCGACGAAGTGTCCAGCCTGGGTCGAAACACCCAGGGCGTGACCCTGATCAAGCTGGCCAAGGATGAAACCCTGGTCGGGCTGGAGCGGGTTCAGGAACCTTCGGAAATCGAAGGTGAAGAACTGGAAGGTGAAGAGGGTGCGGTGTTCGATGGTGAAGTCGTGATCGACGATGCCGTTGAAGACCAGCAACTCGACGCCGCTGCTGACGAAGAACCACAGGAATAAGCGGGTAAGCAGGGGGCGGATGAAAATTCGCCCCCTTGTTGTTTGTCCCTTTGAATAAATATGTCCCTTCTGTAGGAGCGAGCTCGCTCGCGATGGACGTTAACGATAACGCGGGAAGCCTGGTATCCCGCGGCGTTCTCAGGTTTTTCGCGAGCAAGCTCGCTCCTACAGAGTGTCGATTGATGTTGCGATTTATTGCGTGATACCACCAAATCAGAGCGAGATTGGATGTGAGCAAGAGAGCCTATAACTTCTGTGCCGGTCCTGCGGCGCTTCCCGAAGCTGTCCTGCAGCGCGCCCAGGGTGAACTCCTCGACTGGCACGGCAAGGGTCTGTCGGTCATGGAAATGAGCCATCGCAGTGATGAGTTCGTGTCCATCGCCACCAAGGCCGAGCAGGATCTGCGTGATCTGCTGAATATCCCCTCGAACTATAAAGTGCTGTTCCTGCAAGGTGGCGCCAGCCAGCAATTCGCGCAGATTCCTCTGAACCTGCTGCCGGAAAACGGCTCGGCCGACTATATCGACACCGGTATCTGGTCGCAGAAAGCCATCGAAGAAGCTTCGCGCTACGGCCACGTCAACGTTGCCGGCACCGCCAAGCCCTACGACTATTTCGCCATTCCTGGTCAGAACGAGTGGAAACTGTCGAAAGACGCGGCCTACGTTCACTACGCGCCGAACGAAACCATCGGTGGCCTGGAGTTTCAGTGGATTCCGGAAACCGGTGACGTTCCGCTGGTGGCCGACATGTCCTCGGACATCCTGTCGCGCCCGGTGGATGTGTCGCGTTTCGGCATGATCTACGCCGGTGCCCAGAAAAACATCGGCCCGAGCGGTATCGTCGTCAACATCGTTCGCGAAGACCTGCTCGGCAAGGCCCGCTCCCTGTGCCCGACCATGCTCAACTACAAGGTCGCGGCCGACAATGGCTCGATGTACAACACCCCGCCGACCCTGGCCTGGTACTTGTCCGGCCTGGTGTTCGAGTGGCTGAAAGAGCAGGGCGGCGTCGAGGCCATCGGCAAGCTCAACGAAGTCAAGCAGCGCACGCTGTACAGTTTCATCGATGCCAGCGGCCTGTACAGCAACCCGATCAACAAGTCGGACCGCTCGTGGATGAACGTGCCGTTCCGCCTGGCCGACGATCGTCTGGACAAGCCGTTCCTGGCCGGTGCCGACGAGCGCGGCCTGTTGAATCTCAAGGGGCACCGCTCCGTGGGCGGCATGCGCGCCTCCATCTATAACGCCGTCGACATCAACGCCGTCAACGCGCTGGTTTCGTACATGGCAGAGTTCGAGAAGGAACACGGCTAATGTCTGAGCAAGAACTCAAGGCACTGCGCCTGCGCATTGATGCCCTGGACGAAAAGGTCCTGGAGCTGATCAGTGAGCGTGCGCGCTGCGCCCAGGAAGTCGCGCGAGTAAAGATGGCCTCGCTGGCCGAAGGCGAAGTGCCGGTGTTCTATCGTCCTGAGCGTGAGGCTCAGGTGCTCAAGCGTGTCATGGAGCGTAACCAGGGGCCGCTGGGCAACGAAGAGATGGCGCGGCTGTTCCGCGAAATCATGTCTTCCTGCCTGGCACTCGAGCAGCCGCTGAAAGTGGCTTATCTCGGCCCTGAGGGTACCTTCACCCAAGCGGCGGCCATGAAGCACTTTGGTCACGCGGTGATCAGCAAGCCGATGGCGGCGATCGATGAAGTGTTCCGTGAAGTGGCGGCCGGGGCGGTGAACTTTGGCGTGGTGCCGGTGGAAAACTCCACCGAAGGCGCGGTCAACCACACCCTCGACAGCTTCCTCGAACATGACATGGTGATCTGTG
>Ga0209050_1002489_pt1 | contig 15573 bp, 15 predicted proteins | sample Araplavi_mTSA_r2_FD_184276 | JGI IMG/M metagenome (GOLD analysis project Ga0209050, IMG submission 184276) | Arabidopsis root microbial communities from North Carolina, USA - plate scrape MF_Cvi_mTSA_r2 (SPAdes) (version 2) | ecosystem: Host-associated > Plants > Roots > Endosphere | place: USA... | reverse complement strand
CACCGTGGTGCGCATCTCGCCGCAGTGCCAGCCGCGTGCGCGCTTCGTCGATGCGGCCAAGGCGAAGCCGGCGGAGAACGGATGGGTGCTCAATGACGTGATCCGCGTGCCGAACGCGGCGTGTCCATCGCAACAGGCCGTCGTGCACGTCTGGCGCAAGTCCGTCGACAGGACGGCCAAGCTCGATGGGCAGGGGCAGCAGCGCATCTACCTGGAAGAATCGCAGCAGAAGGCGAAGGCCGGACAGCTTGATGCGATGCCGATGTTCGCCGCGCAGATGCAGGTGGAAGGCAAGGCCTGCGCGCGCTGAGTGGTTGCCAGAGCGTTGGAAAACACGAAGGGGCCGCATGCGGCCCCTTCGCTTTGAACGCGTGATGCGACTTACTTGGCGAGCTTGAGCTTGTCCGACATCGACAGGAACGTCGCCTCATCCGACGGCGACAGGTTCGGGCGCCCCGCGACGATGCCCATGCCCAGCGAGCCGAGCACGTAATAGGTTTCGCCGGCTTCGACCTCGATCGTCAGCACGTCCTTGGTTTCGCCGTGCACGTTGTACTCGTGCTTGCCCGGCTCGACGTTGGCGACGAAGTACTTGCCGCTGCGCAGCTTGCCCAGTTCGGTTTCGCCTTCGCGCACCTTGAAGCCGATGGCGCCGCCGACGAACTTGGATTCGCGGAAGAACACGATCTGCGCTTTGTCGGCCGGCGCGGCGTTGATGAGCGCGTTCTTGGCCGAAGCGGCCGGCGCCGTGGCGGCGGCGGTGGTAGCGGTGGTCGTGTCGCCGTCGTTCGCGATGGCGAAGGCCGGAACCAGCAGCAGCGAAAGGATGGCGGTGCGGGACAGCATGGAACGCATTCGATCTACTCCTTGATGTGGGACGCGTTGTCAGCGTCATGGGTGCGTGGGGTTTCCTGCGCCGGTGCGTCCGCGTTCGCGGGCAACGGCGACGTATGCATGGCGCGCGCGGGATCCAGGTCCTGCGCGAGCTTGGCCAGTGCGTGCGTGCCGGCGGGGACTTCGATTTCCCGGCCGTGGACGAACATCGCGAAAGGACCGACCACGAACGAGGTGGCAAGCGAGGCGTTGACGTTGTCCTTGCCGCGCGCGGCGAGCTTCATCGCGCGCAGCGCGAGGGGCCCGTCGGGGAGTTCGAGGAAACGCGCCGCGAGCAGCAACTCGCCGGGCTTTCCACCGCCGCGCGAGGTCTGCGCGTGGACCACTTCGCCGACGCCCGGCGTGCCGGCGGGCACGATCACCGCGCCGTCGAGCATCAGCGGCGTGGCGAGCCGCAGGCGGAAGCGGTCGCCGATCTTGTGCCGATCGGAGCCGACGGGCTCGGCGAGTTCCAGTTCGACTTCCGACCCAGCGCACAGCGCCGGGCATGGAGGCGCGGGGGGCTGCGCAGCCGGCGCGATGGTTGCGTCCGCCGCTTCGCCGGTCGGTGCGTCGTCGTGCGCCTGCGCGAAAGCACTGCCGGCGGCCAGCATGGCCACCAGCATCCATGTTCCCTTCATCCTTGTCCCCTGTTGCCTGCGGAGATCCCGCCTGCGCTGGGGAAGCTAACTGAACGGCGCTAATCCGCCAAGGGTGGCAGTTTCCTTTCCACCAGCGTGTGCTTCAGCGACACGTATTTCGGCAGCCCGTCGCGCCCGTACGGCGGCGGTGCTTCGCCGCGGATCAGCGGTTCCAGATAGCGCCGCGCTGCCGGCGTGATGCCGTAACCATCCGGGCGGATGAACTCCGGCGGCATCATCTTTTCGTGGTTGGCGATGTTCGACAGCGGTGCGGCCTCGATCTTCCAGCGGTACGGCGCGTCCGAAGTGCGCACGATCACCGGCATCACCGAGTTCATGCCCTTCAGCGCGTATTCCACAGCCTTGCGGCCGACGGCCTGCGCCTGCGCGAGGTCGGTCTTCGACGCGACGTGGCGCGCCGAACGCTGCAGGTAATCGGGCAGTGCCCAGTGGACCTTGTAGCCCAGCGCATCCTTCACCCGTCCGGCGAGGAACGAGGCCACGCCGCCCAGCTGCGTGTGCCCGAAGGAATCCTTGCCGCCGCCGGCATCGGCGACGAATTTTCCGTCCGCGGTCTGGATGCCTTCGCTGGCGACGACGACGCAGTAGCCGACGCGTTCGACGGTGGCTTTCACCTTCGCGAAGAAGTCCGCTTCGTCGTACGGGCGTTCGGGGAACAGGATCAGGTGCGGCGCCGCGTCCTCGCCGTTGCCGGCCAGGCCGGCGGAGGCAGCGATCCACCCGGCGTGTCGGCCCATCGCCTCGTAGACGAAGACCTTCGTGGAGGTGTCGGCCATCGCCGCGACGTCCAGCGCACACTCGCGCACCGACACCGCCGTGAACTTGGCGACCGAGCCGAAGCCGGGGCAGCAGTCGGTGACCGCGAGGTCGTTGTCGACCGTCTTGGGCACGCCGACGCAGGTCAGCGGGTAATCGAATTCGGCGGCCAGCTGCGAGACCTTCAGCGCCGTGTCGGCCGAATCGTTGCCCCCGTTGTAGAGGAACCAGCGCACGTCGTGGGCGCGGAAGACCTCCAGCAGGCGCTCGTAGCGGGCGCGGTCCTGGTCGAGGGATTTCAGCTTCACCCGGCACGAACCGAACGCGCCGCCCGGCGTATGGGCCAGCGAACGGATGACGCCCGCCGGTTCCTTCGAGGTGTCGATCAGCTCTTCCCGGAGCACGCCCAGGATGCCGTTCCGGCCGGCGAGCACGCGGACCTTGTGAGCGCGGGCGGTCTGGATGACGGCCGAAGCGGTGGCGTTGATGACGGCGGTGACACCGCCCGACTGCGCGTAAAGCAGGGTTCCGGAGGGCATGTGCGATTCCAGGTCCGTGAGCGGAACAGGTGAGGGGGGCGGGGCAGGATGCGGTAAAGTGGCCGCAATATTTGCCCGCCGGGGCAGGCTGCTGCGAGTGTAGCGCCGGCCGGCGGATGGCGATGCGGGACGATTCCGGCGTTCGCCCCGGCCTTCGGGCCGCCCCATTTTTCCGTTCTAGGAGTGATGTTGATGCGATTGGTACTTCTGGGCGCGCCCGGCTCCGGCAAGGGCACGCAGGCCGCGCGACTCAAGGACCATCTGCAGGTCCCGCACATTTCCACCGGCGACCTGCTGCGCGCCGAAGTGGCCGCGGGCAGCAAGCTGGGACTGGAAGCGAAGGAGATCATGGCGTCGGGCAACCTCGTCAGCGACGAGATCCTGCTGGGCATGCTGGAAGACCGCTTCTCGCGCGACGACACGAAGGGCGGCTTCATCCTCGACGGCTACCCGCGCAACCTTGCGCAGGCCGCCGCGCTGGACAAGCTGCTGCAGCGCATCGGCCAGCCGATGGACTACGCCGTGCAGCTGGACGTGCCGACCGAAATGCTCGTCGAGCGCATTGCCGGCCGCGCCAAGGCCGAAGGCCGCGCGGACGACAGCCCGGAATCGGTGCGCAGGCGCCTGACCGTCTACAACGAGCAGACCGCGCCGGTGGTGGATTTCTATCGCCAGCATGGGCAGCTGACCGTCATCAATGGCGTCGGGTCGCTGGATGAGGTGTTTACTCGGATTGTCGAGGCGTTGGCGCCGGCCAAAGAGGTCGGGTGAGGCAGGCCGCCCACGCGGCACTGCCGCGTGGCCGCCGCCTGTGACTCGACGTTTTCCCCCTCTCCTGCTTGCGGGAGAGGGTTGGGGTGAGGGCAAAGCGCCACATGCGCTTCTTCGAATGCGCGACCGGCCGCCTTCCCCTCGTTAGAGGTATTGCGAACGTTCGGGAAGTTCTGATCTTGAAGATTCATATCTTGGGCATCGCCGGCACTTTCATGGGCGGCGTCGCCGCGCTGGCGCGCGAACTCGGACACGAAGTCGAAGGCAGCGACCAGGCGGTGTATCCGCCGATGTCCACGCAGCTGGAAAACCTGGGCATCGCGCTGAAGCAGGGCTACACGCCGGACCACATCAGCGCCGACTGCGAACAGATCGTCGTGGGCAACGCGCTCTCGCGCGGCAACGCGGCAGTGGAACAGGTGCTCGACGACGGCCGGCGCTACACCTCCGGCGCACAGTGGCTCAGCGAAAACCTGCTGCCCGGCCGCGACACGCTCGCCGTCGCCGGCACGCACGGAAAGACCACGACCACCACGATCCTCACCTACCTGCTGCAGGCAGCCGGCCGTGAACCGGGCTTCCTCATCGGCGGCGTCGCGGAAGACTTCGGCGTGTCCGCGCGCGTGGGGCAGGGGCGCGAGTTCGTCGTCGAAGCCGACGAGTACGACACCGCGTTCTTCGACAAGCGCAGCAAGTTCGTGCACTACCGCCCGCTGGTCGCGATCCTCAACAACCTCGAATACGACCACGCCGACATCTTCCCGGACGTGGCCGCGATCCAGCGCCAGTTCCACCACCTCGTTCGCACCGTGCCGCGTCGCGGACGCCTGATCGTCAACGGCGAGGACAGGCACCTGGCTGAAGTGCTGGCGATGGGTTGCTGGACGCCGGTGGAAACCTTCGGGCTGGATGCAAGCCAGATTCCCGCCGCCGCAGGCGGAAGCAGTCACGGCGATCGCGCCGACGACCGCACCGCCGCGCGCGCGGACTTCGACTGGACAGCGCGCCTGATCGCGCAGGACGGCAGCCATTTTGCCGTCGTGCACCGTGGCGTCGAACTGGGCGAGCTGCGCTGGCCGCTGCTCGGCCGCCACAACGTGATGAACGCGCTGGCTGCGCTCGCCGCGGCGAATGCGGTAGGCGTTGACGTCGCCGGCGTGCTCGGCACGTTCGCGGACTTCCGCAGCGTGAAGCGCCGGTTGGAAGTGATCGGCCAGGCGCAGGGCGTCACCATCTACGACGACTTCGCGCATCACCCCACGGCCATCGCCACCACGCTCGCGGGCCTGCGCGCGAAGGTCGGCGATGCGCGGATCGTGGTCGCGATGGAGCCGCGCAGCAACTCGATGCGCCTTGGCGCGCATTCCGATGCGCTGGCGCCGTCGCTCGATCTGGCCGACACCGTCGTGTTCCTGCACCGCCCGGAGCTCGCGTGGGACGCCGGCAAGGTCGTGTCCGCCCTGCGCAACGAAGGCGTTGCCGTGCCGGATGCCGATGCGCTTATCGCGGCGTTGCGCGAACGCGTGCGCGAAGGCGACCACGTCGTGTTCATGTCCAACGGCGGATTCGACGGTGCGCCGCGGCGTTTCCTCGCCGCATTGAACCCGGCGCGCTGAACTCATCGCGATGAAGGACGCCGCCGCGCGCTGACGCGCGGCGGCGCTCTTCGCGTCACCGGAACCCGATCGGCCCTACACTGGCCGAGATGTCCGACGACGCCGTGCTGCAACCGCTGGGGCTGTTTCCGCTGCATACCGTGCTGGTGCCCGGCGCGGCGCTCGGGCTGCGCGTGTTCGAACCGCGCTACCTCGACCTGGTCCGCGAATGCAGCCGAAACGGCAAGGGCTTTGGCGTGTGCCTGATCATCGACGGCGAGGAGGCTGGCGCCCCGGCGAGCGCGGCCGCGTACGGCACGGAAGCGGTGATCGAGGATTTCGGCCGCGGCGAGGACGGGCTGCTCACGTTGCAGGTGCGCGGCAAGCGTCGCTTCCATGCGCAGCGGGTGCGCGTTCGCGACAACGGCCTGCAGATGGCCGACGTGAGCTGGTGCGATCCCGATCCCGACGACCCGCTGCGCCCGGAGCACGGCCTGCTAGGCAAGCTGCTGGAGCAGATCGTGGAGCAGGTCGGGGGCGAACACGCGAAGGCGCCGCACGCCTGCTTCGACGATGCGGCCTGGGTCGGCTGGCGACTGGCCGAACTGCTGCCGCTGGAAAACGCACAGCGGCAGGTTTTGCTGCAGACCGGCGATCCGCACACGCGGCTGGACCGCCTGCTCGCGTTACTTCCCTGAGGCTCCGGTCGCGGCCGGTGCAGTGCGGATCCGCAATACCGGCGTGCCGCCGTGCGGATGCGGGTTCTCGGCGACGTCCAGGTCCTTCAGCGCTTCACGCACCAGCGCGTGCGCGCGGCCGTCGTCGCTGACCGGCAGCCACAGCGAAGCCACGGCCAGCGGCTTGTTCAGGCGCAGCGTCTGGCTGGTGCCGATCCACAGCGGCGTGCCATCGTCCAGGCGCACCGGTGCGCGCCACAGGCGCAGCACGAATTCCTCGTTATCGCTTCCGCCCGGATGCACCATCAGCAGCGTTTCGGCCTGCGCATCGAGCGTGGCCGGCAGCACGGGCTGGTCGCTCGCAGCGGCGTCGTCGTCGAGCAGGCCCAGCGTGGCGATCCAGTCCGCCTGCGGCTGCACGTGCCAGCCGTGGGCTTCAAGGCGTTCACGCAGCGGATCCAGGGAACCTGCGACCTGCAGGTCGAGCGGCCAGCGACGGCGCTGGTCGCGCTCGTTGCGCTGCGCGGGCAGCTCGCTCCAGCCGTCGCGCCACCAGTCGTCGGCATCCATCAGCGTGGTTGGCGTCGCCGCGGCGAAACGCGCGAGCAGCGTGTCTGCCGTGCGCGGCGCATGCCACAGCGCGGCGACGGTGAACGTGCCGTAGAACAGCCACGCGAGCGGGCGCATCCAGAACGAGCGCTGCACGTGCCGGCGATATGCGATGCCCAGCGCCAGCAGCCACAGCACGCCGAACAGCGTGCCGCCGACCAGGTCGCTGGGCCAGTGCGCGCCCAGATACAGGCGAGCGAAGGCGACCATCGTGGTGATCACGCCCGCCAGCAGATACGGCCAAACGCGCGTGCGTCCGGGCAGCTCGCGTGCGATCAACACCGCGAAGAAGCCCAGCACGATGGTGCACATCGTCACCGCCACCGAAGGGAAGCCGAAGCCGGCGGGTGCGGTCGGCGGACGCGGCATGTCGATCGCCGCTTCCAGCAGCGAGGTGAAGGCCAGTCCGAACACGATCGCCGCGGCGAAATGTGCCGCCGCCATCCAGCGCTTGCGCCACAGCAGGTAGCCCAGCGCGACCAGCGCCGCCGGGCCCAGCACCGAGGCATCGCCGATGCAGGCCAGCGCCGCCATCAGCCGGTCGGCCAGCGGGTTTCGCAGGCTCCACATGAAGTCGTGGATCGTGTGATCCAGCGCGAGCGGACCGCCGCTGGCCAGCAGCGTTGCCACCAGCGTGAACCAGGCCCAGCTGATCGCCAGCAGGCACACCGCCAGCATCAGCAGCGACGGGGATTCAGGCCGGTTGGGATCGATCAGCGCCGCCGCATACGGCCCAAGGCGCGGATGCTGGCGCGTCCAGCGCAGGGCGCGGGCGAGCAGGGTGTCGGCGTGGTCGGCGAACCATCGCCACGTGTACAGCACGATCGCCCAGACCAGCGCGATGGCCAGCACCAGTGCGCCCAGCACCAGCGCGAGCCGGTCGGCGACCGCCGCGACCGCGTCGTAGGAACGTCCCAGCACCCAGCCCGGCGCGAGGAACAGCAGCGACCAGGCGATGCACGCGACAAGGCTCGGCAGGGCGTAGCGCCGCAGCGGCATGTGCAGCATGCCGGCGATCGCCGGCACGAATGGCCGCACCGCGCCGACGAAGCGCGCGATGAAGATGCTCTTCACGCCATGGCGGCGGAACATCGCCTCGCCCCGATCGAGCCATTGCGGATAGCGCGAGAACGGCCAGCGCGAGCGCAACTGCGGCCCCCACCGGTAGCCGACCCAGTAACTCAGGCCATCGCCGATGAAGGCGCCAAGCGTCGCGCACACCAGTGCATAGGGCCCGCTGATGTGGCCCAGGCCCACCAGCGCCCCGACCGCGAACAGCAACGGCAACGCCGGCACGACGATACCCAGCAGCACCACGGCATCGCAGAAGGCGATGAGGAAGATGGCGGCGCCGGCGGCGACGGGGTTTGCGGCGATCCATGCGGTCGCGCTTTCGATCCAGGCCGGTTCCATCGGGCGATTATAGGCAGCGCGTCCATTACCGCGCGATGGCGACAGTCACGGTGACGATTGGCCGGTCCTGTCGTGATGCCCCGCCGATCGTGCCGCAGGACGCATCGCTCTTGGTGCGCCATCGCGATTCCGTACACTGGCGTGATGTCCCCACCTTCCGACGCCGCCATCGAAGTGCAGGCCCTCAAGGCCGACAGCTTCGGCCGCATCGCGCTGATGCGCGACGGCCACGGCCTGTTCGTGCGTCGCGATCTGCGCCACGTGCCGCTGTGGCTGCGCGTTCCCGCGTGGTGGCTCGCGCGGCGCGAGGCGCGTGCGCTGCAACAGGTCGACGGCCTGCCCGACATGCCGCAACTGCTGCGCTGGGACGGGCGACGACTGGATCGCAGCTACATGGAAGGCGCGGCGATGTACCAGCGCCCGCCGCACGGGGACGTCGCATATTTCCGGCGCGCGCGTCGCCTGCTGCAGCAGCTGCATCGACGCGGGCTCGCGCACAACGACCTGGCGAAGGAAGCCAACTGGCTCGTGCTCGAAGACGGGCGCCCGGGAATCATCGACTTCCAGCTCGCCACGCGCGGCAGATACCGCTCGCGCTGGATGCGACTGCTGGCGCGCGAGGATCTTCGCCACCTGTTGAAACACAAGCGCACCTACTGCCCGCAGGCGCTGACGCCGGTGGAACGGCGAGTGCTCAAGCGCCATTCGTGGTTGCGCGAGGCATGGTTCGCCACCGGAAAACCGGTCTACCGGTTCGTAACGCGCCGCCTGCTGAAATGGGAAGACAACGAAGGCCAGGGGCCCAAGCCTTGAACGGCAGGGCCATGATCAGCCTGGTCTTGATCGGCAGGGGCGCGATGGGCCGGCCATAATCGGGGAATCTGGCAGCGCGTCGCGATGGCGCGCCCTCTACCCTGGAGCACGCGCCATGCGCACCCTGTCCGGCAAGACCCTCTTCATCACTGGCGCCTCTCGTGGCATCGGCCGTGCCATCGCCCTGCGCGCGGCGCGCGACGGCGCCAACGTCGCGATCGTCGCCAAGTCGTCGGTTCCCAATCCCAAGCTTCCCGGCACGATCCACACCGTCGCCGAGGAAGTCATCGCGGCCGGCGGCAAGGCGCTGGCGATCAAATGCGACATCCGCGAGGAAGAACAGGTGCAGGCCGCCGTCGCCGCGACGGTCGACGCGTTCGGCGGCATCGACATCCTGGTCAACAACGCCAGCGCGATCTGGCTGCGCGGCACGCTCGACACGCCCATGAAGCGCTACGACCTGATGCAGGAGGTCAACGCGCGCGGCACGTTCCTTTGTTCGCAGGCCTGTCTGCCGCATCTGCTGAAGGCAGCCGATCCGCACATCCTCTCGCTCGCGCCGCCGTTGAACCTGGATCCGAAGTGGTGGGCGCCGCACACGGCCTACACGCTGGCGAAGATGGGCATGAGCTTCGTGACGCTCGGATTGGCGGCGGAATTCGGCCCGCAGGGCGTGGCGGTCAATGCGCTTTGGCCGCGGACCGTGATCGCCACCGATGCGATCAACATGATCCCCGGCGTCCGCCCCGAGTTGTGCCGCACGCCGGAGATCGTCGCCGACGCGGCGCACATCGTGCTGGCGCGCCCGTCGGACGATTACTTCGGCCATTTCCTGATCGACGACGACGTGCTGTTCGCCGCCGGCATCACCGATTTCAGCGGCTATTCCGTCGATCCGAACGCGCAGCATCTGCTGCCGGACCTGTTCCTCACCGAATCGCAGCTGGCGCGCAAGCCGCACTGACCGAACGCGTCATCCGGTCGCCGACGGCAGCGCCGTGCCGCAGTGCCGGCAGAAGTGCGCTGCCGGGTCGTGGCCTTCCAGCCCGCACTGTTTGCAGCCGCGGCGATCGAGACGACTCGCATCGCCGCTGGCTTCGCGCAGGCTGCTGGCCAGTTCGGCCGTGTAGATGCCGGTGGGTACGGCGATGATGCTGTAGCCGATCAGGATCAGCAGCGACGTAAGGAACCGCCCGAGCGTGGTCTGCGGCGCGATATCGCCGAAGCCGACCGTCGCCATCGTCACCACGGCCCAGTACATGCTGGTGGGAATGCTGGCGAACCCGTGTTCCGGGCCTTCGACGACGTACATCAGCGCGCCGAAGATCACGGTGATGGTGAGCACCGCGCAGACGAAGACGAAGATCTTGCGACGGCTGCGCCACAACGCGCCCATCAGCACGCCGCCTTCCTCGACGTAATGCGTGAGCTTGAGGATGCGGAACAGGCGCAGCATGCGCAGGATGCGCAATGCCAGCAGGCTCTGGCTCCCGGGCAGTATCAGGGAGAGATACGTCGGCAGGATCGACGCCAGATCCACCAGCCCCCACAGGCTGATCGCGTAGCGCCATGGATTGCGCAGCACCGCCAGGCGCAATAGGTATTCGGCGGTGAACAGGAGCGTGAAGCCCCATTCCAGCACGTAGAGCGGCGCGGCGAACCGCGCGTGGATGCGCGCGACGCTGTCGAACATGATCACCAGCACGCTGACCACGATCGCCACGATCAGCCACAGATCGAAATTGCGGGAACGCCGCGTGTCGTGCCGGAACACGATATCGAACCAGCGGCGGCGCCAACCGGTTTCGCTGGCCGGTTGCAGATGCGGTTCCATCAGCGCTGACATGGGAGGGCCTCCTGCAGGCGATTGTGCGAACTGCCTCGTGCAGGGAGCGCCAATCCTGCGGAGCGCGCGCCCCAGGCGGTCCGGATCGGCGACAATGTCGTATTCCACCCTTCCACCCCACTGCCATGACTGCCTCGTCGTCCGATCTGTTCTCGCTCTCCGAACGCTATTACCTGCCCGTCTACCGCCCGCGCCGGATCGTGCTCGACCACGGCCGCGGTGCGCGCGTGTGGGATCGCGATGGTCGCGAGTACGTGGATTTCGGCGCCGGAATCGCGGTGAACGCACTCGGCCACGCGCATCCGCCGCTGGTCGCGGCGCTGACCGAACAGGCCGGCAAGCTCTGGCACACCAGCAACGTGTTCGTCAGCGAGCCGCCGCTGCGCCTGGCGGAGGAACTCGTCACCGCATCGCGCTTCGCCCAGCGCGTGTTCTTCTGCAATTCCGGTGCGGAAGCGAACGAAGCGGCGATCAAGCTCGCGCGCAAGTGGGCCGCATCGCAGGGCCGCGCGCCGGCGCAGCGCGGCATCCTCACCTTCCGCGGCAGTTTCCACGGCCGCACGCTGGCCGCTGTCACCGCTGGCGCGCAGCCGAAGTACCACGAAGGTTTCGAGCCGCTGCCGCCGGGCTTCGTCTACAGCGATTTCAACGACCTGGCCGCGGCGGAAGCGCAGATGGCATCAGGCAACGTGTGCGCCGTGCTGGTCGAACCGGTGCAGGGCGAGGGCGGCGTGACGCCGGCGACGGCGGAATTCCTGCTCGGCCTGCGAGCGCTGTGCGACCGCTTCGGCGCGCTGCTGATGCTCGACGAAATCCAGTGCGGCATGGGCCGCACCGGTCACCTCTTCGCCTGCCACGCCTACGGCGTGACGCCGGACGTGGTGACGCTGGCGAAGGCGCTGGGCAGCGGTTTCCCGATCGGTGCGATGCTCGTAGGCGAAAAGGCCGCCGAAACGATGCAGTTCGGCGCGCATGGCACGACCTTCGGCGGCAATCCGCTCGCCGCGGCCGTTGCGCGTGCGGCGCTGGCGGAACTGTCATCGCCGCAGTTGTTGGCGAACGTCACGCGGCAGTCGCTGGCGATCCGCGATGCGCTCGCGGAAATCGACGCCGAGCTGGGCCTGTTCTCGGAAGTCCGCGGCGCCGGCCTGATGCTCGGCGCGCAGCTGCGCGAAGAGCGCGCGGGCCAGGCTGGCGTGATCCTCGATGTGTGCGTGGATCACGGCCTGTTGCTGCTCCAGGCCGGCCCGGACGTGCTGCGCTTCGTGCCGGCGCTGAACATCGACGACGCGGATATCGCCGAAGGTCTCCAACGCCTGCGTTCGGCGTTGCGTGCGTTCGTCGCGAACGCCGGATGACCTGAAGCGACAATGTGTGAAGAAGATCCCCGCTTTCGCGGGGATCTTCGTATGCGTCAGGCGATTTCCGCGAACGAGGCGCGTGCCGCTTCGATGGTGTGTGCGATTTCCGCGTCGCCGTGCGCGCTCGACACGAAGCCGGCTTCGAACGCCGACGGCGCCAGATAGACGCCGCGGCCGAGCATCGCGTGGAAGAAGCGGTTGAAGCGCGCGGTATCCGACGCCTTCGCTTCCTCGAACGTTTCCACCGGTCCTTCGCGGAAATACAGGCCGAACATGCCCGGCGCGCGTGTGGTCGAGAACGCGATTCCGGCCTCGCGTGCAGCCTCTTCCAGGCCATCGCAAAGCACGTGCGTGCGGCCCTCCAGTTCGGTGTGGAAGCCCGGGGCCTGGATCAGGTCCAGCGTCGCCAGGCCCGCGGCCATCGCCACCGGATTGCCGCTGAGCGTGCCGGCCTGGTAGATCGGGCCGCTCGGCGCGACCTGTTCCATCAGGTCGCGACGACCGCCGTATGCGCCCACCGGCATGCCGCCGCCGATGATCTTGCCGAATGTCGACAGGTCCGGCGTGATGCCGTAACGCGCCTGCGCGCCGCCGAGTGCGACGCGGAAACCGGTCATCACTTCGTCGAAGATCAGCAGTGCGCCGTGCTTGGTGCACAGCTCGCGCAGGTGTTGCAGGTAACCGTCGCGCGGCAGGATGCAGTTCGCGTTGCCGACGATGGGTTCGATGATGAGGCCGGCGATTTCGCTGCCGATCTCGTCGAACAGCTGCGTTGCGGCATCGAAATCGTTGTAGGCAATCGTCGAGGTCAGGTCTGCCAGCGCCGACGGCACGCCCGGCGAATTAGGCAGGCCCAGTGTCATCACGCCGCTGCCGGCCTTCACCAGGAAGCTGTCGCCGTGGCCGTGGTAGCAGCCTTCGAACTTCACGATGCGTGTGCGACCGGTGGCGCCGCGTGCGACGCGGATCGCCGAAAGGGTAGCCTCGGTGCCCGAGTTCACCATGCGCACCATTTCGCAGCTCGGTACGATCTGCGCGATGCGTTCGGCCATCGTCACTTCCAGCGGGTTCGGCACACCGAAGCTGAGGCCGTTGCGCATCGTTTCGGCGACCGCGGCGAGCACCTGCGGATGCGCGTGGCCGGCGATCATCGGGCCCCACGAACCGACGTAATCGACGTAGCGGTTGCCGTCCACGTCGACGATGTACGCGCCTTGCGCGCTCTGCGCGAAGAAGGGTTCGCCACCGACCGACTTGAACGCGCGCACCGGCGAGTTCACGCCGCCGGGGATGAGTTCGCGGGCGCGGGAAAACAGGGCGTGCGATCGTTCGTGGTTCATGGCGTGGAAATGTCCGTCGTAGTGGAGGAATGCGCAGAACGCGCATCGAAACAATTGAGGTAGGCGCGAACCGCGGCGGCGGGGTCGGCCGTGTCGAAGACGCCGGAAATCACCGCGAGCAGGTCCGCACCCGCTTCGACCAGCGGGCGCGCATTGTCCGGCGTGATGCCGCCGATCGCCACTCGCGGCAAGCCGAGCGGCGCGCTGTCGCGTAGCAGTTCGAGCGACGCGCGACGCGCGTTGGGCTTGGTCGGAGACGGAAAGAACGCGCCGAACGCGACGTAGCTGGCGCCGGAATCGGCGGCCTGGCGCGCGAGGGCGAGGTCGTCGTAGCAGGAAGCCCCGACGATCGCGGTTTCGCCCAGCGCGGCGCGCGCGGCGGCGATTTCGCCGTCGTCCTCGCCCAGGTGCGCGCCGTCCGCGCCGATGGCTGCGGCCAGGCGCCAGTCGTCGTTCACGATCAAAGCCACGCCGTAGCGCTGGCATAGCGGCAGCAACTGGCGGGCCTGCGTTTCGCGCAGAGTGTCGCCGGCTGCCTTGTTGCGGTACTGCAGCCAGGTGGTGCCGGCCATGAGGACGGTTTCCACACGGGCCAACAGGCGCGCCGTGTCGGTTTCGTCCGGCGTGATGGCATAGAGGCCGCGCGGCGGCCGGGGCGGATTCATGCGGGAGCTTCCGTGTGCGCGGACGCGGTGGGACAATGTGCGTTCCGCAAAGACCGCATTATCCGCCCATGTCCGAGACCGCCGCGACCACCACGTTCCGCACCTGGATGTGCGTCGTCTGCGGCTTCATCTACGACGAAGCCCTGGGTCTGCCGGAAGAGGGCATCGCCCCCGGGACCCGCTGGGAGGACGTGCCGGACACCTGGACGTGCCCGGATTGCGGCGTCACCAAGGACGATTTCGAGATGATGCCGCTCTGAAGCGGCTCTCCGGATGGCTCAGGGCTTCGCGAGGCCCGGGCTGAACGTCAGTTCGGCGCCTTCAGCCAGCTTCAGCCGCGCGGCTTCGCCGGCATTGAGTTCCAGCACATAGAGCGCCGGCGCGTCGCTGGGATAGGGCGGGCAGCGGTCGCCCAGCGAGCAGGGCGGCACGTCGCGCTGCTGCGACACCAGCTTCCGGGCCGAATCGAAGTACAGGATGTCCAGCGGGATCTTCGTGTTCTTCATCCAGTAGGCGAGCGGCTCCTGGCTTTCATGGATGAAGAGCATCCCGTGGTCCTTGGCCATCTCGTCGCGGAACATCAGGCCGCGCTCGCGTTCGGCTTCGTTGTCGGCCACTTCCACGGCGTAGCGCTGGCCGCCCAGTTCGACCCACGTATCAGCGCCGGTGGCGCAGCCGGACAGGGCCAGGCCACAGCAGACGAAGAGGATGCGAAAGGCGTTCATGGGGGCTCCGGGGCCACGTGAATAAGGAAGACCGGAACATCCGGCAGCGCCTTGTGGGAGTCAATAGAAAAACTTTCGAATGACCCCTTCACAAAGTCGGCACGCATGTGCACAATGCGCGCCCCGCCGAGGTGAAACACAACGGCGGGACGCGGTCTGAAAGTGGTTTTCGAAGGGCGGTTGACGAACTTCGAAGGTGCTGTAAGATGCGCGGCCCTGCTGACCGGAACGGCCTTGAATGAGGCGCTGAACGGGAAGCGGGGGCGGCGAAAAAGATCTCGACACGGTGTTGACGGAATCGAAATTCGCTGTATAGTAGTCGGCTCCCTCGGGCACTTCGGTGCGGCGGGGCGAGAGAAGGGAAAGGCGCTGAGGCCGGCCCCGATGATCTTTGACAGTGTGCGCAGGTGACTTGTGCGGGCGTCTGGCTAGTGGATGGTTGTCCATCAGCAGATGTCCTGTAACAAGCATTAATGATTCAAAGCATGCAAATGCAAGCGAGTAATTGATGCCTGGAACGGGCTCTGCACTCAAAAAATTGGATCTTCGGATCCTGTAATTTTAAGTGAAGAGTTTGATCCTGGCTCAGAGTGAACGCTGGCGGCAGGCCTAACACATGCAAGTCGAACGGCAGCACAGCAGTAGCAATACTGTGGGTGGCGAGTGGCGGACGGGTGAGGAATGCATCGGAATCTGCCTATTTGTGGGGGATAACGTAGGGAAACTTACGCTAATACCGCATACGTCCTACGGGAGAAAGTGGGGGACCGCAAGGCCTCACGCAGATAGATGAGCCGATGCCGGATTAGCTAGTTGGCGGGGTAAAGGCCCACCAAGGCGACGATCCGTAGCTGGTCTGAGAGGATGATCAGCCACACTGGAACTGAGACACGGTCCAGACTCCTACGGGAGGCAGCAGTGGGGAATA
>Ga0209050_1002488_pt1 | contig 15595 bp, 16 predicted proteins | sample Araplavi_mTSA_r2_FD_184276 | JGI IMG/M metagenome (GOLD analysis project Ga0209050, IMG submission 184276) | Arabidopsis root microbial communities from North Carolina, USA - plate scrape MF_Cvi_mTSA_r2 (SPAdes) (version 2) | ecosystem: Host-associated > Plants > Roots > Endosphere | place: USA... | reverse complement strand
ACAGGTGCTGAAGTATGACACCGTAACATTTTTTGACGGCTTGGCGACCGCCGGCACAAAAACTGAAAAAGGCTTTGAGATTCAGACCGCATCCGGCGAAACGTTTGGAGCAAAGAAATTGATCTTTGCCACAGGCGTCAGCGATACGATGCCAGACATCCCCGGGTATGCCGAGTGTTGGGGCATCTCCGTCATTCACTGCCCGTATTGTCATGGCTATGAAGTGAAAAATGAACGGACAGGAATTTTAGGCAACGGAGAATACGGCTTTGAATTCTCCACGCTTATTTCAAACTGGACAAAAGACCTGACCCTCTTCACCCATGGCCCGTCTACGTTAACCGCAGAACAAACGACGAAGATCAACGGTCATAACATCAAAATAATAGAATCGGAAGTTGAAAAACTGGAGCATACGCAGGGACACCTTCAGAGGATCATTTTCAAGGACGGCACCTCCGTCTCATTGAAGGCGTTGTACGCGCGCCCTGCGTTCAGGCAGCATTGCACCCTTCCGGAAACGCTGGGATGTGAATTGACCGAAGAGGGATACCTGAAGATCGATGCTTTTCAAAAGACCACCGTCCCCGGAGTTTTTGCTTGTGGCGACAACACTACGCGCATGCGTTCCGTGGCAAACGCCGTGGCCATGGGTACAGCGGCAGGAGCAATCGTGAATAGAGAAATTGTCTTTGAAGCATTTTAATCGAAGAGAGCCGTTCAGGAATAACCTGACATTAATCAGCTCCCGCGATGAGATAGGTCATCCCGGAATCGCTGCCGCGACGTTACGTTTGGCTACATCAACAATATGCCGATGCGACGTCAGAACATTGATTTGGGATCCGGTCTTTCCTCGCTGCGGCTTTTGCCCCTGGTGGTGTATGGAGGCGTGATCCTTTATTTTGGCAGAAACCTTTTTATACCCATCAGTTTTGCCCTCCTCATCAGTTTTATTCTCTATCCCATTTGCCGGTGGCTCGAGGCGAAAGGATTTAGCCGCGTGCTGGCAATCGCCGTCTCGCTTTCGCTATTGATGATCCTGGGGGTGTTGCTCGCCGTGTTGCTGGCGAGCCAGTTTATTTCTTTTTTGGACGAATGGCCGTTGTTGCAAACCAAATTTGATCGATCGATGGATGACGTGAGCAAGACGCTGGCCGACGGTTTTTCAATTTCCAAAGATCAGCAAGCGCAATGGCTTGCGAGAATCGCGGAGCAGTCGGGAAGTAATTTGCTTGCTGTTTTACGAAACGCCATTTCGGTTTCGGCGTTCTCCACCGTGCTGCTGGTGCTCATCCCCGTGTACGCGGCGCTTTTGCTTTACTACCGCCAATACTGGATGAAGGTCTTGGGTAGAATTTTTCCACGCGAACGGAGCGAAAGCCTGCGCGCCATGATTGCCCTTTCCATCGGGACGTACTATAATTTTGTGAAGGGCATGGTGGTGGTGTACGTGATCGTGGGTACGCTGAACAGCATCGGGCTCCTGCTCCTGGGAATTCCGCATGCCATTCTTTTTGGATTCATTGCCTCCATCCTCACCGTCGTGCCCTATGTGGGGATCATCGCCGGATCGCTGTTGCCCATGGCCATGGCTTGGATCACCTACGACTCGATCTGGTATCCCATAGGTATCGCGGGCATTTTTACGTTTGTTCAATACCTCGAAGCCAACGTCATTTTCCCAATCGCCGTGAGCAGCCGCTTGAACGTGAACACGCTGGCGATGCTGGTGGTGATCTTTGCCGGCGGGATCTTGTGGGGCGTAGCGGGCATGATCCTGTTTGTCCCCTTTCTGGGCATCGCCAAATTGGTGGCCGACCACAACCCGAAATGGAAAACCATCTCCATGCTGTTGGGAATGGAGGACGACGAACGCAAACGCACAAAACCGTAACGGCCCGGAATTCAAAGCATCTCTTTTTTGCATCCATCCAGGAGCATGTCAGGCGACTGACCATTGTCCTGTCGACAGCATGACTTTCGTCAGGCGATAACGAAAATACCGGGAGTACATTCGAAGTAAATTCAACAGCGATGAAACAGGTCAACCCGCGATCAAGCTCATGGCGATGCAGATGCTGAAAACTATGAGACGTTTGGGAGATGACGCATGGCGTTGACGATTCCCACGCACCGCGATAGGCACACTTCAAACCCAATATCAAATCATCATGAACACGATCGTCGTATATTATTCCTTTACCAGGAACAACGAGCAGCTGGCAAAGCTTCTGCAGGAGAAATTGCAATGTGAGATCCTGAAAATCGAGACGGTCCGGAAGCGTACGGCCATGTCTATTTTTCTCGATATCCTCTTCGGGCGAAAGCCCGCCATCCGCCCGCACGACCGACCGATGGAGCGGTATGACCGGTTTATATTCGTGGCCCCGGTGTGGGCCGGCAGAATTGCATCGCCACTAAGAACATTTCTGTACGAAGAAAGGAATTTCATCGTACGCTATTCCTTTATAACCCTATGCGGCGGCGGGCAAAGTAGCCAGCGATTGAAATTGGAAGACGAACTCACCGCGATTCTTGAAATCCCGCCGGAGAATGTAACGGAGCTGTGGGTGAAGGATGTCCTGGAAACAAAAGCGCTGGACACGGCAAAATTTACTTCCAACTACCGGGTGGAGGCGAAGGACTTTGAACAATTTGCCGGCAAAATCAATGCGTTTATCAAGCATCGTGCGGCGGTTTGATTTTTCGAGACCATGGAGGTCAACAAAAAGATGGTGACTTATATCAGGTTCTGTCGTGCGGATGTTAACCCGCCGCGGCTGGAATGACAGAGATTATCGTCCCGTCATGACGGTCGTCAGGTTTTGGAAACGCAGAAATAACGAAATTGCAAAAAAAAACATGGCAGCCTCATCCACCCTCGACACCCTAAAACGCAGGCCACGCAAGTCCATGGCCCGGAGAGATGTTGCTCTTTTGGAGCACTCGGGTGAAAATACCTGGCGTTCGTTTTACGCTTTGACGGAACACTGGAGATCCGATCTCATCTTTGTTGATAACGAATTGAATTTTTTCAGGAAACTGATGTTCGACTATTTTGCACGACGGATCGATGGATCGCTTCTGGAACAAACGCGTAGATTGTCGACACAGGAAACCAAGATCGAAAAAAGACGGCTTGCGCTGGAAGAAAGAATATGGGATCAACATGTGAACCTGGCCCGGCTTATGGAGAATCCCTTCACCCACGATGCCCAGGCGTGTAGAGACCAGCAGGAAGCCCTGGAAAATGATTTTGCAGAGCTCATAAAAGATTTCCGACTGTTCAAACAGAACTTATTCGCCGTGACGACGGAAATACTCAAATCCGAAAAAGCACAGGCGTCTGCTGGTGAATAGACCTATACCGGCAGCGCTTCGGTGAGCGGCTCGGGTGTCAGGCGATGGATATTGTCGATGGCTTTGCGCAGACGGTTGTCCACTTCCGATGCCAGGTCATTCAACAAGGCCGTACGAATGCCTTTGTCGAGCGTCTCCAGGGGATTGACGGCGGTGACTTCCACCTCACCATTTTCATGTTCCTGGACCACCACGTTGCACGGCATCATAATGCCCAGATGCGACTCCAGGCTAATGGCCTTGTAGACGAACTGCGGATTGCAAGCGCTGAGGATTTTATAATTTCTAAAGTCAATACTTAAGTTTTGTTTGAAAGTGTCTTTCACATCGATGATGGTGATCGTACCGAATCCTTGCTGCTGCAGATTGCTTGTGACCTTTTCCAAAACATCCTGAAAGGGAAGGGTCAATTTTCGGGAGTAGTAGGGCATGGCTTTTTTTTACACGAATATAACCCTGAATTCGGTGATAATCGCTCAAAAGATCGTCAGGGTGCGGTCTGATTCTTGTCAGTTGTTTTGATCAGCCAACTTTACATTTACAGTTGACAAATTGTCGGCCGGCGCCCCCATCTTCGGGGGTACTTTAATTTTTTTTAAGCGTCAGACACAGCACCATTTTTTTAGAGGCTGTTAATTTTCATTGCGATGCATTGCGCAATTTCTTGATTGATTTTGATCCGGAAATTTATTCGTGTAAAAATCAGCTCGCCAGCGGTCCGTGGCGGATCCCGGTCGAAGGAACATTTGATAAGTGACCTATGTTTTGTAGACAACAGAACGGATAGAAATAAAAGGTTATGTTTTCATTGAAAGACCCGTGGTCGCGACCGTCATCCGGACGGGAGGATCACACAAAACGCAGCACGGATTTTTCGCAGTCATTGGGCACGATTATCGTGGTGGCCATCATATTGGCGGTTTTGTCGGGCTTCGTCTGGGCATTGATTGAATTTATAAAATTGAAGATCCACTAAGCCAACTTTAAAGACGCAAAAAAAAATAAGAGCGCTCAAGGGTTGAGCGCTCTTCGATGTAGGTGATTTTGGTCAGGGCATTACATTTTTTTCTTCAGACGCCTAGTGGCTTTCAGCGTATTTTTTGAAATTGTTCAAAATAGCTTGCCAGCCGCCTTTTTGCATCTCTTCCGAATTTTCAGTCTCCGCATCAAACGCGACCGTCAATTGAGTTTGATTGCCCACCGTGGCAAAGTCAGCCGTGGCTTTTCTGCCGTCGCCCATGGTATAGGTGAAGGTCTTTTGGTCGATCACTTCATCATAGGTTGCTTCGAAATCAAATCCAAAACTGCCGTCTTTGGCCTCCATGGTGGCGCTGTACTTGCCGCCCACGCGCAGGTCATTTGAAGCTTTGGGGCAGTGCCAATCGTCGGAGGCAAAGTTCCACTTCGTGATGTGTTTCGGATCGGTGTAGTAATCCCAAACTTTTTTTCGGTCGGCTGCGATGGTCGCTTGAACGGTGAGTTTTACGGCATTCATTTTTTAAGATGTTAAGGTTGTGGAAATTATTTGATCATGGGCAGGTACTTCTGCCGGTTGTCGAGGATCACGAAGAGATTGATGGCTAGCAAAGCCAAGGCGATGGGTAGACCCGAAGGTTCCGTAATCGTGTTGGTTAAGACCACGCCGATGAGAACCGGGAAGATGACCACGGCGCCCAACGCCCGCGTCTTTGGAATAGTGAAGAGGACACCGCCCAGGATTTCCGCGAAGCCCACCAGGGGCATCAACCACCCGATTTTCATAAACGCATTCCAGGCGTCGGCCATCGCGTCGGGTATCCGGTCGGGCATGGGCATGTAATTAAAAAATTTATTCAGCCCTGCGTTTACGAACATCAATCCGAAAACCAGGCTCACGATAAAAATGATCTTCTGTTTCATGGCTGCCTATTTAGTGAGGGTGAGTAACAAGTCATCCAGTCTTTCAAGCGTAGAAGTCATGCCCTCTTTCATGTTCATTTTGATGACCGTTTCCAATTCGTTCAGGGAATTATAGGTGACGATGGTTTGAACCAGGGAATGTTTTGCAAGGTCTTGAAAGGTCACATCCCAATGGGCGCGGGGAAGGTCTGGGTTGATGCTGCCATTGGCATCGGAAAATGCGTCGCGTGCCGTATAGTGATCAATGGGTTGTATTTGAATATAATCCAATCGACCCCAATATTCGGTTCCCGAAGGCTCAACCATCGCATAGTGCCAGTGGCCCCCGTCTCGGAAGTCCATCGATTTTGTTTTTGTGGCAAGGGGTCTGGGCGCAAACCACTGATCCAGCAACTCCCTTTTGGTATGCGCATCCCAAACCAACTGTCGGTGTGCCGCAAATTCGCGCCGGAGCGTAATGGTGTTCTTTTCCTTGTCGACCAGGAAGTCGAATTGTAAGTTAAGCTTCATCTTTTTTTGTTTGAAGGTTAGATAATACATTGTCTAATTGATCATAGCGGGATTCCCAGATCTTCCTGAATTGGCCCAGCCACTGATCGATGTCTTTTATCTTGTCGACCTTGAGTTGATAGAAAATTTCCCGCCCCTGCTGGCTGGCTTCAATCAGCTCGCACTCACTTAATATTTGCATGTGCTTCGAGATGGTCGGTCGTGCGGTCGCAAAGTTGTCGGCAATAGCACCGGCCGTCATGGTCTGTGCAGCCAGCAAAACCAGGATGGCCCTCCGGGTGGGATCGGCTATGGCCTGGAAAGGATCTCTTCTGAGTTTCATACCAAAGGTCGTTTTGAGTTTATTGTGTAGCCATTTGACTACAAATATATACGTAGCCATTTAACTACGGATACATTTTTTGAGATTTTTTTGAGAAATAAGTCTAAATTTTCTTCTTCTGATCAAAAAATGACTCTTTACATGCTCACTGCCAATGAATTATGGAAACCGGTCCGCTTATCGTTGATGGTTACGGCGGGCACAAACCCACTATATTTAAAGACATTGATTACCAGAGATATAAGAAAACAGCCCTATCACACATGCCCTTAATTGACCCAAAGATGAACGTCTTGTTTATTCCCATCACCTCCGCCACGAGTATTTCGAATAACGCTACCGGACGTGTCCCCTGTCATAAGGCGGCGCATAAGGTCAGGGCATTGGGCCTTGTTCTGGCGATGATGGTGGTCGTCGTCACCTCCCTGTTTGGGCAAGCGCGCAGCGCTAAGAACCCGATCATTTTTGCCGATGTTCCAGACATGGCGATGATTCGCGTGGGCGATACGTATTATATGAGCAGCACCACCATGCACATGAGTCCCGGCTTGCCCATCATGAAATCCAAAGACCTCGTAAACTGGCAACTCGTAAACTATGCTTATGATACGCTGGCGAACAGGGACGAGCTGAATCTCAATAGCGGGAAAAGCGCCTACGGTCGCGGCTCGTGGGCAAGTAGCTTGCGCTTCCACAACGGAATGTATTACGTGACCACGTTCGCGCAGACCACCGGCAAGACCTACATCTTCACAACGCGCGACATGGAAAAAGGACCGTGGAAAGTTTCTGCCTTTGCTCCCGCGTATCACGATCATTCGCTGTTCTTCGACGACGATGGCCGCGTTTACCTGCTGTACGGCGGCGGCAAAATCAAACGGGTTGAACTGAATGCCGATGCTTCGGGAGTGAAACCGGGCACAACAGAACAAGTGGTGATCGAGAACGCCAGTTTGCCTGCAGGCGAAAATATCGGGCTTCCTGCGGAAGGATCTCAGTTGTTTAAAGTCAACGGCAAGTATTACTTGTTCAATATCGTCTGGCCCAAAGGCGGTATGCGTACCGTTGTGATTCACCGGGCCGACAAAATAACCGGGCCCTATGAAGGAAGGCTGGCGCTGCAAGACTTGGGGATAGCACAGGGAGGTCTTATCGACACCCCCGAGGGAGATTGGTACGCCTACCTGTTTCGCGATTTTGGTTCGGTGGGGCGAATACCCTACCTGGTGCCGGTGACATGGGTGGACGGCTGGCCGGTATTGGGCGTTGAAGGCAAAGTCCCGGCGATGCTCAACCTTCCTCCCAGCAAAGGGCTGATCAACGGCATCGTGGCTTCCGACGAGTTTACACGTAAAAAAGGTGAGCCGGCTTTACCCCTGGTTTGGCAATGGAATCACAATCCCGACAACGAACGCTGGTCGGTAACAAAAAGAAAAGGATACCTGCGCCTCGAAACCGGCCGCACGGATACCTCTTTTTTGTCGGCCCGAAATACCCTGACACAGCGCACCCTCGGTCCGCAATGTTCCGGGATCACCTCGGTGGATGTGGCAAGGATGAAAGACGGCGACTTTGCGGGACTTGCCTTGCTGCAGAAGAAGTACGGCCTGGTGGGTGTGAAGAACACGGGCGGGAAAAAATCGATTGTGATGGTCAGCGCCGAATTCGGGAGACCGGTGGAGATGTTCAGCGCCGCGCTTACGCAGCAGACCGTTTACTTCAAAATCGAATGCGACTTTCTCGACCTTAACGACACGGCCACGTTCTTCTACAGCCTCGATGGCAAGTCGTGGACGGCAGTCGATACAAAACTTAAAATGGCCTACACGCTGCCGCACTTCATGGGATATCGCTTCGGCTTATTCAACTATGCCACCCAGGCGGCCGGCGGAATGGTCGACTTTGATTTTTTCCATATCGAAGACCGGATCGATACCCGGACGATACAGGAAAAATGATGTTGTGAAAGTACGCCACATACGCCAAGCATTAGCAAAGGCACGCACAGCCCTTATTCTGCGCGAAGTATCGCGTTCGGCTTTGTGACGGCGACCCGCGCAGATTGATAGGCGACCGTTGCAAACGCCAGCACGGTGGAAATGGCGCCCGCCATGACAAATGGATAAATGGATAGCGGGGCGTGATAGGCAAATGTGCCCAGCCATTGCGTTGCAAAATAATAGGCCAAAGGACCGGCAATGGCCGTCGCGATGAAGACGAGGGTCAAATGATGCAGGGTTGAAGCATAAAATAAGGATGAAGAAGACGCCCCGAATACTTTCCGGATGGAGTACTCTTTATTTTTCATCTCCAGCGTATACGACGATACACCAAACAATCCGAGACAGGCGATAACGACGCCGAGCCCCGCAAAAAGTTTGAACAGTGTTTCCGTAACTTCTTCCGCGCGATACATCGATTGAAAATCATCGTCAAGGAAGCTGTAGGCGAATGTATCGTCCGCATTGAACTGTTTCCAGACGTTTTCGATGGTGGCGATATTTTGTTTGACATCTCCCTCGACGCGGACCATGATGTTGTTGTAGAAGAAGTCGTCAGGTCTTCGCTGTATCAGAAGGGGAGCCACCTTCTCGTGGATCGATTTAAAGTGAAAGTCCTGTACAACGCCCACCACGGTTGAACCACTTTGTTGACACCCTGAACGCGTAGCCCAACCGGGTCGTCGGTGGCAAACAATCTCGTCGCTTCCTCATTGACGAGCAAAGAAGCCGTGTCGCGCTGTCCATCGGGGCTGAAATTCCGGCCCTTCACCAGGGATATCTTCATGGTCTCCAGAAAATCCGGATCCACGGCCATCGTATGCACCAGCACCGCGCCGGTGGTGGTTCGTCCCGCCCAGTCGATACCGCCGGCACCAAAGACTTGTGTCAAATTTTGATCCGCGGCACAAATGGATTTGATACCCGGATGGGTCAGCAGGGCTGCTTTAAAGGACGCATAGTTTTTAGATCCATCGTGGATGTGGATAACGTTGTCGCGTTGATAGCCAAGATTTTTATTCCGGATGTATTGGAGCTGCGCGTAAACCACGAGCGTCCCCGAGACGATCATGATGGAAAACGTAAACTGAAGAACGACAAGCGACCTTGATAAATATCCGCCACCCATGTTCACCGACGGAATGCCTTTTATCAAGGAAGAGGCTTTGACCGACGAGAGTATACATGCAGGATATATACCCGACAATATGCCGGATAGGATCATCGCTCCAAAGGAAATCAGTAAAGGCACGCCAACGCTTTGGTAGTCGAACGTAATCTGCTTCTGCGTCAGCGTATTGAATGGCTCAAGCGCCAGTGCCGCGATCGTCAAGGCTATGCCCATGGCGATGGTGGCCGCGACCATGGACTCGCCAAGCAACTGCATGACCAACTGAAGCCGGACGGCACCAATGGTTTTTCTGACCCCGATCTCTTTCGCCCGCCTGATCCCGCGTACGGTGGCCAGATTAGTAAAGTTGATGCAAGCAATGGCCAGGATGAAAATGGCCAACACTGTGAAAATGATCGCGTACTGTTTGTTTCCCTTCCCGGAAGGCTCCATAGCGTAAGTGATTTCATCCAGGTGTATGGAGGTCAGCGGTTGAAACCGAAGCGTGCCTTTGAACCCGGCGGTGTGGGGATCCGCACTCAGGCGACTGATCATGAGCGCTTGCAAACTGCTTTGCACTTCCGGAACATTGCGGGCGTCCTTAAACTTCACGTAGTGGTACGATCCAAAATTACCCCAGATGGCCATTTCCGGCGTGTAAGGTCCGAATGCCGTTACAAACTCAAAATGGATGTGCGAATTATGGGGAACATTTTCGATGACCGCTGCGATGCGACGTCCGTCTCGCAGCGTGTTGCCGACAACATCGTGGTATTGTCCAAAAAGTTTTGTCGCCAGATCTTTTGTGATCACGATGGAGGATGGGTTTGACGGCGCCAGGGCCGTGGCAAGATTTCCCTCCAGACATTGAAATGAAAAAATATTGAAAAATGCCTGGTCCGCTGCAATCCCCTGAGCATTCACCTCGCTCTTCTCAGCGGCCAGCGCCTGCGACATGCCGAAGAGCGTAGCCCGGGTAACATATTCGACCTGGGGATAGTCGTGTTTGATGGCGTCGGACAAGGCATTGGGGCTAAAGGATGTGTAAAGAATTTCGCCACCCATATCGATCTTGCTGACGATCCTGAAGATCTTGTCGGAGTCTTTATAAGATTGGTCATAACGGTACTCATCCAATACGTAGATCATCATCAGCAACACCGTGGCCAGTCCAAGGGCCAGCCCGCTGATGTTGATGAAGGAATAGCCCGCATGCTTTTTCATTCCCCGAAAGAAAAACCGGAAAAAGTGGAAGGCCATGGGCATATTAAAAGCGGGCATGCCGTTTCTCGCAAGGATGCCCAGCCGGATAAAGTCAATGGCGTGAAGGATGACTTTGCGTCGCGCGCGTGCCGGCCCAAACCGTTGTACATCGATGTGGAACTGTTCGATGAGATCACCTTCGATCATCTCGACCAACTCCGCCGGGCAAATCCAGCGGAGCATGACAACTATCCAGGGAGGCATCTGTGGCGTTTTCATGCGCTATTTCAATTGGGGGATTAACTTCCATAAATGCTGACGATCTTCCTTCATGGATCTCAGAAGGGAAAGTCCTGCGGCCGTGATCGTAAAAAATCGCTTTCTTCTTCCGCCACGCTCCGCGGTTGCACCGCCCACGCGCGACTTGATATACCCTTTGTCTTCAAGCCGGTAGAGTGTCACGTGAACACCCCCCAGATTTACCTGCCGGTGGATCTGTTCTTCAATCTCCTTGACGATAGCGTTTCCATACGCCTCTTTGTCCAGGATAGCGACCAGGGTTAAAACCAGCTCCTCAAATTCTCCGAGATATTCCTTCGGCATTTCTATTCGATTTGTCTAACAAATATAGACGTATTCAGGAGTATTCCAAATCGATGTTGAAATGGTGCTGAATTCCGGCAGCGTGAAAAACAGTCGTTTCTACCGCTGATGTACGCGAGCAGCCTATCCATAAAGAAAGGCACCGGTTACTTTCAAACATTCTCATAAACTGGTATAATTGTATATTCGACACTTAAAGACAGACGAGGGCAGACATCACGAACCCGTTTGTTGATCGAGCAATAAGGGCCAACGAAAAAACAAAACCAACTATCGCTATGAGTCGCGCTGCACTACTATTTATCCTGTTTCTTGGTTTTCAATTTTCGGTTGCGCAACAACGGCCCGTAGCCATCCAGGTGGATGCGTCAAAGCCGGTAGGGGAGATGACACCGTTCTGGTCTTACTTTGGATACGACGAACCCAACTACACCACCCGGAAGGATGGTCAGAAACTGTTGACCGAACTAACGCAACTCAGTCCGGTGACCGTCTACGTGCGGGCACATAACCTTTTAACCTCAAAAGGCAACAGCCCAGGTGCCGATCTTAAATGGGGCTACACCGATGCCTATAAAGAAGACAAGAAAGGCAAGCCGGTGTATAGCTGGACGGTTGTCGACAGCATCGTCGATACCTATATTCAAAAAGGAATGAAACCGTTGATGGAGATCGGGTTCATGCCAAAAGACCTTTCTTCCAAACCGGAACCCTATGAACACACCTGGAGCAAAGGCGGCAATTTGTGGACCGGCTGGACCTATCCGCCAAAAGATTATAACAAATGGAGAGAGCTGGTATACCAATGGGTTAAGCATTCCATCGATCGCTACGGGAAACAAGAGGTCACCACATGGTTATGGGAAGTGTGGAACGAACCCGACATCGGCTATTGGTCGGGCACGTTCGAAGAATATTGCAAGTTGTACGACTATGCCGCGGATGGACTGAAGCGTGCCTGCCCGGAATGCACCATCGGCGGACCGCACACCACCAGTCCGCGAAGCGAAAAGGCGTATCGCTACCTCACCAACTTCATGGAACATTGTCTTCGCGGAAAGAACTATGCCACTGGAAAGACGGGAACACCGCTGCAATACATTGGCTTTCACGCCAAGGGCTCGCCCGAAATCACCGACGGACATATTCGCATGAACATGGGAGCGCAGTTGAAAGACATCCAGAAAGCCTTTGAGGCGGTCAACTCATTTCCGGAGTTGAAAGGCATACCGGTCATTGTCGGCGAATGTGATCCTGAGGGATGTGCGGCCTGTTCGGAGAAGAGAGAGCCGAAATACGGCTATCGCAATGGAACGATGTATTCCAGCTACACCGCATCGTCTTTTGCGAGGATCTACGAGCTGATGGATCAATACAAAGTGAATTTGAAAGGCGCCGTAAGCTGGTCATTTGAATTTGAAGATCAGGAGTGGTTTGCCGGCTTCCGCGATCTGGCCACGCACGGTGTCGACAAACCCGTGCTGAATGTATTCCGGATGTTTGGGATGATGGAGGGGAAAAGAATTTCGGTGCAGTCAGAGAAAGGGTTGAGTGCCGGCGACATCATCGCCAACGGCGTAAAGGAGCAAAACGATATCCATGCGCTGGCAAGCACCAAACAGCATTCGGTATGGGTGCTGGTATGGAACTATCACGACGACAACATGGCCGGAGCGTCATCTCCCGTTGAACTAACCGTTAACGGTATCGCAGGACGCAAGGTGATGGTCCATCACTACCGCGTGGATCAGCGCTTTAGCAACGCGTTCGAAATATGGAAAACCATGGGCAGCCCCCAGCAGGTAACACCCGAGCAATACCAGGCATTGGAGCGCGCAGGGCAGTTGCAGCTCTACACATCGCCCGAATGGAAAGATGCTTCCGACGGAAAAGCAGTCTTGACGTTTGACTTGCCGAGACAAGGCGTGTCATTGGTGGAGTTGACTTGGTGATTGAACAAAATTGATTGTGCGATGCGGCATAGGGTGTCTTTGCTTCTTTAACAAGATTACTATCGATAATAATATCAAACTCTTCGATCACCTGAGTACGGTCAGTAACATTCCAGCCTGCTTGTTTTAAGCGGTTGTCAATGATTTCTTTCCTAGTCAGTTTTTCGTTTTTCATCTCTAAATTTAAAAAAGTTGAGTTGGAGATATTTTTAAAAACTCTTGCCATGGAATCCCACTATTCCCCACCAGCAACACCTTATCTGGCTCATGCTGCTTTTTAAACGCTTCCATGCCCGGAGCTTTTTGAGTGGCTCCGCTTTTCACTTCAAGGCCAATCACTTTTCCTTTCTTCTCCAGCACAAAATCTACTTCGTCATTTCTTTGTCGCCAGTAGTGAACGGTATAGCCTTCGCTCAGTTGATGATTCACGAGGTGTGCACCGATCGCGGCTTCTACCCAGCGGCCCCATACATCCGGTTTAGCCTTTACTTCTTGCAATGAATCACCTTGCAGTGCCGTGAGCAACGCTGTATTGTGTACCTGGAACTTCGGACTCGAAGAACGCTGTCTCAATTGTTCACCGGTGTATTTTTCAATTCCTGCAAGTAGTCCAGCGGTGTCGAGTAATTGCAAGTAGTGCGCAAGGGTTGTTGTATTGCCTGCATCCTGTAGTTGTCCTACTATCTTCGTGTACGAAAGCACCTGCCCTGAGTACAAACATCCCAGCTCAAAAAGTTTTCGCAGCAAGGCCGGCTTGTCCACACGGGTGAGCATGAGAATATCTTTCGAGATACTCGTTTCAATGAGCGCGTCATTCACGTACTTCTTCCAACGGTCTTCATCGCTCATCAGTGCGGCTGCACCGGGATAGCCACCGAACCAACCGTACTGTTCGGCAGTTACGCCAAAGGCTTGCTCCATCTCCGTGAATGACCAATGACCAAGATAAGAAGTTTCGAATCTTCCCGCGAGTGATTCTGTCAATCCTTGCTGTAAAAGCAACCGCGAAGAGCCCAACAGGATTACTTTGATGTTTTGTTTGGCGCGGGTGTCTTCGTCCCAGAGCTTTTTTACTACCTCGCTCCAGTTGCTGATCTTTTGAATCTCGTCAATGGCTACGATGAATTCGGGAGCTTCCGTTGATTTCAATTGTAAACGTGCTGCTTCCCACTGCTGCTCCAGCCACGTTTCACCGGAATTGGCCACGGCATCTGCCGAAACAAACACATTGGGAATGTTCAGCTTGTCCAGAACCTGCCGGTAAGGGTACTTTTGCCGACCTGACGAGGCCCCATAAGCACTTGAATGAAGGATCTTGGTTCTTTCATCCTGTTGGTAAGTTGACGGGCAGTGCCGCCTTCAAGAAGCTTTGGTTCTTTTTCCCTTCCAGATAAGAAACCCGGTGATGGGCAGGCTTAGGGCGGTCAGGCTGGCGAGGAACATGATGATCTTTCCCGGAATACCGAAAATCCGGCCGGTGTGAATTTCATAGTTTGATCCGAAAAATCGCTGTCCAAAAGATTTCTGCTTATACAATTCTGTTTTCAGCAGTTTGCCGGAATACTGATCGAAACTGAAGGTGCTTTGCTTTCTAAAACCACGTGTCTCATAGCGTACACTGATGGTGATCACGTCGCTGCTATCCTGTGGAAACGTTACGCGCAGCACGTCGATGGGTTCCTGGTGATGCACCTGGCCGGCTGCCTGGTCGTAGATGTTCCGGGCGGCGGGAGTGGACACAAAAGATGATTTTAATTTTTGTTTTTTTTCGCCGCCGGACGCCATGCTGATGCCGGTGATGGCAATCAAAAACAAGGGAACCCAGGCATAAAGACCGAGCATACGATGCCACTCATAGTTTCTGCGTTTGGGCGGAAGGTTTCGCTTCAAGGCAAGATTGTGTTTCCACTGTTTCAGGAGCGGGGGCATCCACAGCACGATTCCCGAGAGGAGCATGGCCAGAAAAATACACACATTGCAGAGGATAATGGTCTCCCCGGTTTTTCCCAACAGCAGCGTGCGATGAAAAGACAACAGGACGGAAAGCCAATCTTTGGAGGTGTCGCGCACCCCTAGAATTTTCCCGGTGTAGGGATTCACGGCGATGATCTTTTTATCCCGGGTGTAGCATTGCGTTGCCTTTGCAGGATCGCCGTAAAACCGGATCTGATTCAACTTTAGTTTTGCGTTATACTCCCGCAAGGCGGTTTGTATTTGAGCGACATTTAACTGCGCCTTATTTTCCGTTGCTACATAGAGCAGTTCATGTTGCGTTGCATACCGCAGTTCATCTTCGAAGGCCAGTATACATCCTGTTAGCGTCACGGCAATTAAAAGCGCGCCGGACGTGAAGCCTAACCAAAGATGGACGCGTTGTACTGCCTTGCGAAAAGTCATAGCCCGGTGGAGTGGAGGTAGATTAAAATTTGAAGGTTATGTTCCCGGTGACCCGGGTGGGATTCTGCGCGGCGAGCCGGTATGACCAATATTTTTCATGGGTCAGGTTGTCTACTTTGATGCCCAGCCTGTACCGCGGCTGATCATAAAATACGGAAGCATCGAGCACGGTATAGGAAGGTATGGTGAAGGCGAAGGTCTCCGTATTGCTTTGGTAAGATTCGCTTCCATAAAT
>Ga0209050_1002487_pt1 | contig 15596 bp, 17 predicted proteins | sample Araplavi_mTSA_r2_FD_184276 | JGI IMG/M metagenome (GOLD analysis project Ga0209050, IMG submission 184276) | Arabidopsis root microbial communities from North Carolina, USA - plate scrape MF_Cvi_mTSA_r2 (SPAdes) (version 2) | ecosystem: Host-associated > Plants > Roots > Endosphere | place: USA... | reverse complement strand
GTAGTTCGACTGGATGCGGAGCCCTGCCGACACTTTTGTATAGTAGAAATCACTGCCGTTCCGATCTTTGATGGTCTGAAGCCGCATTAGCAGCTTTCCCGCGGATTCTATGGAAACGTCCCCGGAGGACCAGCAATGTCCGAATATAAATTCCCAAGTCTGTCGCGCCGTCCGCTGGGCGGTGCATTGACGGCGCCGGGATTGATCGGATCAGAACCCGTTCTCGCACGGGCTGCGAAACGCCTCCCATCAAGCTTGAATGCGACGCGAATGGCGCCACCCCACCCCGATGCGAGCGCTTACGCACCGAAGTTCAAGGCTACGTATGAGCATCGTCAGATCAACGGACGCATTGGCAACAATCTCCCACAGGAAGCTCCTGAGACTTTTTCGGCAGCAGGCGCCGGAGCTGGTTCCTGGGCGTAGGCAACTGCTTTCCCGCATCGAGTGGCTCGCGAGATACACTTTTTAAGCATTGAGAGGTGGAAATGGCATCGTCAATCGACACTTTGTTGAAAGGATCACGGCTGATAGGGCATTCAAGTCTTGACCTCTGGTCCGGGATCCGGGTCGAGCGAAGGCTTGTAGACGCGGTCGAGCGGGAAGAGGACGAGATCGACAGCCATTATGCTCTGCTTTGGTGCGGCGAGCCTACGATTGCCGAACGGGAATACCGCAGCGGAAGGTTCAAGCGTGTTGTGAAGCGGCCGGGAACCCTTTCTCTCGGAACTGCCGGGCGGCTCCCCGCCGTCCGGCCACGAACCCCCTACGATGTAATGGTGGCGGTTGTCTCGACCGCCGCCGCCCGAACGGCTCTCGAAGAAATTGACGAGAGAAAGGATTTTCGTCTGCACGAGCAGCTCGGAATCCGCGACAACGTGCTGGCCGATCTGATTCGGCTACTGTCCGCCGAGGCGAACAGCAGTGGAGAAAGCGGGATCCTCTACCGGCAGTCCCTGGAACAAGCCTTTATCGCCCGATTCCTGTTCACAGCACGCGCCGAAGGAACAGCAACAGCAACGGCGTCCCCACTTCCGTCGCGATCCTTGCGTCGCCTACTGGAAAAGATGGAAAGCGAGTACGTGCGCAATCTCACGCTCGACGAACTTGCCAAGGAAGTTGGCTACAGTCGATCGCACTTTCAGCGGATGTTCCGGAATTCCACCGGGAAATCGGCTTTCGACTATCTTCGCGACATTCGCCTCGAAAGAGCGCGGGCCGCACTGACCGACACGGATGACGACATCGCTGAGATAGCTGCTGCCGTCGGGTTCTCAAGCCACGCACATCTGACCAAGCTTTTCGTGAGAAAGTATGGCGTCACGCCGAGCCGCTTTCGCCGGGATCGGTGACGCGGGGGGCGATGGCGCATGGATCCATAAAATAGCTCCAGCGTGAAAAAACCGTCCTTGGGTGAAAGCCGGACAGCGGGTGCCGCGCTATACCGCCGCTCAATGAAGCGAGAGGAATGCCTCAATCATGTTTGACCTAAAGGAAGATCTTTCACCCCGACTGACCGATAGCTTCTTCATCGGGGGGCACTGGATCCGGGGATCGGGGGAAAGCCACAAGGACGTGATCAGCCCGTCCAGCGGCAAACTCGTCGCCTCTGTGCCGTTCGGTACGACCGAGGAAGTCGATCTCGCGATTCTGGCCGCGCGGAATGCTTTCTGCGGCGGCCAGTGGCCGCGATTTGAGCCCGCGGAGCGCTCCGCGGCTATGACACGCCTCGCGGAAGCGCTTGAGCGCCGCGTTGCGCTATTCGCCAATCTTTGGACTGCCCAGGTCGGAGTTCCCATCTCGCTCGCGAAGAAACTTGTTCCTCTGGCAGTGTCCCGACTCCGGTACTTCGCAGCACTGGCACTGACCTACGAGTTCGAGAAAATCCGGGAGACGCAGCGCGGCTTCGCACGAATTCTTGAGGAACCTGTCGGCCCGGCGGCGCTGATAATTCCTTGGAACGCGCCGCTTCCCATTCTAATGAACAAACTTGGAGCCGCTCTGGCGGCCGGCTGCACATGCGTGATCAAGCCATCACCCGAAAGCCCGCTTGACGCATATCTAGTCGCGGAATGCGCGCGGGACGCTGGCATTCCGCCAGGGGTCGTCAACGTCGTTCTCGCCGACATCGACGGCAGCGCTCACCTCGTGGCCTCCAACGACATCGCCAAGGTGAGCTTCACGGGAAGCGTCGGCACCGGCAGCGTCATCGCTTCGGTCGTCTCAGCAAGAATGGGCAGACTGACCCTAGAGATGGGGGGAAAGTCGGCCGCGATCCTCCTGCAAAGCGCCAGCGTGGAAAGGGCTCTTCCTACGCTCGAGCAATTCACCATGCCATTCTCAGGGCAGTTCTGTTTCGCGCAAACCCGTATTCTCGTGCCGAGATCTCGGGAGGCCGAGTTTCTCGGCGTTTACGCAAACCGCGTGTCGGCATTCAAGGTAGGCGACCCCTGGCTACCCGACACGCAGGTCGGTCCGGTGCTGAACCGCCGACAGTTTGAAAAGGCGATGGATTATATCGCTCAAGGAATAGCGGCAGGCGCCGAACTTGCGACAGGCGGCCGGGCAGAGACGTCACTGCGCGGAGGCTATTACATCCAGCCCACGGTGTTCAGGAACGTGAAGCGCGACATGACCATCGCGCGGGAGGAAGTATTCGGTCCCGTTGTGACCGTCCAAACTTACGACGACATCGATGAAGCCGTTTTCATCGCCAACGATACCGAATTCGGGTTGAGCGGTTCAATTTTCGGCGATCCCGAAGAGGCCTTTCAGGTTGCTAGAAGGATTCGCACAGGCCAGATCCACATCAATGGCATGGAACTGGCGCCTGCCGCGCCTTTCGGCGGCTTCAAGATGTCGGGCATTGGCAGAGAGGGCGGTCCCGAAGGGCTCGGAGCCTTTCTTGAGACCAAGGCCGTCCTCTTCCCCGCGTCCTGATCAGACCATTGCAATGTCCTTCGGGCCCCTGCAAACATGCGACCAGTTCAAGGATCCCAAGCAGTGCTGCGCAGCGATCAATTCGTGCTCGAGTACTTTCACGTAATCCTCGCTGCGTTGCCGCCGGACGAACCTGTCTTCGATGAGCAGAAGGCTGGTGCGCGATGACGTTCGAGGATAGTCATCGCGCACTCGAGCCACGCCCATAGCAGCGAAGGTCCTCGATTATCTCGATCTAGCCAAAGATTAGCCGCTGATAGTCGGCCAGCATCTTGGGATCTTCAACGGAGCCATGATGGTGCAGTAGCCTCCACGAGCCTTGGTCACGTACGAACCATCGGGTGGTGCGAAAGGCAACGTCCATGCTCTCGCGCGGAGTCGTACACCGCCCTCGCTCGCGTCCGACGAAAAGATGCCAGTCAGCACCGCCCTGGCTCGTGAAATCATGGAATGTGACACGAACGTCGGCGGGACCGTCGAAGAGCTTGGAATACCCCTCGGCGATCGAGTTCCATCCCCGCCGGATGCCGCCGATCGGATTGTCCATGCTTGGCGCCTCCCCTTCAAACCACACGGTCTGCAGGGCAGCCATGTCTCCAGCGTTGAACGCTCGGTAGAATTCGATCAAGGCGTCGAGAGGGCTGCCGTCTCCGGCTTTGGCCTCGCCGCCACCAACTTCGATGAGGCGCGTTTGCATAATCAATCCTTTCACTGGATATCACAGGAAGCCTTGCAACCGGCACACCAGCACACTCAAAGAAGTCACTCTCCGGTGATGACCGGTTACGTGAATCTCGCAACGTGCTTCATTAGCACCCTGAAGTCAGGATTCGCGTTCAGGGGCTGGCGCGAAAGATGGCTCAGGCGAAATACATGTTCCATTGTACGAAGGTGTTGCTGCTGCTTCCAGCAGTAGCCAAATGAGCGACGCACTACCCGACTACACCATTGTACAATTGGAAATCCTTCGATCTCGACGCATTCTTCGCGGCGGCGGCAGTGATCGGTCAGAGGTGGAGTGGCTCTGACACACGGCTTGGTTCGCTATTCCGCCAATACAGATACTGCGGACCCCCCAATTTAATCGAAGGTTCAGCGAAGGCGGCAGTTTCAATGGCTGATCTGGTACAAAAAGTTGCAGCCAGTGACGAGGACGGGCGCCGATGCTTGGCAAATCTGGGTAAACTGGTCTCCCTGCCTGCCTCGTGGGTTGATGTCGATCATCGCCAGATGGGGGTGACCCTTCTCGACACTCTTCTGAGCATGCTCGAGGTTGATCTCGTCTATCTCCGCCTCAACAATCTCGAAGGCGGAATCGTCGAGCTTATCCGAACCGCGGATGTCCATTTCAATCAGATCCTGTTTGCAAATTTGTTGGACGAAGGTCTTGGCAATCCCGAAATGTGGCCGCTGCGGTCCGACTTCCTGTCGGGGCTCTATATCACGCACGCTCCAGTAGGTCTTCTCGGTAGCCACGGGGTTCTCGTTGTGGCATCCAGCGACCGAGATTTCGACGACGAAGAGAGGCTGACGCTCGCCGTTGCCGCAAACCAGGCCGCGCTGTGGATGGGCGAAACACTGGGAAATTCACACAGGCCTCGCCGTTCTCCAGCAAATGAATTGGATGTAAATGGACGTCCCCCGTCAGCCGATGTCACGTCGCAGAAATCTCAGGCTGGCGAGCTTCCGGAGCGTCGGAATTCGCTTCGACTTGCGGAGAACATGCCTGGCATGGTCGCCATCCTTGCGGAGCATGGCGAAGTCGTTGCGGTCAACTCCCAGCTTTCCAACTATTGCGGCATGACACTCGATGAGATCCGAAATTGGAAGATATCGCAGATCTCTCATCCGAGTGATCTTCCGATGGCCATCGAAACGATCGAAAGAGCGATCGCCGACGGTGAAAACTACGAGCTTGAAGCGAGGCTGAGACGATATGACGGGTCGTACAATTGGTTTCAAATTCGAGGGGTACCGATTCCAGATCCGTCAGACGGGACCGTCGCTTGGTATGTCTTCCTCACGGATATTGAGGTACGGAAACGTGCTGATGAAGCGCGAATAGCGCGCGAAGAGGAACTGCATCAGATCGTGAACGCTATTCCCGCCATGGTGTGGGCGGCGACTCCCGCGGGAACGGTGGAATTCCTCAACGTGACTTGGCTCAACTACGCGGGGGTGGACGCGACTGCAGTCAAGCGCTGGTGGGACGTAATTCATCCCGATGATGTAGAGAGCCTGCTCGAGACCTGGGACAGGGTCCGAGACGCAGGAGTGCCCGGTCAGGTCGAGGCTCGTTTCAGGCGCCGGGACGGCGAATACCGATGGTTCCTCATCAGATGCAATCCCCTATTCGCCGAAGATGGATCCGTTTCTAGGTGGTACGGCACGAATACCGACATTGACGATCGCAAAAAGGCGGAGGAAAAGCTCCGCCACAGCGAAATGCTCCTAGCCGAAGGAGAGAGAACCAGCCACACCGGGACCTTCTGCTGGGATCTCACGACTGACGAAGTAACATTTTCCGACGAGTTAAGTCGCATATTCGGATTTGAGCAGGACATGCCTGTCACGATTGAGAAATTGGGAAGCCGTGTCCATCCCGACGATCGGGCGTTGTTGGCACTGAAGCGCGACGAGATTCGATCGGGTGGCGAGAATCCAGAATATGAGGTCCGGGTCCTCGCCGACGACGGCAGCGTCAGATATCTGCGGGTCGTAGCTAGGGGTGTCGAATTCCCGGACGGGCATATCGAATGTATCGGAGCAGGCCAAGACGTCACCGAGCGCCGGCACGTGGAAGAGGCCCGTGATAAGTTTCGTGCGGAGTTGGCGCACATCACGCGCGTCATGAGTCTCGGAACAATGACGGCTTCGATCGCTCATGAGGTCAATCAACCGCTGTCCGGTATTATCACCAACGCAGGAGCGGCGCTCAGGATGCTATCTGCCATGCCACCCGACATTGATGGAGCGCAAGAGGCCGCGAGACGCGCGATCCGAGACACGCAGCGCGCAGCCGAGGTCGTTTCCAAGGTCCGGGCATTGTTCAAGAAGCAGTCCTATGCCGTCGGACCTGTGGACCTGAACGACGCGGTACGGGAAGTGATCGGGTTGGCAGGGAGCGACTTTCATCGGAACCGGATCGCATTGCATACCGAACTGCTCGATACGCTGCCCCAGATCGAGGGAGATCGCGTCCAGCTACAGCAGGTTGTCATGAACTTCCTTCGCAATGCGGCAGAGGCCATCAGTGAAAGCTCTTGGCATCCGCGTGAGATCCATGTTCGCACGGAAACAACCCCGGAAGGTCTGGTCGAACTTTCTGTCAGGGATTCGGGCATTGGGTTTGACAGGGATGACGTGGATCATCTCTTCCAAGCGTTCTACACCACCAAGTCGGATGGCATGGGCATTGGCCTTTCCGTGAGCCGCTCGATCATCGAGGGACATCAAGGACGAGTATGGGCGACGCGCAACGACGGAGCGGGTGCGACGTTCGGGTTTCGGCTGCCACCTCTTCAAACGCGAGAGATTTCGCGCCCGCGACACTGCCTGATGTGAAGGAGGCCGTTGAGCGATGATCCGCAAGCCTCTGTGGCGTTCCGAGCTGACGACGGCGCTTTCGTGCGGGATTCCGATGTCGCCAGCAAGCCATCCAGCAGCGCAAAATGCGCCAGGATACTTCGCGAATGTCTGGATGAAGGGAGAATGGCAATGTACAGTTTGCTCTCATCAAGTCATGACCGTCCGCCTGTGCAAGTGGCGGCGAATACTGACAAGCCGGCAGTCTTTATAATAGACGACGACGTGTCCGTCCGCGAGTCGCTCGAACTTCTCATCGCCTCTGCGGGATGGCAGCCTGTCCTGTTCGACTCTGCGAGACAGTTTCTCACCTCGGCTTCGTCTCGAACACCGAGTTGCCTCGTGCTCGACATCAACATGCCAGGCTTGTCAGGTCTCGATCTACAGGGGCTCCTGCGCTCAGACGGAAGCAGGGTCCCTATCATCTTCGTGACTGGTTTCGGAGATGTCCCCATGACCGTGCGCGCGATGAAAGCCGGAGCGGTCGAATTCCTCACCAAGCCCATCGATACCGCTGCGCTGCTCCATGCAATCAGGAATGCGGTGGAACGGAACGCGGCTCTGTCACGGGAGACCAGGGAGCTGGCGAAGGTGGAAGCCAGCTTCGTTTCCTTGAGCCCACGAGAGCGCGAGGTCATGATCGGCGTCGTCAAGGGCCTGATGAACAAGCAGATCGCGTACGAACTTGGCATTAGCGAAATCACCGTAAAGGCACACAGGGGTCAGATGATGCGGAAGATGAAGGCCACGTCCGTACCTGACCTCGTGAACATGGCTGCGCTGCTTCAGCTAATCACCAGGAATGTCTCGTGACGTTACGAGGCATGCACGGCCTCACGGGACCGTGCTTACTCGAACGCACCGGGTACAGAAGTATCATCGCGACGTAGACCACCGCGCCTGCTGCGAGTGCGATGCTTGCAGCTCCAAGGGCAATCGCAAATCCCTCATCTACGCTCGAGGCCCTGCTCAGTATTTGCCCTACGATTGGCGGGCCAAGGATCTGTCCGACAGCGAAAACCGCCGTTAGGAGGCCCATGTACCGGGCATGATGCATCGACCGGATCCGGCGAACCTCGTTCATTGCGAAGAAGCTGATTGCGGTGAAGGGCAGCCCGACAAGGACACTGCTTAAAGCCAATCCCGAGGCCGAGTGCCAGACGATCGACACAGTGACGCCAGACGCTTGCACGAGGTACGACGCGATCAGGTAAAGGCGCGCATCCCCGCTTGGACTGACCTTGGCCGCGAGTAGCGATCCTGCTACCGCGGCTAATCCGAACAGAGGCCAGAAGAACGAAAGAAGCGCCGAACCCGGGATAGCGTCCTTTGCGATTACGGGCAGGTAGGTGGCGGTCACGATATAGCCGAACCCTGCAAGCCCATACGCGACGGCGAACAATGGCATCTCGGACCGCGAGACTTTCTTGGGCACGTTTTTCGCTGGAACCGAGTAAACGTCGGATTGTCTATGCCGTGGCCGAAAGATCGGCCAGATCACGGCGCTGAGCACCGACGACAGGATTGCGAAGGCTACCCATCCCGATTGTCCGCCGAGGCCCATGGCGGCCATGAGGCTGACGGCGAGGCCCGAAGCCGCTATGCCCGCTCCTGGCCCTGTGTAGATCGCGCTTCCGATCGAGTGCGAGTTGCCCGAAAGTTCCGCAAGACACCATCCAGATGTGAAGACGAACCCCATTGCAGAGATGACCCCGGCGAGCAAACGCAAGGGGATCCATAGGACGTCGTAAGGAATTGCCATCATGGCCGTGAGCAACGCCGTCGCTACCAGCGTAAAGCGGACGACCTTCGTCTGATCCAGACTCTTTGGAGCAAGCATCGAAGCGAGCGCGCCGACGAGATAGCCGACATAGTTCGCGGTAGCGAGTTCTCCAGCGTCATGAAGGTCGAGGACACCGTCATGCAACATCATCGGCATGATGGGGGTGAAGGCAAAACGCCCGACGCCCATGGCTATTGCGAGGGAGGCGGATCCGGCGAGAACGACAGCATAGGGATTTCGGGTCTTGTTCGACATCTGTTTCAACTTTCACTTCGCATGGGTCAACGATCATCGAAGTGGGGCGAGTGGCTGAGCCAGAAGCGACCAGCTCAGGTCGCCCGCGCTACCGAGCGGGATGTAGTGGGTCAGGAGGTTGCGGATAATCGGCACACCGCGGCAGACAGCCTGCCGCGGTTCGAAAGAAGGCACGCGGCCTATCTGGGGGTCCGGCTTGCGATCACCTTCAATGCGTCCTCATATAGGCGAAGCGTCAGTTCGCGCGCACCTAGCCTCGGTGAAAGTTTCGCCGCCTGGCCCGCCCACAGATTAGTGAAGTCGTTTTCTGAGTTCTCTTCAGCTTTCGCCCTGATTGGGGCGATAGCTGCCGAAGCCGTCGGGAAGGCAGGCGCATGTGCCGATATCGGGCCGAGTTCCCGAACGACGCGATTGACGATGCTGCGCGCAGGTCTGCCAGTGAAGACGTTCGTGATAGCCGTACTGTCATCCCGCGCTGCCCACAGAGCTTGCTCGTGCACCAACGGGATCTTCGCTTCAGGGCAGAAAAGATATGCGGTGCCGACTTGAACGGCCGAAGCGCCAAGCATCAGTGCGGCGGCTACGCCTCTTCCGTCGGCTATGCCGCCTGCCGCGATGACCGGGATCCGGACTGCGTCCACGACCTGGGGGACGAGCGCGAGCGTTCCAACTTGCGTGGACATGTCATGCGTGAGGAAATTGCCGCGGTGTCCGCCTGCCTCCGAGCCCATCGCGACTACCGCGTCTGCACCATTTGCTTCCACCCAAATGGCTTCGGTGACTGTAGTGGCCGACGAGATCACCTTCGCGCCCGTTGCCTTGACCCGGTCCAGGAGACCCTTCTCCGGTAGCCCGAAGTGAAAACTGACTACATCTGGCCTGTATTCCTCGACAACTTCGCAGAATGCTCCATCGAAGGGAGCGCGCCCTGCCCCGGCCGGCGGCGTCGAGGGATCGAGTCCGACCTCGACATAGTATGGCGCGAGCAGAGCCCTCCAGCGCATCTGCGCGGCGGGATCGGCGGGTGGCGTAGAGTGTGCGAAGAAATTCACATTCAAGGACGCCGACGACGCCTTCCTGATGCTCCCCAGGGCAGCCTTTAGCTGCTCGACGCTCAGCAAGGCGCTTGGCAAGGACCCGAGGCCCCCGGCCTTCATGGTTGCGACAGCCATCTCGACCGTCGACGATCCAGCCATAGGCGCCTGTACGATTGGGATCTCAATTCGGAAGAGGTCGAGGACGCGACGATCGGGCCAAACGGGCACGGGACTCTCCATTTCATTGTCTCCACCCGTCATAGCTACCGCTGTTGTGGCGGTCCATTGCACCTTAGTGTCCCCCGAGGCGCGACCAATCCGTAGGTATCGGGGACACCAAGGTACAATAGCCGTAGCCGGAAATAGACGCGATGAATTGCTGCCAGCCGGGTGCCACGGGCGCTTTGCCTCCGGATCCTTCCGGCATCACGAATGCAATTTTGAGACCAGACGACTTCGCAGGGTGGACCATCCCGTTCGGTCAGCCTCCACGAATTCCATTGTCACCAAGCTGAAGGATGTAACACGCCATGAAGATCAGAACTCGCAGTGCCGGCAACCTCGTCATCGGGTCATCAATGTTTCTGACCGCTGCCGCCCTCCTAATGCTCCCCGCTCTCGCTCTCTCCGGTCAGACGGTCGTTGCCGAGAAGGCAGCCCGCCCGGGGGAGGCAAAAGCCCAGACCGTCAACGATCAGCAGCAGATCAGGATCGAGAAGAGAACGCCCGCATACTGGCGGGTCACCTTCGACAATCCGCCTTTCAACATCTTCGGCCCTGAAACCATCCCACAGATGGAGAAGGTCGTCGCGGAGATTGAATCAGACCCCAACCTGCGGGTTGTCGTCTTCGACAGCGCCGTGCCTGGCTTCTTCCTCACGCATTACAATTTCACGCCTCCGCTTTCTGAATCGACAAGTCTTCCTTCCGGAAAGACGGGCCTCCATCCGCTTCCTGACATGCTCGTCCGGATCAGCAAAGCTCCGGTTGTTTCCATCGCCCTGATCCGGGGACGCGCGACCGGGGTCGGCAGCGAGCTGGCCTTGGCCAGCGATATGCGGTTCGCGAGCCGGGAGAAAGCGATCCTTTCCCAGTGGGAGGTCGGTGCGGGCTTCGTGCCGGGGGGCGGTCCCATGGCTCGTCTTCCGCGTCTGATGGGCCGAGGCCGCGCGTTGGAGGTACTGCTGGGGTCCGACGACATCAATGGCGATCTTGCCGAGGAATACGGATACGTCAACCGTTCATTCCCCGACGATAAGCTCGACTCTTTCGTGGACGCCCTCGCCACGCGCATCTCCGGTTTCGACCGCCAAGCGATCGCCGACACGAAGAGGCTGGTGGACTTCGCAAGCCTGCCGTCAGACCCCGAAATAGGCGCGGGCTGGGACGCGTTCATCACCGCGGTGCAGCGTCCGATCGCACAAAGGAATATCGGCAAGCTGATGGATATGGGCCTCCAGACCAACGAAGATATCGAGGCCAGACTCGGCCATTACACGGAAACCCTGGCAGACAAGTAAGGGTGAAGCAGGTGTCCGCCTAGCCCGGGCAGGTCGTGCGGACACCTGTAACGAACATCGCAGCGCAAGTTGGAGACCTACGAAGCCTCCTGCAGGTAGCCAACAGCCGCTGGCGGCCTGCGGCGCCGAGGCGACATCCCGGTAGTGCGCTTGAAAGCTGTACTGAACGCTGCCTCGGATCCGTAACCAACCAGAGCTGCGACCCTGGCGACGGAGCTGCCTTCCTCCCGGAGTGCTCGTTCAGCATGCAGCATCCGCCACTCGGTCAGATAGGAGAGCGGCGGGCGCCCAGTGATCTTGCGGAAGTAGACAGAGAACCCGGTTCGCGACATTCCGGCGGCGCGAGCAAGTTCCTGAAGAGTCCACGGACGAGCGATGTCACCGTGCATCAAGTTTAGCGCAGGTCCCAGTTTCGGATCGCAAGCAGCGCGAAGCCAACCAGGTTGAACCTGCTCCCCGGACACGAGGTGGCGACGCAGGATCTGAATGAGCAGCAGATGGGCGAGGCTCGAACAAGCCATCTCCGCACCAGGAGCTCCGCCCGCAGCCTCCTGCACGAATTCTCCGACGAGATCCGCAAGCCGGGTAGCGCCAGTTTCCGCCGCCTTGAGGTGAAGACAGTCCGGGAGACTTTCAAGCATCAGCCGCCCTCCCGAGTGGCGGGTGTCGATGTGTCCTCCAAGCAACAGGAAGTCGTCTCCTGCGCCAACCGGGACGATCGTTCTCTCCGAGCCTCGGAACAGTTCGGCGGCGGAACGCGGAACCAGCGCAAGCTCGCTTGCGACAACGAACCCCAGATTGCAGGTCAGAATGAGGACGTCGCCTGTCTGTAGAGCAACCGGATCCGGACGCCCATCGAGCGCTAGAAAGCAGTGCCCGCGACCGACGACGAAGAACTTAATCTTCCGCGGCGGATCGAAGCGGACGGACCAATCGCCGCCGCCAACGAAACCGCCGGCATAGACGGTTCGGGCATCGAAGACACTGAGGGTTTGTGAAAGCAGATCTCGCGTCATCTTTGAACTTTGGCGAAAGAAAACTGAACTTCTGAATATTCTATGTACAGCATCGAAGGTGCATATCCAAGCATCACCAGCCGAAGGAAGGCATCCCATGACAACTCTGCAAACACCCCTCGTGTCAGGATTTACCGCGCACTCGACCACCCTCGATACTATCCGCGGCGTCGATCTCACGGGAAAGCTGGCAATCGTGACAGGTGGCTATGCTGGTCTCGGGCTGGAGGCCGCACGCACGCTGGCATCGGCCGGCGCCCGCGTCATCGTCCCCGCGCGAGATATAGATCGTGCCAGACGCGTTATCGCGGATATCGGCGGAGGAATCGAAGTGCGGCAGATGGATCTTACCGATCCAATGTCCATCGACGAGTTCTGCAGAGAGATCATCCGCTCAGGCCTTGCTCTCCATATTCTCGTGAATAGCGCAGGCATAATGGCAGTCCCTGAACTCTCCCGTGACCCTCAGTCCAACGAGCTTCAGCTCTCCACAAACCACCTCGGACATTTCCGACTGACACTGGGCCTGTGGACCGCATTGACCCGTGCCAAGGGGGCTCGTGTGGTTTCGGTATCCTCAATGGGGTACCGCTTCTCCGATATCGTGTGGGACGACATCAATTACGAACGCCGACCTTACGATCCCTGGACGGCGTACGGACAGTCGAAGACCGCTAACATTCTGTTTGCGGTGGAGCTTGATCGAAGAGGCCGTGAACACGGGATCCGAGCGTTCTCGATGCACCCTGGCGGCATCGTGACAGGACTCGCCAAGCACGTCCCGCTCGACCGCTTGAAGCAGTTGGGGAATGTCGATGAGAATGGCGAGCCAGTCATCGATCCGGACAGAGACATGAAATCTGTGCCGCAGGGCGCAGCCACGATGGTGTGGTGTGCCGTAAGTCCGCAGCTCGCCGGTCTCGGTGGAGTCTTCTGCGCGAACTCGGACATTGCCCCGCTCGAAGACGGGTCCGTCGTTGGCACGCTCGACGGAAGGGATCGACGCACGTCGAAGGTCGCATCGTACGCGGTCGACCCGGCTTCGGCAGAACGCCTATGGGCGCTGAGTCAAAAACTGACTGGCACCCAAATTCCTGTCTGAGCCGAGGCGGTTGGGGTTCGCCACCCACGCTCCTCGGTGCTGCATCACTCAGGAGCTCCTAGCTCTCCGGTGACGAACTGCGCTCTTCCAAGGCCGAACGACCAGTCGTAGTCCGAATTCTCGAGCAGCGTTATCATTACGTCCGAGGGTTCGATGTGGCAGCGTTCCTGAAGAGACCTTGTAAGGTTCTTGTAGAAGGAAAGTTTGGTCCGCCGAGTTCTCGGACGACTGAGGAGATCCACGAGAACGAAATTCGGCGTCCTCTCCATTTCCAGGCCTGTGTCGAGAGCGCGGAAATGCGAAGGCGCATGCTCGTGCAATATCTGATAGCGGTCCGTGAGGGGGACCTTGAACGACTCGACGACGGTCTCGTGTATAACGTCGAGCAGGCGTTCGAGTTCATCGGGCCTTCGGCCTTTGATGACATGGATCCTTACCAGAGGCATCCGAGACTCCTTGAGCTTGGTCGATGTGGTCGTCGGCCAGCCCGAAGCTACCTGAGCGATCGATAGCGTTCTGCCGGGACGCTGAGGGACAAGTTTGGGAGCAGCTTCTGTCGAGCGGCCTCGTAGGCATTCCAGTCGTCGGCGTCCGGGAGAGATGGAAGGGTTACCAGTTCCCCCTGATCGAGCCCCGCCAACGCTGCGTCTACCATGTCGCCTGCCCGCATGACTATCCTGGCGGGAAGGCGGTCTACGGAGCCACCTGCGGCCTCCCAGAAATCGGTGGCGACTGCCCCGGGCAGGACTGCCTGAAACCTCACGTTTCGTTCTGCAAGCTCCTTATGCAGCGATAGCGTGAGCGCGAGGACAAACGCCTTGGTGGCGCCGTAGACGCCATTGAGTATCTCCGGCGCAATGCCGACGATCGACGCCATGTTCACGATCGTTCCACGCTCCCGAGCCGCGAACGATGGCGCCGCTGCATACACCAACCTCGTCAGCGCGCGCACGTTGATGTCAATCATGCGCTCCATCTCGTCGACGTCCGCCATAAGGAGAGGGTCGATCGCCCCCACACCAGCATTGTTTACCAGCATGGTGATCGATGGGTCTGTGCGAAGGATGTTTTCGATGCACCGAAGTTCCTTCTTATCGGAAAGATCCGCGCGAACGACTCTGGCTCGGCACCCCGTATCGGCCACACTTCCTGCAACGCGATGCAGCGCATCCTGATTCCGAGCCACAAGGATCAGGTCGAAGCCTTTTCGTGCCAGCCGATCGGCGTAGATCGCGCCAATACCAGCAGAAGCGCCGGTGATGAGCGCCGTACCTTTTGGCGAAGTCATCATGATCTCTCTCCTTTGCAAGTACCTGTCAGAGATACATGCTGGCTGTTTCGATTGCAGGGTTTCAGCGCAGCGCCTTGAAGACGCCCGGCCAGCGGGTCGCACTAACCAGGCGCCAGAGCTCGTCCACCTTCTTCTGAGGAATCTTTGGATGCGAAGCTCGGATCGGCTCTTTATCTTCGGACGCGCGGACTATCCGCGGCAGGAGACTGACGGCGGTAGTCGCCGCGAGAGGCCGCCTTGTCGGATCAACCTCGAATGTCGTCGGGTCATGTACCGTCACTTCGTCCTCCATGTCGGTCTGTTTTGCCATCATCAAGGGATCGTTCGACCGAGGCCGGGAATCCATTGCACAAAGGTATCGCCGATACCTTCGGATACCGTGCCCATCTTCACCGACACCATTGGATAATGGACGGCGCGCGATCTCAGGTTCATCGTTCGCGGGATTGCGGACAGCACCGCATAAGGTCACGAGGGAGATGAAAGATGGCAAATCAAGGCGGGACGGTGGACGCCGTCAAAGAGATTGACATGAAGCTCGAAGTCGTCGTTATCCCGGTCTCGGACGTCGATCGTGCAAAGTCTTTCTATACCGGGTTGGGTTGGCGACTTGATGCCGACGTTCCGGGAAAAGATGGCTTCCGCGTCGTCCAAGTCACGCCGCCGGGATCGCCCTGCTCCGTGATCTTCGGATCGCAGATCACGTCGGCGCTGCCGGGATCGGCTCAAGGGCTCCATCTCGTCGTTTCGGACATAGAGTCGGCTCACGCAGCGGCCGCTTCGCGTGGCGCGGACGTTAGTGGTGTCTTCCATGACGCAGGCGGCGTCTTTCACCACAAAGACGATGACGGGCGCCTGCCCGGCCCTCATCCATCGCGTGCAAGTTATGGGTCGTTCGCCTCCTTTAGCGACCCCGACGGAAACGGCTGGCTGTTCCAGGAGGTGACCGGGAGACTACCTGGCCGCCTGAACGCAAGTGGCGCGACATTCGTATCCGCCAACGATCTTGCAAGCGCACTTTTGCGCGCAGCCGCCGCGCACGGCGAACATGAAAAGCGCGACGGCGG
>Ga0209050_1002486_pt1 | contig 15597 bp, 15 predicted proteins | sample Araplavi_mTSA_r2_FD_184276 | JGI IMG/M metagenome (GOLD analysis project Ga0209050, IMG submission 184276) | Arabidopsis root microbial communities from North Carolina, USA - plate scrape MF_Cvi_mTSA_r2 (SPAdes) (version 2) | ecosystem: Host-associated > Plants > Roots > Endosphere | place: USA... | reverse complement strand
CCGGATTACTGGTCGCGCGGCAATACCCGCGAGGTCCTGCCGCAAGCCATGTCAGCCCTGGAATGGGACGCGGGCCGCGTCATGGCCCAGCGGATGCTGACCTGCGGCTTCGAGTTGAGCGGTTACCGCACGCTCCCCGGCGTGCCCCTCGCCGCACTGTTCCAGGGGCGCGCCTATCTGAATGCCTCGGTCATCCAATGGGTCGGCCATGACGCGCTGGGCGTCAGTCCGCGCGACATGAACGCGTTGCTGGGCGGCCCGCAGCCCGAGATCCGTGTGCCACCGGTCACCGCCATGCAGCGGCTGCGGCACGGCCTGCGCATCGTGCGCTATCTGCGCCGGGCCGCGCCGCTGCGCCGCCAGGCCGCCACCGATCTGCCCCGGCTTCTGGCCCGCGCCCAGGAGTGGCTGGACGCGCCGCTGCCCGCCTCCGACGCCGCGCTGGGCGCGCAGTTGCGCGAGCAATTCCAGACCGTCCTGGCCGCGGATCAATTGTTCTTCTTGCAGGGTTCGGGCGGCGGTGCGCTGTCCAAGCTGCTCGACATGGTGGAAAAAGCCGTGCCCGGCGAAGGCCACGCGTTGACCGCCGCGCTGATGGCAGGCGGCGACCCCAGCGTGACCGCCGAGCAAGGCTATGCGCTCATGGCGTTGGCGCATTTGGCCGAACACGATGCCCAGGCGCTCGCTTGGCTGCGCGCGCCGAACCGCAACGATGCCGCGTGGGCGGGGACATTACCCGATGACAGTCCATTCAAGAAGGCTTTTGCCGACTTCCTGCATCGTTACGGTCACCGCGCCGTCTACGAAACCTACTTGCGCAATCCGCGCTGGCGCGAAGCGCCCGGCTATCTGCTGGACAGCATCCTGAATCTGATCGGCGCCGATCCCGCCGCCCTGCGCGCCCGGCAGGACGACGCCGCGCGGCAGGCGTGGCAACGCGTTCGCCGCGCCTTGCCCTTCTGGCAGCGGCCGCTGGCCACCATGCTGCTGACGGCATCCCGCCTGGAAGGCAACCAGCGCGAGGCCGCGCGCAGCGTGCTCGTGGCGTATCTGGCCGTGGCGCGCAAGCGTGCGCTGGAACTGGGACGCCGCAACACCGGCCCGGACGGACTCGCGAACGCCGACGACATCTTTCATCTGGATGCGGCCGAGATCTTTGCACTGGCGGATGGCCGGATGGATGCCGCCGCGCTGGGCCGGCGCGCAGCCGCCCGGCGTACGCAATTGCAGGCATGGACCGCGCTGCCGGACATTGACGTCATCACCGAACACGCAGACCACGCCGCACCGCCTGCGCCAATAACCGCGTCTGTTGCGGCCGCATCGCGCGATTCCTGGCGCGGCACGCCGGTGGCGGGCGGACGCGCACGCGGCCGCGCGTTCGTGGCGCGCTCGCCGGACGAAGGCCTGTCCATGCCCGCCGGCGGCATTCTGGTCGCGGCGTCTTCCGACCCCGCGTGGACGCCCCTTTTCCTGCGCGCGGGCGCTGTCGTGATGGAAGTCGGCGGATATCTGTCGCATGCCGCCATCGTGGCGCGCGAGTTCGGCGTGCCGGCCGTCGTCAGCGTCCACGGGGTTCTGCAAGGGGTCGCCACCGGCGACATGCTGGAAGTCGATGCCGTGAAAGGCGTCGTCACCCGGCTGCGGGAGGAAGCCCCGGACTGAACCCGCCTACCCTTGCGCGGCCGTCGCCAATTCGAACTGAAACACCGCTCCGCCCCCCGCTCCGTCCACCAGCCGGATCTCGCTCTGGTGCAGTTGCAGAATCCGCTGCACGATGACCAGTCCCAGTCCGCCGGCCTCGCCCGGCCCGCGGTTCAGCGCCGACGCCCGCGTGAACAGCCCGGCGCGCAACGCCTGCGGAATGCCCGTCCCTGAATCGCTGACCTGCACCTGCACCCGGTTGCGCGACAGGCCAAGCTGCAATGCAATCTGTCCGCCCGGCGGGCTATGCCGGATCGCGTTGTCCAGCAGGTTCGTCAGCACGCGTTCGATCAGCCCCAGATCGGCGCGCACCGGCGGCAGCGCCTGCGCAATGTCCGTGGTCAGATGCTGCTGACGCGCCTCGGCCGCCAGCTCGAACTTCTGCATCACGTCCTGCACCAGTTCCGGCAGCGAAAACGTCTCGGGTTCCAGGCGCACCAGGCCGGACTCCAGCCGCGCCAGTTCGAAGAGTTCCTGCGCCAGCCGGCCGACCTTGCGGCTTTGCGCCAGCGCGATGTCCAGATAGCGGCGGCGTTCGGCGGGATCAAGCGCCTCATCCTTTAAACGCAGCGTTTCCAGATAGCCATGCAGCGACGTCAGCGGCGTGCGCAGGTCGTGCGAAATATTGGCGACCAGATCGCGGCGCTGCTGGTCCTGCCGCGTCAGCTCGCGCCACTGATCCGAGATCCGCCGGCCCATCTGCGCAAACGTGCGCCGCAGCACCGCGATCTCGTCGCCGTTGCGCGCCGATTGGTCCGCCGGCTGTTCCAGCGCGGCCAGCGCCTGGCCGTCGTCGCCGTCAAAGGCGCGCACCGCTCGCGTCAGCGACCGCAACGGCCGCGTGATGAGCGCAAACGCCGCCAGCCCCGCCACCAGCCCCAGCAAGGCCACCAGCGCAATCGACCACAGCGTCGTGCGCAGCACCGACGTGCGCGACACGTCCATCGCCAGCGCATCATGCGCCTGGCCCTGCAACACCACGTAGACATACCCCTGTTCGCGGCCATCCACGCGCACCGGCGCCGCGCTGAACACCTTTTGCGCGTCAAGGCTGCGCGGATCATCGCCCGTGATGGGCAGCATGCCGCCGGCCAGCAGCCGCTTGACCGGCGCCAGGTCGACGCGATCACGCTTGATCTGTCCAGGCGGCGCGGCGTCGCCGACGATGCGGCCATCGTTGGACAGCAGATAGACCTCGACCGCCGGATTCACCGTCATCAGCATGTCGAACATCGAGCGCACGGCATCCGGCTTCCAGCCGCCCGCGTCCATCAGTTCGGTGGACCCCGCGATGTGCTGCGCCAGGCCGCTGGACAGCCGCTGCACGACCTCCTGCTCGTAGCGCGAGTTGGCCGCGATCTGCAGCCACGCGGACGCGCCGCAGCACGCCAACAGCAGCAGCGCAAAGACGCCGGACAGGCGCTGAGTCAACGTGAATCGCTTCATGGCTGCACCCCGGGCGCCGCCGCGAACTTGTAGCCGCGGCCCCAGACCGTCAGGATGCGCTGCGGGTTGGACGGGTCGGCCTCGATCTTGGTGCGCAGCCGGTTGATGTGGGTGTTGACCGTGTGCTCATAGCCTTCGTGCTGATAGCCCCACACCTGATTCAGCAGGTCCATGCGCGAAAACACCTTGTCCGGATGCCGCGCAAAGAAATGCAGCAGATCGAACTCGCGCGGCGTCAGATCCAGCCGGCGGGCGTCGACATCGACCGTGCGGGCGATCGGATCGATCGACACGCCATGCACGGCCAGGCTGCCGGCGTCCTGGCGGGCGTTACGTTCGATGGCATCACTGCGGCGCAGCAGCGCCCGCACGCGCGCCACCAGTTCCAGCATCGAAAACGGCTTGGCCAGATAGTCGTCCGCGCCCAGTTCCAGGCCCAGGATGCGGTGCACCTCGCTGGAGCGGGCGCTGGTGATGATGATGGGGATGTAGCGCGCCATCGCGCGCGCCCGCTTGCAGATTTCCAGGCCGTCGATGCCGGGCAGCATCAGGTCCAGCACCAGCGCGTCCCAGCCGCCTTCTTCCAGCAGGCGCATGCCCGCGTTGCCGTCGGCCGCGTGTTCCACCGCGTAGCCCTCGTCGCGCAGATGCAGGCGCAGCAGTTCCGCGATGTGGGCGTCGTCTTCAACTATCAGTACGCGGCGGGACGTATCCATGGGGCAACCTGGGGCGTGATCAATGCGCCTATTGTCGCCAATCGGCGCGGGGCAAAGTTAACGATTAATTTAACTTTGCGTGAGGACTTCGGTATGGGCCAGGAGGAAGAATGCCTCCATCGACAGCCCACCGGAGACCGCCATGCTGGCCCGACCCGCCCTCAACAATACGCCGCTTGCCCCGCCGGTGTCCGCGCTGTCGCCCGCCGCGTCACCGTCCACCGCCGCCGAGTCCGACGCGAAAAAACGGACTGGCCAGCCGGCGCCTCCGGCTATCTCCCCCGTCATCCACCCCCGCTGGCTGCGCGTGACGCACTGGTTGAACGCGCTGGCCGTCGTCGTCATGGTCATGAGCGGCTGGCGCATCTACAACGCCGCGCCCTTTTTCGATTTCACCTTTCCCAACGGCATCACGCTGGGCGGGTGGCTGGGCGGCGCGCTGCAATGGCACTTTGCCGGCATGTGGCTGCTGTTTGCCAATGGCCTGCTCTACCTGGCGCTGAACGTCGCCACCGGCCGCCTGTGGCGCAAATTCCTGCCGGTCAGCCCCGGCGGCGTAGCGCGCGACCTGCTGGCCGCGCTGCGCGGCAGGCTCTCGCACGCCGACCCGCGCCGCTACAACCACGTCCAGCGCCTGGCCTACCTCTTCGTGATGGCCGACATTGCCGTGCTGATCCTGTCCGGACTCGTGCTGTGGAAGTCCGTGCAATTCGACCTGCTGCGCGACCTGATGGGCGGCTATGAAGCCGCACGGCGCGTGCATTTCTTCGCGATGGCCCTGCTGGCCGGCTTTGTCGCCGTGCACCTGGCGATGGTCGCCCTGGTGCCCCGCAGCCTGCTCACCATGATCCGCGGCAAATAAGGAACCCGCCATGACCGAAAAACGCCGCCTCCTGCCGGGCCTGGACGCCCCGGCCATCCTGCGCGAAGCCGGAAAGCTGCTGGACAAGCGCGTCGAGCAGCCCTCGCGCCGCGCCTTCCTGCGCCGCGGCCTGACGCTGGGCGGCCTGGCCATGCTGTCCGGGTGCTCGCTGTCCGACGACGAAAGCGTCGAACAGGCGCTGTCGGCCGTCTCCCGCTTCAACGACCGCGTGCAGGGCTGGATCTTCGACCCCGCCAAGCTCGCGCCGACCTATCCCGAATCCATGATCACCCGGCCGTTTCCCTTCAATGCCTTCTACGGCATCGACGACGTGCCCCAGGTGGACGAGGCATCGTTCCGGCTGGAGGTCACCGGCATGGTGGCCGACAAGCGCCGCTGGCGGCTGGACGAACTGCGCGCCATGGCGCAAGTCGATCAAGTCACGCGGCACATCTGCGTCGAAGGCTGGAGCGCCATCGGCAAATGGGGCGGCGTGCCGTTTTCGGCGTTCTTGAAGCGTGTGGGCGCCGACCTGTCCGCCAAGTACGTCGGCTTCAAGTGCGCCGACGACTACTACACCAGCATCGACATGCCCACCGCGCTGCACCCGCAGACCATCCTGGCCCTCACGTACGACGGCCGGACGCTGCCCCCCGAATACGGCTTCCCCATGAAGCTGCGCATGCCCACCAAGCTTGGCTACAAGAACCCCAAGCACATCCAGGCGATCTTCGTCACCAACACCTACCCGGGCGGTTACTGGGAGGACCAGGGCTACAACTGGTTCGGCGGCAGCTAGGTGATTTCCCGCTTTTTTTCACTGTCAAAAGGAACGCATCATGAACAAACTCACCACCGCCGCATTGTCCGTGTGCCTGGCCCTCGGGGCCACGGCCGCTTACGCTGCCGACACCATGGGCAAGGAAGGCATGAGCAAAAGCGGCATGTCCAAGGAAGCGCCGGCGCAGGACGGGATGAAGAAGGACGGCATGTCGCACGACGGCATGAAGAAGGATTCGATGTCGCGCGATGGCATGTCCAAGGGGTCGATGTCGAAGGATTCCATGTCCCGCGATTCGATGTCGAAGGGGTCGATGTCGAAGGACGGCATGTCGAAGGACGGCATGTCGAAGGACGGCATGTCGAAGGACGGGATGTCGAAGGACGGGATGAGCAAGGACGGCATGCAGAAGTAACGCTCGCGCCGGGGCCGCGCCCGCCGGCCCCCGGCTCGAACCATTCGCACGGAACTCGCCATGAACCTCACACGCAGACATTTCCTTGGCCTGGGCGGCGCCGCGGCAGCCGCCGTGGGCATCGCCCCGCTGCTGGTCACGCGCAGCGGCCCGGCACAAGCCGCCACGCCCGCGGCCAGCTTTCCCTACACCCTCACCGACGCCCAATGGCAAGAGCGCCTGACGCGCGAGCAATACCAGGTGCTGCGCCGCGACGGCACGGAACGGCCGTACTCAAGCCCGCTCAACGACGAACACCGCAACGGCACCTTCGCCTGCGCGGGCTGCGAACACCCCTTGTTCTCGTCGTCCACCAAGTTCGATAGCGGCACCGGCTGGCCCAGCTTTTGGCAGCCCCTGCCCGGCGCCGTCGGCGAGACCCGCGACCGCAGCTTCGGGATGACCCGCACCGCCGTGCATTGCGCCAACTGCGGCGGCCACCTGGGGCACGTGTTCGACGACGGCCCTCGACCCACCGGCCTGCGCTACTGCATGAACGGCGTGGCCATGACCTTCGCCCCGCAAGCCTGATCCGCCACCGCATCGCTACAAGGACCCGACATCATGTCCAAGCACCCCACCCTCCGCCGTCTCTGCGCCGCACTTGCCACCGCGGGCGGCCTGATCGCCTCGACTGCTGCGTCCGCCGCCGAACGCGCCTTCATCATCCCCCCGCCCGCTGCGGAGCAGCCCGCTAATGCTTCCGCGGCGCCCGCCACACAGGAGAAAGCCGTCATTGCCGGCGGCTGCTTCTGGGGCGTGCAGGCGGTCTTCCAACACGTCAAGGGCGTCAGCAACGCCGTCTCGGGCTACGCCGGCGGCCAGGCCAACACCGCCAACTACAACGCGGTCAGCAGCGGCCGGACCGGCCATGCGGAAGCGGTGGAAATCACCTATGACCCCGAACAGGTCAGCTACGGGCAACTGTTGCAGATCTATTTCTCGGTCGCGCATGATCCCACCCAGCTCAACCGCCAGGGGCCGGATCACGGCACGCAATACCGATCCGCCGTGTTTCCCGCCAACGACAGCCAGCGCAAGGTGGCCGAGGCCTATATCGCGCAGTTGAACAAATCGGGGGTGTATCCGAAGCCGCTGGCAACCACCATCGAACCGCTGCAGGCGTTTTATCCGGCTGAGGACTATCACCAGGACTATCTGGTGCGCAATCCGAACAGCATGTACATCGTGATCAACGATGTGCCCAAGGTGGAGAACCTGGCGAAGACGTTTCCGGATGCATGGCGGGACAAGCCGGTGCTGGTGAGCGCGAAGGACAGATAGCGCTGGGGGGAAGCGCAGGCGCCCCGGGCCGGCCCTATCGTAAACTTCAGCCACTTTGGGATACGGAGGGCGGCCTGCGGAGGTCGCCCTTCGGACACCGTTAACTCTCGAAATTTGGCCCGCGCGCAAGACGCGCCGCCGCTTCGCCCGAGGCCCCGATGGTAGGTTCGCAAGTCCGAGTGACGTTGTCATTGATCGCGCCAGCACTGCTGCTGATCTTCGGACTTACCTTCCTTGCCATCTGGTTCTTCTTCCAGCGCAAACGCTTCCTGCTGCACCTTGCCGCAGGCTGTATGACATTTGCCTGTGGGGCGATTTCACAAGTCCTGTACGTGCCCCGCGACACGGGTCTCAATGCGCTCGTCTCGGGTTTTCTATACACGGCTGCAGGATGTCTGGTGGTGCAGGGCGTTCTCGATCGCGCACGCATTCGCGTGCCCTGGGCCGCATTTGGCCTGTATGCGGCGGCCATCATGGGCGCGCTCTGGTACTTCTTCTATATCGATCGCAACCTGCTTGTCCGCGTTTATGTGCTGAATGCGGGCTTCGGACTGCTGTTCTGCTTTGCCGCGTGGCGCATGCGGCGATCTTCGCGTCAGCGTCCGGTCGACAAGGCGCTTTTCTTTGTGGTGTTGCTTTTCGGCCTGCATTTTCTGCCGCGCACACTGCTGAGTATGGGGACGCTGGCGCCACAAGGCGCCCTTGCCTTTGCCGACTCGCCGTTTTGGCAGATGTTGCAGCTTTCGCTTGCGGTATTCAGCGTCGCGCTGGCGCTCACGCTGCTGGTTGCGATCGCCGCCGACGCCATTGACGAGGTCCGCAAGGAAGGCGACAAGGATTGGCTGACCGGCGTCTATAACCGGCGGGGCTTCGAAGCGCGCGCCCGATCGCACATATCGAATGGCAACGCTGCGGTGGCGCTCATCGTCTGCGATGTCGACAACTTCAAACGCATCAACGACCTGCATGGCCACCAAAGCGGAGACAACGTGCTCAAGCAAGTGGCCAAGGCCCTCAACGACGCGGTGCGCAAGCACGACGTGCTCGGGCGCATTGGCGGCGAGGAATTCGGCATCTTCCTGCCAGCCACCGAGCCGCCCGAGGCCCTGCGCTGCGCGGAACGCCTGCGCGCAGCCGTTGAACAGAGCGTGCGGGATCCGAGCGACGAAGCGCCGGTCACGATCAGCGCGGGCGTGGCGCACACGGATCGCGCCGAGTCCTGGGAAGTCATGTATCGGCGGGCTGACGCCAAACTGTATCAAGCCAAGCGGGCGGGCCGGAACCGGGTCGAGGCAGAGTAAAATCCGCCCCCCATGCGCTTTTCCGACTTCACCCATCGCCTCACCGCTCTTGGCGCCCTGCCCGTTCACCGTGGCCGGGTCGTGCGCGTCTGGCTGAACGGGCAAGCGCTCGACACCGGCACCCGGCGGCGTAGCGCCGAGCACTTTCTGCCTCTGGCCCTACGTGACGCCATCCCCGAGGTGACGGCGGAACTGGACAGTCTTGCCCGGATCCGCTCCGAACACGCGGGCAGCGACGGCTCGCGATTGCTTGTCGAACTGGCCGATGGGCAGATGGTGGAAAGCGTGCTGTTGCCGCGCGATGGCCTGTGCGTTTCCACGCAGGTTGGCTGTGCGGTCGGCTGCCGCTTCTGCATGACCGGCAAGAGCGGGCTGATCCGTCAGGTCACGAGCATGGAAATCCTTGCCCAAGTCGTGCTGGCGCGGCGTCAGCGTGCGGTGAAGAAGGTTGTCTTCATGGGCATGGGCGAACCCGCGCACAACCTGGACAACGTGCTCGAAGCCATCGACCTGCTCGGCACGGAAGGCTATATCGGCCACAAGAACCTTGTGTTCTCGACCGTGGGCGATCAGCGGGTGTTCGACGCCCTGCCGAAACAACGCGTCAAACCGGCGCTGGCGCTGTCGCTGCATACGACCAAGGCCGACCTGCGCGCCCACCTGCTGCCGCGCGCGCCGAAAATCACGCCTGAAGCCCTGATTGAACTGGGCGAACAATACGCTCGCGACACGGATTACCCGATCCAGTATCAATGGACGCTGCTCAAGGGCATCAACGACGGCGACGACGAACTCGATGCCGTCGTGCGTCTGCTCAAGGGCAAGTACGGTGTGCTGAACGTCATCCCGTTCAATAGCCTCGAGGGCGATGACTACCAGCGCCCTGATGCCGAGCGCATCCGCGAGATCGTCCGCCATCTGCACGGCCGTGGCGTCCTGGCCAAAGTCAGGAACAGCGCCGGGCAGGACGTGGACGGCGGCTGTGGCCAGTTGCGCGCGCGAGCAGTCGGCGCGGCGCAGGTGGTTGAACTGCGCCGCAAGCCGGCGTCAGTTGCCCACGCAACATAAATCCTTGCGCGCGCCTGCGACACGCTCCACGCAAGTCAGGCCGGAAAGGGGCCTTCACACCTGCGCCCGCAGCCACCCCGCCACCGCCTGCACGGCCACCGACGCGTCCCGCTCCCCAAACATCGCCAGGTGATACGTATGCCCCTCGATCTCGGGCCCGAACGGCTGCACCAAATGCCCTGCCCGCAGCTCATCGTCCACCAGCGCCAGGCTGACCAACGCAATTCCGTGCCCCGCCACCGCCGCCTGTATGGCGTGCCCTTCATCTGAAAACCGCAACTGCCCGGCCTCGGGCGGCAGCGGACGCCCGGCCACCGCAAACCAGCGCTCCCACGTCGGGTTTTCGGGTTGCGCGCGTTTCCAGTCGAAGCGGATCAACGGCACCCGCCCCAGATCGTCCGGCGAGACAACGCCCAGGCGCGGATTGGCGACCGGTCCGAATCGATCGGTGAACAACGGCTGCGTCACCAGCCCGGGATACGGACCCCGCCCATACCGGATCGCGATATCAACCGAGGACGAGCGCAGATCGACAAGGTCGTCGCTCGCCTGCAATTGCAGGTCGATGTCGGGATGCTGGCGGCGGAAATCGGCCATGCGCGGCACCAGCCACTTCACGGTGAAGGCATTGGTGGCCGAGATGCTGACCTGCGCCCGCGTGCGCTGTTGCGTCAGCCGCGCCAAGGTCGCCTCGAACTTGTCGAAGCCGTCGCGCAGCACGGGATATAGCTGCGACCCGGTTTCGGTCAACGTGACCTTGCGCACCTGGCGATCGAACAGCGCGAGACCCGTCCCGGCTTCAAGCGCGCGGATCTGATGACTGACGGCAGTCGGGGTGACGGCAAGTTCCTCGGCGGCGGCCTTGAAGCTGCCCAGACGGGCGGCGGCTTCGAAGGCGCGCAGCGCAGAGAGCGGAAGGGATCGGCGTTGCATGGGCGGCTGCCTATGGATGAATTTTTCTCGTCTTATAGCTGACAAACGAACCTTTGTCACCGATTCGTCACCACCCTACATTGTCTTCACTAACCGGCACCCCACTCCCCCAATCCCGCCGGCCATAGATGAAGGAATTCGCATCATGCTCAAACAAGTCATCACCCAGCCCGACAACTACGCGCCTTTCCTGCTGTCGCAAGGCATCCAGTTCGGCAATCTGCTCTTCATTTCGGGTCAGGCAGGCGCCGCCGACGACGGGAAGATCGTGGACGGCGGCTTTCTGGCGCAAGGCGAGCAAGCCTTCCAGAACCTGCGCCGCGCACTGGAAGCCGGCGGTTCCAGGTTGAAAGACGTCATCAAGGTCACGATCTTTGTCACCGATATGGGGCATTTCGACGACGTGGTGGCGCTGCGCCGCAAGTTCTTCTCGGCGCCCTACCCGGCCGACACCATTGCCGAGATCAAGGCCCTGTACGATCCGGCCGCGATGATCGAGATCGAAGCCATCGCGGCGGTCCGCCAACCGGAGGGCCAGTAAGATGACCACGCTCGACAATCGTCTGCAGACCAACGCGCCGACGCTTCCCGCCATGCTGTTCACGCCGCTGCGCGTGGGCACGCTGAACCTGCCTAACCGGCTGGCCGTCGCGCCCATGACACGCGTCAGCGCCACGGCGGACGGCCGAGCCACGGCGCAGATGGCCGACTACTACGAGGCCTTCGCCGCTGGCGGCTTTGGCCTGGTGATCACCGAAGGCATCTATACGGACAAGGCGCATGCGCAGGGCTACCTGTTCCAGCCCGGTCTGGCGGACGATGCGCAGCGTGAGGCATGGCGACCCGTGGTGGATCGTGTGCATGCGCGGGGTGGACGCATCATTGCGCAGCTGATGCATGCGGGCGCGCTGTCGCAGGGCAATCCGCATCGGTCCCGGACCAAGGGACCTTCGGCCGTGCAACCGGCGGGACAGCAGATGACCTTCTACCGCGGCCAAGGGCCTTACCGGATGCCGGAAGCGATGACGATCGATGAGATTGCCGAGACGGTCGACGGCTTTGCGCAGGCGGCGCGCCGGGCGCAGGCGGCGGGATTCGACGGCGTGGAGATACACGGCGCCAACGGCTATCTGCTTGATCAGTTCCTCACTGCCCACACCAACCTGCGCGAGGATCGCTACGGCGGCAGCGTGGAAAACCGCCTGCGTCTGACGTTGGACGTGATCCAGGCGGTGCGGCAGTCGACGACAGCGGACTTTGTCGTGGGCGTGCGCAGTTCGCAGGGCAAGGTCAACGACTTCACCCACAAGTGGACGGGCGGCCAGGACGAGGCCGCGCGGATCTTCAGCACGTTGGGCACGCAGCCCATCGATTACCTGCACACAACCGAGTTCGAGGCCTGGCGCCCCGCATTCGGCGAGGCCGGTCCAAGCCTGGCGGCGCTGGCGCGCAAGCATGTCCCGGTGCCGGTGCTGGCCAATGGTTCGTTGCATGACGCCACGCGGGCCGAAGGCCTGATCGCCCGGCAGGAGGCGGACTTCGTTTCGCTGGGACGCGGCGCGCTCACGCATGCCGACTGGCCGGCCAGACTGCGCACCGGCAAGCCACAGGAGGAATTCGACCGGGGCCTGCTTGCGCCGATTGCCGACCTGGACAACGCGGTCCGCCATCGCGCGCAGGCTCAGGCTGCGTGACACCCGTGACAACCGCGTCACCCGCCCTGCCCGCGCAGTAGGCTACAGTGCTGGGTCGCCCTCAAGGCCCGCGGCGTCATCGCCGCGCATCAACGAATCCAGGAGCAGTACCGCAGTGAACGACACTTCCACGCCGGACACCGATATTTCCGACGCGCCCAAGGAACAGGAAGCCAGGCTCTGGCGCGACGACGGCTGGACCGCGCGCGTCATAAAGAACGAAGACGACGACGGCTGGGCCGTCGAAATGACGCTGGACGGACAGGCCGAGCCCGCGCTGGTCGGCCCGTGGACCATGGGCCGCGACAAGAAGAACCCCAAGCCGCTCGACGCGCCGGCCTTCCACACCCTGGTCAAGACGGCCAACGAAGTCCTGCGCCGCCACGAGCAGCAATTGCACGCCACGCTGCACAAAAGCGTGAAGATCGACACCGACGAAGGTCGCCTGACCATCAAGCTGGACATCGTGCCCGACGAGGACGAGCCCTATGCCACGCTCAGCGCCTACGACGAATTCGGCGATCAGCTCGCGCAGATCCGCGTGCCGCCGACGTACAAGCTGAACGTGCAGCGGGCGTCGGAATGGGCAGCGGGCGGCTTCGCCAGGCAGAGCTGATATTCCCGGCCTGTGAAGACTCCGCCCGAGCACGCGCCACAGCGTGCTCAGGCGGGCGGCTGCCGGGTAGTGAGCTGCCGCTTGTCGTCACATCGCGGCTTCTCTTAGAATGCGGATGATTCTCATTTTTCATGGTGCCGGGATTCTCCAGCCCCGCGACGCGCTGGAGGCAGAATGTCCGCGACTGAGTTTGCAGTGCCGCAACAGGGCATCGATGTCCTGTACGCGAATCACCATGGCTGGCTGAAAGGATGGCTGCGGCGGCGGCTGGGAAATTCATCCGATGCTGCCGATCTTGCGCACGACACCTTCATGCGCCTCCTGGTCCGCGGCGACACCGTCGAGGTGCGCGAGCCGCGCGCGCTGCTCACTACCGTGGCCCAAGGCGTGGTGTCCAATTTCATGCGGCGCCGCAGGATCGAAGAAGCCTACCTGGCCACCCTTGCCGACCTGCCCGAGCTTGAAACGCCCGGCCCCGAAACGCGCGCCATCCTGCTTGAAACCCTGGTCGAACTGGACCGCCGCCTGGATACGTTGGCCGCTCCCGTGCGCCGGGCGTTCCTGCTGTCTCAGTTGGAAGGCATGAAGCAGGCCGACATCGCCGCCACGCTGAACGTCTCCCTGGCCACCGTGCAGCGCTATATCGCTAAGGCCGCGCACCTTTGCTTCTTCGGCGCCTGAGCATCGGCACGGCCGCAGCCGCCTGTATCAAGAACGCCCCCTTACCCATGCCCAACTCGCCCGCGGACTCAAGCCCGACGGCCTTCCCCCAGCTTGAGGGCCCGCCATTGCCCGCCAGCGTCAGTCTGCGCGCCGTGGACTGGCTGGTCGCCCTGCAGGCGCCCGACGCCAGCGACGCCACGCGCGAGGCCTGCCGGCGCTGGCGCGAGGCAGACCCCGACCACGAGCGCGCCTGGCGGCACATCGAGACCTTTGGCCAGCAGTTGCGCGGATTGAACACGCCGCTCGTACGCGGCGCGCTGACGCGCGAGGGCCGGAACCGTCCCGCGCGGCGCCAGGCCGTCAAGGCGCTGGCGGTGGCGCTGTTTGCCGGCGGCGGCGCCTGGCTGGCGCGCGATAACCTGTGGCGCGGCTGGCTGGACTGGCAGTCCGATCACCACACTGCAGCCGGAGAACGCACGAGCATCCTGCTGGCCGACGCCAGCCGCATCGACCTGGACACGGCAAGCGCCATCGATGTCCGGTTTGACGGCTCGCAGCGCCTGGTCCGCCTGCTGCACGGCCAGATCCTGATCGCCACCGCGCCCGACCCGGCATCCCAGGCAGGGCGCCCTGCCCGTCCTTTTCTGGTGGAAACGGCGCAAGGCCGCGTGCGCGCCCTGGGCACACGCTACAGCGTGCGCCAGTTCCCTGGCCGCAGCCACGTCGCGGTGTTCGAGGGCGCCGTGGAGATCCGCCCCGAACACCAGGCGGATGCGCCGCGCGTCATTCACGCGGGCGAACAGGCGTCGTTCACCCGCGACGCCGTCGGCGCCACGCAGGTGGCGGACCCGCGCGATGCGTCATGGTCCGTTGGCATGCTGGTCGCGCAGGACATGCCGCTGTCCGACTTCATTGCGGAGCTTGCCCGGTATGTGCCCGGCCGGCTGGCCTGCGACCCCGCTGCCGGTCGCCTGAAGGTCTCGGGCATCTATCCGCTGGACGACACCGACCGGGTGCTGGACATGCTGCGCCGGACGCATCCGATCGAGGTCGACCAGGTGACGCGCTATTGGATCACCGTGCGCCTGCGTGACGCCTAGCGCCGCGCAGGCCGCCTCGACTCGCCGCGCTATTCATCGACCCCAAAAATTTTTCGCGCCAACATGAGGGGTTTCCGTTTCCCAAGTGGCAAACCTAATAGAAGCCACATTTTTTCACCGGAAACCGGACCACTCATGCCCCCCCGTCAGTCTCGGCGCGCCGCGCGCCTCATCGCACGCAATACCCTCGCGCTGGCGGCAAGCCGCGCCCTCTGGCTCACAGCATCGGGCATCGCCCTGTCGGCCGGAACGGATGCCGTACAGGCCCAGGCCAGCGCGAAAAGCTACGCGATCCCCGCCGGATCGCTGGAAAGCGCCCTGACCCGCTACGCCCTCGAAAGCGGGTTGATGTTGTCCTATTCGGCCACCGACATCTCGGGCAAGCGCAGTCCCGGCTTGCAGGGCAGCTTTGACGCGCCCGAGGCGCTGGCCAGGCTGCTGGCAGGCACCGGACTGGCTGCCCGGCCACAGCCGAATGGCGGCTACATCCTGCGTCCGGTGCCCGGCAGTCAGCCGGGCCAGGACGCCGCGCAGACCCTGCCCGCGGTGACGGTGACGGGCGTTGCCGAGGAATCCGCTTTCGGCCCGGTGCAAGGGTTTGTGGCCCGGCGCAGCGCAACCGCCACCAAGACGGACACGGCGCTGCATGAAACGCCCCAGTCCGTATCGGTGATTCCGCGCGACCAGGTTGTCGCGCAGGCGGCGGACTCGCTGGACCAGGCACTGGGCTACACCGCCAGCGTCCAGTCGCTGGAAGGCGGGGCGCTCAGGCACATCGGCACGGGCTTCACGATCCGTGGCTTCAACGTTACCGGCGCGGCTCCGTTGTACCTGAACGGCACCAAGTTCCCCATCAACTCGCTCAGCGGCGCCATCGAGCCCTACAACTTCGAACGCATCGAGCTGCTGAAGGGGCCGGCCTCGATCCTGTACGGGCAGGCCGCACCCGGCGGCATCATCAATCTGGTCAGCAAG
>Ga0209050_1002484_pt1 | contig 15616 bp, 16 predicted proteins | sample Araplavi_mTSA_r2_FD_184276 | JGI IMG/M metagenome (GOLD analysis project Ga0209050, IMG submission 184276) | Arabidopsis root microbial communities from North Carolina, USA - plate scrape MF_Cvi_mTSA_r2 (SPAdes) (version 2) | ecosystem: Host-associated > Plants > Roots > Endosphere | place: USA... | reverse complement strand
GACGGCACCGTGCTGACCGGCGTCGAGATCGACCCCGAACCGCTGGCCCTCGCCCCGCGCGTGCGCAGCGTGGGGCTGCGGCTGCAGCACGGCGGGGTCGTGCCGGAGAAGCTCGCGTCGCGCGAGACGCTCACGCTCTACGCCATCGAGGGCACGTCGCTGCGCCGCGTGGTGGACCGGCTCACCACGTGGTCCGTCCGCGGCGAGTGGGACACGAAGTGCGCCGGCACGTTCACCGAAACGCGCACCACGATGAAGGTGGCCCCGGGCGCCGGCAAGGGCTGGGCCGACCTCGTGCTGCGCCGGACCGAGGACCACCGCACCGCCCGGCTCCAGGGCAAGGCGTGCGTGGACCGCAAGACCGCGCCGGTCGTGCGCCAGACGGCGCTGCGCTACGACGGCGAGGTCTACCCGGTGCCGACCCCATGACCTGGCGCACCCCGTTCCGCGTGCTGGGCCTGACGGTGCTCGGGTTCGTCTCGGCGGTGCTGCTGTACCTCGGCGCGGCCTTCGGCCTCGCGCTGATCCCGGGGCGGCCCGTGCCTCCCCCCGACCATGCCGAGGCCTACGTGGTGTCGAACGGCGTGCACACCGACCTCGTGCTGCCGGTGCGTGGCGGTCCCGTCGACTGGGCCACGGTGTTCCCGCCCTCGCACTTCCCGTCGATGCCGCCGGACACCGCGTACGTCGCCGTGGGCTGGGGCGACCGCGAGTTCTACCTGCACACGCCGGAGTGGCGCGACCTCACCGCGCGCCGCGCGTTCGGCGCGCTGTCGGGCACCGGGCGCACGCTGCTGCACGTGACGTGGCTGCGGTCCGGCGAACTGGGCCGGCGGGCCTGGCGGCTGCCGCTGGACACCGCGGGGCACGAGGCGCTCGCACGGCACATCCGCGCATCGCTCGCGCCCGATGCCGACGGCCGCGCGGTGCCGGTGGCCGGCGCCCACTATGGCCGCGTCGACGCGTTCTTCGAGGCGCGGGGCGCCTACGACCTCTTCACCACGTGCAACACGTGGACCGGCCGCGCGCTGCGCGAGGCCGGCGTGCCGGTGGGACCGTGGACCCCGTTCGCACCGAACGTGGTGCGGCACCTCATGCCGCTCGACGCCACGGTGACCGGTACAGCCACACGGGCCGGCCGTCGGGGCAGCGGAACGTCGCGGTCGGCGTGAGCCCCGGGGCCTCGAACTCGAGGCTCGCGAGCCACGCGCCCGGCTTGAGCTCGGCCGCGGCCTTCTCGATCGCGCGGGGCATGCTCTCGGGCCGCTGGAACAGGTAGACGAGGTCGTGCGCCGACCAGTCGGCGCGCCAGATGTCGGCGCGGCGCACGCGCGCGGGCACCCCTTGCAGCCGGCAGCGCAGGGCGCAGAACAGCGTGAGCGGCCAGCTCCACTCGAGGCCGTCGAGGCGCGCGTCGGGGTACGCGGCATGCAGCTCGCGCAGGCCATCGCCGAGGCCGCAGCCCGCGTCCATCACGCGGGCACCGGCCGGCAAGGGAGCGAGTGCCGCGAGCCCCTGCAGCGCACCGCGCGGCGTCGGGAACACCGGCGCGTCGCGCCACGCATGCACGGGGTACAGCGCGAAGACGGCCGCCAGCGGGAACAGCCACGCCCAGGCGGGCACGCCGGCGGCGAGGCCCGAGGCCAGCAGCGACAGCGGGAACCCGAGCGCGATGAAGACGGACCGCCAGCGCGTGCTGCCAAAGAGCGCGCAGCACGCGCCCAGCGCGACGGCCAGCAGCAGCGCGAACCACGCGGGCACGCCGGCGACCTGGTGCAGCCCGAGGTACAGGACCCAGGCGGCCGCCCAGGTCAGCAGGGCCGGAAGCGGCCAGATCATGCGGTGAAAACGAGGCGGGGCATGGGGCGATTGTCACCCGGGCCCCGCCGCCCCGCGGCCGGTGTCAGAACTTCAGGAAGCGGCCGGTCAGTGCCGGCACCGTGATGGCGTAGCCGTCGGTGCCCGCGGTGAGCGTGGTGCCGTCGACGAGGTCGGTCAGGTCGCCGGGCGTGCCGATCACCGAGGCCTTCAGCGTGACCGAGGCCTCCGACGTGCCGGTGTTCAGCACGAACAGCACGCGGTTGGCGCCGGCGTCCTTGCGGTCGATGTAGAGCGTCTTGTCCGAATACACGTGCGTGCGCGAGCCCACGGCCAGCGCCGGGTTCGTGTCGCGCAGCGCGAGCAGCTTCGCCACGTGCGCCTTCAAGTCCGACTCGCGGGCCGACAGGCCGGTGGTCTTGCCCGCGGTGCGGCTGACGTGGTCGTCGCAGAGGCCGGCCACGGCGCAGTTGTTGGTCACCTGGGCGGCGAAGCCCGGGACCTCCTGGCCGATCTCGTCACCGTAGTAGAGCGTCACCGGCCCGCTGTGCGCGGCGAGGAACGCGAACGCGGCCTTGTGGCGGAGCCAGTAGCCGTCCTGGTCGGGGTTGCCGAGGCCGGCGCGCTGGATCAGGTCGCCGAAACGCACGAGGTCGTGGTTCGTCAGCATCAGGTTCGGCATCGCGTGGTCGGGGTAGGCGGCGTACGTCGCGTAGACCTCGCCGAGCGTGGTGGCGGGCAGGTTCGACTTGCGGCTGCTGGCAACAGCCTCCTCGCCCGCGAGCGTCTGCACCACGCGGTAGCGGCCGGGGAAATCGAACGACGACTGCAGCGCCGGGGCCGCGTTGGTGCCGTAGCCGCGGGCCTGGATGTCGTTCTCGCCGGACCAGATCTCGGCGACGAGGTGGCCGAGCGGGTTCACGGCCGCGTTCGCGGCGTTCGTGTACGTGGTGGCCGCCGACGCGGTGGCCACGGTCTGGCGTAGCGCGGCCCACGAGGCCACGGGCACCTGGTACGCCTGGTCGAGGCGCCAGCCGTCGATCTTGTACGTGGTGATCCAATGCGCCGCCACTTCCTGGAAGAAGGCGAGCGTCGCGGGGTCGGCGTAGTCGGCGCAGGCCTGCAGGTTGCCCGGCGCGTAGCTGCCGCCACCCACGTTCGTGCAGTTGCCGTTCTTCGGCAGCTTGCCCGTGGGCGAGGCGGCGATGTTGCTCTTGTAGTGGCCGAACACGCCGTCGAGGAACACGTACAGGCCGCGTGCGTGGGCCGCGTCCACCAGCGCCTGGAACTGCGCGGAGGTGCCGAACTTCGGGTCCACCTTGAAGTAGTTGGTGGCGAAGTAGCCCGTGGCGTCGAGGCGGTTGGCCCACTCGTCCTGGCCCGCGATGCGGGTCGACTCGAAGATCGGCGTGAGCCAGATCGCGTTGACGCCGGTGCTCTTGATGTAGTCGAGCGCGTTCGTGATGCCCACGAGGTCACCCTCGTGCGGGCTGGTGCCGTAGCCCGTGCCGTAGTCGGCCGCGGGATCGCCGTCGGCGAAGGCTTCCACCATCACCTGGTAGATGCGCAGGTTGCATTCGGGGTTCGCGACCCCCTTGGAACACGCGAGCCGGCTCTCCGCCGAACCCGCCGCCGCCGACACCACCACGGGGCCGGTGGGCCCGGGATCCGGGTCGCTGCCGCCGCCGCCCCCGCAGGAGATCAGGGGGATCGAGAGGCAGGCGGCCAGCAGGCCGGTACGGAGCTTGAAGGGCAACAGCATGGGAAATGAAGCACGCGGGCAGAGGTCGGTGACAGGCGAATTCTGAATCGGTAAAGATCGGTGTCAATAGGGGGCTGCCGACGGGTGCGCGTAAAAGTTGGCGATTGAGGGGTCGCTTGACCGTCAGGCGGACTGGAAGGACCTGACGTCAGCGGGCAGGACCGGCGTCCTGCTCGCCGTGCGCGCGCAGGCGTTCGAGCACCCACTGGGTGCGGTCGGCGCAGTCCATGCCCTCCGGGCGGTTCGTGACGCTGTCGATCGCCACGAGCAGCTGGGCCTTGTTCCGCGCGAGGCGCTGCTGCATCACCTCGATCTCGGCCAGCTTGCGCTGCAGGCTGGCGAGCAGGTCCTCGTGCAGCCAGATGTTCGGGCCGAACGGCAGCAGGCTGCGGATCTCCTCCAGCGAGAAGCCGGCGGCCTGGGCGCCCGAGATGATCTCGAGGATCCAGAGGGCATCGTCGCCGTAGTCACGGTAGCCGTTCGCCTGGCGGTCGACCGACTTGATGAGGCCGCTCGCCTCGTAGAAGCGGATGCGGGAGGCCGTGAGGCCGCTGCGTTTCGCCAATTCGCCGATCTTCATCTCATGGCCTCGAAAAAGCGCTTGACCTTCAAGTGAACTTTAACTTTAAAGTTTTCACATCGTCAACCGAGGTGCCCGCCATGTCCGTGTTCAACGCCCTGATCCTTCCCAACGGCTCGACCGTGCCGAACCGGATCGCCAAAGCCGCCATGGAGGAGAACATGGCCGCCCCCGACCACGCCCCGTCGGGCAAGCTGGTGCGCCTGTACGAGACCTGGGCCGCGGGCGGTGCCGGCCTGCTGATCACCGGTAACGTGATGGTGGACCGCCGCGCGATGACCGGCCCCGGCGGTGTCGTGCTGGAAGACGAGCGCCACCTGGACCGGTTCGCCCTCTGGGCGCAGGCTGGCCGGGCGGGTGGCGCGCAGTTCTGGATGCAGATCAACCACCCCGGCCGCCAGATGCCGGCCAACCTCGGCCAGCCGACGTGGGCGCCGTCGGCCGTGCCGATGGACCTGGGGCGCATGTCCCGCCACTTCGGCACGCCGCGCGAGATGACGCCCGAGGTCATCGGTGACATCGTCCGCCGCTTCGCCCGCACGGCCCGACTCGCCGAGCAGGCGGGGTTCACCGGCGTCGAGGTCCACGCCGCCCACGGCTACCTGCTGAGCCAGTTCCTCTCGCCGCTCACCAACCGGCGCACGGACGCCTGGGGCGGCTCGCTCGCGAACCGCGCCCGCCTGCTGCTGGACGTCGTCCGTGCCGTGCGCGCCGCGGTGTCGCCGCGCTTCGCCGTGGCGGTCAAGCTCAACTCCGCGGACTTCCAGCGCGGCGGCTTCAGCGCGGACGACGCCCGCGCGGTCGTTCAGATGCTCGCGCCCCTGGGCGTCGACCTCGTCGAACTTTCCGGCGGCAGCTACGAGGCCCCCGCGATGCAGGGCACCACCCGCGACGGCCGCACGCTCGCCCGCGAGGCCTACTTCGCCGAGTTCGCCCGGGACATCCGCGCCGCGGCCCCGATACCCGTGATGGTCACCGGCGGCATCCGCCGGCTGCCGGTGGCCGAGGAGGTCATCGCGAGCGGCGTCGACATGGTGGGCATGGGCACGGCCCTCGCCATCGACCCCGACCTGCCGCGCGCGTGGCGCGGCGGCGGACGCGACGCCCCGGCCCTGCGGCCCGTCACCTGGAACAACAAGCCGCTGGCGTCGATGGCACTGATGGCCGCCGTGAAGTTCCAGCTCGACAAGCTCAGCCGCGGCCAGGCACCGAACCCCGCGGTGTCCCCGCTGCGCGCGCTCCTCGTGCAGCAGGTCGCCAACGCGTGCCGCGTGCGGCAGTACCGGCGCTGGATGTCCCGCCATGCCGCCGCCTGACCCGATCCCATCGTTCCCCGAAGGAAATCCCGTGACCGTTCGAACCCTGGTCTCGCGCCAGCTGCGCCATGCGTCCAGCACGAGCGCGGACACCGTCGACCTGCGGCTGGGCGACGGTAGCCTGTCGGCCTCCGCTCAGCGGCCCGCCCCCTTCGCGTCAGCCCCCGCGAGGATCCGGGCGAGCCGCTCACGCGTGGCGGGGGCGGCGAGGATGCTCATGTGATTCTCGTCGAGGCCCAGCACCGAACTCGCCTGTGCCTGCGCGGCCGGCCGCAGCTGGCTCGCCACCGGCACCGTGCCGTCGCTGCTCTCGCGCGACAGCGTGCTGGTGTTGAGGTAGCCGAACACCATGTGGTGCGGCACCCCGTCGGGCAGCGGCGCGGCGAACAGGCCCGCGAGGAACGGGCTGCCCGGGTCGAGGTCGCGCCACACCGGGACCACCACCGGTGCGTACGCCACGCCGGCGTGCGCGGCCTCCATGCCGCCGAACGGCGAGGAGATCGACGTGTAGCTGCGGACGTAGCCGCAGCCGTGGGCCTCGCGGCACGTCTTGAGCATCGACCGGGTCACGAGGCCGCCCATGCTGTGCGCCACGAGGTGCAGGTCCTGGAACCGGTACTCGGCCCACAGCCGGTTGAGCATCGTGAGCGCGCCCGCCCCCAGCACCTGCAGTTCGAGGCCCGACGGGTAGTACAGCACCCAGGGCTGGTACTTCTCGCGGTCCAGCCCGGCGATGAGCGGTTCGAAGTCGCGCGGGTTGCCGAAGATGCCGTGCACGAACAGCACCGGCGTCTTGTGCGGCGAGTACGGCTCGAGAAAGTAGATGCCCGCCAACTCGCGCCGCATGAAGGTCAGCGGCTGCCACACACCGAGTGCCGCGTTCTCTGCGCTGAAGCGCGTGTCCCCGAGGTGGGTCTCCTTGGCGAGTTGCACGGGCACGCCCGCGACGACATGGTTGCGCAGTGCGAAGAGGTGCTGCGCCGTGGCCACCGCGGCGCCCGGCGCACCCGGCGCCAGCGACAGGCGGACCGGCACCGACGTGTCGCCGTCCGCCGGCCACGTGTGCCGCGCCGAAAGTTCGTCGCCGTCGAAGCCGAGGTTCGCGTTGCGGTCGAGGAAGGCGAAGAGCCCCGTGGCCCGGCGGCTCGCCATGAAGTCGAACGACCCGCCCCGCTCGAAGACCCGGTAGCTGATGGCCTCGCTGTCCGGACCGGTGATCACGACGACGATCGTGCAGTCGCTGCAGTCCGGGGCCTCCAGCTCGACCTGCACGCGCCGGACGTTCTGGTCGTAGTCCCGCAGTTCCTGCTTCAGGGACATCATCCGGCCGCAGCCGGCCAGCAGGCAGGCGGCGGTCCACAGCATCAACAGGGAGAAGGGTCTCGTCGTGCGCAGTGCGGGCATCGGCTTTCCTGGCGGGGCGTCAACGCGAGCGTACCGCCTTCCGCGCCCACCCGCGCGCCGATCACGACACCGCGTTCGCCTGCCGTGCGATCAGCCCGCGCTGCGAGGCGATCCACAGCGCCTCCGTGCGGCACCGCGCGCCGAGCTTGGTCATGATGCCGCGCATGTGCGACTTGACCGTGCCCACCGAGATCTCGAGCGACCGCGCCACCTCCTTGTTGTTCTGCCCGCGGTTGACCAGCGCCAGCACGTCGCCCTCGCGCGGCGTCAGCACCGGCTGCGTCAGGCTGTCGGCCATCAGCAGGGTCGCCGCCGGACAGAGGTAGCGCCGCCCGGCCGCGACGGCCCGCGCCGCGGTCACGATCTCCTCCGCCGCACCGCCGAGGATCACGTAGCCGCGCACGCCCGCCTCCCACGCCCGCCGCACGTCGGTCTCCTGCACGGCCATCGCGACCACGATGACGTGGGGATTCGCGGATGCCCCGGGCCGGTGCCGGGCCAGCCGCTCGGGGACTCCGTCGGGGTCGAGCACCACGAGGTCGGGCTCGGGCGCCGGTGGGTGCGAGGTCCGGACGTCGAACTCGGGCGACGTCTCGAGGATGCATCGGATCCCCGCCTCGATGACGGCATTCTGGTGAACCACCTCCACCACGGTGGGTCGGCTCAAGGGCATGGTTGCTCTCCATCTGTCTGGGTAGATGGATGTTGGTCCACGGGCGGCTGCAAAACCAGTTAAGCGCTGTTAATCCGCGTCAACGAACTTCGCGCCATCACCTCGACCACCCAGTCGATGAACACCCGCAGCTTCGTGCTGACGTGCCGGTTCGGCGGGTACGCGATGGACAGCGGCATGGGGTCGATGCGCCAGCCGTCGAACAGCGGCACGAGTTCGCCACGGGCCACGTGCGCCTCGGCCATGTAGCGCGGCAGCCAGAGCACGCCGAGCCCCGCAACGCCGGCGGCGATGTAGGCGTTGCCGTCGTCGACGGCGAAGGCATGGAGCCCGTGCACCTCGATCTGCTCGGCGTCGTGGTGCATCACGGCCGGCAGGACCGTGCCGGTGCGCGAACGCAGGAAGCCGACGATGCGATGGTGCGTGTTCTCCAGCTCCCGCGGATGCGCGGGCACGCCGGCCAGCGCGAGATAACCCGGCGACGCGTAGACCCCGATGGGCAGGTCGCCCACGCGGCGCGCGACGAGCGAAGTGTCGGCGAGTTCGCCGCCGCGCACCACGCAGTCGACGTTCTCGCCGAGCAGGTCCACCATGCGGTCGCTCACGCCCATGTCGACCTGGATCTCGGGGTAGCGTGCGTGGAAGCCGGGCAAGGCGGGCACCAGGATCAGGCGGGCCAGCGGACTCGGCACGTCCACGCGCAGGCGGCCACGCGGCGAGGCGGAGGCGACCGACAGGCTGGTCTCGGCATCGTCCATGTCGGCCAGCAGGCGCACCACACGTTCGTAGTAGGCCGCGCCGTCCGCCGTCACCTGCACGCGGCGCGTGGTGCGGTGGAGCAGCTTCACGCGCAGCCTCGCTTCCAGCTGCTGCACCAGCTGCGTGACCGTGGCCCGGCTCAGCCGCAGCGTGTCGGCCGCCTTGGCGAAGCTGCCGGCCTCCACCACCCGGGCGAAGGCCAGCATGGCATCGAAACGGTCCATCGGCACTCCTGGAGATTGTTCGGGATCGGCAAACAGTGATTGTGGCGCGGACCGGTTTATCTCGCGGGCCGGCCTCCCTAGAGTCCTCGCATCGCCACTCGATCCAGGGACATCCCATGCCACAGCGAGACGTCGTCTTCCCCGCGGGCCGCCAGGCCCTCTACGAAAAGAACCGCTATTCACCGGCCCTCCGGTCCAACGGCTTCCTGTTCGTGTCCGGCCAGGTGGGCAGCCGCCCGGACGGTTCACCCGAGCCCGACCTGGAGGCGCAGGTGCGGCTCGCGTTCGACAACCTGAACGCGATCCTCCGCGCGGCCGGTTGCACGTTCGACGACGTGGTCGACGTCACCCTGTTCCTCGTCGACCCCGAGTCCACCTTCGACACCGTGTGGAAGGTGCTGCCCGAGTACTGGGGCGAGGCGCCCCATCCGACGCTGACGGGCATCGGGGTGACATGGCTCTATGGCTTCCGCTTCGAGATCAAGGTGATCGCGAAACTCCCGGAGCCTGCCTGATCCGCTGCCACCACGGCCTGTTCTGCACATCTGACAGGGACGTCCGGACTTTCCTCACACCCCGTCGGTAATTCCGGTTGATCCAGGTCAAGGGCCGGTGCCAGCGGCCGAGAACCCCGGTGAGGCGGCCACCCGGGCCGGCTCGTGGAACCCTGGAGTCACCGATGAAAACACTGTCCCTGACCATGCGGCTGCGGCTCATGGCGCTCACGATGACAGTGGCGATGCTGGGCGTCGCGGCCTATGCCGCCCTGTCCTACTACAACGCTTCGATCGAACAGCGGCTGAGCACGACCCGTGCGGTCGTCGAGCAGTCGATCGCGATCGCCAAGAAATACAACGAGGAAGAGAAGGCGGGCCGCCTGAAGACGGCCGAGGCCCAGGCGAAGGCCAAGGCCGAGGTGATGGCCATCCGCTACGAGGGCGCGGAGTACGTGTTCATCGTCGACATGCACCCGCGCATGGTGGGCCACCCGATCAAGCCCGAGCTCGACGGCAAGGACGTCACCGCGAACAAGGACCCGAACGGCAAGCAGCTGTTCGTCGAGTTCGTCGCGACCGTCAAGGCCCATGGCAGCGGCTACGTCGACTACCTGTGGCCCAAGGTCGGCAGCGACAAGCCGGTGCCGAAACGCTCGTACGTCGCCGGTTTCGCGCCGTGGGGCTGGGTGCTCGGCTCGGGCGTCTACACCGACACCGCCATGGCCGCGGCCTGGCGCTTCGCGGGCGTGACGCTCGCGGTGAGCCTCGGCATCGGCCTCGTGATGTTCGTGTTCGTGCACCGCTTCGCGAGTGCGCTGCAGCGCCGGCTCGCGGCCGCCGAATCGGCGCTCGGTGCCATCGCGGAGGGCGACCTGACGGCATCCGTCGCACCGGGCCCCGACGACGAACTCGGCCGCCTGATGCGGTCGGTGGACCGCACCCGAGAGGGCCTCGCGAACGTGATGCGCGACGTGCGCGCCTCGACCGGCAACGTCAGTTCGGCGAGCCACGAGATCGCGCTCGGCAACCAGGACCTCTCGGTGCGCACCGAAACCATGGCCTCCAACCTGCAGCGAACGGCCAGCGCGATGGGGCAGCTCGCGGGCGCCGTGACGCAATCGACCGACGCGGCCCGCCAGGCGAGCCAGCTCGCCACGTCGGCGGCCGAGGTGGCGCAGCGCGGCGGCCAGGTGGTGGCCGAGGTGGTGGCCACGATGCAGGGCATCCACGACAGCTCACGGCGCATCACCGACATCATCTCGGTGATCGACGGCATCGCGTTCCAGACCAACATCCTCGCGCTCAACGCGGCCGTGGAAGCGGCGCGTGCCGGCGAACAGGGCCGCGGCTTCGCGGTGGTGGCGAACGAGGTGCGCACGCTCGCGCAGCGCTCGGCCTCGGCCGCACGCGAGATCAAGGGCCTGATCGGGGCGTCGACCGAACGCGTGGACACGGGTTCGCGCCTCGTGCAGGACGCCGGCAGCACGATGTCCGAGATCGTCGGCAGCGTGCAGCGGGTCAACGACATCATCGCGGAGATCTCCGCCGCGTCGAGCGAACAGTCGGGCAGCATCGGGCAGATCAACGGCTCGGTCACCCAGCTCGACCAGGTGACGCAGCAGAACGCCGCGCTGGTCGAGGAATCGGCCGCCGCCGCGGAAAGCCTGCGGGACCAGGCGGCGACCCTGTCGGACGTGCTCGGGCGGTTCCGGCTGCCGGCTTGACCCCGACATGGCAAGCAATTGCTTGCCAAAAGCAAACATAAGGCCGATGATGCGCGGATGGACCCATCCGACCGCATCGAGGCCGTCCGGCGCTTCAACCGCTTCTACACGCGGCGCATCGGCGCGCTGAACGAAGGCCTGCTCGACTCCGAGTTCACGCTGCCCGAATGCCGCGTGCTCTGGGAGCTGGCCCACGCCCACCCGGCGGCAGGCCTCACCGCCACCGACCTCGGGCGTGTGCTCGACCTGGACGCCGGCTACCTCAGCCGGCTGCTGCGCGGCCTCAAGGACCGGCAACTGGTCGAGGCCCACCGCAGCCCGAGCGACGCCCGCCAGTCGCTGCTGCAACTCACGGCCGCGGGGCGGCGTGCGTTCAAGCCGCTGGACCGCCGTTCGCAGGAGCAGGTGGCCGCCCAGCTCGATGCGCTCGGCGACGGCCAGCAGGTCGAACTGCTCCAGGCCTTCCAGCGCGTGCAGGACCTGCTTGCCGAGCCCGGCGACAAGCCCGCGAGGAAGAGCTTCGTGCTGCGTCCCCACCGCCCCGGCGACCTCGGCTGGATCGTGTCCCGCCACGGCGCGCTGTACGCCCGCGAGTACCAGTGGGACATCGGCTTCGAAGCGCTCGTCGCCCGCATCGCGGCCGACTTCGTCGACCACTTCGACCCGCGCCGCGAAGCCTGCTGGATCGCCGAACGCGACGGCGTGAACCTCGGCTGCGTGTGCCTCGTGCAGGCGCGCGACGAGGCGACCGGAGACCCCATCGACGGCACGGCGCAGTTGCGCCTGCTCCTCGTCGAGCCCACCGCCCGCGGCATGGGCCTGGGCGACCGCCTCGTCGCCGAATGCCACCGCTTCGCCCGCGAGGCCGGCTACCAGCGCGTGAGGCTCTGGACGAACAGCCTGCTCACTGCTGCACGCCGCATCTACGGCAAGGCGGGCTACCGGTTCGTGTCGAGCGAACCGCACCACAGCTTCGGGCAGGACCTCGTGGGTGAGGTCTGGGAGCTCGACCTCACCACCACGTCCATCTGATCCCTGTGATTCGGCGCTCTGCGGACCCGCGGTTCGCTCAGCGGACCCGCCCCCGCGAGAGGCCCACGAGGCCGGCACCCAGCAGCAGCATCGCCCAGGTCGCCGGCTCCGGCACCGGTGAGATGGTCGTCAGCACGTCGGCCCCCAGGTAAGTCTGCCAGTCCTGTGTCAGGAAGATCGATGATCCCACCGCGGACAGACCCACCGGGATCGCGTCGTTCGTGAACGTGCCCACTGCATAGTCGAACTCGAGGATGCGGTAGGCATCCCCCGCCTGCGGCGGAAAGTTCGGCGTGTCGAGCAGGAACGCCGTGCAGTCGCCCGTGTACCCGCAAGCCCCCAGGCCGTCGGCCTGGAAACCCAGTACGAACGAACCGCTGGTGCCTTCGAAGAAGGTGTCGGTCGGCGCATCGCTGATGCGGCTGCCGGTGATGTGCAGGCTGTAGCCCACCACCGAGTTCATGTACCGGCCTTTGTGCGGATGGGGATCCGTGTCGGCCACCCCGCTGTCGAACAGGATCCGGCCCCAGCTGGTGTCGTTGCGGAAGTCGAAGGCCAGCAGCTCGGCGCGGGCCGGCGCCAGGGTGAAGACGGACAACAGCAGCGTGCAAGCAAGCGTCTGGAAGCGATGCATGAGAGTTCCTCCCGGAACGATGCGACCCACTTGAACGGGGTACGGCGTGGCCCGGTGTCGCTTCGGGCCTGGGAACCTTAGCGCGCAGCGGGGCGCGCTTCAAGCATTCGTTCGCCGATGGCGACAACGGGACGTCACGTCCGCCGGTCTCGGGCCCTGTGGCTTCAGCGTGAAGCGGGATCGTGCCGCTTCACCACCAGGTAGCGCGCCACCGCGGGCCCATCGTTGCGGAACGCGTGCTCCCGGTCCGCGTCGAGCCGCGCACAGTCGCCCGGCCGCAGTTCGAAGCGGACGCCACCGCTGTCGAGCGTCAGCGCCCCTTCGAGCAGCAGCACCTGCTCGTCGGACCGCAGGCTGGCAGACGGCGAGAAGGTCACGGCCTTGCCGGCCGGCAGCTCGATGGCAACGACCTCCACGTCGCCCTCGCCGCCGGTGGGTGACACGAGGCGGCGCACGTAGCCCGTCTCGGGATCGACCCACACCGGTTGCTCACCCACGCGGCGCAGCGCGGGCGCGGCCGCGCGCGGGGCGCTCATCAGCGACGACAGGCTCACGCCCATCGCCGCGCCCAGGCGAGCGAGCAGCACGGCGGTGGGGCTGCTCTCGCCGCGCTCGATCTTCGAGATCATGGCGCGGCTGACCCCGGCGCGTTCGGCGAGCTGCTCCAGCGTCCAGCGGCACCGCTGGCGCTCCTCGCGGACGCGTTGGGGGATCAGGCTTTCGGGCGAGTCGGGGTTGGCCATGAATTCCACTATAGTGGATAATCCACTCGAGTGGAATTACGCAAACCCCGACCATGAACGTCAGCCTCGAACCCGCCAACCAGCCCGACGTGCTGGCCCTCATCGACGAACTCGATGCCTACCAGAAGCCGCTCTACCCGCCCGAGAGCCACCACGGCATCGACGTCGCCGCGCTGAGCCAGCCGAACGTGCTGTTCGCCGTGGCGCGGGACGACGGCGGCCGGGCCGTCGCCTGCGGGGCCCTGGTGGTGGGCGCCGAGTACGCCGAGCTGAAGCGCATGTACACCGCCCCGTCCCAGCGCGGCCGCGGCGTGGCGCGCGCCGTGCTCTCGCTGCTGGAGGACACCGCCCGCGGCCAGGGCTGCGCGATGTTCATGCTCGAGACCGGCCACCTTCAGCCGGAAGCCCTCGCCTTCTACGAGCGCGCCGGGTACCGGCTGCGCGGCCCGTTCGGCGACTACGTGGACGACCCCAACAGCATCTTCATGGAAAAACCGGCCCGCCGCCCCGCATGACCCCGGCGATCCATCCGCCCGCCGGCCTGGCGCCGGTGCTCGCCCTCGTCGTGAACGCGTTCGTGTGGGGCGTGTCCTGGTGGCCGTTCCGCCAGCTCCAGGGGATGGGACTGCACCCGCTGTGGGCCACGTCGATCATCTACGTGCTGTCGGCCATCGTCATCGGCCTGTGGCGGCCCGGCGCATGGCGCCTGTTGCGCACGAACCCGGCGCTGTGGCTCATCGTGCTGGCCTCCGGCACCACCAACGCGTCGTTCAACTGGGCGGTCAGCATCGGCGACGTGGTGCGGGTCGTGCTGCTGTTCTACCTCATGCCCGTGTGGGCGCTGTTCCTGGCCCGCGTGATGCTCCACGAGCGGATGACTCCGGAGGCGATCGTTCGCGTCCTGCTCGCGCTGGCGGGCGCCGTGCTCGTGCTGTGGCCGGCGGAAAGCCGCTTCGGCGCCGCGGCGTTCTCGCTGCCCGACGCGCTGGCCCTGCTCGGCGGCTTCGCGTTCGCGCTGAACAACGTGATGCTCCGGCGCTCGGCCGGCATCCCGCAGGAAGGGCGTGCGCTGGCGATGTTCCTGGGGGGTGCGTCGGTGGCCGGCTCCGCGGCGGCGCTGCTGTCGTCGGGCGTGGCGGGCGCGGCGATCGGCGTGGGCTGGCCCGCGGCATCGCTCGCCTGGCCCCTGCCCGTTCTGGGCCTGGCGATGGCGTTCCTCGCCGCGAACCTGTGCCTGCAGTTCGGCGCGTCGCGCCTGCCCGCGACGGTGACCGCGGTGGTGATGCCGTGCGAGGTGCTGTTCGCCGCGCTGACGGCCGTGTGGTGGGGCGGTGAAACGCTGCACGCCACCGTGCTGGCCGGCGGCGCGCTGATCCTGTCGGCGACCCTGCTGAGCCTGGTGAAGCTCAGAAGTTGAAGGCGAGGCGCAGGCCGCCCCAGTGGCGGCCGTTCACCGTGATGGGCGCGGCCGCTTCCTTGAGCAGCACGAACTTGCCGCCGCCCATGTCGCGGCGGTAGGTCTGCAGCAGGAACGGGCGTTCGTTGCGTGCGGACGCGAGGCCCGTGCGGTCGTTGAAGATGCGGCGGTAGCGGCTGTTGGCGGTGTCCCACGCCAGGTCGCCGCGCTGCGGGTTGCAGTACACCTTGTTGTGCGTGGCCACGTAGCCGTTGCGGTCCACGGCGATGCAGAACACCGCCTTCGCATGGGCCTCCAGCACCCGTTCCTGCACCTGCGGGAACAGGCGGTCGGCGAGGTCGACGAACCGCGTCATGTGCTGGGCCGGGTTGGTGCCGGCGATGGGCCGGTAGGCCTCGTCGAAGAGGTCGGCCATCGTCACGGCGTTCGAGCGCACCGCGTCTTCGAGCAGCGCGCCGATCTGGGCGGCGGCGTCGGTGACGGCGCGAATGAACGGGGTGTCCTCGGTCTCGAGGCCGCACTCGGCCACGAGCTCGATCAGGTGTTCCGACACCTTCAGGAAGGCTTCGCTGCGGGTCATCGCCGAGTCGAGCGCGTGGCTCGACCGGGTCATCTCGGTCTCGATCTGGGCCATCTGGCCGTTGAGCCCCTCGCACACCTCGCGGCTGCGGTCGGCCGCCGCGTTGATGCTGGAGACACCCGACTCCACGTCGCCCAGCGCCTTGTGGAAGGCGCCGTGGTCGGCGGCGGTGTCGGCCTTGACCTGGATCTCGCGCGACAGCGCGGCGATGCGCATGTCGAGCTGGCCCACGGTGCTCATGATGGCCTTGGACGATTGCTCGACCTTCGAGGCGAGGTCCTTCACGGCGTCGGCGACCACGCCGAACCCGCGGCCGGCCTCGCCGGCGCGTTTGGCTTCCACCGACGCGTTGAACGCGACGAGGCGGGTCTGCAAGGCGATCTGGGTGATCTCGCCGGCGGCGTTCGCGACGTCGCGCAGCGAGTCGACGATGCCGGCGACTTCCTCGCCCAC
>Ga0209050_1002482_pt1 | contig 15635 bp, 13 predicted proteins | sample Araplavi_mTSA_r2_FD_184276 | JGI IMG/M metagenome (GOLD analysis project Ga0209050, IMG submission 184276) | Arabidopsis root microbial communities from North Carolina, USA - plate scrape MF_Cvi_mTSA_r2 (SPAdes) (version 2) | ecosystem: Host-associated > Plants > Roots > Endosphere | place: USA... | reverse complement strand
CATATTGGGCGCCGACATCATCGCCGACTTTGCGGTCGAGATGGACATGCCGGGCGGGCGCTGGCGGATGACGCCCAAGGTCGAGGCCGGAATGCTCGACGGGCTTTCGGCGTCGGTTTCCTTTGTCCTCGACGACATGCGCGCGCCGCGTCTGACGATCCGTCTCAATGGCGTCGAAGTCCCCGCGATCCTCGATACCGGCGCGCGCGGGACGATCATCAACTGGGCCGCTGCGAAGACGATCGGCCTTTCGCCCGACAGCCCCGGTCTCGCCAAGGCATCGGACATCAAGGGCGCGACGAACCATGCGACCGCGAGCGTAGAGGCACCGATCGATGTGCTGACGATCGGTGAAGCGAAGGTCGAGGGGCGCAAGGTTCGGATCGCCGACTTGTCGATTTTCAAGGTGCTGGGGTTCACCCTCGAACAGCCCGCGGTGATTCTCGGGATCGACATGTTCGCCGACCGGCGCTTCGTGATCGATCACCCGGGCCTGCGCCTGCACATCTCGCCGCCGGTCGTGGCGCCCCCGAAACAGCCTTGATTGTAGAGGGGAGGCCAGCATGAAAAAGATACTGACCGGCAGCGCCGCGCTTGGCGCGCTCGCCATCGCCGCGACCGCCGCCTTCGCGCAGCAGGCACCTAAACCGAAGATCGAGGCCGTATACTGGCTCTCTGCCGAAACCGTGTCGGGCATGGCGACCGGCCAGCCGGCCGGTGTCGAGAAGAACCTGTTACTTCAGCTCGGTTCGGTACGCCGTAATCCTGCGCCGAGCGCGGATCATTTGCCGCCGCAGGCTCTGCGTGCCGGCGACCGCTTGCCGCTGGTGACCCCGGCCGTCGTGGCGCCCAAGGCCGATGGCAAACCCGATTATCGCCCCGGCACGCCCGATGGGCCGAAAGGGAAGATCGAGCTCTATTGGGGCTGCGGAGAAAATGCCGCGGCGGGCCAGCCCGTCGTGATCGATCTCTCGACGATGAAACCCGGCGCGCCGTCGCCCTTTGGCGCGGTCCCCAATGTACGCGGAATGACACCGCCATCGACCGCCAGCCACGCCACCTATGGCGAGTGGCCGAACGGGCGGAACGGCACGCGCGTGCCGCGCGGCGCCTCGTTGGTTGGTGACCATATCGTGCAGGGCAATTACGCGCCCGAGATGCGCTTCGCCGTCGCTGCGGGGAATGATTTCCTCGCACCGCTCGCCCCGCGCAACGCCGCCCTGGCTTCGGGCGCGGTCAAGGTCAGCTGGCCTGTGCTCGCCAATGCACGAGGCTATATCCTGTCGGTCACAGGCGCCCGCGCCGATCGAACTATCGTCATGTGGACGTCGAGCGCCGTGCGTATGCCGGCGATGTCGCTGCCCGACTATCTCGAACAGGGCGACATCGCCCGCCTCGTCCAGCAGCGCTTATTGCTCGCTCCCGAGGCGACCGAATGCATCGTTCCGACCGCGGTCGCCAAGGCAGCGGAATCGTCGATGCTGATGATGACCGCTTATGGTTCCGAAGGAAATTACGGCTCGCCGCGTGAGGCGCCCGCGGGATGGGGCGTCAAGCTGCGCACGAAGGCGACGCATATGAGCCTGCTCGGCAAGGACCTCGCGTCGATGATGGGCGATGCCGATAGCGATACGCCCACCGGTGACGCCAAGCCGAAAAAGAAGCGCGGCCTGCTGCGCGGTGTCGTCGGCGGCGCGCTCGGCCTGCCCGGCTGATAGCTCCCTTGAAGAAAGCCAATATCATGAAATACTCCCTGTCGAAGCTCGCCATGCTCGGCCTTTTTGTCGCGGCGCCAGCGACACCCGCGGCACTGGCCGCACCCGGCGACAGCCGCGCGCCGAGGAAGCTGATGGAGCGTTGGGCTGTTGGCATGCCAGGACCGGGCGTCGGCCTTCCCGGCTGGTATTCGAAAACACCCGACGTGCATGTCCATCAGCCAAACAACCTTCCGAAAATTCCTGTTGTCGAAATCGATTTGCTCCGCCGCCGTGCGATGGTCGCGTTCGACGCGTTGATGCGCCAGCCTTCGCTGCGCGACGTGCGCGGCACGAGCCTCCAGGCCGATATCAACATTTCCGTCGTGCCGACGCTCGACGGCGTCCGGCTGGTCTCCGCGACGTTCAGCCTCCGAGCGAAGAGCGTCGTCGAGGGCAGGCCGAAAACGGTTTTGCGCGACGGGCGCTATATCGACCCGTCCGAGGAAGGTGCCGTGCTGAATGTCTTCCTTAATCCCTATGACATGATGGCGCGCCGCCAGGTGCAGGCCGAGGGTGTCCAAGGGGGCGGCCTTCAGATCCGCACCGGTTCGGCCTATGGCCTTTATGTCGCCGATCGGCTCCCCGACTATGATCCCAATTCGGAATATGCCTGGGCCCCGCGGCCGCTCGCGCTGGAACTGCAGAATGATCGCAGCTGGTACCAGCCAGGCGCGAAGGGGGTACATCCGCTCCTTGTCCATATGTCCAGCTATTCGCAAGAAAATGACGAGCTGCGCAGCGACCGGCTCGACCCCGAACGTCCGGCCGCGCGCCTCGCCGCCGCGATGTTCATGACCGACTGGGAAGGCGTTGTGCGCCGCATGAAGGCGGTGGCATGATGTACCGCGCTTCCTCCATTACGCTCGCGCTGGCGCTCGCCACCGCGCCGACCGCAGTCTTCGCCCAGCGCGCCGACGACAATGCGACGACGAGCGCCGAAGACGCGTTCGGAACCTCGATCGGCGGCGAGCAGATCGGCATCTATAACCCCAATTATGTCCGCGGCTTCTCGGCGGCCGAGGCGGGGAACATCCGCCTCGACGGGCTGTACATTGACCAGCAGGCGACCTTCACCGATCGTGTGATTGCGGGGCTGCAGATGCGTGTCGGGCTGTCGGCGCAGGGCTATCCCTTTCCGGCGCCGACCGGCATCGCCGATTACGATCTGCGCAAGCCCGGTGCGAAACGGCTGCTCAGCGTCAGCGGCCGCCTCGGCCCGTTCGGTTCGAAAGTCCTCGAGCTCGACGGCCAGCTTCCAATTACCGACCGTCTGGCGATTGGCGCGGGTTATGGCTTCTTCTCCGATCATAATCACACGGGGGGCCGCGCCGACTTTCGCACCACCGCGCTCATCGCAAGTTGGGAGCCGGTCGACGGTGTCGAGATAACGCCTTTCTGGAGCCGTATCGGTATTGCCGACGAGGAATTGTCGCCGCTGCTTCTGACCGCCGGCGACTATCTGCCGCCGCGGCTCAAGCGGGTGAAGCGGATCGGCCAGAAATGGGCGGCCAATGACGGCGAGACGATCAACGCCGGTCTCGTCACGACCCTGAAGCACGGCGATTGGACACTGAAAGCGGGGGCGTTTCGCTCGATTCTCGACCTCGATCGATCGCACACCCAGCTCTTCCTCAACGTCCGGCCAGATGGCACCGCCGACGAGGTGGTGATCGCCGAGCCGGGTCGCCGTTCGGCATCGACCAGCGGAGAACTGCGCTTGTCGCGTCGTTTTGCCGACGGGCCGCGCCTCCACACCCTGCATTTGTCACTGAAAGGACGCGATCGGTCGCGCAGCTATGGCGGCGGCCGCGAGATATTCGTCGGCAATCATCCGATCGATGATCCGGTGGCATTTCCCGAACCTGTTTCGATCTTCGGCGACCAGACGCGCGATACCGTACGCCAATGGACTGCGGGCATCGCCTATGAAGGACGGTGGAAGGACGTTGGCGAACTCAGCGTGGGATTGCAGAAGACCGACTATCGCAAACGCGTCGTCGGCCCCGGCGTGCCGGTCATCGCCACGAAAGATGCGCCGCTGCTGCTCAACGCGACCGCGGCGATCTACGCCTCGCCGTCTTTGGCTTTCTATGGCGGCTATACGCAGGGACTGGAGGAAAGTCCGGTCGCGCCCGGCCATGCCGTCAACCGCGACGAGGCGCCACCGGCGATCCGCACGCGTCAGATCGACGCCGGGGTCCGCTGGTCGATCACGCCGAATATTCGCTTGGTGGCCGGGATGTTCGACGTGACGAAGCCCTTCTATTCGCTCGATGCCGCACGGGTCTTTCGCCAGCTTGGCGATGTGCGCCATCGCGGCGCCGAATTCTCGCTTTCGGGCCAGCTGGCACCGGGGTTGACCGCGATCGCTGGCACGGCGCTGATCGACGCGAAGTTGTCGGGCGATGCGGTCGACGGCGGACTTGTCGGACGCAAGCCGCTTGCGAGCTTTGGCCGGCTTTCGACCGCCGTGCTCGACTACCGGCCGACCTTCGCACCCGACTTTTCGGTCGACCTCGTCGTTGAAAGCACGTCGGACCGCATCGCCAGCACCGACGGCAAGCTCGTCATTCCCGCGCGTGCGATCGCATCGGTCGGCGGTCGCTATCGATTCAAGCTCGGCAAGGCCCCCGCGACCTTGCGCGTCCAGATGGCCAACATCGGCAATAAATTCGGTTGGGCGAACGGGTCGTCGGGGGTCTACCTCTATAATTTCCCGCGACGGCTGACCGCGACGCTGACGACCGACTTCGGCTGACCGCTCATTACCCCTGCATCAGGAGCCTTCCATGCGACATCCAATGCTCGCGGCTGTCGCCGCCACTACAGCCTTGTTTCTCTGCCAACCGGCCCATGCGCAAAGTTTCCTGAAGCGCCTCGCCGACCGTGCGCTCGACAAGGTCGAGCAAAAGGCCGAGGAGGTCATTGGCGGCGCCATGCAAGGCTCGAGCGGCGGGGGCGATGAGTCCGCGCCCGAGGAATCAGGGCCCGCGGCTGAAAATGCGATGCCGCAACTCGGCAGCAAATCGGCCCCCGAACCTGCGACACCCAAGGCGGCCAAATATGTGAATGACCTACGCCCGTCGCCCGAGGACGAAGCGTTGAAAGCCGAATATAATAAGTTCGGCGAGGCCAGCTGCAACGCCTGCGAAGGCGGCATCGAGCTCGATGGACAGCCGACATTTCCTTATGATCAATACAGTGGAAAATATAACGAACGGGCTGCCCGTGCGGGCAACTGGCCTGTGGGGCATACGCACCGCTGGCAAGGGAAGGAGTCTGCCGGCACCCTTGCAGTCAAGGCAGAAGAACGGGTCGAAGGATTTCGCTGTCGCCGGCTGGAGTACCGATTGGTGAAAGGTCAATCTTCGGTCAGCCGTCCGGGCCTAATCTGTTATGGCTTGGCCAACAGCTCGTCGGAAATCGAGAACTGGCACGAGATATATTGATTTGTCTGGGGCTATATTGCCAGCGAAACTGCGTCTGCTTTTTCGAAACTCGCACCGAATAGCCGTCTGACTGCTAGTTAGCACTTCCACCCCAGTGGCGCGAGCCGTTCTTCGGCAAAATAGGCCAGCTTGTATCTAACCGAAATTTCCCAATAATTTGAGTGCCCATCATATTAGGGTTGGGCGCGCCAACACCAAAGAGCGATAGATAAGCGGCGACAGCTATGCTTTAATCCGCCGCGATGGCGCACGATAAACCCCGCTACCAGACCTATAACAGCCCCGCCGGCGGTTGGGGCGCGGCGGCGGCGACCGCGAAAGTATTGCTCGAACAAAGCGTCGTCACCAAGGGCTCGCGCGCACTCTTGTCGATGAACCAGCCCGGCGGCTTCAAATGCCCGAGCTGCGCTTTCCCCGACGCGAGTTGCACCAAGAAGCTCGAATTTTGCGAGAATGGCGCGAAGGCGCTCGCGCACGAGGCGACGAAGTTTCGGGTGACGCGCGAGTTTTTCGCGCAGCACAGCGTCACCGACCTGATGGAACAGTCGGACTATTGGCTGGAGATGCAGGGGCGGCTGACCGAGCCCATGCGCTACGACGCGGCGACCGACCATTATGTGCCGGTCAGCTGGGACGATGCCTTCACGCTGATCGGCACGCACCTCCGCGCGCTCGCCAGCCCGCACGAGGCCGAATTCTACACCTCGGGCCGCACCGCGAACGAGACGGCGTTCCTCTATTCGATTTTCGTGCGCGAGTTCGGGACGAACAATTTCCCCGATTGTTCGAACATGTGCCACGAGCCGACGAGCCGCGGGCTGCCGCATTCGATCGGGGTCGGCAAGGGCACGGTGATCCTCGACGATTTCGAGCATGCCGAGGCGATTTTCCTGATCGGCCACAACGCCGGCACCAATGCGCCGCGGATGATGACGCCGCTGGTCGAGGCGCGAAAGCGCGGCGTCCCGATCGTCGCGGTCAACCCGATGCCCGAACGCGCGCTCGTCCGCTTCACCGAGCCGCAGGATATCGTGCAGATGGCGACCTTTGGCTCGACAGACATCACCAGCGAGTTCGTGCATATCAAGGTCGGCGGTGACCTCGCGCTGCTCAAGGGCATCATGAAAGTGCTGTTCGAGCGTGAAGCCGTGGGCGAGACCGTGCTCGATCACGCCTTCATCGCCCAACATACGTCGGGCTTCGACGCGCTGAAGGCCGATGTCGAGGGGCAGAACTGGCCCGACCTCGTCGCGGCGTCGGGGATCGACGAAGCGCAGATCCGTCGCTGCGCCGAAATCTATATCCGCTCGAACGCGACGATGATCTGTTACGGCATGGGGGTGACCCAGCATCAGCGCGGGTCAGAGCTCGTCCAGCAGATCGCGAACCTGCTTCTCCTCAAGGGCAACTACGGCAAGCCCGGCGCGGGCATCTCGCCGATCCGCGGCCATTCGAACGTGCAGGGCGACCGCACCGTTGGCATCGATGAAAAGCCTAGCCAGGCCTATCTCGACAAGGTCCGCGACGTCTTCGGCTTCGAACCGCCGCGCGACCACGGCCATCATACGGTCGAGTCGGTCGAGGCGATGCTCGCGGGCACCGCCAAGGTCTTCATCGGCCTAGGCGGCAATTTCGTCCGCGCGGTACCCGACACCGACCGCTCCTACGCCGCGATGCGAAAGCTCGACCTGACCGTCAGCATCGCAACCAAACTCAATCGTGGGCACCTCGTCCATGGCAAGGATGCGCTGATCCTGCCCGTCGTCGCGCGCTCCGAGCGCATCGAGACCGCGAAGGGGGAGCAGTTCGTCACGATCGAGGATTCGATGTCGAACGTCACCGCCTCGCGCGGTGTGCTCGACCCCGCGAGCCCGGACCTGCTGACCGAGACCGAGATTGTGTGCCGCATGGCGATGGCGACATTGCCGGCGAGCAAAGTCGATTGGGGGAGCTATATCGACGATTACGACCTGATCCGCGACAAGATCGCCGCAGTCTATCCGGCGCTCTACGAAGGCTTTTCGGAGCGTATCAAGGCCCCGATGGGTTTCCACCTCGACATCCCGCCGCGCCGTCGCGTGTGGGCGACGCCAAATGGCAAAGCCAATTTCCTGATCCTGCCGGGGCTCGCGGTCAACGCGCCGGTCGACGATCCCGACATGCTGCGCCTCGCGACGGTGCGCTCGCACGACCAGTTCAACACAACGATCTACAGCTACAACGACCGCTATCGCGGCGTGTACAACGATCGCATGATCCTGTTCATGAATGCCGAAGATATCGCGGCGCGCGGGCTTGAGGCAGGCACGAAAGTCGCGCTCGAAACCTTCAGCGCCGATGGCATCGCGCGGCGCGTCGAGGGCCTGACGATCCTCGATTATCCGATGTCGCGCGGCTCGGTCGCGGGCTATTATCCCGAGCTCAATCCATTGCTGCCGCTCGCTTTCTACGACAAGACCAGCGGCTGTCCGGCGGCGAAGTCGATCCCGGTGCGCGTCGTCGCGTGAGCGAAAGCGCGAAGCGCGCCGTCGGGCGGCACATCGCGCCGGCACGGTTTCTGGTCTTCGCGGCGATACTCGCCGCCGCATGGGGCGGGGCCGCGGCGCTCGGCGCCGATCCGCGGACGGCTTTGCTCATCGGGTTCGACATCGCCGCGCTGATTTTCCTCGCTTCGATCGTACCGCTGCTGAAGTCCGACGCCGAGCAGATGCGCCGCCGCGCAGAGTTTAACGACGCCAACCGCGTCGGCCTGCTCGCGATCACCGTGCTGCTCTCGCTCGTCATCCTGTTCGCGGTCGGCACGCTGATCGCGAGCCCGGGCCAACTCGACCGCGCCGACGTCATCCTGATCATCGCGACGCTCGCGCTTGCGTGGCTGTTCGCGAACATCGTGTTCACGCTCCACTATGCTCACCTCTATTATCTGCAGAAGGACGGCCGCGACCAGGCGGGGATCGAGGTTCCGGGGGTGCACGAGCCCGGTTATTGGGATTTCCTCTATTTCGCTTTCACGCTCGGCATGACCTTCCAGACCTCCGACGTCACAATATCGGGCGCGCATATGCGGCGCGTCGTGCTCGGCCATTGCATGGCGGCCTTCATCTTCAACATGGGCATTTTGGCGTTCACCGTGAACGCCATCGGCGGATCATAGCCCGGTCAGGCGGTCGAGGTCGGCGGCGCTGTTGACGTTCGGCGGCACGAAGTCGCTCTGGGCCGCCCGCGCACCGATCCGCCGGGCGAAGGCCTTGACCGCAAGATCGCTTCCATCCTCCAGCATGGCCTGAAGGTCGCTCAGCGCCGCGACCGGCCACAGGCCGATCACCGGCTGCGTCTCGAGAAAGGCAGGCGCCGGTTCAAGCGACGCACGCAGATCGTCGGGCAGCCGCACACAATCGACCGGCGCGGTCAGCAGCTGATCGAACCCCCCATCCGCTGCCTGGATGAGCGCCCCGGCAATCCCGCCTAGCGGTCCCATATCGGGGCGCGGCCAGTCGGCGACCTCCCCGCGACCGACGATGACCACCGCATCGCAATGCGGGCGGAGCGCCGTCGCTGCATGATCGAGCAAGCTCCGCCCACCCAGCATCGCGAGCGCCTTGTCCGACCCGAAGCGGCTCGACCGCCCACCGGCGAGCACCACGCCCAGCGTCTTCACGATATCATCCCGTGCGGGTCGCTCACGATCAGCGCCGAGTCCGTCCGCGCGAGCGCGACAAGCGTCAGTCCCGCCTGCACTGCACGATCGGCGGCAAGGCTCGTCGGCGCCGAGATCGTGACGAGCATCGGGCAACCCGCACGCACGGTTTTTTCGACCAGCTCATAACTGCACCGCGCCGACAGCAGGATGAAACCCGTCGCCGGATCGATGCGCGCGCGCGCCATCGCGCCGATCAGCTTGTCGAGCGCATTGTGCCGCCCGACATCTTCGCGTGCGAGTTGGATGACGCCCGCAGGCGAGCAGAAGGCGGCGGCGTGCACCGCCCCGGTCGCGCGGCCGAGCGGCTGGTGATCGCTGAGCGCCGCTAGTGCCGCCGCGATGGCGCTGCGATCCGTCGCAATCCGTGCGGTCACTGGCGGCAACGGCCGGAGCACCTCTTCGATATTTTCGATCCCGCACAGCCCGCAGCTGCTTTCGCTGACCCGCTTGCGCGCGCGGTCGAGCGCGATCGCGTTGCGTTCGGGCGGCAACCAGATCCGCAGCGCCCAGCCGCCCTCGATCGCATGCACATCGACCCGCCCGATCTGATCGGCGGTTTCGACCAGCCCCTCGTTCAACGCAAAGCCGACGGCATAATCGTCGAGATCGGCCGGCGTCGCCATCATCACCGCATAGCCGATGCCGCCGACCTCGACCGACACCGGCGCCTCGATGGCGATGCTGCGGGTCAGTTCCGCGTCGCCGGGTTCGCCAAGGCCGAGCCGGCGTACCGACAGCTCGATCATGTCGCGACCCTGCTGATCCTCTGGCTGTCTCATCGGTCCAGCCTAAACCATCGAAGCGGGCTTGTCCCAACCGTCGCGGCCGAGCCGTTCGGCGAGGAAATCGATGAACACGCGCACGCGCGCGGGCAGGGTCGACCCGCCGAGGTACAGCGCATGGAAGGGTTCGATATCGCCGGGATTATGGTCGGCGAGAATCTCAATCAGCCGACTGTCGGCAATCTCGTCGGCGACGTTGAAGCGCCCGACGCGCGCGATGCCGACACCGTCGAGCGCAAGCTGGACGACGGTGTCGCCATTGTTCGCCTCGATTGCGGGGGTGACGGGCAAGTCGAAGCTTTGGCCATCGCGGACGAAAGGCCACCATGGCTGGCGGCGGCGGAAGTTGAAGCCGATGCAGCGATGGCGCTGAAGCTCTTCGGGCACTGCGGGCGTCCCATATTTTGCCAGATAGGCTGGCGAGGCGATAACGGCGCGGTCGCTCTCGCCGAGCCGCCGCGCGATCAGCGGGCTGTCGGGCAGCGGGCCGATGCGGATCGCGACATCGGCACGTTCCTCGACGAGGTCGATCACCGTGTCGGTCAGGCTGATATCGACGATGATGCCGGGATAGAGATCGGCGAATTCACCCAGCAGCGGCACGATATAGCGGCGGCCATAGGAATGGGTGGTGCTGACGCGCAGCCGCCCGCGCGGTGCGGCCTGTTCGCCGATCGCCTGCTCGACTTCGGTGAGGTCGGCGAGGATGCGCCGCGCGGCGTGATAATAGGCCTCGCCCTCCGCCGTCATCGCGAGCGCGCGCGTCGTGCGGACGATCAGGCGCACGCCGAAGCGCGCCTCGATTCCCGAGATCGTCCGGCTGACCGCCGAGGGCGAAAGGCCGAGCACGCGCGCCGCGGCGGAAAAGCTGCCGCGTTCGATCGCGGTCGCGAAAATCTCCATATCGGCGGCGCGGTTGACGCGGTCTCGGCTCATTTGTGCGTTATACGCATAAATGTTTCGCCGATTCACGCCCTAAAACAACTGGGGGTGGTGAGCCATCTGTGCGCCTGACGGTAAATCAGGGAAACAGGCTTATGAAGATCAATTTTCCGCTGCTGGCACTCGCAACGGGCGCCTTTGGTATCGGCATCACCGAATTCGCCCCGATGGGGCTGCTGCCCGACATGGCCGAAGGACTGGGGGTCTCGATTCCCGCCGCGGGGCTGCTCGTTTCGGCCTATGCGCTCGGGGTGATGCTCGGCGCGCCGCTGATGACGCTCACCACCGCGCGGATGAACCGGCGCACCCTGCTGATCGGCCTGATGGCGATCTTCACGCTCGGCAATTTCCTCTCGGCGATCGCGGGCGATTATTCGACGCTGATGGTCGCGCGCGTCATCACCTCGCTCAATCATGGCGCTTTTTTCGGCGTCGGCTCGGTCGTCGCGGCCAGCCTCGTCGCGCCCGAAAAGCGCGCGAGCGCGGTTGCGGCGATGTTCATGGGGCTGACGCTTGCCAATGTGATCGGCGTACCGCTCGCGCCATGGATCGGCGAGAGTTTCGGCTGGCGCACCGCGTTCGGCATCATCGCGATCTGGGGCCTCTTCACCATGGCCGCGCTCCGTTTCGCGCTTCCCGACCTGCCGCGCGCCGAGGGCGGCAACATGCTCGCCGAACTGGGTGTGCTCAAACGCCGCGAGGTGCTTGTCGCGCTCGCGCTGACCGCGATCGGTTCGGCCGCGATGTTCACGGTCTTCACCTATATCGCGCCGATCCTGACCGAAGCGACCGGGGCGGGGACCTTGTTCGTGACCGCGATGCTGGTGATCTATGGCCTCGGCCTGACCGCGGGCAACTGGCTCGGCGGCGTCTTTGCCGACCGCTCGATCGACCGCACCTTGATCGTTTCGCTCACCGGGCTCGCGGCGATGCTGTTGCTGTTCGCGGTGACGATGTACTCGCCGATTGCGGCGGCGGTCACGATCTTCCTGTGGGGCGTCGCGACCTTCGCCATCGTCCCGCCGCTCCAGATGCGCGTGATGGAGGCGGCGTCCGATGCGCCCAACCTCGCATCGGCGGTCAATATCGGCGCGTTCAATCTTGGCAACGCGATCGGCGCAGCGGTCGGGGGCGGGGTGATCGGCCTCGGCCTCGGTTTCCCGGCGGTGTCGATCGCGGGCGCGGTGATGGCGGTCGCGGGTCTTGTGATCGTGCTGGCATCGCGGCAACGCGCTGCTCCGGCGCTCGCGCAAGTCTGACGATTGCCATTTCGGCGGCGGGGTCTATGCAATCGGCGGCATGGAAACGCCGATTCTCGCTGTCCTCCTTGGCAAGTCACGGCCCTTTCGGGACGACGAACCCAGCGCCATCGGCAAGCTGCCGGTGGCGGACGCGGTCGCCGTCGGTCCGATGGGCCTTGCCGGCGATGAGCAGGCCGACCGCACGGTGCACGGCGGCATCGACAAGGCGATCCATCATTATCCCGCCGATCATTATAACTGGTGGCGCGAGTATCTGGTCGACGCCCCTTTGCTCGATGCGCCGGGCGCGTTCGGGGAGAATATCTCGACCGAGGGTCTCGACGAACAGAATGTCTTCCTCGGCGACCGGTTCCGCCTCGGCAGCGCGCTCGTCGAAGTCACGCAGGCGCGCCAGCCGTGCTGGAAACTCGACCATCGCTTTCAAACGAAGGGCGTGATGGCGCAGGTCGTGAAGACGCGGCGGACGGGCTGGTATTACCGTGTGCTCGAAGCCGGCGAAGTGCGCGCCGGCGATGCGTTGGAGCTTGTCGAGCGCGCCTATCCCGAATGGCCACTGGCGTCGCTGTTCGCCCTGCTGATCGGCGGCGAGGCGAAAGATCGCCTCGCGGACCTGCGCGCGCTCCGCGACGTGCCCGTGCTCGCCGAAACCTGGAAGGCCCGCCGCGCCAAGCTCGCCGAGCAATTCGGCGCCGATTAGGCGGTCATCGCATAGCGTTTCGGCGGCAGACCGACATGGCGGGCAAAGGCGGTGCTGAACGCGCTCGCCGACCCATAGCCGACGCGTTCGGCGATCTCGGCGAGCCCGCCCGCCTTGCGGCGCAGCAGATCCTTGGCGAGGCTCATCCGCCAGCCTTGCAGATATTCCATCGGTGGCACGCCCATCGTCCGCGCGAAGCGGTCGAAAAAGGCCGAGCGCGACAACGCGGCTTCCTTGGCGAGTTCGGCGACGGTCCACGGATGCGCGGGTTCGCCGTGGATCTGCCGAATCGCAGCCGCGAGCCGCGGATCGCCCAGCCCGCGCAGCAGCCCCGGCGGCGCATCGTCGCCCTCGATCGAGCGCAGCGCCTCGACGATCAGCACCTCGACGAGCCGCGACAGGATCAGGTCGCAGCCCGGCCGCTCCGCGCCCGCCTCCTCGCGCACCAGCCGGACGAGCGTCGTCAGCCTTTCCTCCCCACGCAAATGGATCAGCGCGGGAAGCTGCGACACAAGCAGACCCGCATCAAGCGAATCAAAGACGAAATAGCCGCCGAGCATCCGCACATCGGCGTCGCCCTCCTGCCGACCGTGGCGCACCTCTTGGGCGACCCCGGCTGCGGCGTGCGGATCGATGAACACAGGCTCGGCGGGCTCGAACCCCGACATGGTGAAGCCCGGCGTTGCGGGTAGCAATACGAAGTCGCCCGCCTCGAGCGTCACCGCCTCGGCGCCGTCGACCGCGAGCCGGCATCGCCCCTCGATCACCGTACAGAAGCCCGGATGACCGAAATCGCCGTACCGCACCGCCCACGGTCCGGCGCCGCTGATCCCCTTGGCAAAGACTGTCCGCGGGCGGAGCAGCGCGATGAGATCGGACAAGGGATCGGGCATGCCTGGACTATCTATAATAAATTATGGATTTCAGATTATAGATAGTCCTGTCATCCTTGGCTAGACGCTTTCCAGCAACTTCAAAAAGGAAACGCGTCCATGAAAACCATCCTCATCACCGGCTGCTCGTCGGGCTACGGCCGTGAAACCGCGCGCCATTTCCACGCAAACGGCTGGAACGTTATCGCCACGATGCGGAGCCCGCGCCGCGACCTGTTTCCTGCCTCCGACCGCCTGCGCGTCATCGCGCTCGACGTCACCGACGGTGACAGCATCGCGCTCGCGCTCGAACTGGCGGGGCCGATCGACGCGCTTGTCAACAACGCCGGGATCGGCCTGTTCGGCGCGCTAGAGCACTCGCCGATGCGGAAGATCCGCGACATCTTCGAAACCAACGCGCTCGGCACGATCGCGATGACGCAGGCGGTGATCCCGCAGATGCGGACACGCGGTTCGGGCGTGATCGTCAATATCACCTCGACCACGACGCTCGCGCCCTTTCCGCTTGCCGCGGCTTATACGGGCAGCAAAACGGCGGTTCAGGGCTTCACGCGGTCGCTCGCGCACGAACTGGCGCCGCTCGGCATCGCGATCAAGCTTGTCGAGCCGGGCTATGGTCCGACGACCGCCTTTGCGCAGAACACCGAGATCAAGCTCGAGGATGTGTTGCCGCAGCCCTATTGGTCTTACGCCGAACCGATCCTCGCCGCGATGAGCGAGCCCGCGCTGTTCACGACCGAGGCCGACGTCGCAAAGGCCGTTTGGCAGGCGGTGCACGACCAGACCGGGCGGCCGCATTTCCCCGCGGGCGCCGACGCCGTCGCGATTACACAGTCGGCCTGAGGGCCCGTTCCTCCAGCCAGGCGGCGAGCCGCGACACATCGTCGGGGGCGAAATGCAGCCCCAATTTGCTTCGCCGCCACAAGATATCGTCGGTCGTGCGCGCCCACTCGCGCGTCACCAGCCATTCGGCCTCGGCGGCGCTGAGCCCATGCGCGATCTCGCCGCCGAGCGCGTCCCAATCCTCGGCCCCGCCAAGCCATTCGCGCGCGTCGGTGCCATAGGCGCGCGCGATGCGATCGACCGTCGCGGCGGAGAGAAAGGGGAAAGCGAGCTTATATTCGGCCTTGAGCGCCGCGGCGCCATCGGTCGGGAAGTCGCCGCCCGGCAGCGCCGCCTTCGCCGTCCAGCGCTTGCCCGTCAGCGCGGGGATATGCCCCGCAAGCTCGTCGACCGCGGCCTCGGCGACATGGCGATAGCTCGTGATCTTGCCGCCATAAATGGTGAGCAGAGGCGCGCCTTCGTCCGTGTCGACGTCGATGCGGTAGCCGCGCGTCGCCGCCTCGGGCCGCCCCGATCCATCTTCGATCAGCGGCCGGACGCCCGAATAGGTCCAGACGACATCGGCGGGGGTGACCGGCTCACGGAAATATAGGCTCGCGCCCTCGCACAGATAGGCGATTTCCTCCTCGCTCGCGCGCGGCGGGATGGCCGGGTCCGGATGATCCTCGTCGGTCGTCCCGATCAGCGTGAAGTCGCGCTCATAGGGAATGGCAAAGAAGATGCGCCCGTCGGGAAGCTGGAAGAAATAGGCATAATCATGCTCGAACAATTTGCGCACGACGATGTGCGACCCGCGCACCAGCCGCATCGCATGATCGGCTTCGGCATCGGCGCGCTTCAGCAGGTCGAGCACCGCCGGCCCTGCGGCATTGACGATGCTGTGGCCGGTGAAGCGATATTGGTGGCCGCGGTCGTCGCTTGCCTCGACCACCCACATCCTGTCCTCGCAGCGCAGCATGTCGGCGCGCGTGCGGGTGCGAATGCGTGCACCGCGCGTCGCGGCATCGCGCGCATTGAGCACGACCAACCGCGCGTCATCGGTCCAGCCGTCCGAATATTCGAATCCGCGAACATATTGCGGCTGCAATGCGCCGCCCGCGGCATGGCGGCGAAGGTCGATCGATTTCGTCGCGGGCAGCTTTTTCCGCCCGCCGATATGGTCGTAGAGGAAGAGGCCGAGCCGCAGCAGCCAGCGCGGGCGGAGGCCGTCGCGATAGGGCAGCACAAAACGCAGCGGGTGGATGATGTGCGGCGCGATGCCCCACAGGATTTCGCGCTCCTTGAGCGCCTCGCGGACAAGGCCGAACTCA
>Ga0209050_1002478_pt1 | contig 15691 bp, 17 predicted proteins | sample Araplavi_mTSA_r2_FD_184276 | JGI IMG/M metagenome (GOLD analysis project Ga0209050, IMG submission 184276) | Arabidopsis root microbial communities from North Carolina, USA - plate scrape MF_Cvi_mTSA_r2 (SPAdes) (version 2) | ecosystem: Host-associated > Plants > Roots > Endosphere | place: USA... | reverse complement strand
ACAACTTCCCATCCGCTGAACTGGTGCAGGCCGTACCGGGTGCCAAATGGCTGCGCTCCAGTGCCGACGGCGGCTTGCGCATGCGCCGCCGCGACGGCCAGTGGCTGTACGAAGAAGGCCCGTTCCAGGACGTGAGCGTGGCCGGCTTCACCTTCATCGAGGCCGAAGACCGCCGCGCCGCAAGCGAGATCGCTGCGCGCTGGCCGTCGGCCGACGCTGAAGGCAGTGCCGTGGTCGAAGTGCGCGAAGCCGGCTGCCCCGGTGGCTGCGTAGGTTTCGACACCGGCGAGGCGCCCAGGCATGCTGCCTGGGCCATCCTGCTACGCTCCGATCCTGTGGCGGAGCAGGACTTCGAACCGCCTGCGCAAATCATCGACATCATGAACCGCGCCAACAATGCCGGCATTGCCGCCGGCGTTGCGCTGTCGGGCGAGGGGCTGAAGTCGACAGCGCGCGGTGCACGCGTCAAATTCACCGGCGGTAAGCCGTTCATCACCGACGGGCCGTTCGCCGAAGTGAAGGAACTGATCGCCGGTTATTGGGCGGTGGATGCGGCGTCGCGTGACGACGTGATTGCCTGGGTCAAGTCCTACCCCTACCCCAACCCGGGCGACATGGAAGTGGAACTGCGCAAGGTCGCGCTTTAAGGCCGCGTAGCGGTTGAGGCGCGCAGCACCAGTTGCGCGTTGACCACCGTCAGCGGCTCAACTTCCTGGCCTTCGATGGAGGCCAGGAGTTTCTGCATCGCCGCGGCGCCCATTTGCTCACTGTTCAGGTCCACGCTGGTGAGGGCCGGCGAGGCAAAGCTCCCGAACTGAATATTGTCGAAGCCGACCACGGAAATATCGTCCGGCACGCGGAAGCCGAGCGTCTGCGCGGCCTTCATGAATCCCAGCGCCAGCAGGTCGTTGAAGCAGACCAGCGCGTCGAGCGGCTGGCGGCCAAGCATGATCGATGAGCACAGTTTTTCGCCCGCCCCCGACACCGGAGCATCCGCTTCAAATACGCTCAACTCCAGGTCCTGGGCTGCCAGCGCCTCGCGTACGCCAGCCATGCGTTCAGGGTTGCGGCGTGAATTGGCATAACCAAGGTAACCGACTCGCTTGTGGCCCTGTGCCACCAGGTGGCGCGTGACCATGAATGCGCCGAGCTGGTCATCGCTGGCAACGGATGGCAACCCGATGTGATCCGGGCGGCCGAAGAAAACCGATGGACGGTCCAGCGCCAGCAGCCAGTCCAGTTCCTCCTCCGGCGTGCGGGAATAGACGATCATGCCGTCCACCCGCCGGCTCAAGGCTTCCAGCAGCTGCCGTTCGCGCTCCGGCGTTTCTTCGGTGTCTACCAGCAGCACGGTATAACCGTGGGCCTGGGCTACGCGGTTGGCGCCTTTGACCACGCTTGCATAGTGTGGGTTGGCGATGTCCAGCACCGACAGGCCGATGGCCTTGGTACGGCCAGTGATCATCGATTGCGCCATCGGGTTGGAACGGTAGCCCAGCTCCTCGATGGTGCTGCTCAGGCGAGCTTCGACTGCGGGCGAAAAGCGCTGGGTGCCGTTGACGAACTTGGAGACCGTGGCAGTGGAAACGCCAGCGGCGGCGGCCACATCACGGATTGTCGCTACGGTCTTCTTCATCGCCCGGTTCATTATTGGAAAGTTGCCGATTTTATCACGCAGTCACGGCCATGATGGTAAAGTAGCCGCATGAACGACAACAGCATCCACCGCGCTATTGACGCCGTCTGGCGCATTGAAGAAGCGAAGATCATCGCTGTCCTGACACGCATGCTGCGCGACGTCGCGCTGGCGGAGGAAATGGCGCAGGATGCCTTGGTCAGCGCGCTCGAGACCTGGCCGGAAAACGGCACGCCCGACCGGCCAGCCGCCTGGCTGATGCAAGCCGCGAAGAACAAGGCCCTCGACTACCTGCGCCACCAGAAGCTGGCGCACGAAAAAGAGCCGGAGCTGACTTACGAAATCGAAGGCTTGCTGCAGGACGCGGCGCCCGACCTGGAGCGCGAGCTCGATGACAATATCGGCGACGACCTGTTGCGCCTGATCTTCATCTCCTGCCACCCGGTGCTGACCATGGAAGCGCGCGTGGCGCTGACCTTGCGCCTCCTGGGTGGCCTGACGACCGACGAAATTGCACGCGCCTTCCTGGCGTCCGAATCGACGGTGGCCCAACGCATCGTGCGCGCCAAACGCACGCTGGGCGACGCCAAGGTGCCGTTCGAAGTGCCGCGCGGAGCCGAACTGGAAGAACGCCTGGGGGCAGTGCTGCAGGTGATTTACCTGGTCTACAACGAAGGTTATTCCGCGAGCGCCGGGGCCGACTGGATGCGCCCTGCCCTATGCAACGAGGCGCTGCGTCTCGGGCGCATCCTGGCCGAGCTGGTTCCGGGCGAGCCGGAAGTGCATGGCCTGGTGGCCTTGATGGAGATCCAGTCTTCCCGTTCCCGTGCCCGAACTGACGCTCAAGGCAAGCCTGTGCTGCTGCTGGAGCAGGACCGTACACGCTGGGACCAGATGCTGATCAGGCGCGGGCTCGCGGCACTGCAACGTGCACAAGCCCTGAACCGCGTGCCGGGGCCTTATGTGCTGCAGGCGGCCATCGCATCCTGCCATGCCCGCGCGCGCCGAGCCGAGGACACCGACTGGCAGCAGATCGCCGACCTGTACCTGGCGCTGGCGACGCGCGCCCCGTCGCCCGTAGTGGAATTGAATCGCGCGGTAGCGCTGGCCATGGCTTACGGGCCAGCCGTGGGACTCGAGCTGGTCGACCAACTTGTGGATGAACCGGCGCTCAAGCAGTATCACCTGCTGCCGAGCGTGCGGGGCGATTTCCTCTTCAAATTGAAACGCCTGCCCGAAGCGCGTTTCGAATTCGAACGCGCGGCGGCGCTGACGCAGAATGAGCAAGAGCGCCAGCTATTGCTGACGCGTGCAGCAGCGTGCAGCTGAAGGGAACCCATGACTGACATGATCGCGACCCGATACACGCTGGCCGTTCCCGACCTGCCAAAATCCACCGCCTATTACACCTCCGTCCTGGGCATGGACATCGACTTTACCGTTCCGGGTTGGACGTTCCTATCCCGGGGCGAATTCCGCGTGATGCTTGGGGAATGTCCGGATGCCATTCCAGCGTCGAACCTGGGCGACCATTCGTGGTACGGCTATGTGACTGTCTCTGATGCCGCAGCTTTGTTCGCCGAATACCGCGCCGCGGGCGCGGACTTCACCCAGGAGCTGTCGGACAAACCGTGGGGCATGCGCGAGTTCGGCATCCGCACAATCGACGGCCATCGCATCATGTTTGGCCAGGAACTCTGAAAGGAAAAAATCTGATTGACGTTCTCGCCGCGCATAAACATAGCTCACAGCATCGAGCTGAGATTTTGAATAGTGACCAATGCGGTTGCTTCCATTGCCTTGCATGCTTTGGCCCAGGCGAAATCCAGGAGTGGGTCGATTGGCCCAAAGGCACGCCGCCCGTACTACAACCTGAATCGGCGATGACTGCCCTGTGCCCTTATTGCGGAATCGATTCCGTGATTGGCTCCAGCTCCGGCTTCCCAGTGACGCCAGAATTCCTTGGGCAGATGCGGAGGCATTGGTTTGAAGAGTGATCAACTACCGGCCATTGGCCATCTGTCGTCATGTTAGATGTGAAAGAATTCGTCCGTACTTATACACCGGAAGCTGAATCCAGCATTTCGTTCGCCTGGAACGGGAAACATGCGACCGGGTTCGTCGACACCAATATGCTTTTTCGCAAGGAAGTTTGCGACTATTTTGAAGAACGAAACGAGGTCTTTCCGCTGCCGTTGATCGCAGCGCTCTACAAGGCGGAAACTCTGTTTGCAAAAGAAGCATGGGGAGTGAACGCTGTTGTATCCCGACTTGCACAGGAGCTTCTTGAAAGAGGTGGCGTTGAGTATCTGGGCATTTACTTGGAAGGAGCTCGGTGCGGGATGGATGCCTTCATGGCGTCCGGTAACATCGCGTTATCGAAGCAACGATGCCAGGAACTGGCTCACCAGTGCCAAGCCAATGCGACAGCAAAAGGTGGCAATGAGAAGCAGTGGGCATTGCTCGCCGATCGTTTCTCATTTCTTCTTTCGAAGCCAGAACATCACGACTAATAAAACATTTGAGTGAATCCATGCACAAACTCATGAATCGCTTCAACTACCTGCGCCGAATGGAAGCCTTCGCCGCCCTCGCGCTGCCACTTGTTTTTATCATGGATTGGCGCAAATCTGAATCGGGCGTGCACTGGCCGTTAGGATTGTCGGCGCTGCTCTCGGTCAGCTATCTGCTGCTGCAGGGATCCCTGTATTGGCAACTGAAACACAATGCACTGTCAGCGGCGGCGCCATTGCCTGGCTACTTTGACCGCCTATTCAACGCATTCAAGGCATCGAATCTCTTGTTGTTCGCCGGAGTGACGATCGGTTTCATTGTCCAGATCGTGAACGCTGGATGGAGCAGCAAACTCGCATGGCCCCTCGGTATTTTCCTGTTCGCCGTGCTTGAGCATATTAACTATTACCATTACCAGCTCATGTATGACACTTCTGCGTCGGTGCGTTACCTGCTGCGCAATCGCCGCCTTCGCAAAGCTGCACTTGGTGTCGACTTGAATCGGCGTGGTGGTCGCAGTGCATAAGTGTCAAGCTTCATGAAAAGCTGGCATCGTACTTGAGTTGCAGCCTTAATTACCCCGTCATCGAAGTTCAAGCAATGCTAAAAAAAATACTCGTACGTGTCGTGATATCTTTAGGCCATGGGCTTGCGCTTGGCCAGGACGGCCAGCCTCCGTCGCAGCAGTGCGCCATTGGTCCCCAAGAGAAAATGTTTGGTCAAACCAAGTGGCTGCTCTATGGATGTGATGGCGCAACGGCAGCCGCACTCGTTCCTGCCAAAGGCAACCCCGCCGCACCGTTCTTTTTCCTTATCTTCCGCGATGGAACCGGCTTCAAGATTTATGGTGAAGGAATCGGTGATAAGAATGCTTCTGGTGCGGCGATGAGTGATCTTAAATCTTTGCCGGGCGAAGCATTGGCGCAGATTGTGACCGATGCGCAAACCCCTAGGCGCTGAACATGCATTTCACTTTCGGCCAAAACCAGTCGTTGAAAAATGACGCCATTTGGTAGGTCCTACTTCCATGTACAAGCTTGACGTACAGCTGCGAATTGGCGGTCTATTGTTTCACCCACATCGTGTTCTCCTGACGGCTAAGAGCAGACGAAATTGAAGGCCGGCGGTCTCCCGCTACAAGCAGAGCTAGCGCCGCGGATTCATTGACGGCAGCCGGCCAGCAGTATCCATTACAGATTTTCGGAGAGTCTATGCTCCAGTACACCATTGACGACCCAATTGAATTGCCTCTACAAACATCAGTCGAAGTCACCATTTCATTCGCAGCAGGTAAGCGTTGGCTTTTCTTTGTAACACCTGAGCTACTGTATCGAGTGGGTGATGCTGTCAAGGGGAGTACAGCAAAAGTCCACTTGGGCGAAATGCATATGATCGTGGTTAGCGAACTGAGTGCCACGGTCATTGATTCGGTACTCAGAGAACTTCATCGAACGGGTGACCTGGAGCGCCGCACCCTTGCGCTTACCGAAAATCTTGATACCTGAAACTGCAGATCTCAGCCCGAAGGTTTCGCCAAACGCGGCGGCCCGACGGCGGGCATATTTCTTGATACGACCATGAACGACCAGTTGGCAATAGAGTTCGGAGCGATGCGTCTCGAACCTCATAGCGACCCCAAAATCGAGATGCTGCTCGGTATTTGCGCTGAGCTTCGAATAAGCATTCGAAACCAGGTTTGGTTTTTCGAGCCTGATTTTCCGGTAGTCGAGTTATCAAGGGCAATCGCCAAGTGGCTGGAAATCGGTGGTGACCTTGAATTTGAGAGCATGGAAGCCGCAGAATCGCCCTTTATCTGGGTTCGGGCGGTGGGCGCAAACTGCCTATTGGGTGCCGCCTGGCAGAATTTCACAGTCACCCCGAATCTTCCTTGCGAGCGCGTTCGTGGCGTGTTGCGACGATTTGCTGAAAACGTCGTGTCGTCGGTAGAAGAACAACTCCACATCAACGTGGCCGAAATTGTAGGGTTACGCGCAGGTTCGCCGTGATGCCGAATTAAGGGCTTGGCCAGTGCGGCTAAGCGCTTTCGAGTGCACCATCGCGGCGCGTGCGGCGGTAGCGCGGGAGGTCGTCGAAGATCGGTTCCCAATGCAGCCGATTGTCGGCGAAGGTATGGTCTTGCGGCGGCAATGCTTCGGGATCATCCAGGCTGGAGGTGGTGATGTCCATTTCCCCTGGCGTGCTGTCGTCGGCAAAGGTGAGGTGCGTGCCGCATGTGCCGCAGAATTCGCGCGTCACGCCGGGGCTGGAATGGTAGATCGCGGGCTTGCCGCGTACGTAGCGAAACTGGGTGCGGGCCACGCTGAACCAGGCGACGCTGGGTGCGCCGGACAGGCGCCGGCACATCGAACAGTGGCACCATGTGCAATTCAATACCGGCGCGTCTGCTTCATACTGCACTGCGCCGCAAAAACAGCCGCCCGTATACATAGGGATCTCCCTACTCCAGCAATTTGGTCATGAGCAGTTCCGCCGAGCCGTAGCCAAACAGCGAATCGCTCTCCAGCCCTTCCGTGTCGTATGGCACGGACACTTCGCGCTCCGGCTTTGCCGGATCGTCGCCGTAAGTCGCTTGCCAGGCGCGCTTCAAGGCGTCGGCGCGGCGGATGAACATCGGCACCGGCCAGTCGCTGCGCTCGAAGCCGATGGTGTTGCCGATCACGGGCCAGCGCCCGTTGGCCACCGCGATGTCGCCGGTGCGGATCACCTTCAGCGCATCGTTCGCCGTCAACGGCTGCACGTCCGCCAGGGTTGGCAGCGTCCAGTGGGTCGGTCCGAACAGATAGGCCAGCATGACCTTTCCTTGCGGTGACAGGCGGGCCACCAGTCCGGTGGCGTAGCCGCCATTTCTAAGCGGGATGGCAAACCAGCTGCCCTCCCGGTACGGCTGCAACTTCATCGACTTCCTTTCTCGAAGTCGGGGTCAGGTCTGGCAATCGGACACGGGCCCTGCCGTAGGCGGCGCCTACGGCAGGGCCCGTGTCCGATTGCCAGACCTGACCCCGACTTTAATCACCATAGTGATACTGCGCGGCGATCGGTCCCGCCTTGAACAGCGCTTCCTTCATTTCCTTGTCCATTTTCGGGTCGCGCCGGCGCACCCATTCCAGCAGCATCGCGATCTGCTTGCGCGTGGAATCACGATGGCTGGCCATGACCAGCTTCAGCTCGGGGTCGGTGCACGTTTCGATGCGCTGGTTTTGCAAATCCAGCATCTCGATCTTCTCGCTCAACGACGTCAACGCCCGGTGCATGTCCAGCACCTGGGCATTCAGATAGTCGCGCGGCTCGACCACGTGTTCCTGTGTCATCTCACTCTCCTTAGGCATGCGGGTACACGCATTGTCAGCCTGCGGCGCGGATTTCTCAAGTGTAGCAAGGCGCACGGCGGGGTGTCGCACGGATGGGCGAGATTTGCGCGATAATGCCCGGCACTATGCAAAACTTTGAATTCCACAATCCAACCCGCGTCATTTTCGGCGTGGGTCAAATTGCCTCCTTGGCAAAACATATTCCTTCCAATGCACGTGTGTTGATGCTCTACGGCGGCGGCAGCATCAAGTCCAACGGTACTTATGACGAAGTGCGTGCGGCGCTGGCCGGGCATACCGTGCTGGAGTTCGCCGGCATCGAGCCGAATCCGCGCTACGAAACGCTGATGAAGGCGGTGGAACTGATCCATCGCGAGAACATCGACTTCCTGCTGGCTGTCGGCGGCGGTTCTGTTGTCGACGGCACAAAATTTGTTGCCGCAGCAGCGATGTATGACGGCGATGCGTGGGACATCCTGAAAATCGGCGGCAAGGTCATCAAGACCGCCCTACCCTTCGGCGCCGTGCTGACGTTGCCGGCCACCGGTTCCGAAATGAACAGCGCGAGCGTGATCAGCCGCGCGGAGACGCAAGAAAAGCGCGCTTTCATGAGCCCGCACGTCTACCCGCGCTTCTCGGTGCTGGATCCTGCCAAGACGCTGACCCTGCCGCTGCGCCAGGTCGGCAACGGCGTGGTCGATGCCTTCGTCCACACCACCGAGCAATACCTGACCTACCCGGCCAATGCGCCGGTACAGGACCGCTTTGCCGAAGGCTTGCTGCAAACCTTGCTGGAACTAGGCCCGCAAGTGCTGGCCCGTCCGGACGACGTGGAAGTGCGCGCCAACATCATGTGGACTGCCACCATGGCGCTGAATGGCCTGATCGGTGTCGGCGTGCCGCAGGACTGGGCGACCCACGGCATCGGCCACGAACTGACCGCGCTGTTCGGCCTGGACCATGCGCAGACGCTGGCGATCGTCTTGCCGGGCATCCTGCAGATCCGCCGCGAAGCCAAGCGCGGCAAGCTGCTGCAGTACGCCGAGCGTGTGTGGGGCCTGCATGCCGGCAAAGGCACCGAAGATGAACGCATCGACGCGGCCATCGGCAACACGCGCGCCTTCTTCGAGCAGATGGGCGTGCCGACCCGCTTGTCCGGCTACGGCCTGGGCGCTGAAGCGATCGACGCCACCGTCGCCGCCATGGAAGCGGCCGGCCTGACTGGCCTGGGCGAACGCCGCGACATCACGCATGCCGACGTGCGCAAGGCGCTGCAACTGAGCCTGTAGTACAATACCGCCTCGCTAGGGGTCCTCGCGCAGGTGCGCGGGGTGAGAAATACCCTCCGAACCTGATCTGGATAATGCCAGCGAAGGAAAGCGTAGATGGTTGAAGGCCTGCAGTACCGGGGCCCTGCTCTCACCCCTCGTGCTCTCCCGCTGGCGCATAACGTACAGCTTGAGCACATCATGAACAGCACCCGCATCAATAGCAAAATCAGCCTGGCCGCACTGGCCGTCGCTTCCGCCTTCGCCCCTGCCGCCTATGCGCAGGACCAGAAAATGACCGAAGTGGTCATCACCGCCAACCGCGTGGCCGCCGAGCGTGCGTCCGTGGCCGGCTTCAGCGACCTGCCGCTGCTGCAGACCCCAGCCTCCGTCAGCGTGCTCACGCGCGAACAGATTCAAGACCTGAACATTGGCTCTACCACCGACGCCGTCAAGTTCGACGCCAGCATTGGCGATGCCTACAACGCTGTCGGCTATGCCGAGCAGTTCTCGATCCGCGGCTTCAAGCTGAATAACGCGAACTCCTACCGCAAGGACGGCCATCCGATTTCCGGCGACACCCAGATCCCGCTGGAAAACAAGGAAAGCATCGAAGTGCTGCGCGGCCTGGCCGGCCTGCAACAAGGCGTTGCAGCGCCGGGCGGCGTGGTGAACTATGTGACCAAGCGTCCAACCGAGAACAACCTGCGTTCCGTGCTGTTCAGGGTGAGCGAGCGCGGTTCCCTGCTGGGCACCGTCGACCTGGGCGGCCGGTTCGAGGACCACCGCTTCGGTTACCGCATCAACGCTGCCGGTGAACGCATGCGCTCCATCATCAAGGGCGCGGACGGCCATCGCAGCTTCGTGTCCGGCGCTTTCGATTTCCGCATCAGCCCGCAGGCACTGCTGCAGATCGATGCCGACTACCAGAAGAAGTCGCAGAAGTCGGCGCCAGGTTTCCAGCTGACTGGCGGCACCAGCCTGCCAGTAGTCGATGCCGACACGTTCCTGAACGACCAGCCTTGGGCCAAGCCGGTGGAAACTGAATCCAGCAATATCGGTGTGAGCTTCCAGTATCAGTTGTCGCCTGAGTGGAAAGCCACCCTGAGCGCAAACCAGCATCGCTTCAAGCGCGACGACTACACCGCCTTCCCTTACGGCTGCTCCAGCGAATCGCTGTGGCCTGGCTACTGCACCAACGGCGACTACGATGTCTACGACTATCGCAGCCTGGGTGAAGAGAAGAAACCTCTGTCTGCCAAGGCGCTGTTGAACGGCCGCTTCACGACCGGTTCGATCCGCCATGAACTGGCTGCCGGCGTTTCCTTCTTCCGCAATCATGAGCGCTGGGGCGATTACGTTTACGAGTACGCTGGCGTGAGCAATATCTATCACCCGGTCGTGGTGCCGATGACCGACAAGGAAGTCGGCCCTGTTTCCGAACGCCGCAACGACCAGGAGCGCTCGGCCTTCGTGCAGGACATCATCGGGCTGACCGATCAACTGGCGCTGCATACCGGCGTGCGTTACGCATCCCTGCGTCGCAACGAGGTCGGTGTGGTGCCGGTACGTGAGAACTTCTGGCTGCCAAACGTATCGCTGGTGTTCAGCCCGACCGCCAAGCTGTCCTACTACGCAAACTACGCCCAGGGCCTGCAGTATGGTGGCGTGGCCCCACTCGGCACCACCAATTATCCCAACGCGCTGGCACCGGGCAAGTCCAAGCAGGTGGAACTGGGGGCGAAGGCTGAAATCAACGGGATCTCCCTGTCGACCGCGCTGTACCAGATCGACCAGGGCATGGAGTTCACCGATCCCAATTCCCTTACCTTCGTGCGCAGTGGCCTGGAGCGCCATCGCGGCGTGGAATTCACGGCGCAAGGCAAGGTGACCCGTGATCTGCAGCTGGGCGCTTCGATGGCAGCCATTCATGCAAAGCAGTACGACACCGGCCTGGCGGAACTCGACGGCAAACGCGTGACCAATGTGCCGATCTTCAAGTCGACTGTGTGGGCTGATTACACCGTGACCGACGTCCCTGGGCTGAAGCTGAACGCGAACTGGAGGTTTTCGGGCAGGAAGGCGTTCGACCTGGAGAACAAGACCATGGTGCCTTCCTACCACGTAGTGGACCTGGGTGCCTCTTACGCTACCCGCGTGAGTGGTTCGGCGGTCATCCTGCGTGCGCAGGTGAAGAATGCCTTCGACAAGTTCTACTGGCGTGACGTGACGCCGGAACTGGGCGGCTACCTGTTCCCTGGCTCGCCGCGCACCTTCCAGCTGTCGGCGCAAGTCGACTTCTAAACCGGCACTGCGGAGCCGAACCGGATAAGTTCGCGCTCCGCATGCAGGCAGGCGGCCAGTTAAACCACGGCAGCACTGAACGACTCTGGCCGCCGCACAAGCAGATGCGACAGCCGTTGAAGGCCTGCCTGCAAGCGCCCACGGTCCTTGATGTTACCCAATGAGATCCGGATTGCATTCGCGGATCCGCTACCAGTTGCGAATGCCTCCGCCGGTGTAACTGCGATGCCCTCGCTGTCGGCTGCACGCGCGAGCTGCGAGGGGGTCCAATATGCCGGCAACTCGAGCCATACATGCAGGCCGTCCCCGGCGCCGCTGTACCTCCCCGCCAGAATATCCCGAGCCATCCGGTGGCGCAGGCGCGCCTCCTTGCGTACACCTTCCATCAATCCCTCAGCCGAACCGTCGTGTATCCACTGAGTAGCAAGTGCGGCCATCAGCGGAGCTGTCATTAGCGCAAATGATCTGAGCGAAGCCAGGAAGCGTTCTCGCTCGTACGGGTCGCGAATCAGCACGAAGGCGACACGCAGGCCGGGCGTCAGGCACTTCGACAGGGTTGAGATGTAATACACCTGTTCCGGGGCAAACGTGGCAATCGGTGGTGGCGGGGTATCGGCAAGGAGCCAGTAGGGATCGTCCTCGACGATGCGTACATTGCAGCGCTTCGCGATGCTGGCAAGCTCCTTGCGCCGTCGGTCCGGCATGGTGACGGCGGTCGGGTTCTGCAATGTGGGATTAAGGTAGACCAGCGCAGGATTGTGCTGGCGGCACGCTCGCTCCAGCATCTCAGGCACCATCCCGTGCTTGTCCGCTTCCACCGCGATGAGTTGCCGGCCGAATTGGGCCGCTGCGGCGCGCAAGCCGGGATAGCTCGCTGGCTCGGCCAGGATAACGTCGCCAGGCTCGGTCAACGCAAGGATCAATGCGGCGATCGCCGCCTGCGCACCGGGGCAAACAACAAGCTGTCGGGCATCCAGGTGTCCAAACATCGGTTCGAGCCATTTGGCGCCGGCCTGGCGGTCGGAGTCGCTGCCTCCGGCCAGATGGTAAGTCATCAGCAATCCATTGTCTGCCCTCATCAGTACTTGCGACAAGCCTTGTTTCAACAGGTCGTCGAAGTCCACGCCATCCGGTGGTGGCGGGGTGTTCATGCTGAGGTCGAGGATCGAGGTCAGTTCGACTTTCGGCGCCGCGACATAGGTGCCTCGGGCACCGCGGCCCTCCAGCAAATTGCGGCGCCGGGCCTCGTCGTATGCGCGCGTGATCGTCGTCAGGTCGACGTCAAGGAGCGCTGCCAATTGGCGTTGCGGAGGCAGGCGGTCGCCCGGTTTCAGCGATCCTTTCGCCACTGCTGCCTGCAACGCATCTGCAATCTGCAAGAAACGCGGCCCGCCGCGCACGCTCAATTGCGGCAGCCAGACTGGCGACTCGTGATCTTGTATGGCATTCAACTGGGACATTTTGTCTCAATGTATGGAAATTGCTTTCGGGTAGTATGTCTCAGGACATGCGGCTGCACCAACCTTGTCAAGTAATAACCAGGAAATACTCAAAATAATGGAATGGATCCCTCTAGTCTTAGTTACGTTTAAGGTCCTTGTGCTCGGCATAGGCATGTTCTTCGCCATCAAGTGGCATTACGACCAAGGGAAAGTGAAAGGAAGGCGTGCGGTGCTACGCGCGAGCGGGCAGGTAGCCGCAAGCTTCGTTCTTCCGCTCCTGTGCCTGGGACTTGTGACCTTTGTCGTTTGCAGGATGCTCGGAATGGAACTGGCTTTCCCTTGATCCGAAAGAATGACCGGCCGGCATCCGGCCTGGCCCAGGGTCAGAACAGGTATTGCGCGCGCATCGAGAACGAATTCGCTGCGCGGCCCGAGTTCTTGCCGAACAGGTAGGCCGCTTCATACTTGAAATGGCCCGCCTCGCCGAAGAATGCCGGCCCGGCGCGATGCGATTGCTGCTTCGACGGCAACCAGTCGTTCCACTTCCCCACTTCGCCAAAACCCTGCAGGCCTGGCGAAAACCAGGGCTTCCAGCGCTGCTTGACCTGCCACTGGTAGGCAAGTTCGGTTTCGTTATGTTCCCCGTTGTCCATCTCGCGCTGGAAGAACAGGTTGAAGTTCAACTGGGTGCGCCAGATCTGCGTCTGCAGGACCGGTCCAAATTCAACGTAATAGCCGTTATCGCGCCGCCTGGCACGTTCCACCAGCGTGTGCAGCGCCACGTCCACGTCGTACTGGCCCTGCGTCAGCAGGAAATCGTTCTGCCATTCGATGCCGGTATTGCGGGTCTGCCTGCCGTCGCGCTGGAACCATTGCGTGGTCAGTTCGGTATACCAGCGCGAAGTCACGCCATAGCCGATGCCAATCTCCGGGCTGGCGGTGTTGCGCGAGTTCTTGTAGTGGGCATTCCAGTATTTGTAGTCGATTGAAGCCTGGCCCTCCACGTCATAAACGGTGACCATGTAGTAACCGGTCTCGCCAAACGCCGCCAGGGGAAACATGGCGGCCAACGCGAGCAGTCTTTTCATGCTTCAATCTCCCAGGAGTTGAGCTACTTGCTTCAAACGTTCATCAAGGTCGCCCGAGATGCGCGTGTAAGGCACGCCGCGCCGGGCCAGTTCGTCGAGCAGGATCGCATCAATAATACCGCTGACATCTTGCTCTTCGTGGTGAAGGCCGTCAGGTATCCAGGCAAATTCAGGCTTGCAGACCAGCGTAATGTCGTATTGGCGCGACGAAGCGAGGCTTTCGAGCTGCTCGTCGATGCCGCCGAAGTAGTGGATGCTGTAGACGGCCGTCATCAGGGGCGTGGTGTCACAGAACAGGAAGCGGGCGCCCTGTGCGGCCAGCGCGTCTTCGCGCGCGACCTGGGTGGTGGCAATGTGGAACTGGTCTGACGATACCGGCACGCTTTGGCGCATGTCGCAGAATTCCCGCAGGTATTCCGGCACCCAGACGGCGCCGTAGCGCTCCGCCAGTGCCTGCGCCAGCGTGGTCTTGCCGGAGGATGCGGCGCCGATGATGGCGACGCGGTATGGCTGCTTCATTTCCAGACGACTGCTTCTTCCGGCTCGTCGCTGCTGGCCTGCCAGGCCAGCAGGCCGGCGACGGCCATTGCGACGAACATGCCGTACAGGACAGCCGTCAGCATCAGGCCTTTGTGGATGTACAGCGCGACGTACAGCACGTCGACAATGATCCAGACGTGCCAGTTTTCGATCTTCTTGCGCGACAGGAGTGCCTGGCCAACCAGGCTGCCGGCGGTCAAAAAGGCGTCTGCATTCGGCACGTCGGTGTCAGTAAAGCGATGCAGGAACCAGGCAAGGATGCCGAAGCCCACCAGCCAGGCCACGGCGCACGCTACGCGGCCGCGCGGGTCCAGCGTCGACACGCCCAACTGGCTTCCGTGGTTCCCGTGCAGCCATTGGTACCAGCCCCAGAACGAAACCGTCATGAACACGCCCTGCAGCGCCATGTCGCCGTACAGTTTGGCGCCGAAGAACACTACGCCGTACAGCGCGGAGGACAGGATGGCAAACAACCAGGCCCAGTGGTTCTGGCGGATGTTCAGCCAAACGGTCAGCACCGACAGCGCGAACGACACCAGCTCCAGTGGAGTGGTGGTGGCGAGGCCGAACAGGGAAATGGTTTCGTTCATGGGATTGCGTTTGGGTGACCCGGGATTATGCCACGACCCGCAGCCCCGGCCAAACCATGATGTTTCAATTACAAAAAAGGAAAGGGGCTCGTCGTGAGCCCCTTTTTTCTTCTTACTTCTGCGGATACTTGATCGTCATTTCCTTCAGCAGGTTGTCCGCATGGTCAACCTCCTTCATCACCCACAGCATGTAGCGCACGTCCAGGTGGATGGCGCGCGTGATGTCGCGGTCGAAGTACCAGTCCTTGGTGATGGACTCGTAGGTGGAGTCGAAGTTCAGGCCAACCAGTTCGCCGCGCTTGTTCATGATCGCGGAGCCGGAGTTGCCGCCGGTGGTGTCAGCGGAAGACAGGAAGTCGACCGGCACGGTACCCAGCACCGGGTCCTTGAACTGGCCGTAGCGCTTGGCCTTCACTGCTTCGATCAGCGCTTTCGGCGCATCGAACGGCTCCTTGCCGGTGTGCTTCTCGACGATGCCTTCCACGGTGGTGAACGGGCCCTTGGTGATGCCGTCGCGCGCACCATAGGCCGACACGGTGCCGTAGGTTACACGCAGGGTGGAGTTGGCATCAGGGTAGACCGGTTTGCCTTGCGACTTCTTCCAGGCGATCACGGCGCCCATGTACTGCGGGATGATCTTTTCCAGGTTGCCGTCGACTTCCTTGCGGCGCTCTTCCAGCACCATGGCCGCACCATGCATGCGCACGGCCAGCTTGATGAACGGATCGGCAGACTGCTCGAAATCAGCCGGCGCCTTGTCCATCCATGCCAGGCGGGTTGCGGTATCGGCCAGGCCCGACTTCTGGTACATGGCCGGCACGTCGGCCATGGCTGGCACCAGGTTGTCCAGCCACTGCGGATGCGCTTTCGGCGGCAGCTTGGCGTAGCGCTGCAGGCCGGCGACGTAGCGGGCCTGGTCGACCGATGCCACCAGCGACTGTTCCAGGCGGCTCAGGCGCGCCTTGATGTTGGCCAGGTCG
>Ga0209050_1002477_pt1 | contig 15691 bp, 11 predicted proteins | sample Araplavi_mTSA_r2_FD_184276 | JGI IMG/M metagenome (GOLD analysis project Ga0209050, IMG submission 184276) | Arabidopsis root microbial communities from North Carolina, USA - plate scrape MF_Cvi_mTSA_r2 (SPAdes) (version 2) | ecosystem: Host-associated > Plants > Roots > Endosphere | place: USA... | reverse complement strand
AGTCAGCGCTGGACCAAAGCTTCGGGTATGACGAGAACAGCCGGCTCACCAGCATCACGACAGCATCGTCGAGCTGGGCGATCGCGTATGACCCGAACGGCAACCGCACCAGCGTGAGCCTGAACGGCAGCGCGAGCGTCTACAACACCGAGGCGACGAGCAACCGGCTCGCGAGCATCACGAACCCGGCCAGGAGCTTCGGCTATGACAACGCCGGCAACACGACCAGCGACAGCGCGGGCTACACGGCGACCTACGGCCTGAACGGCTCGATCACGAGCATCACGAAGGCGGGCGTGACCGGCAGCTACGACTACGACGCCGAGAGAAGACGGATCCGCAAGGTGACGAGCACCGGTGAGGTCGTGATCTTCGTGTACGACCTCGAAGGCCAACTGCTCGGCGAATACGACCAGACCGGCCAGGCGATCCGAGAATACGTGTGGCTGGACAACATCCCGGTGGCGATGTTCATGCCGGACCCGGCCAACGCGAGCGGTCCGCCGCTCGTCTACTACATCCATGCGGATCATCTGAACGCGCCGCGGGTCGTCGTCGACCAGAGCGGCGCGAAGCGCTGGCGTTGGATCGCCGAGCCGTTCGGCACGACGGCGCCAGAGACGAATCCGGAAGGGCTTGGGGTCTTCACGCAGAACCTGCGGTTCCCGGGGCAGTATGCGGATGCGGAGAGCGGGCTTTGGTACAACTACTTCCGAAACTATGATCCGTTGCGCGGCTATATCCAAAGCGATCCTATTGGGATGGCTGGCGGGAGTCCGTCAACGTACACGTACGTTGACGGCAACCCGCTGGTTGGCATTGACCCACTTGGACTTTTTGACTTTGGCAGCTCTCAGCAAACTCTGCAGACGCTTGCGCCAGCTGCGGGTGCAGTTGGCGCGGGAGGAGTTGCGGCAGGTGCTCCTTTGGCAATTGCCGGGAGTGCCATCGCGGCGGCTGGTGTCGGCGGTATCGGGATCGGTATCGGAATAAATAACACTTGGGAGTACTTTGCCGGCCAATCTCTCGGCAGCAGTTTGTACGACGCGCTGCATCCGGATCCCTTCGCGGGGCTACCCATTGCCACACCGGCGCCAAGCGTTCCCGCAATTAACTTTAAGGATTCAATGCACGATGCTTACTCGAGAATTTGCAGTGCTCCTCCTCCGCCGAATCTCGACAAGTGTGAGAACATGAGATGGCAGATCCGCAAGCTGCGCATGTGCATTACGGGTAGAAAGTTGTGGGAAGGCAATTGGGGGCCGGGACGCGGCCACGACGACCAGATACGGCAAAAAGAAAAAGAATTGGAGAAGTGGGAGCGCCGCCTCAAAAATGCGTGGGACTGCAAGAAGGATTGCCCATAATGGAAGAAAGCATGAACAATGTTCCACCGCTGTGCAGTGACTGGATACCGGCCCCCGGGGACTTGGATGAGGCGTGGGCTTGGCGAACGCTGAATGGTCTTGGACGCAAGGGCGCTATGCAGATGTTGATTGATAGCCCTTCGACCCTGCCAGAGGTGCTGTGTCACTCAAAAGGAAGTTGTTTTCTTTATTACACGGGAATTCTTGTTGATTACCTATTGTCCGATGAGGCAAAGGAAAACTTTGCTGCGGCTGCAGGATTCATGAACTTGCTTAACACAAGGCGTCCGTCTCCGGCATCCTGTGTTGGCAGCGCCGGTTTGACCTTATTGGAGGCTGCGCGCCTGATCGCCGCGAGGCAAGTTTTCTATGACGCGGATGAGGACCTTTTTGGCAGCTTTCCGCTGTTATATGAACGATATGCCTCCGGTTGAGGGCGTGCTCTGCGGCTTCCAAGAGAAGGAGGTTTTTTCTAAAATCCTTTACGACGCAGAGTCTCGCATCGCTGGGCTGGACATCGGCCTCCAGCTTCTGTTGAAAAAGGAGGGCGTTGTTGATCCGAGGCTGCGCTGGATCAAGTGCCCCGATGCGCCACCTTCTGTCCAGCTGGTTTGACCTTCGTAGGCCGCACCTTCCCCAGATGACTCGCAATCATCCCCGCCACCGTCCGCGCCACCGCGGTGGCATCGAGCGGTTCGTCGAACAGCATCTCCACCGTCGCGTACACCAGCTCCACGACGATCCGGCTGACGAGGTACAGCGCGGCCGAGTCCGCCCCCGGCAGCGCGCCCGCCAGCATCTGCGCCTGCTCGCGCGTCACCGCGCCGTGTGACGCGAGCCGCACTTCCTGCAGTGCCGGCACCGCGCGCAGCGCCCGCATGATCCACACGCCGCCTTGCGTCTGTGCAGTCGCGTCGTAGGTCGCGAGGATCAGCCCCTCGATCGCCCGCTCCAGGTCTTCCGCCGTCCCGCCCAGCACCTCGGGCTTGATCCAGTCGCCGACCCGCTCGTTCTGCGCCTGCATCAGCCGCTTCCCCAGTTCGCTCAGCAAGGCGTACTTGTTCGGGAAGTAGCGGTACAGCGCCGGCGGCGTCAGCCCGGCGCGCTCGCACACCAGGTTGGTCGACAGCCGCTCGATCCCTACGTCGGCCAGCGTCTGCGCCGTCACTTCGAGGATGCGCTCGTAGGTGTCGGTCGCGCGCTGTTGCGCCGGCTGCTTCTTGGTCGCCAGCGTGGGCTGGTTCTTCCGGGGGGTCGGCATCGTGGGTGGGCGGGTGACTCAGGGATTGTCCGGTGATCGGAGGTCGATCCAAGTGATGACAAAACGATAGTCATCACTATAAACTAGTCATGACTACTGATCAGGAGATCGCGGCATGAAGTTGATGTCTTGCGTGGGCATGGTCTTGAGCCTGGTGGCGTTGAGCGCCACGGCCGCCGGCCCGGACGACGCGAAGGGCCTGTGGCAGACCGCCGAGAAAGACGCGGTGATCGAGTTCAAGCCCTGTGCCGACAAGTCCTCTGCGTTGTGCGGCCGCATCGTCTGGGACAAGGACGCCGGCACGCCCGCCGACACCTGCGGCGTGCTGATCGCCCAGCTGGAGCGCTACGACGCCGACGCCTGGCGCGACGGCTGGGTCTACGACCCGCGCGACAAGAAGAAATACAAGGGCGTGCTGCGCGTGAAGGGCGGCGACCTCCACATCCGCGCCTTCGTCGGCGTCGAAGTGCTCGGCCAGACCGAGCAACTCAAGCGCGTGCCGGCACTGCCCGACACGCCGGTCTGCAAGCTCTGATCCGCCCATCCTGATTCAACCCCCACCCTGGAGACGCCCATGCAACCGACCTTGTCCAGCCGGCCGCCGGTGCCCATCGGCCTGATGTTGCTCGCGATCACCGCGCCGGCCTTCGCGGCCGAGAGCCAGACGGCCAGCTACGCCGTCGACACCGAGGTGCGCGTCAGCTCCGACCAGCGCACCCGCGGCATCTCGGATTCGCTGAACGGCCCGGGCATCAAGCTCAGCGTGCAGGCCGCGCACGAAAGCGGCGTGATCGGGTTGGTCGAGGTGTCCTCGGTCAGCAAGAAGCAGTTCCTCGAGGGCGACGGTTTCGGGCTGACGCTCGGCGCCGGCTACCGCGCCGGCGATCCGGAGGGCTGGCACTTCGGCATCGGCCTCGCGGCCGAGCTGTTCCCCGGCGCCCGCTTCGAGGCGCCGCACGGCTTCGATTTCGTCAACTTCGTGCCGACCGACTTTCGCAGCACCAACTACAACTCGCAGTTCGCGGTGCTCGAAGTGGGCTGGGGCGCGATCGAAGGCCGCGTGCTGAACGTGATCTCGAAGACCTACCGCGGTGCCGACACCGGCGGCGTCTGCGGCACGATGCTGTCGCTGATGCCCGACCCGACCGCCGGGCTCGAGTGCTACGCCCGCGGCGACCACGATTCGCGCGGCAGCTGGCTCTATGACCTCGACTACAAGCACTCGCTCGACCCGGCCACCACGCTGAACCTGCATGCCGGCTACCAGAAGATCGCCAACTTCAAGGAGGCGAACTTCTCGGACTACCGCGTCGGCATCACGCACAAGCGCTGGGGCTTCGAATGGAGCGCGGACTGGGTCACCACGCACACGCGGGTGCGCGAGCTGTACCTCGCGCAAGACGGCGACGAGCTGAAGGCCACCGACAACAACAAGTTCTTCGTGACGGTCTCGCGCAAGTTCTGACCACGACCTCGAGATGACCCCCGACGAACGGCTGGTGCTCGCGGTCGACCTCGGCACCTCCGGCTGCAAATGCGCGCTGGTGGCGATCGACGGCACGGTGCAGGCCTGGGCCTTCCGCGCGGTGCCGCTGCATGTGCAGGGCGTCGCGGCCGAGCAGGATCCGCACGACTGGTGGGCCGCCTTCCTCGGCGCGGCCGGCGAGCTGCTGGCCGACGAGCGCCTGCGCCGGCGCGTGGTCGCGGTGTGCTGCTCGGCGCAGACCGAGGGCACGGTGTGCGTCGACAGCGCCGGCCAGCCGATCGGCCGCGCGATGACCTGGCTCGATGCGCGCGGCGCCGACGCCATCGCGCGCCGGGCACGCGGCCGCGGGCTCAACATCGAAGGCTACGGCCCGCTGAAGCTGTGGCGCTGGCTGCGGTTGAGCGGCGGCGCGCCGTCGCTGTCGGGCCGCGATTCGGCCGGGCACATCGCGTGGCTGCAGGCGCACGATCCCGAGCGCTGTGCGCGCACGCACAAGTTCCTGAACGTGCCCGACTACCTGAACCTGCGCCTGACCGGCCGCTTCTGCGCCACGCAGGACTCGGCGCTGACCAGCTGGGTCACCGACAACCGCGACTCGCACCGGGTTCGCTACGACGCCGGACTGCTGCGCCTGCTGGGCGTCGAGGCCGACAAGCTGCCCGAGATCGTGCGCTCGACCGAGGTGTTGGGGCCGTTGCTGCCGGCCGTGGCGCAAGCGCTCGGGTTGGACGCGGCGACGGTGGTGGTCGGCGGCGCGATCGACACCTCGGCGGTGGCGGTCGGCGCGGCGGTCGGCGACTACCAGACCCACCTGTACCTCGGCACCTCGTCGTGGCTGGGCGCGCACGTGCCGGCGATGAAGACCGACGTGCGCCACAAGATCGCGGCAGTGCCGTGCGCGGTCGACGGCCGCTACCTTGCGATGGCCCTGCAGTCGACCGCCGGCGCGAACCTGTCGTTCCTGCGCGACCGCATCCTGTACCACCCGGACGAACTGGCGAGCGACGACGAGCACCCGGCCGTCTACGAGCTGCTGAACCGCATCGCGGCGCGCGTGCCGCCGGGCGCGCGCGGGCTGCTGTACACGCCGTGGCTGCACGGCGAGCGCACGCCGGTCGACGACCCGCGGCTGCGCGCCGGGCTGCTGAACCTGTCGCTGGAGCATTCGCGCGAGGACATCTTCCGGGCCTTCCTCGAAGGCGTGGCGCTGAACACCCGCTGGATGCTGGAGCCGTTCGCGCGGCTGCTGGGCAGGAGCGTGGGCACGATCACCGCGGTCGGCGGCGGCGCGCAATCGGATGTGTGGTGCCAGATCATGGCCGACGTCACCGGCCAGCCGATCCGCCAGCTCGAAAGCGCGATCCAGGCGAACGCGATCGGTGCTGCGAGCATCGCGTGGGTCGGCATCGGCGCGCTGCAGTTCAGCGACCTCACGGCGCTGCGCCGCACGCGCCGCACCTACGAGCCGGCGAGCGCGCTGCGCCGGCTGTACGGCGACAAGTTCGAGACCTTCAAGGAGGTGCACAAGCGCCTCGCGCCGCTGTACCACCGGCTGAACGCGCCGCAGGGAGCCGCCGCATGAGCGGCACCGCGGCCGAGCGGCAGCTCGTCGTCGACCTGTGCGTCGCGCTGTCGCGGCGCGGCCACCTGGCCGGCACCGGCGGCAACATCGCGCTGCGCATCGATGCCGAACGCATCGCGGTGACGCCGTCGGCCACCGACTACCTGTCGATGACCGCCGCCGATGTGTGCGTGCTGCGCCTGGCCGACCTCGCGATGCTCGAAGGCGCGAAGCCGCCGTCGGTCGAGACCGGCCTGCATGCGCGCGTGCTGCGCGCGCGGCCCGACGTGCAGTGCAGCATCCACACGCACCAGCCGATCGCCAGCGCCTGCGCCTTGCTCGGTCAGCCGCTGGACGTGCCGGACGGGCCATGGCGGCATTCGCTCGGGCGCCGCGTGCCGGTCGTCGGCTATGCGCCGTCGGGCACCGGGTGGCTCGCCGCGCTGCTCGCGCGTGCCTTGCGCCCCGCCACGCAGGCGTACCTGATGCTGAACCACGGCGTGCTGTGCTGCGGCCCGAGCACCGAAGCGGCGGTGCAGGCCGTCGAAGACCTGGAGACGCTGGCCTGCATGCACCTGCGGCAGCGCATCGCCGCGCGCGCGGCCCGCGAACCGGCGCGGCGCGAGGTCTTCGCGCGGCTCGATGCCGCGCTGGCCGATGCCATCCATCTCGCGAGCACGAACCCTGCAACCCCGGACAGACCCACGCCATGAGTGACCTCGCACCGATCCACTCCGCCGCCTCGGCCCCCCCCAGCGCCATCTCGGCCTGGCCCGACGTCGATTCGCTCTACCGACGCTTCGACGAGCTCGTGAAGCAGCCGATGCGCCCGATCCGCCGCGACGCGATGGCGAGCGTGCTGCGCCATTTCGACGAACGCTGCGCCGGCTCGCGCCGCCTGGCCGAACAGGCGCAGGCGGTGATCCCCGGCGGCGTGCAGCACAACCTGGCCTTCAACCATCCGTTCCCGATCGCGGCGGCGAAGGCGCAGGGCGCGCACCTGACCGATGTCGACGGCAACCGCTACATCGACTTCCTGCAGGCCGGCGGCCCGACGCTGCTCGGTTCCAACCACCCGGTGGTGCGCGAGGCCGTCGACCGCGTGCTCGACGACTGCGGCCCGGTCACCGGCCTGCTGCACGAGTACGAGGTGAAGCTTGCCGAACTGGTGTGCCGCGCGATGCCGGGCATCGAGATGCTGCGGCTGCTCGGCTCCGGCACCGAGGCGGTGATGGGCGCGGTGCGCCTCGCGCGCGCCTTCACGCGGCGCAAGCAGGTCATCAAGATCGGCGGCGCGTACCACGGTTGGAGCGACCAGCTGGTCTACGGCATGCGGCTGCCCGGCACCGGCCGCATGGAGGCCGTCGGCATCCCGCGCGGCGCGACGGCCCACACGCAGGAATGCCATCCGAACGACCTCGACTCGCTGCGGCGCCGGCTGCAGCTCAACCGGCTGCGCGGCGGCACCGCGGCCGTGCTGCTGGAGCCGCTCGGCCCGGAGAGCGGTACCCGCCCGGTGCACCCCGACTACAACCGCCAGGTGCGCGCGCTGTGCGACGAGTTCGGCGCGCTGATGATCTTCGACGAGGTGGTCACCGGGTTCCGCCTCGGCATGGGCGGCGCGCAAGCCTATTTCGGCGTGAAGCCCGACCTGACGGTGCTCGGCAAGTGCCTGGCCGGCGGCTACCCGATGGCCGGTGCGATCGGCGGCCGGCGCGACGTGATGATGCTGCTGGTCGGCGGCATCGGCACCACCGCGCGGCGCGCCTTCGTCGGCGGCACGCTGTCGGCGAATCCGCTGTCGTGCGTCGCCGGCTTCCATGCGTTGCAAGAGGCCGAGCGCGTCGATGCGGCAGGTGTCGCGGGTCGCGCGGGCGACCGCTTGCGGCGCGGGCTCGAAGGCCTGATCGCCGAGCGTGGCCTGCCGTACGTCGTCTACAACATCGGCTCGATCGTGCACCTGCAGACCTCGGGCGTGCTGCTGATGGACACCAGCAGCCTCTACAAGCTGTACCGCGCGAAGGACGAGGCCAAGGCGCGCAAGCACATGATGGAAGAGATGGGCGCGGCCTACACCGCGCACGGCCTGATCACGCTGGCCGGCAGCCGCCTCTACACCAGCCTGGCCGACACCGACGAGGTGATCGACGATGCGCTGAACCGCTTCGAAGACGTCTTCAAGCTGGTATGAATTGGCCCACCCCCGAAGCGCCTTCGGCGCCTCCCCCTCAAGGGGGCGCCGCCAGCGGCCCGGCAAAGCCGGTTCCGCGGCGGCCGCTTGATGGTTCTTCGCCAGGCGTCGAAGAGGCTCTGCGCACGCAGTGGCTGCAATTGCGCGAGCGCCTGCAACGCAAGCACCTGCTGGGTGGCGTCGACGCCAGCCTGTCGCTGCGCGTGCCCGGCGCCGCGGCGATGTGGTTCGGTAGCGCACTCGAGGCGGCGCCGCGGCGGCTGCCGCTGCCACAAGACAACGAAGGAGGGGAAGAGGGCGCCCATGCCGCGGTCTACCGCGCACGCCCTGGCGTGGGGGCCATCGGTTGGGGTGGCGGGTCGTTCGGCATCGCGCTCGCCGACTTCGGCGGCACGATGCCGCAACTGTTCGACGAGCAGGCCCGCCACCTCGGTCCGATGGCCCCGGCGACGTCGACCCATCCGCCCGACGCGTTGACCCGGTCGCTGCGATCCGGCGGCAACGTGCTGCTGCTGCAGGGCCGGCCGCTGTGCCTGGGCACGACCGCGACCCGCCTGGCGCTGAACGCCGAGCTGTTCGAGAAATGCGTCAAGGCGCATGTGCTGGCCCTGGCCGCTGGCGGCCGCGTGCGCGCGTTGCCATGGTGGGTGCGGTGGATCGCCAACGGCCGCATGCGCAAGGATGCAGCGCGGGCCGAAGCCCGCTTCGCGCAAGGCCTGTTGCCCGAAGAGAGCAAGGGATACTGAGCCGGACACCCCGACAGGAGAGCCCCGCATGACCGCGAACGACGCCCCGCCGATGCTCCCCCGCCAGGTCGCCGCGGCGCTGGCCGTCGGCACCATCGCCGTGCTGATGATCGGCGTGCAGCCGATCCTGCTCGGTGAACTGGTCGACGCGAAACAGGTGAGCCTGGAGGGCGTCGGCATCGTCGCGATGGCCGAGATCGTCACGCTCGGCCTCGGTGTCGCGCTCGGCGACGCGCTGCTGCCGGGCGCGCAGCTGCGGCGCATCACCTTGATGGCCGCGCTGCTGGCCGCGTGTCTCGACCTGCTGACGATGCGCGCCTCGGGCGATGCGGCGATGACGGCGGTGCGCGCCGCCGCCGGCCTGGCCGAGGGCGTGCTGGTGTGGGGAACGACCGGCGTCATCGTGCGCCACGCCAACCCGGCGCGCCTCGGCGGCGTCTTCTTCGTCGTGCAGACGATCGCGCAGGCGGCGCTCGGCGCGGTGCTGGCCCATGCGGTGATTCCGCGCGCGGGGTGGCAGGGCGGTTTCGCGGCGCTCGCGGTGCTGACGCTGCTGCCCTGCGTGCTGGCGTTCCGGCAGCCGGCGCGGCTCGCGCCGCTGGCGGCGCCGGCGGTGTCGGGCTTCCGCTGGTCGCTGCCGACCGGGCTGCCGCTGGCGGTGGCCTTCCTGCAACTGGCCACGCTCGGCGCGTTCTGGGCCTACCTGGAGCCGCTCGGCAAGGCCGCCGGCTTCGACGCCAAGGCCGCGCAGACGCTGATCGCCGGCGTGCTGGTGATGCAGGTCATCGGCGGCAGCATCGCGGCGTTCGCGGTCGGCCGCTTGCCGGCGCGGGCGACGCTGGTCGCGTGCTCGGCGGTGCTGGCCGCGGTGATGCTGGTGCTGCACGCCTTGCCGGCCGGGCGCTCGTTCGATTTCGCGATCGGCTGCATGGTGTTCGGCTTCGTGTGGATGTTCATGCTGCCGTTCCACATCGGCCTGGCCTTCGGGGTCGACCGCAGCGGCCGGCTGGCCGGGCTGGTGCCAGCCGCCCAGCTGCTGGGCAGCGCCTTCGGGCCGCTGATGGCGTCGTTCATCGTCGAGGGCGACGATGCCGGCGCCGTGCCCTGGCTCAGCGCCGGGTTCGCGGTGGCGGCCGCGGCACTGCTGCTGGCGTTGGCGGCCTTCAGGGCAGCGGCACGACCGCGCCCTGCAGGTACCGGTTCGCCTTGACGAGCCACCAGCGGTCGTCGGTCAGCGGCTGGTTGCCGAGGCCGATGTTGTCGGTCGAATCGCCGACGCCGGCGCCGAACATCAGCGACACCACGCCGGCGTTCTTCGCTTCCTGCAGGTGGCTGCCCCAGGTGATCTGCGCGCCGCTGGACGTCACCTTCGGGTCGCCGGCCGCGTTGGTCTTGTAGTAGCTCGCGGCGAAGACGCTCGGCGTGGCGGTGAAGGTGTCGCCGAAGAAATACGTCGGCGCGGTGTCCTCGTAGTGCCGGCTGCTGGCGTTGGTCAGCGTCGCGAACGGCGCGCCGGTGGCCGGGTTGGTGCCCACCGAGCCGTTCACATGGCCGGCCGGCAGCTGCCACAGCACCACCGGCTTCTTCAGCGCGGCGTTCAGCGTCTGCACGTAGTACAGGTAGTTGTTCCAGTGGTCGGCGTTGAACTGCCACTTCGCGTTGCCGGCCGCGCCGCCGTCGTAGCCGTACTTGTCGAACGAGATGAAGCTCGCGCCGTAGCTGGTGATGCCGGCGGCGTTGTAGTAGTTGGCGACGCGCTGCGCGCTGGCGGCGATGTACGGCCGGCCGGCGCTCCAGCCCTTCTCGGCGGTGTCGGTGATGTGCATCAGGCCGTTGGTCGAGGCCCCGCTCTGCGCATCGCTCCAGATGTTGATCTGCCAGCCGTACCACGCGTTGCGGCTGCGCTTCTGCACGATGTAGTTGACCGCCTTGACCAGGCCCTCGAGCGTGTTCGGGAACTGCGGGTCGCTCGCGGTCAGCACGCCGGCGGCGTAGGCCTGGTCGACGCGCGCGGTGATCTGCGAAGGCTGCAGGCCGGAGTTCTGCATCATGTAGCCGATGAAGTCCGGCTCGATCACGTAGCCCACCGGGTCGTCGCCGGCCTCGGCGTTCGCGATGTCGATGGTCCTGACCCAGTCCTTGAAGTAGGCCGACATGTAGGTCGCGTCCTGGATGTGGGCGAGGTCGGTCGGGTAGCTCTCGCCGCCATCGGCGATGTTGTAGAACACGAAGACCGGCACCATGCCGAGCTTCTTCGACTCGCGGATGAAGCTGGTGGCGCGGAAGCACGGCACCGTGGTCCAGGTGCACCAGCTGGTGTTGCCGGGCACCGAGGCGCCGCCGTTCAGGTAGATGTAGCGCAGGTCGGCGCGGGTGTTGAGGTCGCCGCTGCCGAAGTTCTGCCAGTTTGCGAGTGCGGTGCCGCCGTCGTCGGAGACCGAGCCGATCGACACATGCGACGGCAGGCCGGGCAGGCTGCCGTCGGCGTTCTTCACCCGCACGCCGACCCAGCGGCCGTTGCCGTTGTTGTCGAGGATGCGAATGCCGGCGCGGCCGGCGGCGAGCGCGGTGACGGTGAGCTTGCTGCCGTTGACCGACGCGGTCGCGACCTTCGGGTTGTTGGACGCGACGGTGAACGTCGGGTAGGCGACACCGGCGACGCTGAGGTCGAGCGTGACCGAGCCGGTCGCGAGCGTGCTCTGCAGCGACTGGCCGCCGATGTCCCACTGCTTGATGCCGATCAGCGACGCGTTGCCGACGGTGGTCGACGATGCATCGCTGAGCGTGGCGCCGGCAGCGTTGATCAGCTTCAACTGGTAGGTGTAGAGGCCGAGCTTCTTGCCGGTGATCTGGATCGTCGCGGTCTGCGCGGCGTTGCCGACATCGGCCAGCGTGCCGGACTGGACCTTGACGCCGTCTTCATACAGCTCCCACGTGGTGCCGCTGATGCCCCACCACTTGTTCCAGACGATGGCGAAGTTGCCGGCGTGGTCGTAGTTCTGGATCTGCAGCGTGGGCTTGGCCGGCGCGCCGACGGAGGCAGGTGCCGGCGCCGGTGCGGGAGCCGGTGCAGGCGCTGGTGCCGGTGCCGGTGCCGGTGCCGGTGCCGGTGCAGGCGAGGGGGCAGGTGCGGGAGCGGGTGAGGGCGTCGGTGCCGGTGCGGGCGCGGGTGCAGGGGCTGGCGCCGGAGCGGGGGCGGGGGCCGGCGCGGGCGGCGTGGTGCTGCTCGGCCCGAGGTCCTGCCACAGGCTCGCCGTCGTTGGGTTCCAGCCGGTGCCGGTGTAGTCGGTCTGCGCGACCCAGGCCTTGTAGTCGTGCCCGGCGTACGACACGATGGTGCCAGCCGGATAGAAGGTGTCGGCCTTCCACGCCGGGTAGGCGGCATGCACCGCGACGGCGGCCACGGCCAGCGTCAATGCGGCAAGGGTGCGGCGTGCGGTGACGCCCGGCTTGGAATGGGAATGGACCATCGGAGTTCGCCCCTGAAGTTGTGGTCGTGACCCCGTCAGGGGCCCGGCTTTGACAGCTCTGGCACGAACATAACCAATTAAGTACCAGTGAATCGATTGTGCATCGGTCGATGGCCGCAAGGGCTGTCTCTGGCGCGCGACGCGTAAGCAGATGTTGACGCCGCCACGAAGCCTCCCTACGATCCGCGCCTTCTTGCGGGTTCACCGACCCGCGCCAGCAGTGAGGGCGGTCGACTGACCAGCCTGCGTTCAAAAGCAGTGCGGTTTGTTGTCGATTGTTCGGGGGGATTTCGATGATCAGCGGATTGGCGGGTGCGCGGACCTGGCGCATGGGCGTGGCCGTGGCCACATGGGTGGCGGCCGGTATCGGCAGCCCGGCGGCCTTCGCCGAAACGCCGGTGCAGGTCCAGCCACCGAATCTGGCGGGACCCGTCGCCGGCAGTTTGGGTGGTTCGGCCTCGGTCAATGCCGGCGCTGCAAGCTACAGCCTTGTCATCGCGGTCCCGCCGGGCACCGTGGGCGTGGTGCCGGAACTGTCGGTGAATTACTCCAGCCAAGCCGGCATGAGCACGCTGGGGCAGGGCTGGAGTCTGGGCGGCCTGTCCGCCATCACGCGCTGCGGCAAGACGCTGGTTCAAGACGGCGTGCGCAGGGCGGTGGCGCTCGATGCGAACGATCAGTTCTGCCTCGACGGGAGAAGGCTGCTGCTCGTGAGCGGCACGCATGGCGCCAATGCCGAGTACCGGACACAGCTCGATGATTTCAGCAAGGTCGTGTCCACGGGCAGCGACCCGGCAAAGGGCCCCGATGCCTGGACGGTGTATGCCAAGTCGGGAAGGGTGTCGACCTACGGCGGTCGCGCCGATTCGAGGGTCGAGGCGCAGGGCAGGACGCAGCTGCTGAGTTGGGCGCTGTCGCGCTCGCAGGACAGGCGAGGCAACTACTACGATGTGACGTATGCGAAGAACAGCGACCGGGCGAACTGGTCCCTGCGCGCATTCGCTACACAGGGAACGACAACACGGGGCTCGCACCGTACAACGCCGTCAATTTCATCTACGAGACGCGACCCGACCCGTGGCAAGGCTACGTCGCCGGCAGCCTGCTGAGCCGCACGAAACGGCTGACAGCCATCCAGACGCGCATCAACACCGTGGCCGACGGCAACGATGGCACGCTGGTGCGCGACTACCGCGTGGCTTACAAGACCAACCCGATCAATGGGCGCAGCCTGGTCGACACCATCAGCGATTGCGACGGGGCAGGCAACTGCCTGCCCGCCACGCACTTCACCTGGACGGTGCGCGACCCCGCGGCGCAGACCTTTGCGGCCGCTGGCAGTGGCAACTGGGGCGGCCCGGTGCCGCAGCTGCAGGAACTGATGCCGGTGAACCAGAAGCTTGGCAGCAAGACGCAGCAGGTGCAGACGCAGGTGCTGATGGGTGACTTCGATGGCGACGGCGCGGCCGACTTGGCGCGCTCGGATGGCAACGGCAACTGGCGCGTGTGCCTGTCGCGGCGCACGACCTTCACATGCCAGTCGTGGGCCGGACCGGCCAACGGCGATCGCGGGGTGGCGCAGGGCGACTTCAACGGCGACGGCCGCATGGACATCGCATGGATTCCCGTCGTGGGTTCATCCACCTGGAGCGTGTGTCTTTCGACCGGCAGCAGCTTCTCGTGCAGCGACTGGGCAGGCCCGAGCTTCGGCGGCCAAGTGGCCGACTTCAATGGCGACGGGCGCGACGACATCCTTGCCGTCGACAAGAACGGCAGCAAGGGCGGCTCCAGGTTGTGCACCGGCGTGACCACCGGCGGCGGCTGCATCGCCTACGACACCACCGAGTTCGTGCTGGCCACGCTGACGGATTGGGAAAGCGGGCCCAACATCAAGTACGTGACCGGCGATTTCAACGGCGACGGCCGTGCTGACTTCCTCATCGCCGAGAAATCGGGTTCGTACAGCGATGCCAGCGTGTTCTTGTCGACCGACCAGGGGCTGGTGCGCTCCAGGCTGATGGGCGCAACCGACTTCTTCCTGCCCCCGATCCCCGACCCGGGCACGACCACGCTGGGCGACCAGAACGGCGACCCGTATGACAGCTACAGCGACGTGCTGGAGTCGCATTCGCTGAACGGTGTCTCCTCGGCCAAGGTGTGTCGCTCGACCGGTGTGGCCTGGTCGTGCTCGCCGATCCTGGGCGACTTCGCGCACGGCGGGTACTCCGACTCCAACGTCGGCGACTACGACGGCGACGGCCGAGCCGATGCAGTCGGCAGCGCATCGGTCTGCCAGATCGGCGACAGCGCGCCCTATCAGTTCGGCGCCACCTATGGTGGCGGCGTCAATGTTTCCTGCCGCACGTGGACCATGGCCACACCGGGGACTGCGACAGCGACCTACGTCGGCGATTTCAATGGCGACGGCGTGCCCGATCGTGCGTATTACATCGCCGCCAGCAATTCCGCCGGCTACTGGTATGTGGCGCTGGCGGGTGACGGCGGCAGCACCGATTTGCTCGAGTCCGTGACCGAAGGCGACGGCGCGAAGATGCAGTTCGTCTACGCCAGGCTCAGCGACCCGGCCGTGTACACGCGTGGCGCCGAGGTGGCCTGGCCGAAGCGCAACGTGCTTTCATCGGAGAACGTCGTCTCGCAGACGCGAGTGAACAACGCCCTGGGCGGCTGGATGACGAGCGACTACCGCTACGCGGGCCAGCGGGCCGATCAGGCCGGACGCGGCGCGCTCGGGTTCGAATCGATCACCGTCACCGACAACACGAACCACACGACGACCGCCACCAGCTTCAGTCAGGACTTTCCCTACATCGGCATGTCGACGCAGGCCACCGTGACGCATGAGAACGGCGCGGTTCTCCAGGCCTCGAACTTCACGCTGTCGTCGTGGACCACGGTCGGCGGTGCGGTGCATCCCTATGTGGCCAGCAGCACGGTGAGCAAGCGCGACCTGAACAACGCGCCGATGACCACCACGTCGACGCGTGTCAATCCGAACGGCATGGACGCTTTCGGCAATGTCACGTCCAGCACGCAGACCGATACCGCCAATGGAGATGTGTTCACGACGACGACCCAGAACAGCTACGACAACCTGGAGTCGAGCTGGTTGATCGGTTTGTTGCGCCGTTCTGCCATCACCCAGACGGCCCAGCAGGCGGGCGCTGTCGCTGCGACCCCTGCTGGCTTGGTGCTGACGGCCTGCAACACCTCGAGCCCGGCGGCGATGCCCGCGCTGGCGTGGATGAGCTGCACGCTGGGCAACACCGGCCAGACGGTGGCCGCGTCGATCGCGTACGCCGCGCCGGCGGGCACGACGGTGAACGGCCCGGCCAACTGCTCGGCCAACACCGCCGACTGCGGCGCGGTGGTGCTGACCTCGGGTGCCGCCGCCGGCACCTACGGCGGCACGCTGAGTGCCACGCCGTCGCCGGCGGGCAGCGCCGCGTCGAAGGCGGTGTCGCTGACGGTGGCGCCACCGCCGCTGGTCTTCGTGCCGGTGTCGACGCAGTGGGGCACGGTTGGTGCGGCGTCCGACTCGGGCGACTGGCCGACGATCAAGAACAACAGCAGCGTGTCGCTGCTGATCAC
>Ga0209050_1002475_pt1 | contig 15715 bp, 15 predicted proteins | sample Araplavi_mTSA_r2_FD_184276 | JGI IMG/M metagenome (GOLD analysis project Ga0209050, IMG submission 184276) | Arabidopsis root microbial communities from North Carolina, USA - plate scrape MF_Cvi_mTSA_r2 (SPAdes) (version 2) | ecosystem: Host-associated > Plants > Roots > Endosphere | place: USA... | reverse complement strand
TGAACGCGCGGATGTACGACCCGCTGCTCGGGCGGCACACGAGTGCGGACCCGACGGTGCCGGATCCGTCGAATGCGCAGGCATTCAATCGCTACAGCTATGTGTTGAACAACGCGTTGGTCTTCACGGATCCGACCGGGCTGGCGCCGGATGGAAAGCCCAACACCACCAGTGACAGCATCTGCCTGGGGAGGCCTGACTGCCGAGTGAACACCGAGCCGGCCCTCGAAGAGTCAAAGAAAACAGACGGTGCCAAGACAGGAGTAGCTGTCAAAGAAGGGGACACCGCGAAGAAAAAGTCCGATGCACCGCCTCCGGCGCCCGCTGCCGCAGCGAATGCGCCGGGTGGTCCCATCATCGAGCCGACATGGAAGGAAGCTGTCGTCGGTGCAGTCGCGCCAGGTTGTTGCGGGACTTGGCGGAGGCCTCACGCTGGCCGCGGCGTGGGATGTGGGCGCTGTTGTTGTTGCAGCGGGCAGTGATATTACGGCCGTCGGCCCGGCAGCCGCCTATCTCTCCAATCCGGTCCTGTACAACGGCGTCACGGTCGGAGGGATCGGGCTCGGCGCAGAGGTCAGCACGGGAACTGTTTCGCCGATGAGTGCGGGTGCTGTTGCGCCGAAGGGGGCAGCCGAGGGCGAGAAGTTGCTGTTCCGGCGTGGTCCGATGGACACCAAGAAGCTACTCGAGAGCCAAGCACAGGCCGCCGAGAATGCGCTTGGAATTCACGGCGTCTCTGTGAGCACGAGTTCGGCGGCCAAAGCCGGCCAAGTCGTGCGATGCGCGACTTGCAGTTCAGTTGAGGCGGCGGGGTTCGGGGTTCAACAGACCGGGAAGGATCCGAACCATCACACAGTTGAATTGCCGAGGCCAATCACGTCGGACGTTGTTAGGATTTGGAATGATCTCTTCAAATAGTCAACTTCACGACATGGCAGACCCTCTTGGGGGCAAGCGCGATCCTGGGTTTGCCATGATCGTGGCGTTCGACTTTTATGACGGACCGGAGCGGGGGGTGGCCCTATATTCGTCCGGCGAAGGGGTTCGGTTCTCATCTCTTGGCGACTCGCGATCCCGGTGCTTCCGTGCATTTGAGTTGGTCGCCATTGATGGTCAGTGGTGGCCTCAGATTCAACCCCTGCAAAAAGCTGCCGCGATTGAGCCACCTCGCAAAGTTCTGCTTCCGGAGGCTAGCGAAACGCTGACTCTTTTGGAGCGAGACGTTCTCGACGCATCAGCAAGAGGCTACTACGTTGGCGTTGGTTCCCCATACCTCGAGTGGCTCTCTGTGTCTGCTGTAACTGATGAGCAGTTGAACGCATTGCGGCAGCTGGGTTGTTCGCTTGCTGCCTTCCGCTCAGCGCATCAAATTCTGAAGAGCAGCCGCGAGGATGAACGGCGGTCTCTCGGATGAGCGCAAGGCGATCATCGAAATGATTGCAGCCGAATTGTGCGAAAGGGGCTTCGATGCCGAGTCGGAGCTCACTCCGTATGGACAATAGCTGGAGCGGTTGATTGACTACCTGAACAGACCGAATCTGAGGTAGCTACCTCCGTCGACTGCTACGAGGGCGCCAGCACGTGGGGTCAATTCACCACGGTAAGACCATGAGTCAAAAAACTCTGATTGAACTCCTGGCCGAAGACCCAGGCTCACTCGGCGAGTTGCTGGCGACCATTGAAACGCTTCGAACCGAACTGCAAACCGGGGCCATCGCCGATTGGGAGAATCCGACTCTCGATCGTTTTCTGGAGGCTATGCAGGCATGGCTTCAATCGATGGGGCCTCGCGTCGGAAACAACCTGTCATGGCAATTCGTGGAGCAAATGATCCGCGCGGCCAAGACTTACGAGTAGTGAGACGCGACGTACTGATCGATCAGTTGCCGTCAGATTCAGAACTACCAGCTGTGGCGAACACGTGGAAGTCAAGACGGCATGGAAGTGACCTTGTACATGGACGACTCGGATGAGCATGGAATTCCAGACAATCTGATCGCAGCGGGTGTCGTGGAAGCCAACCTCTCTTCGGGATGGACCGCGCACGTCAAGTGGTGTTGCCGGATCAATGCCGACGGCATACGCCACCAGGCTGAGCTTCGATGACTCGTTTACTGGAGGCGGAAGGCCGGCTGATACAGGAGCAACTGGGCAACGGCCGCAGTGACTCGTGGTGGCAATAACCCATACACCGCAAAAAAGCAGCCCCTGCCGCGCCAGCCATCTGAATCGCGCATGGCGCCATCTCGCGACGGCATGCCGTCCTGCAAATTTCCTGCACAAAGCGTTTCCAAGCTCAGCGTCGATTTCCCATCAAAGGAGGAGACGATGACGCAAACCCAGGCACTGAAATCTTCAACGGCAGATGTCGGCAGACGATGGCTTCGATGGAGGATGAGCTGGACCGGCTTCGTGTTGTGCGTGCTCTACCTGTACCTGTGCGTCATCTGCATCTGGATGGCCGGTGGCCTCGGTGCGGCAACGACCGAGTGGCAGCGCACCTGGCTGTGGTATCCGCTGGCGCCGCAGACGTGGCTGCTCGATCATGTCGGGCTCGGCTGGGTGATGGATTGCACCAGCTGGCGCGATGCCTACCTGCGGGTGGGCGGCATCACGCTGCCGGCGCTGTTCGCGCTGGGCGCCGGGGTCGAGCGGCTGGTCCGGCATGTCCGAAGGCAATGTGAGCGCAGCCCCTGCGCCATCGGCCGGTGAGCCGGGCTTGCGCTGTCTTCGCGGAAGCTACGGCATCGCAGCCTGCACGGCGGCGCCTTCGCGCGCCGCCTCCATCATCGTGCGCGACACCACGCCGTACATCGCCGCCCAGGCGTCGTGCACCTCGGCGGTGAAGGCGTCGCCGAGGCCGTCGCGCAGCGTCTTGATCAGCGCGGCGCCGACGGTCGCGTAGTGCGCCGGCTGCACGCCGTAGCCGACGTGGCGGCGGCCGAGCAGGCGCAGCGCGGCATGCAGCGTGTACGGATCGTCGAGCACGCGGATCGCCGCGGCCAGCATCGTCATCAGGCGCTCCCCCTGGTGGCGGATGTCGGTGCGGAACAGCTCGCGCAGGCCGGGGTCGGCATCGAACAGGTTCTCGTAGAACTGCTGCGCGGTGGCGGCCGCGTGCGGCTGCACCAGGTTGAAGCTGTGGCGGATCAGGTGGATCTCGTGCGGGGTCATGGGTCGATTCCTTGCAATGTCCCGCAAGGATGGCGACCGATTGATTCGAGGCCGTTTCGACGCCGGCCCCGTTCTGTTTCGTTGGTTGCCGCGCGCCGTCAGCCGCTGCGCCAGCGCAGCGTCACCGACAAGCCCTGCGGCGCCGGACCGCCCTTCAGGCCCTGCGCGAGGTCGATGCGCGCGCCGAGCTGCCGCGCCGCCGCCTGCACGATCGCGAGGCCCAGGCCCGAGCCCGACGCGTTCGATGCCGCGGCGGCGCCACGCCAGAAGCGCTCGAACACGTGCGCGCGTTCGGCCGGCGCGATGCCGGGACCGTCGTCGCTGACCTCGAGCGCGTACTCGCCGCTGCGATCGCCGGGCGCGGTCAGGTTCACCTCGACGCGCCCCCGCGGCCGACCGTAGCGGATCGCATTGCCGACCAGGTTGTGCAGCACCGATTCCAGCGCGTGCTCGACGCTCTCCATCGGCAGGCTGTCCGGCCCGGCATAGCTCAGCTCGATGTCGCGCGCCTGCGCGTCGTCGGCATGCATCGCCAGGCAGTCGCGCACGATGTCGGCCACGTCGACTCCACTGCGCCGGTGCTCCACGTTCGACTCCAGCCGGGCCAGGGCCAGCAGCTGGTTGACGAGCCGCATCGCGCGCGCGAGGCCGCGCTCCAGCCGCTGCGCGGCCAGCGCGCAGGCCGCGGGATCGCGGCTGCGCTTCAAGGTGTCGCACTGCGCCGCGATCACCGCGAGCGGCGTGCGCAGCTCGTGGGCCGCGTCGGCCAGGAAGGCGCGCTCGCGCTGCAGCAGCGCCTGCAGGCGGGCCAGCGTCTCGTTGAGCTCGCGCACCACCGGCCGCAGTTCACGGTAGGGCTGGTTCTCGTCGAGCGGGCGCAGGTCGCCCGGCGGACGGGCTGCCAGGTCCTGCGACAGGCGCAGCAGCGGTCGCAATCCGGTGCGCACCGCCAGCCACACCGGCAGCAGCAGCAACGGGAACCCGACCAGCAATTGCGCCAGCGTCACCGGGCTCGACAGGCCGAACCGCAGCATCTCGGTGCGTGCCGTCGCCGACTGGATGACGTCGATGCGCCGCGTGCGGTCCGCCGCCCAGCGTCGGTATACGTGCAGCAGCTTCGGTCGCTCGCCGACCTGGAAGAAACCCTCGCGCCCGTCGTCGGCCAGTGCGGGCAGCGGGCTGCCGCCCGCGAGCAGCAGGCGCCCGGTCGCGTCGTGGACATGGAAGGCCTCGAAGCCGCCCTCCGCACCGACGCGCGCGCCGTCGGCCACGATCTTCAGCGCGAGGCCGTGCAGCACGGCCTCCGCCGGCCGGGTCCGGTCCTCCAGCGCCTGCGCCGCCACGCCGCCCACGCTCTCCATTTCCTTGTCGAAATCGCCCGAGCCGACCGCCGAGAGGCTGAAGTCCGAGATCACGACCATCACGCCCCAGGTCAGCACATAGGCCAGCAGCAGCGCCACCATCAGTCGCCGTGTGACGGAGCGCTCCAGCAGTCGTCGCAGCATGGTCGTCATTCCACCAGGCTGTAGCCGACGCCGCGCACGGTGCGGATGCAGCCGTCGCCGAGCTTGCGGCGCAGGTTGTGGATGTGCCATTCGAGCGCGCCGAACTCCATCGGCTCGTTCAGCGGCGTGATGGCGCGCGCCAGCCGGTGCTTGGAGACCACTTCGCCGGCATGCCGGGCCAGCTCGGCGACGATCTGGAACTCCTTCGGCGACAACGCGGTCAGCACGCCGTCCAGCCGCACCTCGCGGCGCAGGCTGTCGATCTGCAGCGCACCGACCGTCCACAGCGCCGACGCATGCCCGCCGCTGCGCCGCGTGACGGCGCGGATGCGCGAGGCCAGTTCCTGCGGCGCGGCCGGCTTGATCACGTAGTCGTCGGCCCCGGCGTCCAGGCTGGCCACCCGCGCATCGAGCGCATCGCGGGCCGTCAGCACGATGACCGGCAGCTTCAACCCGCTGCGGCGCCAGCGCTGCAGCAGCTGCAGGCCTTCGCCGTCGGGCAGGCCCAGGTCGAGCAGCACGCAGGCGAACGGCAGCGCATCGTCGGCCCCGGGTTCGGGCGCGGTCAGCGTCTGCGCATGCTTCACGCTGCGCACCCATTCGCTGGTCAGGCCGTGGCCGGCCAGCGCGCGCTGCAGTTCGGCGCCCAGTTCGAGGTCGTCTTCGACGAGGAGGAGGTGCATGGTGGTGCGGATCCGGGTGGGTCGGCGCCGAGTCTAGTGGGCCCGCCCTGGGCGTTCCCTAAGCTGGCCGCTGGCACAGTGCGGGCCTTTCCATCGCAGGCCCCGTGGGGGCCCCGTCTCGCATGCCGACCCCGTCGATCGCCCATCCCTTGTTCCGCCCGGCCCTGCTGGCCGCCACCCTCCTCGCGACGGCGCTGCCGTCGTGCGCCCAGAGCCAGTCGCCGCCAGCGCCGCCGACCGGCCTGAGCGGCAGCGTGTCGCTCGGCGTCGCGACGATGCCCCGCTACGAAGGCAGCCCGAACCACCGCACGCTGGCCGCGCCCGACCTGACGCTCAGCTACCGCACCGCCGACTGGGGCCATGTCGACCTCGACCACACCGGGCTCGGCTGGACCTTCCTCGAGCAGGATGCGCTGCGCGCCGGCGTGCTGCTGACCGCCGACCCCGGTCGCAAGGACCACGACGTGACGGGCCTCGGGTTTGCGCCGGGCGACGACCGGTTGCGCGGCATGGGCGACGTGCGCGCCAGCGCCGAAGCCGGCGTGACGGCGGGCTACGGGCCGCTGGGGCTGACCTACCGCAAGTCGCTCGGCCAGCGCGGCCACCGGGGCGCGCAGGTCGACCTCGGCCTGTCGTGGCCGGTGCCGGTGACCGATGCGTTCGCGCTGAACTTCACGGCCGGCGCGAGCTGGGCCGACCAGCGCTACCTGCAGTCGTATTTCGGCGTGACGCCGGAGCAGTCCGCGTCCAGCGGCTATGCGGTCTACACGCCGAAGGCCGGGCTGCACAAGGTCGACCTCGGCATCGGCGCGGAGTACACGCTGCAGCCCGACCTGAAGCTGCGGGCGTCGGCCGGCGTGTCGGCGCTGGGCGGCGACGCGAAGAACAGCCCGATCGTCGCGAAGAAGACCGGCGCGACCGGCTACGTCGGGCTGGCGTACCTGTTCTGAAGGGGGTCCGCGCTACTGCATGAACCCGATCGTCGACTTCCTGCCGCCGGATTCGGGCAGGTCGTCGCAGACGACGTGGTCGCGGCACGCCAGCTTGGCATTGCCGAAGGCGGTCATCCACGCGCGGCGCATCTCGCGCGGCGCCATCTCGCCCATCCGGTCGAGCACCTCGGCGCGCGGCTGCGCCTCGAAGCGCTCGCCCCAGGCGTGGTCGCGGCGGATGCCGTCGTACAGCCGGGCGGCGATGCGGCGGGCGGCATCGCGGTCGGGCGCCTGCACCTCGTAGACGTTCATGCGGTTCAGGATCGGGTCGGGGATCGCGCGGCCGTCGTTCGCGGTCGCGACCCAGATCACCTGGCTGGCGTCGATCGGCACCTCGGCGAACTCGTCGACGAAACTGCCGGCGGTGTCGTGCTCGAGCAGGCTGTACAGCGCGCCGAGCGGGTCGTAGGCATGTTCGCCGCCGGCCTTGTCGATCTCGTCGACCACCATCACCGGGTTCGCGTACTGGCCGTCGACCAGCGTCTCGAACACCTTGCCGGGGCGCGCGCCCTTCCATTGGCTGGAGGCGCCGCTGAGCACCCAGCCGGCGGTCATCGAGCTCATCGACATGAAGCCCATGCCGGTGCCGAGCAACTGCGAGAGTTCGCGCGCGAAATGCGTCTTGCCGACGCCCGGCGGCCCGAGCAACAGCAGCGGCGTGATCTCCAGCGCGTCGCGGCTGTCTTCGCACAGCGCGAGCTGGCGCTTCACGTCGTCGAGCACCTCGCTGAAATTGGGCAGCTCGTCGTAGAGGTGGTCCATCGCCGGCAGGCCGGACGGTTTCACCTGGAAACGCTCCGGCCCTTTCTCGAGCATGCGCTCGTAGGTGGAGCGCAGGTTTTCGTGCTCCTTGTGCGGCAGCTTGTCGAGTTTGCGGCCGACCTCGTCGACCCGGTAGAGGCTGCGCATGCGGGCAATCGGAATGCCGCCTCGCGTGGATGACGACACCGGGACCAACTGCTTGGATGCGCTCATCGAAGACCTCCAGAAGACGCAGACCTTGGCGTCATTGAAGCAAAGGTGTCCGGAAGACAGCACTCGATGAAAACCCGGAACACCACCCAGTTCTGGTGGTGTGGGCATGCATGACGCATGCCAGAGCGCGGCGTGGCCCTACTTCACCCAGGTATTGAGCTGGATGATGGGGAGAAGCACCGCCAGCACGATCAGCATCACCGCGGCGCCCATCGCGACGATCAGCAGGGGTTCCAGGATCGTCGCCATCGCCATCGCGCGGCGCTGCACTTCCTGGCCCAGCTGCTTGGCGGCCCGGTCGAGCATCTGCGGCAGCTGGCCGGTCTGCTCGCCCAGCCGCGCGAACATCGCCAGGATTCCCGGGAAGCGCTTCTTGGCCGCCAGCGCCGACGCGAACGGCGCGCCTTCGCGCACCTGCACCAGCGCATCCATCGCATCGGCCCGCATCGCGTGGTTCGACAGCGTCTCGGCCGCGGCCTGCAGCGCCTTCAGGATCGGCACGCCGGCATTCGCCAGCATCGCCATCGTGCCGGCGAAGCGCGCCGCGTTGTAGCCGCGCGAGAGCTTGCCGATCAGCGGCAGCGTCAGCCAGCTCGCATCGAACTGCTCGCGGAACAACGCGTTGCGCAGCATCAGCCGCAGCGTGGTGACGCCACCGGCGATCGCGATCAGCAGCAGCCAGCCGTAGCTGCGCAGGAAGGCGCTGATCGCGAGCATCGCGACCGTCAGCCCCGGCAGCGCCCGCTTCGAGCTGATGAACACCGACGCCACCTGCGGCACCACGTAGGTCACCAGGAAGACCACGATCACCACCGCGATCAGCGAGACGATCGCCGGGTACAGCGTCGCGCCGATGATCTTCGACTTGAGCTGCTGCCGCTCTTCCAGGTCGTCGGCCAGCCGCTCGAGCACGCGGCCCAGCGCGCCGCTCTGCTCGCCGGCGCCGACCACCGCGCGGTACACGTCGTCGAACTCGCGCGGCGCACTGGCCAGCGCACGCGCGAACGGCGAGCCGCCGTTGACCTCGCTGCGCAGGTGGGCGATCAGCTCGCGCTGTTTCGGGTCTTCGGCTTCGTCGCTCAACGCCGTCAACGCGCGCTCCAGCGGCAGGCCCGATCCGACCAGCCCGGCCAGCTGGCGCGTCCACACCGCGAGCCCGGTCGAGCTGAACACCCGGCGCACGATCTTCAGGCCGGTCGCCTGCGTGCCGGCCGACGCCACCTGCGTCACCTCCAGCGGCACCAGCGCCTGCGCACGCAGTTGCGCGCGCGCGGCCTTCGCGTTGTCGGCCTCCAGCAGACCGCTGTTGGTCTTGCCGGCGGCGTCGATCGCCTCGAACTTGTAGGCGGGCATGTCGGCGTGCTCTTTCCTGGGTGCTCTCGTGTCTACTCTTTGGTGACCCGCATGACCTCTTCGAGCGAGGTCACGCCCTCACGCACCAGCCGCTCGCCGTCTTCGCGCATCGAGCGCATGCCGCCGGCTTCGGCGGCGACGAACACCTGCGATTCCGCGGCGCGGCTGTGGATCAGCGCGCGCACCTTGTCGTCGGCCACCATCAGCTCGTAGACGCCGGTGCGGCCCTTGTAGCCGGAGTTGCCGCATTCGCTGCAGCCCACCGGATGCCAGCGGCCCTTGGCGTCCTGCTTCTTGCAATGCGGGCACAGCTTGCGCACCAGGCGCTGCGCCAGCACGCCCAGCAGGCTGGAGCTCAGCAGGAAGGGCTCGATGCCCATGTCGGTGAGCCGGGTCACCGCGCTCGGCGCGTCGTTGGTGTGCAGCGTCGCGAGCACCAGGTGGCCCGTCAGCGACGCCTGCACCGCGATCTGCGCGGTCTCGAAGTCGCGGATCTCGCCGATCATGATGACGTCCGGATCCTGCCGCAGGATCGCGCGCAGCGCCTTCGCGAAGGTCAGGTCGATCTTCGCGTTGACCTGCGTCTGGCCGATGCCGCCGAGTTCGTATTCGACCGGGTCTTCGACCGTCAGCACGTTGGTGCTGCTGGTGTCGACGCGGCCGAGCGAGGCATACAGCGTGGTGGTCTTGCCGGAACCGGTCGGGCCGGTCACCAGCACGATGCCGTGCGGCTGCTGCACCAGCCTGTCGAAGCGTTCGAGCGTGTCGCCGCCCATGCCCAGGCCTTCGAGCGTGAACTTGGCTTCGCCCTTGTCGAGCAGCCGCAGCACCGCGCGCTCGCCGTGCGAGGACGGCAGCGTGGACACCCGCACGTCGACCGCGCGGCCGCCGATGCGCAGCGAGATGCGGCCGTCCTGCGGCAGCCGCTTCTCGGCGATGTCGAGCTCGGCCATGATCTTCAGCCGCGAGATCAGCGCGGCGTGCAGCGCCTTGTTCGGCTGCACCACCTCGCGCAGCGTGCCGTCCACCCGGAAGCGCACCGAGCTCGAACGCTCGTAGGGCTCGATGTGGATGTCGCTCGCGCCGTCTTTCGCGGCCTGCGTCAGCAGCGCGTTCAGCATGCGGATGATCGGCGCGTCGTTCGAGGCTTCCAGCAGGTCCTCGATGGCCGGCAGGTCCTGCATCATGCGGCTCAGGTCGACCTTGCTCTCGACCTCGCCGATGACCACGGCCGCGCTCGATTCGGCGCCGGCATAGGCGGCGGCGATGCGGTTGACCAGCGTGGCCGACGGCTCGCGCTCCAGCGCGTCGATCGCGTACAGCCGCAGCACCTCGCTGAGCGCGGGCATCGACACCGTCTCGGGTGCCCACAGCACCAGGCGCTCGCCGTCGTCTTCGAGCAGCAGCGTGTGCGCCTTCGCGTAGGCGTAGGGCAGGGGGTGGCGTGCGCCCATGGCCTTACTGCCCCGGCTCGCTGGCGGCCGCGTCGGGGGCCGAAGCGCCCGATGCCGGCGCCGCGGGCAGCGCCGGGTTGCGGATCGGCTTCGGCGGCGGCGCGCTCAGCGCCTTCGGCGAATCCTGCAGCGTGTTCAGCGGCGGCAGCACCGGCGATTCGTTGATCGGCGTGATCCAGCTGTTGCGCGGCTGCTCGGCCTTCTGCTGCGCGCGGATCGTCTCGTAGCGGTCCAGCGAGACGGCGTTCGAGGTGGCGGCGTCGCGCATCACGATCGGGCGCAGGAACACCATCAGGTTGGTGCGCGTCTTCTGGCGGTTCTGGCTGCGGAACAGCGCGCCCAGCACCGGGATGTCGCCGAGCAGCGGCACCTTGTTGTTGGTCTCGGTGTACTTGTCCTCGATCAGGCCGCCGAGCACGATGATCTCGCCGTCGTCGACGACCACCGTCGATTCGATCGAGCGCTTGTTGGTCGACGGGCCGGCGCTGGTGGTGCCGGGCGCGACCTTGTCCGACAGGCTGGACGACTCCTGGAAGATCGTCATGCGCACCGCGCCGTTCTCGCCGATCTGCGGCTTGATCTTCAGCGTGATGCCGACGTCCTTGCGCTCCACCGTCTGGAACGGGCTGGTGGTCGCGGTGCCGGTGTTCGTGAACTGGCCGGTGATGAACGGCACGTTGCTGCCGACGATGATCTTCGCTTCCTCGTTGTCGAGCGTGATCAGGTTCGGGGTCGAGATGATGTTGCTGTTGGTCTGGCTCTGCAGCAGGTTGGCGATCGCCGCCAGGCCGTACTGGCCGGCGAACTTGCGGATCACGCCGATGTTGAAGCCTTCGCCGAGGCCGGCGGCGACGCCGGTCGCGTCGATCTGCACCAGGTTGCCCTTGCCGCTCTTGGGCGTGAAGTTGGTGCCGCCGACGATGCCGGTGGAGTCGCCGCTCTTGCCGATCAGCCCCTGCCACTGGAAGCCGGCTTCGGCGGCGTTGTCACCAGTCACCTCGACGATCATGCTTTCGATGTAGACCTGCGCGCGGCGCGAATCGAGCTGGTCGATGACGGCGCGCAGCTGCTTGTAGACCGGCTCGGGCGCCGTGATGATCAGCGAGTTGCTGGCCGGGTCGGCCTGGATCATGCCGCCGGTCGACGGCGCGGCCGACGGCGTGAGCGGCGCGACCGCCTGCGGGCTGCCGCCGCCTTGCTGGTTCGGGTTGGCGGCCTGCGACAGCGCGGCCGTCGGCGAGCTGCCGCCACCGCCTCCGCCACCGCCGCCGCCGGTCGAGCTGAACGCGGCGCGCAGCACGGTGGCGAGCTTCACCGCATCGCCGTTCTTCAGGTAGACGACGTAGATGTTGCCCATCGGGTTGTCGCCCACCATCGGCTTGTCGAGCTTCTCGATCACCGCCTTGATGTTGGCCATGCGGGCCGGCGTGGACGCGCGCACGATCAGCGCGTTGCTGCGGGCGTCGACCAGGATCGACGAGGTGGCGCCGCCGCCGGGCACGCCGCCCTGCACGCCGGTGCCGCCGTCGCTCAGGCGCTGCACGACGGTCGCGAGGTCGGTGGCCACCGCGTACTTCAGCGGGATGATCTCGACATCGCCGGAGCTCGGCGTGTCCATCGCGGCGATGATCTTCGCGATGCGCGTCAGGTTGTCCGCGTAGTCGGTGATCACCAGCGTGTTGTTGCCGGGGTTCGCGTTGATGGTGTTGTTCGGGCTGATCAGCGGACGCAGCACCGGCACCAGGTTGTTCGCGTTCTCGTGGCTCAGCTTGAAGATCTGCGTCAGCACCTGGTCGCCCTGGCGCGACACCGAGCCGACCGACACGGTGCCCGACTGCAGCTTCGCATCGGCCTCGGGCACGACCTTGAACAGCCCGCCGACCTCGACCACCGTGAAGCCCAGGCCGCGCAGCGCGGCCAGGTAGTTCAGGTAGGCCTCGCGCGGCGTCATCGGTTCTTCGCTGAACAGCGTGATCGTGCCCTTGACGCGCGGGTCGACGACGAACTGTTGCTTCAGGATCGCGCCCATCGCGCGCGACACGCCTTCGATGTCGGCATTGACGAAGTTGAGGGTGACCGGTTCGCCCTTGAAGCGCGACGGCGCCGGCGTGGCGGGCTGCTGCGCCAGCACGACCGGGAAGGCCCCGAGGTTGGTCGTCAACAGCGCGGCCACCAGCGCGCCGACGAGCGGGCGTCGCGGCTGGAGCAGGGGGGTGTGGCGCTTTTTCATGCTCATCCGATCGAAATGACGGACACGGCGCCGTTGCGCCGCCCGATGATGTTCAGCAGGTTGCTCAGTGCGGCTTCGTCGCCGCTGTTCGCACGGGCCTCGCCGCGAAAGCGCACGCCATTGGCGCCCACGCTGCCGTTGCCCGAGAGTTGCAGGGCGCCGTCGAGGGTCGTCAGGCTCAGCTGCGACGGGCCGCCGCCCGGGTTGCCGGTCAGCGACAGCCGGTAGCTGCCCAATGTTTCCAGCGTCGACACGCGCGACGCGGCGCCGATCAGTTCGACGTCGGCCCGGCCGTTCAGCAGCCAGCGGCCTTGCACCCATTCCATCGTCAGCCCCGGCGACACCAGGCGCAACGCGCCGCCGAGCTGCAAGGTGTTCCACGGCGTGCCCAGGCCGCCGAGCAACGCGCCCGGCCACTGGCCGGTCCAGCCGGCCTGCGGCATCAGCGTCATCGACAGCCGGCCGAAGCCGGGCTTGATCTGCAGCGCGACGCTGCCGTTCAGGCAGCAGGCCTGGCGCGCGACCAGCTCGAAGCCGAGGCCGCGCAGGCCGAGCGACCAATCGAGCCGGCCCGGCAGCGCCGCGGCATCGCGGCTGCCCGGGCCGCCGGTCAGCACGACCACCGCGCTGCCCGACCAGACGGTGCCGCGCGCATCGGCCAGCAGCACGCGCTGGCCCGAGGCGGATTCGATCGCGCCGGCCAGCCAGCTGGCGGGCGCGAAGGCCACCAGCCCGAACAGCAGGCCGAGCACGGTGCCGGCGATGCCCCAGCGCGTGGCGGCGCCGCGCGACTGGTCCCAGGCCAGTTCGGCGAAGGTGGATTCCTGCCAGGCCGACGGGCTCAGGCTGGCGGCGAAGCGGCGCTTGCCGACGCGCTTCGGCACGTTGCGCCCGAGCGGGCGCAGGAACGGACGGGTGGCCATCAGGCGCCCCCTCCGAAGCTCACGAGGATGGTGCCGGCGTAGCCCTGCGGGCCGCGCGTCAGCTGCGCATCGACCGGCCGCGCGCGCGCGCCGCTGCGGGCTTCGCCGAGCCAGGAGCGCAGCTTCTCGCCGGAAACGCCGGTCAGCGTCAGCGTCGCGCGGTCGCCCTGCACCGAGATCTTGCCCCGGTCGCCGAGCCGGTCGGTGGCGGACTTGAGCGCTTCGGCCGCCTGCTGCGGCGACACCGGCGCGACGCCGCGCAGCTCGCGCACCTCACCGGCCAGGCGCTGCATCGATTGCAGCTGGGCGTCGAGCGCGTCGAGCGTGGCCGGCGCCTCGCGCAGCACGCGCAGTGCCGGCGCGACCGCGATCAGCCAGACGATCAGGATGCCGATGCAGACCAGCGCGGCGCCGGCGCCCAGGCGCTCGCGCGCGGCCAGGCCGCTCCACATCGTGAGGAACTGGGTGCGCGCAGCGGCCAGCGGGGCCGGCAGCGCCAGGCGCGAGGCACCCGGAGAACGGGAGGGGCGGGCGGTGCTCACAGCGGGCGTCCTGGCGTCATGGCGGGGGCGCGGCTGATGGTCAGCCGGCCGTCGACCGACTCGACCTGCCAGCCGGCGGGGGTCAACTGGTTGCGGAACTGGTCGATCTGCGGCGGGCTCCAGCCGGCGGCCGCGAGCGTCAGCTTGCCGGGCTCGTACTTCAGCGTCTCGACCGGCGGGCGATCGGGCGGCCATGCGGCTGCGGCGGCCTGCAGCATCGGCTCGAAATCGGTTTCTCCAGGGCGGCCCGCAGCGGCGCGCAGCGTGTCGGTCTCGCGCTGCATCTGGGCCGGTGCGTCGAGCACGGCGCGCACCTGCGGGTAGGCGGTCTGCACCACGGCGACCATCGCCTGCCGGCGTGCCGAGATTGCCGAACTCTGGTGCGCGGCCCACAGGTTCAGGCCGAGCAACTGCACGACGACGAGCGTGATCAGCCCGTAGCGCAGCGGCCGCCAGGTGGGCGTCAGGAACTTGCGCCAGCTGTCGCGCAGCGCGCGCGTGCCGCGGTTCTTGCGGGCCAGCGAGAACTGGCGCAGGTTCCACAGCGAGCGCGAGGCCTGCAGCGCACGCTGCGCCGGCGTCATCACGGTGATCGGGTTGCCGAGCCAGCGCTCGGCGGCGGTCGCCGCGGCCGGCGTGGCGCTCCAGCGCGCGCCGTCCGGCAGCGGCTGCGGCAGCAGCGCCCGCGCGAGCGTGCCCTGCAGGCTGACGAGCGCGACGCCGTCGTGGTGCGACCAGCTCAGCGTGATGCCGTCGGCGCCGCGCGCGCCCTGCGGGTCGGCAGCGCCCTCGGCGAAGTGGCCGGTCGGCGGATCGTCGGGCCAGGCCACCGGCACGACGCGGTCGACGAAGACCTGTGCCTTCTCGAGCGCGGCCAGTTCGCCGGTGAGCCACAGGCGGTCGACCGCGGCGATCCAGGTCGGCTGGCCGGCGGTGGCCTCGGGCGCGACCGCCAGGTGCACGCCCTCGGCGTCGTCGAGCAGCGCTTCTTCGAGCACGCCGGTGAGGGCGGCGCGCAGCCGCGCGGCGGGCGCCTTCGGCAGCGTGATGCGGTGCCAGCTGATGTCGGTGTCGGCCAGCACCGCGACGACGACGTTCGCCTTCGGCAGCAGCGACGCGGCGCAGCGGCCGTGGGTGGCCATCGACAGGCCGTCGGGCGACATCGCGTAGACGTACTCGGTGCCCGTGCCGTCCACGCCGGCCGGGCCCTGGGCGCTGGCGCGCAACCGGGGGCGGGGCGGGATCTGGATGACGAGTGTGCTCATGGGGGGCGCGATGTTGGCTGCGGCATTGTAGGCATGCGGCGCGCGCAAACCTTAACAAATCAACGACTTACGGTGTCTTGTTGTAGTAGTTCCTGCGACAGCGTGGCGACGCTGTCCATGCTTGTCAATTGCTGTTGTCCATCGAGCTCACGCGTTCTCGCGACAACGGGGTGACGGTGGTGCCGCGGCGTTCGACCACCGAGCGCTGTTCGAGCACCTGGTCGGCCAGCCGCAGCCGGCCGCGCACCTCGAAGTAGCTGGTGTTGACGCCGACCTGCGCTGGATTCAGGTCGGGCGCGGTGCCGGGCAGCTGCGACTTGACGTCGGCCGGTGTCTTGAACGGCGTGCGCAGGCGGACCTGCACCAGCCGCTCGGCGGTGCCGAGGTCGACGCCCGGGATCACCGCGGCCAGCACTTCCTTGCTGGCGGTGTTGGCGTTGATCGGCGTGCGGGTGGGCAGGATCGTGATGTAGGGCTCGAGCCGGGCGAGCGCCGCGGCGTCGACGCCGAGCCAGACGAGCTGGTCGAAGCGCTTCGGCAGCAGCGGCGCATTGGCGGCGCCGGCGGGTGCGCTGGCGCCGGGGGCGGGTGGGGTCGCCTGCAGCAGGCCCTTCGCGAG
>Ga0209050_1002472_pt1 | contig 15731 bp, 14 predicted proteins | sample Araplavi_mTSA_r2_FD_184276 | JGI IMG/M metagenome (GOLD analysis project Ga0209050, IMG submission 184276) | Arabidopsis root microbial communities from North Carolina, USA - plate scrape MF_Cvi_mTSA_r2 (SPAdes) (version 2) | ecosystem: Host-associated > Plants > Roots > Endosphere | place: USA... | reverse complement strand
ACACTAGAGTTCCGTGGGGGCGGCCGGAGCGGGCTGGGAAAAATGTTTGCGGTTTCCCAGCCCGCTCTACTTCACAACGAGCCGCCCAAGCGTGATGGGCTCAACCGGCACCGCCTTTTACCAGGCACCGCCTAGAACCTGACGCAACAACGCCACCGAAACCACGCCGACGGCAACGGATGCCAAGAGCGGCAGCCTGGTTGCAGCAACGGCCGTCGCCGCAGCGGCAATCGTTTCGGCCGGGCCGGTGACCAGTGCCGTCGGAGCGATGACCGCCATCAGAACCGCCGGCGGGATGGCCTCGAGGGCGCGCTTCTGGTTTTCTCCGATCGTGACATAGCGGATCAGCACGAGACCGCCGATGCGGGTCGCGACCGTCGCGACTGCCATGGCCAGGATCGCAAGCAAAGTGTTGAGATCGACGCTCATGCGTGGGCCTCCTTGTGTCCGCCTGAAAGCATAGCCACGACGACGCCGGCTGCAGCACCCGCCGCAATGTACCAGACGCCCGGCAGCAATTGATGCGTGACCACGGCCGCACAAGCGCTTGCGGCCAGAACGGCGCCCGTTTCGCTCCCCTTCCAGAAACCCATGACCAGGATGATGAAAACGGCAGGGAATGCGAAGTCGAGGCCGATGACCTTGGGATCGCCCAGCAGGGCGCCAACCATCGCGCCCGTCAGGCTCGTCAGGACCCAGGCGCAGTAGAAGGGCACGGCGAGGCCGGCATACCAGGCGGGCGTGAGTTTGCCATTGCTCGCGCGCATCTCGGCCATGGCCCAGATTTCATCGGCGAGAAGCAGCATCGAGGCATAGCGCGCCGGCCCGGAGAAACCGTCAAGCTTGCTGCCGATCGAGGCGCTCATCAGCACATGGCGGATGTTGACGAGCAGAGCCGAGAAGCCGAGTGCGGCCCAGGACGCCGGATGTGTCCAGATATCCATGGCGACGAATTGCGACCCACCGGCAAAGACCAGTGCGCTCATTAGCGTCACCTCGGCCGGCGTCAGCCCCTTGGCCGCCGCCACGGCACCGAACACCAGGCCGATCGGCATGACGGCTACGATCAGCGGCATCATCGCGATCGCCGCGGCTCGAAATTCCTGCAACGCATTTCTTACCTGCAACGTCCCTGTCTCCATTCACACGAAACGGAGAACGTCTATAGGCGGAAGCGGGTCCCGTATTGAACGAAAGTGATCAGCCGGCGCGGAAGGCGCCGGGTGTCACGCCGGTGCGCGCCTTGAAGTGGCGGCTGAAATGCGCCTGATCGGCGAAGCCGCACTGATAGGCCGCATCCACCGCCGACCAGCCATGCCTGAGCAAGGTCTTGGCGGTGCGCACGCGCTTGTCGGTCAGAAAGGCATGTGGAGTGATATGGAATTCCTTGCGGAAGGCGCGGATCAGGTGCGCGCGGCTGAGCCCTGCGACCTTGGCGAGTTCCTCGAGCCCGACGTCTTCAGCATAATTCTCGATCAGATAGTCCCGCGCCCGATGCACAGGGGACTGCTCGCGCGTCTCGATCGGGGTGATGATCGTACTGCCGTGCCTCTCGAACATCGCCGCAAGCACGCCGAACATTCTTTCTTCGGCCTCGAGCGTGCCGCCTGCCAGCTCAAGCGTTCGGTGCGCTTGATGAAAGGACAAGGCGAGGTCCGGATCCTGCAGCACCCGCCTCGAGAAGGACGGCGTTCCCTTGAAAGCGCGACCGGTCACGTCCTCGATGATGTTCACCAGCAGATCGGCGCTCGGATAGACCATGCGATAACGATAGCCGCTGCCGCCGGGGTGGCCGTCGTGGATTTCGTCGGGGTTGATCAGGTAGAAGAACCCAGGGCCCGCCTCCGAACGTTCGCCCTTGATCTTGCTGATCTGCGAGCCGGCCTCGATCGCGCCGATGCTGAACGTCTCATGTGCATGCGGCGCGAATTCATGGGTAATGAAGGTCGCCGTCAGACATTCCATGCCCATAAAGCGAGGATCGCGCCAGAAGCGCGTGCGCTCACCGCCTTCAATCGGCATGACCTCTATGGCTTCTTCCTGCGAAATCGTCTGCATTGGGCAACCATAGTGACCCGAGGCGATCCCGTCTTGCACAAAAGTGCTCATCCTTCCTTCAGGGCCCGCGTGACGGCGATGCGACAGGCGAGCATTTGCGACCATGGGCCGTTGGCTGTATTGCTCTTCGTATCGTCCACGAAGAGTGTCCGGCATGCTCCCCCCAGAATTTCTTTCCGCCTCCAACCGCCTCACGATCGATCTCGGTGCGCTTGCCGACAATTGGCGGACGATGAATGCCCGCTCCGGCAAGGCGCGGGCGGCAGCGGTCCTGAAAGCGGACGCCTATGGCCTCGGCATCGATGATGCAGCCCCTGCCCTCTATGCCGCCGGTGCGCGCGACTTCTTCGTCGCCAATGCCGAGGAAGGTGCGGAACTGCGCCCCCTCGTTCCGGAGGGCCGCATCTACATTCTCGCGGGCATGTGGCCGGGCAACGAAGAGCTCTTCTTCGACAATGACCTGGTGCCGATCATCAATTCCGACGAGCAGCTTGCGGTGTTCATGGCGGCTCTTTCCGAGCGCGGCGACCACCCCTGCGTGCTGCATATCGATACCGGCATGAACCGGTTGGGTCTCTCGGTCGAGGCCGCCGTGGCGCTTGCCAATGACCCGGCGCGACCCGCAAGCTTCTCGCCAGTCCTGATCATGAGCCACCTCGCCTGTGCCGACGAACCGCAGCACCCGTTGAACGCCTACCAGCTCGGGCGCTTCCGCGAAGCGACTGCTGCCTATGAGGGTGTCGATGCAAGCCTTGCCAATTCCGGCGGTGTCTTCCTGGGCGCCGACTATCATTTCGAGCTCACCCGGCCGGGCATCGCCGTCTATGGCGGCGAGGCGGTCAACGATGCCATCAACCCGATGACCCCAGTGGTAACCGCCGAAGCCAGGATCATCCAGATCCGCGAGGTCGCGGCCGGAGGCACGGCGAGCTACGGCGCCTCCGCCCGCTTCGACAGAGACAGTCGCATCGCCACCGTCGCTGTCGGATACGCCGATGGCTACCATCGTTCGGTCTCCGGCGGCGGCGTGACTCTACGGCAGGCAGCCCCGTCAGGGGCATTCGGCTTCCTGCACGGCAAGCGCGTGCCGCATGTGGGGCGCGTCACCATGGACCTCAGCCTGTTCGACGTCACCGACCTGCCGGCCGGTGCAGCGCGGCCGGGCGATTACATCGAGCTTTTCGGCCGAAACATCGCCATTGACGACGTGGCGCGCGCCGGCGGAACCATCGGCTATGAGCTGCTGACCAGCCTCGGGCATCGTTACATCAGGAACTATGTCGGCGCCGTCTGACGTGGCTTTCCTGCATTTTCCTTGCGGCCTTCGCTAAAATTCACCTTTTGTTCCGCGTTCCGCGGCATTATGTGACGACGAAGGTGATTCTTCTGTCGTCGGCGGCATCGCCTCGCATGTGTGCCGGCGGCTCCCAGATTTCGAAAGTCCGATCCTGATGGCGAAAGCCCGTACCCAATTCATCTGCCAGAACTGCGGCACCGTCCACACCCGCTGGGCGGGCAAATGCGAAGGCTGCGGCGAATGGAACACGATCATCGAAGACGATCCGACAGCGGGCATCGGCGGCGGTCCGACGCGCGCTCCGAAGAAGGGCCGCCCGGTGGCGCTCACCACGCTTTCCGGCGAGATCGAGGACGCGCCGCGTATCCAGACCGGCATTTCGGAATTGGATCGGGTGACTGGCGGCGGCTTCGTGCGCGGCTCCGCGCTGCTCGTCGGCGGCGATCCCGGCATCGGCAAATCGACGGTGCTGATGCAGGCGGCCGCCGCACTTTCGCGCCGCAAGCACCGCGTCATCTATGTCTCCGGTGAAGAGGCCGTGGCGCAGGTGCGTCTGCGTGCGCAGCGCCTGGGTGCTGCCGATAGCGACGTGCTGCTGGCCGCAGAGACCAATGTCGAGGACATCCTGGCAACGCTTTCGGAAGGCAAGCGCCCCGATCTGGTGATCATCGATTCGATCCAGACACTCTGGAGCGACATCGTCGATTCGGCGCCCGGCACCGTCACCCAGGTGCGCACCGGGGTGCAGGCGATGATCCGCTTCGCCAAACAGACAGGCACCGCCGTCGTGCTCGTCGGCCACGTCACCAAGGAGGGCCAGATCGCCGGCCCTCGCGTTGTCGAACACATGGTCGATGCGGTGCTTTACTTCGAAGGCGACCGCGGCCACCACTACCGCATCCTGCGCACCGTCAAGAACCGCTTCGGCCCGACCGACGAGATCGGCGTTTTCGAAATGTCGGACAAGGGTCTGCGCGAAGTCGCCAACCCGTCGGAACTGTTCCTCGGAGAACGCAACGAAAAATCGCCGGGCGCCGCCGTCTTTGCCGGCATGGAAGGCACCCGCCCCATTCTTGTCGAAGTGCAGGCGCTCGTCGCGCCGACCTCACTCGGTACGCCGCGGCGCGCTATCGTCGGCTGGGACTCGGCCCGCCTATCGATGATCCTCGCTGTGCTCGAAGCCCATTGCGGCGTACGCCTCGGCCAGCACGACGTTTATCTCAATATCGCCGGCGGTTACCGCATTTCCGAGCCGGCCGCCGATCTAGCTGTGGCTTCCGCACTGGTTTCATCGCTTGCCGGGCTTGCCCTTCCGGCGGATTGCGTCTATTTCGGCGAAGTCAGCTTGTCGGGCGCCATCCGGCCGGTTGCGCATACCGCACAACGCCTTAAGGAAGCCGAGAAACTCGGGTTCTCGCAGGCGGTCCTGCCGTCCGCGTCCACCGAATTGCCGAAAAACGGCAATGGCCGATGGAGCGAAATGGAAAGCCTGCCGGATCTGGTGGCGCGCATCGCGGGATCGCGAAACGCGCTGAGACCGGTGGAGGACGAAGATTGAAGATGCGGGTGTCGCAGACCGTCCACTACTGCATAGTTCCTTAGATCGGGATCGATTTAAGGACAAAATTATGCAGCAGGTCTGAGCGCTACAGCGACCTTTGCGCGCCCGAAAGGACGCGCAGCGCTGTAGGGGCCGCGAAGAGGCTGAAAATGCCCTGAACGTCAAGCAGGGCCGATGGCGGATAGGCTTGAGGAGACCCGGACGAACCGGGTCCGGAGTAAGGACAAAATGCCCATTACAATTCTCGACGGTATCGTTCTCGGCGTCGCCCTGTTTTCCGCAATCCTGGCCATGGTTCGAGGCTTCTCGCGCGAGGTGCTCTCGGTCGCGAGCTGGGTGGGTGCGGCCGCGGCCGCCTATTTCCTCTACCCGCAGCTTCTGCCCTACGCCAAGCAGTACACCAACAGCGATACTGTCGCGCTGATCGGATCGGCGGCGGTGATTTTCCTGGTCGCGCTGATCATCATTTCCTTCATCACCATGCGGATTGCCGATTTCATCATCGACAGCCGCATCGGCGCGCTCGACCGCACCCTCGGCTTCCTGTTCGGCGCCGCCCGCGGCATTCTTTTGGTCGTCGTCGCCATGCTGTTCTTCAACTGGCTCGTCGCGCCGCAGCAGCAGCCGACCTGGGTCACCCAGGCGAAATCGAAGCCGCTGCTCGACAATCTCGGCAACAAGCTGATCGCGCTTCTGCCTGAAGAAGCCGACGCCACCATTCTCGACCGCCTGCGCGGCAAGGACACCACCGGCGAAGGTGAAGGCGAAGCGCCGGCGGCGACCCCCGGCCAGACACCGTCGACGACGCCGGAGCAGGCGCCCGCCGACGACGCACCGGCCACCAACGGCTGAGACAGGAACGATTTGCCGACAAAGCCCGCCCCGCGGGCTTTGTCCTTTTGGGGAATAACGCTTGCAGCCGTTTTCAGCTAAGATCGCTTGAAGATGGCGGGCCTGATCACGATATGCGCACCGGTACGGAGCAAAGGCGACAGTGATGACCGATCTGAGATCCATGGAAATCCACGATGAACTCGAAGGCGATGAACTGCACGAAGAGTGCGGCGTCTTCGGCATATTGGGGCACTCGGACGCGGCGGCGCTGACGGCGCTCGGCCTGCATGCGCTCCAGCATCGCGGCCAGGAAGCCGCCGGCATCGTCACCTTCGACGGCAAGCAGTTCTGCACCGAAAAGCGCATGGGCCTCGTCGGCGACCACTACACCGACCCGGCGACGCTGGCAAAGCTCCCCGGCTTCATGTCCATCGGCCACACCCGCTACTCGACGACGGGCGAAGTGGCGCTGCGCAACGTCCAGCCGCTCTTTGCCGAACTTGAAGTCGGCGGCATCGCGATCGCTCACAACGGCAACTTCACCAACGGCCTCACCCTTCGCCGTCAGTTGATCGCCGATGGCGCCATCTGTCAGTCGACCTCCGACACCGAAGTCGTCCTGCACCTGATCGCCCGTTCCAAGCAGGCCTCCTCGTCCGACCGCTTCATCGACGCCATCCGACAGATGGAAGGCGGCTACTCGATGCTGGCGATGACGCGCACCAAGCTGATCGCCGCGCGTGACCCGATCGGCATCCGACCGCTCGTCATGGGCGAACTCGACGGCAAGCCGATCTTCTGCTCCGAGACCTGCGCGCTTGACATCATCGGCGCAACTTACGTCCGCGATGTCGAGAACGGCGAGGTGATCATCTGCGAGATCCAGCCCGACGGATCGATCTCGATCGATTCTCGCAAGCCGGAGGTATCGCAGCCGGAACGCCTCTGCCTGTTCGAATATGTCTATTTCGCCCGCCCGGATTCGGTCGTCGGCGGCCGCAGCATTTACGTGTCGCGCAAGAACATGGGCATCAATCTCGCCAAGGAGGCGCCCGTCGAAGCCGATGTGGTGGTTCCGGTACCGGACGGCGGAACGCCGGCCGCCCTTGGCTATGCCCAGCAGAGCGGCATTCCCTTCGAATACGGCATCATCCGCAACCACTATGTCGGCCGCACCTTCATCGAGCCGACGCAGCAGATCCGCGCCTTCGGCGTCAAGCTCAAGCACTCAGCCAACCGCGCGATGATCGAAGGCAAGCGCGTCATTCTGGTCGATGATTCGATCGTGCGTGGCACGACGTCGGTGAAGATCGTGCAGATGATGCGGGAGGCCGGTGCACGCGAAGTGCATGTGCGGGTCGCGAGCCCGATGATCTTCCACCCGGATTTCTACGGCATCGACACGCCGGATCGCGACAAGCTGCTCGCCAACCAGCATGTCGACCTCGCCTCCATGTGCCGCTACATCGGGGCAGACTCGCTCGAATTCCTGTCGATCGACGGCCTCTATGAGGCGGTCGGCGGCGAGAAGCGCGATCCGAAGGCGCCGCAGTTCACCGACCACTATTTCACCGGGGACTATCCGACCCGCCTTCTCGACCAGGAAGGCGCCAGCAATGTCCGCAAACTCTCGGTTCTCGCCAGCAACGGATAATCAGACAATAAAATGACGATCGATCTCAAAGGCCGGGTGGCCGTGGTCACCGGCGCATCGCGCGGTATCGGCTATTTCACCGCTCTCGAACTGGCCAAGGCCGGTGCCCATGTCGTCGCCTGCGCGCGCACCGTCGGCGGGCTTGAAGAACTCGACGACGCGATCAAGGCTGCGGGCGGTTCGGCGACGCTGGTGCCCTTCGATCTCGCCGACATGGCAGCGATCGACAAGCTCGGTGGCGCCATCAACGAGCGCTGGGGCAAGCTCGACATCATGGTCGCCAATGCCGGCGTGCTCGGCACGATCTCGCCGATCGGCCATGTCGAGGCGAAGGTGTTCGAAAAGGTGATCAACATCAACGTCAACGCCACCTGGCGGCTGATCCGCTCGCTGGAGCCGCTGCTGATCAAATCGGACGCCGGCCGTGCGCTGATCCTGTCTTCAAGCGCCGCGCATAAGTGCAAGCCCTTCTGGGGGCCCTACTCCGCATCGAAGGCCGCCGTCGAGGCGCTCGCTCGCACCTGGGCCGGCGAAACGCAGCGCCTGCCGCTGCGCATCCTCTGTGTCGATCCCGGCGCCACCCGCACGGCGATGCGCGCGCAGGCGATGCCCGGCGAGGACCCGGAGACCGTGCCGCATCCGTCCGAGGTCGCCGCCAAGCTCTTGCCGCTCGTTGGTCCGCAGCAGACCGAGACCGGCAAGCTCTATATCGTCCGCGAAGACAAGATCGTCGATTACAGGATGCCGGAGTAAGCTTCGACGCGCTTTCCAAACAAAGAGGCCACCGTGTCACCACGGTGGCCTTTTTTTGTACCTTGCTGAAACTCAGTCAGTCCTTGTCACCCGGCAGGCCGTCCCCACCCGTCGACGGGTGCGCCGGCCAATCGCCGCCGTACTTGCGCTGCCAGGAGCGCGCGCCGAAGGGCAGCGTGATCAGGTAGCCAAGGGCCGTCACTGCCATCGTCTCCCAGGTGTAGGTCATCAGCGTTGCGACATAGAAGACGACACCGAGAATGGCCGGCAGGACGAGATCGCGGCGCACACGGCTATTTTCCGACTTGCCGGACCAGACCGGCAGACGGCTGACCAGCAGGAAGGCGATCAGCACGGTGTAGGCCGATGCAATCAGCGCGAAGGTGCGTTCAGGTGCCAGGCCCAACAGCCCCAGATAGACCGGCAGCAGCACCAGCATTGCGCCCGCCGGCGCCGGCACGCCAACGAAATACTCCGACTGCCACGGCGCCTTGGACTGGCGCTCGGCCATGACGTTGAAGCGCGCAAGCCGCAGGCCACAGGCGATCGCGTAGATCAGCGCCGCGATCCAGCCGATCGAGCGGGCCTGATCCAGGATGAAGACGTAAAGCACGAGCGCCGGCGCAACGCCGAAATTGATGATATCGGCGAGGGAGTCCATCTGGCCGCCAAAATTCGACGTCGCCTTCAAGAGGCGTGCAACGCGGCCGTCGATGCCGTCGAGGAAGGCCGCGAGCAAGACCATGGCAACGGCAAGCTCGATGCGGTTTTCGAAGGCGAGCCGAATGCCCGAGAGACCGGCACAGATCGCCAGCACCGTGATCAGGTTCGGGATCATCAGGCGCAGCGGTATCTCGCGCAGCCGAGGACCACGACCGGTGTCGTTTGAACCGCTCGCGTCGCCGGTAGCTTTCGGCGGTTCGGCTGGGTTTTCCTGTTCAGAGCCTTCCATGTACACTCCTTATGCGCGACGGCTGAGGACCGGGCCCTTGGCCGAGCCGAACTCGGCAAGCACGGTCTCGCCGGCAACGGCAGTCTGGCCGACGCTGACGCGCGGCTCGGCTCCTGCGGGCAGGAAGACGTCGAGGCGCGAACCGAAGCGGATCAGGCCGAAGCGTTCGCCGGCCTCCAGCGAGCCGTTTTCATACTTCCAGCAGAGAATGCGACGGGCAACGAGGCCGGCGATCTGGACGACGCCGATCGCGCCGTGCTTGGTCTCGATCACCAGGCCGTTGCGCTCGTTCTCGTGGCTGGCCTTGTCAAGCTCGGCATTGACGAACTTGCCGGCGCGGTAGGCGACGCGGGTGATGGTGCCGGCCATCGGCGCACGGTTCACATGGCAATTGAACACGTTCATGAAAACTGAAACGCGGAGCATCGGTTCCGAGCCGAGGTTCAGCTCTTCCGGCGGCAGCACCGTTGCGATCGACGAAACGCGGCCATCGGCCGGGCTGATCACCAGATCGTCGTCGATCGGCGTCATGCGTTCAGGGTCGCGGAAGAAATAGGCGCACCAGGCGGTCAGCACGAAGCCGATCCACATCAACGGCTCCCACAGGAAGCCAAGCACCAGCGAAACGACAAAAAAGATCGCGACGAAGCGATAGCCTTCCTTGTGCACCGGTACGAGCGTGTTGCGGATCGTATTGACCAGGCTCATAAACTCTACTCCAGATTTTCCGTGGAACGTGAACTAGCGCGAAATGCCCCGGCGGGCAACGTTGCCCGCCAGACAGCGACAAAACGCGTCGCGCTCAGAAAAGAAAGACACACCATCAGATCGCCGGCTCGCCGCGGGTAACGATGCCGAGATCGTCGCTTTCGCGCACGCGCTTCAACTGCTCCTCGGCCTGCGTTGCTTCGCGCTGGCGGCTCCACATCGACGCATAGAGACCGTCGCGGTCGATCAGCTCGCCATGGGTGCCGCGCTCGGCGATGACGCCATCCTTCAGCACGATGATCTCGTCGGCGTTGATTACGGTCGAAAGCCGGTGGGCGATCACGAGCGTCGTGCGGTTGCGCGAGACCACGTCGAGCGCTGACTGGATTTCCTGTTCCGTGCGCGTGTCGAGTGCCGATGTCGCCTCGTCGAGGATCAGGATCGGCGGCGCCTTGAGAATGGTGCGGGCGATCGCAACGCGCTGCTTCTCGCCGCCCGAAAGCTTCAGGCCCCGTTCGCCGACCATGGCCTGGAAGCCCTCCGGCAGCGTGCGGATGAACTCGGCGATCTGCGCGGCTTCGGCCGCCGCCTCGACTTCGGCTTCGCTCGCCGAAACACGGCCATAGCGGATGTTGTAGGCGATGGTGTCGTTGAAGAGCACCGTGTCCTGCGGCACCATGCCGATCACCGAACGCAGGCTCTTCTGCGTCACTGTGCGCACGTCCTGGCCATCGATGGTGATCGCCCCTTCCTGCACGTCGTAGAAGCGATAGAGCAGCCGCGAGAGCGTAGACTTGCCGGCACCGGAGGGACCGACGACGGCGACCGTCTTGCCGGCCGGCACTTCGAAAGTGATGCCCTTCAGGATCGGACGTGCCGCGTCATAGGCGAAATGCACATCCTTGAAGGCGATGGCGCCCTTGCCGATGACAAGTTCGCTCGCATTCGGGCGATCCACCACTTCGGCGCGCACGTCGAGCAGGTCGAACATATGCTCGATGTCGGTGAGCCCCTGACGGATTTCGCGGTAGACGAAGCCGATGAAGTTGAGCGGGATCGCAAGCTGGATCAGCATGGCGTTGATGAAGACGAAGTCACCCAGCGTCTGTTCGCCGCGCTGCACGGCCAGCGCCGACATGATCATCATCACGGCCGTACCGGCGCCGAAGATCAACGCCTGACCGAAGTTGAGCCAGCCTAGCGACGTCCAGACCTGGGTCGCCGCCGCCTCGTAGCGTTCCATCGACTTGTCGAAGCGACGGGCTTCCATCTCCTCATTGCCGAAGTACTTGACCGTCTCGAAGTTCAGCAGCGAGTCGATCGCCTTGGTGTTGGCGTCGGTGTCGCTGTCGTTCATCGAACGGCGGATGGCGATGCGCCAGTCGCTCGCGCGCACGGTGAACCAGATGTAGAGCCAGACGGTGACGGCCGTCACGAACAGGTAGCTGAAGCCGTAGCCCCACCAGAAGATCACCGCCGTCAGCAGGAATTCGATCAGGGTCGGCACGCTGTTGAGGATTGTGAAGCGGACGATCGTCTCGATGCCCTTGGTGCCGCGCTCGATGACGCGCGAAAGCCCGCCGGTGCGCCGCTCCAGATGGAAGCGCAGCGAGAGCTGGTGCATGTGGACGAAGGTCTTGTAGGCAAGTTGGCGAACCGCGTGCTGGCCAACGCTTGCAAACAGCGCATCGCGAAGCTGGTTCAAGCCGGCCTGCAGCAAGCGCGCGAGATTGTAGGCGAGCACCAGCATCACCGCGCCGGTGAGGAACTGAGGCAGGAAACCCAAGGCATCCGGCTTGCCGTTCAGCGCATCGGTTGCCCACTTGAAGGAATAGGGAACGAGGATCAGGACGACCTTGGCGATGATCAGAATGACCGTTGCCCAGATGACCCGGAGCTTGAGATCGGCCCTGTCCGTCGGCCACATATAGGGCCAGAGATTGGCGATCGTCTGCAACGGATTGCTCGTATCGGCCGAAACAGTTTTCTTCTGGGGTGCCACGTTCTGATCCGCTCTTACGTTTCGCGCTGCTTGACGGCTTAGGGAGCCCCACGAGCCTTGCCGCACCGTGCTTTCCCTCTACAGCGCCGTCATCACCGTTCAATGAAAAGCGGCGCCTCGTTGAAGGCGCCGCCCTTGATCGAGAGATAGGCATCCATCGCCGCCGCCGCAATGTTGTTGGCGGGCGATCGACTGCCTATCGCTCGTGTTTCATGTGCTTTTTGTGAATCTCGCGCGACTCATCGTCCGGCAGCGCCTTATCCGGCACACCGAAAACCTGTCCCGGGCGAATGCGGTCCGGGTCTTCGATCTGGTCCTGGTTGGCCAGGTAGATCGTGGTGTATCGCAAGCCGGCACCATAGACGCGACGCGAAATCTGCCACAGCGTGTCGCCGCGACGGATGATCACGGAGGATTTGCTCTCCTTGAGCGGCTCCTGCTGGACCGTCTGAGGCTCTTCCTGCTGGGGAGCAGCCGCGGCAGTTTCAGTGCTTGGCGTCGTCGCGGCGTCGCTCGCCACTGCGCTGCCTGCACCCATCGCCTTCGCCAGCTCACCCTGCGCCGGGGCATTGCCCTTCGGCAGGGCCCGCGCGTCCGACGCCGGCGTCGCGCTGCCGCGCTCGGCCAGAACCGGACCAACGCTCGCGTCGACCTTGGCAAGCGCCGAAGCAACGCTCGGCGCATCCTGCGGCGCGGCCTTCAAGGCTGCCAGCGCATCGGCTGCCGCCTTCGACGCCCGTGCCGAGGCCGCGGCCAGCGCCTGATCGGAGTTGTCGGCGAGCCGGAAGTCGGCCAGCGACTTCAGAGCGATCTCAGTTGCGGAACGCGCTGCGGCGAGTTGCTCGCCTGTCGGGACCTTGCCATTGGCATAGAGCCCCTTCAACAGAGCCAGCGCCTTGCCTGCCTCGGCGCGTACGCCATCAAGACCGGCTGTCGCCGAGGGCGTGCCCGACGGCGCCACGGCGGCGACCTGCGAGCCTGCGGGGCGGTCGAAGGGAACCGAAGCGCGCATAGCGACCTTGGTGCCATCCTCGTTCAGCATATCGGCGCGGATGATGTGGCTGCCAACGGTCAACTCGATCTCGCCATCGACGACGAAATTGCCCTTGTCGTCGGCCTTCATTTCTCCGAGCAGCTTGTCATCCGCATAGACGCGCACCAGCGCACGCGGCCTGGCGCTGCCCGCGACGAACATCTTGCTTCCCTCGATCTCGACGGCACTCACCTGCAAGCCGGGAACACCGAGCGCCTTTGCCGGAGCCGAGGATGCGTCGCCGGTCGCGAGCGGCGTCTGCGTCGCAGTCGATGCGACCTCGGCCGGCTTGTTGTCGGTCCCTTGCTCGCTTTCGGCCTTGGCAGCTTCCGGCGTCGCGATCAGTCGGCTTGCCTCACCTGGCTTCGACACCATGGCGAGAAGTTGACCGGAGGGGTCCTTGGGAACCGAAACGGTCGCAACTTCCTCGGAACTCTTCACCGTGCCGTCTTCACCGGTGCTGCGCAGCGTCAACTGATAGTCGCCAGCCGGCAGAGGCTTGTCGAAGACGGCCGCAAAGTCACCCGTCGCGCCGACATCGGCGGTACCGACAACGGTGTCGCCGCTCAGAATCTCGAGCTTCGAACCGGGCTCGGCGTGCCCAGCGATCACGGTCGATCCATCGGGCTCCACGCGCAGCACATCGAAACCGGGCACGTCCGGATTTTCGGCGGGTGCGTTCGTCGGCGCAGCATTGGCTGTCTGTTCGGCCTCACCGGCCTTGGCGTCCAGCGGCTTCGCGGTTCCTTCGGTCGCCTGCGGGCCGCCGGTGCCAGCAGCAGTCTCGTTCGATTGGCTCGCGTTGCCTGCAGCCGGTTCGTCCGCCGGCTTCTTGCCGTCACCACGCAGGTTCGGTTGCACCACGAATACCATCAACGCTGTCGCTGCCACGAGGACAGTAATGGCCACCCAGCCGGCCTTATTTTTGATCATGCCACTCTCCACACGGAGCGGAGCAACGCTCCGCGCATGCCCTCTCATCGGCCTGCGGTGCGGGCTTGCGCCATTCATTATAGCGCAACAGCAAGCGAACCGTCCGATTTCTTCAATCAATCCCTGAAATTGCTAGCGATTCGCGATTCGGCACACAAGCAGTCAAGGGCGCCGCAACCGCCGGAAACCCAGCTTTCCCCTCATTTTTCTTGACCCATGCTGCGCTGCAATGTTTTTTGGGGGCATGAGCACTGAGAACAGCACGATTCGATCCATCTGCGTCTATTGCGGTTCACAGCCGGGACGCGACAACGCTTACATGGAAGCCGGCCGCGCACTTGGCCGCTCGATTGCCGATCACGGTCTTCGCCTGGTCTATGGCGGCGGCACGCGCGGCATCATGGGAGCCGTGGCCAGCGGCGTCCTTTCCAACGGCGGCGAAGTCACCGGGATCATCCCGGAATTCCTGATGGACAAGGAAGCCACCCGGCATTCGCTCGGCCAGCTGAACGAGCTGATCGTCACCGCCGACATGCACGAGCGCAAGCACACGATGTTCGAACGGGCCGACGCTTTCGTGGCGTTGCCGGGCGGCATCGGCACTCTGGAAGAGATCGTCGAGATCATGACCTGGGCGCAGCTTGGCCGTCACCGCAAGCCGATGGTCTTCGGTAACATCAACAACTTCTGGCGGCCGATGCTGGATCTGCTGCAGCACATGCGCGAGGAGGGTTTCGTACACACGGCGCACCTCGTGCAGCCGCTCGTCGTCAATGATGCGGTCGACATCGTTCCGACCATTCTTGCTGCTGCCAGTGGTGGCAACGGGCGCGAGGGCGAGGCTGAGATCATTTCGAGGCTTTGATCTTTTAATTTCCGGACAACAAAAAGGCGCGCTCACCGGCGCGCCTTTTTCGTTTTTGTCCCATTCGCTTGTGTTACTCGGCCGGACTCGCCTGCAATGCTGCGCGACGCGCACGGCTTTCGGCCAACATCGCGCCCGAATAGATCACCAGCGCCGCCCAGATCAGGCCGAAGGCAATGAGCTTCGCGGTGCCGAAGGGCTCGTGGAAGACGAAGACGGCGATCAGGAAGATCATCGTCGGGGCGATGTACTGCATGATGCCGATGGTCGACAGTCGCAGCAGCTTGGCGCCGTTGGCATAGATCATCAATGGAATGGCGGTGACGACACCACAGGACATCAGCCAGAGAATATCGGCCGTGCCAGTATCGCCGAAATGCCCCTGCCCGGTCGCCTCGAGCCAGATGATGTAGCCGATCGCTGGAACGCTGAGCAGCAACACCTCCAGGAAGAAGCCCTGGTTCGGACCGACCGGCAGCGTCTTGCGGAAGAAAGCATAGAAGCCCCAGGACAGGCAAAGGCCGATCGACACCCACGGCAGGCCGCCGGCATCGAAGGCGAGCACGGCGACGGCCGATGCCGCAAGCGCGATCGCAACCATCTGCGCCGGGTTCGGCTTTTCCTTCAGCAGCACCGCGCCGAGGAAGATCGAAAACAGCGGGTTGATATAGTAGCCGAGCGCCGTCTCGATCGCGCGGCCGGCGCCAATCGCCCAGACATAGATGCCCCAGTTGATGGTGATCAGCACGGCGGTCAACGCCGCCATGCGCAGCATGCGCGGCGAGCGCAGCGCCACCTTGATGTCATCGGTACGACCGAGCCAAAGCAGAACCAGACCCGCGAGCGGCACCGACCACACGATCCGGTGCGCCACCACTTCCGGCGCCGGAATGTGTGCGACGGCCTTCATGAAGAAGGGCAGAAAGCCCCAAAGCAGATAGGCGGTCAGCGCGAAGGCAAAGCCTCTCGCGGAATCGGTATTTTCGGCGGGTGCTTTTGGCTCAGCCATAACATCTTTTCCTGGTGTGTTTGCCGGAGAGCCATAGTGGCGAAGCGCCGCTCTCCAGTCGTAAGGGAAGGC
>Ga0209050_1002468_pt1 | contig 15765 bp, 14 predicted proteins | sample Araplavi_mTSA_r2_FD_184276 | JGI IMG/M metagenome (GOLD analysis project Ga0209050, IMG submission 184276) | Arabidopsis root microbial communities from North Carolina, USA - plate scrape MF_Cvi_mTSA_r2 (SPAdes) (version 2) | ecosystem: Host-associated > Plants > Roots > Endosphere | place: USA... | reverse complement strand
TTCTTCTGCAAGCTCAAAACATTCAGGCGCATCGCCACCCGCTATGAGAAAACTGACCAAAGCTACCGAGCCATGATCAATATCGCGGCGCTGAAGATTGCCATACGATAAATGTCCACAAGCCTTAGATGGAACACCCCGTCCATCGCGAGGAGACTGACCAGAGACGCTCAGCGGCTTCATCGTCGATAGCCCAAGGCGCCACGCCTTTGCGGCCGGTTTCTTCGGCATTGATGCCGGCGATGTCGCAATCCTCGCAATAGACGCCGCCCATGCCCTCAAGAAGCGGGCTCGTAGCGCACCAAAGGGCCGTTGCCGCGCCTTGCTCGACGGTCTTCATGCCGCGCGCAGGGTCGATGATCGGCATGCCTTGCGCGTCGAATGCGTCGAAGCCTGCCATTTCCTCTTTCGAGAGATGCCGTGCCAGATCGGTTATGATCTGTCCGGGGTGCAGCGAGAAGGCGCGAACTCCCTGCTCCTCGCCCCTCCGGTCCAGAGCACGGGCGAACAGGACGTTAGCCGTCTTGGATTGTCCGTAGGCTACCCATTTGTCATAGGCGCGGCGTTCGAAATCGATGTCCTCGAAATCGAGACCGGCAATCTGGTGTCCGCGCGAGGATACGGCAACGACGCGGGCACCCTCGCGCGCCAAGGCAGGCCAGAGATGGCAGGTAAGTCGGAAATGGCCGAGATGGTTTGTCGCGAACTGCGCCTCATGGCCGGCCGCGTCGCGCCGCAAGGGTGTGGCCATGATGCCTGCGCTGTTGATCAGCAGGTGAAGCGGCTGCCTGCGAGCGATGAAGGCACTGGCGAAATCGGCAACCGATGCGGCGTCGATCAGGTCCATGGTCGCGATTTCCACCCGCTCGATACCCGCCAGCGCGGCTTCGGCCCGTTCAAGGTCACGCGCAGGCACGATCACCCCTGCGCCCGCACTGGAGAGCGCTTTTGTCGTAACAAGGCCGAGGCCGGAATAGCCGCCGGTGACAATGGCGGTGTGGCCGGAAAGGTCGAGGCCGGCGATGACATCGCCAGCGGTGGAGGCGGCGCCGAAGGGCGATCCGATGGGTTCTTGCAAGCTCGTCATGAGCCGATTTCTGAAGTAAGGCGAACGGATGATCGACCCTCATTCATCCGAAAATATGTCGTGATCGTCCAGGAAGCGCCGGCAGACCCCTTGTCCGATGTGCTTGGTCTGGTGCAAGCGAGCGCGGCATGCACCGTATGCTTCACCGCTGGCGGAGCATGGGCGCTGCGGTTTTCGCCCACGCAGGTCAAGTTCAACGTCATCCGCTCCGGGTCCTGCTGGATCCTGGCCGAAGGCTCCTCCCGGCGGTTGTCGGCCGGCGATTGCTTCATGGTGGCGGGCACACCCTTCGTGCTGGCCAGCGATCCAACATTGCAGCCGATCGATGCATCGTTGGTGTTCGAAGATGATGCCACTCGTGGCCAGGTAGGAGCGGCTGCGGAAACCGAAATCCTCGGCGGGAGCGTGAACTTCGATGATGCCCAGGCGGACTTGCTGCTGCCGCTGCTGCCTGGCCTGTTGCTGATCGATGCCGAGCGGGCCTCCGCAACGCCGATGGGATGGTTGATCGCCCAACTAGACGCCGAATGGCGAAGCAATCTGCCTGGCGCGCGAGCCGCGTGTGACGACATGATCCGCCTGCTCTTCGTGCAGGCCCTTCGTAGCCTGCTCGGTGCCCGGACGGAGATCCCCAGCTGGCTTGGCGGGCTGTCCGATCCCCCAATCGCACGGGCACTGCGTGCGATCCATGCCAATCCGGCACGCCATTGGCGGCTAAACGATCTCACCTCGCTCGCAGGCCTGTCACGATCTTCCTTTGCCGAGCGATTTGCGCGCCGCGTCGGCATGCCGCCGGTCAGCTATGCCACCAATTGGCGAATGCGGGTGGCCGCGCGCCAGCTTGCCGCGAGCACGACGACCGTCAGCGAGGTGGCAGCACAGGCAGGCTACCTCAGCGACAGCGCCTTCCATGCCGCTTTCCGCCGCGAGATCGGCTTATCGCCTGTTGCATATCGACGAAAACTTCGCCGTTCATAAAGCGTGGTTCATTTGCTCGCCCCGCTGGCTTCCCGGTTTGAGGTGCCCTCTGTAGGTAAACGCTCATCATCCCACATGCCTCGACAAGACCGCAGGTGTGCATCGGGCCCTAAAATACCGACCTTTTCCGGCCGTGCAGCACCCAATTCTACGCTCCCAAGTGCGGACCGACTGCTTCCTCATTGTGGAAGCCTTGGACTGGCCGCAAGGGAGATGGCGGCTTTCAGCCGGAGATCCTTCGGAAGTCGTCATTTCGGGACCTACCGGAGCGTTCGCATTTCGTAGGACGAGATTTGCGTTCCCCGAATGGTCCGCGGGGCAACCAATATTCGGCCTTGGGCTGGCGCGGCGGCTGGCTGCCAACGCGCTACCCATCAGGTCGCCGCGTCGAAGCGCGGGGCGCGGTCGAAGTCTGCTTTGCCGAAGGGGCGATCGCGGAACATGTAACCGTAGTAAAAATCGCGGAGGCGGCGGTGATAGTTGCGGATCTGATCGCGATAGGCGAGTTGCGCGGTAAGGTCGGTCCGCGCCATCCTTGTCAGCATTGCCTGCACGCCGACCGACGGCAGAACCCAACCCAGACTGCGCGCGGCATGGTCTCGGGTTTCGAGGCTTTGCCGATAGACGCTCACTCTATCCGCCACGCTCTCGTCGCCAACCTGATGGAAGGCGAAATACCATTTGTAGTGGAATGCAGTGCCCAGAGGGGCAGAATCGGCCCATTGCGGATGGTGGGCATAGAATGCCTTCATCGTGTCCTCGCGGGGGATGTCCCATGCGTGATTGACGGCCTCGCGCTGGGCCAGAGCGATCTCGGCGCCCTGGTTCACCGCGATCGCGCGGTTGATAACGACATGGCCGAGCGCCGGCAGTACCAGCACGAGCGCCAGCCATGCCGCCGCAAGGCTCGCCGCATTGGCAACGCTGCTCCAGTGCAGCCGACCGATAAGAGCGCTCAGGCCGATCCAGAACAGCAGATAGGCAACGACCACCGCCAGAATTGCGAGGATCGTACCGGCTGCGACGCCCGAGATCGTGGCGGCAACAGCGAAAGGTAGGCCGATCGCTGCCCAGAGCAGTGCGAGGCGCAGCAAAGTGCGGCGGCGCCACAAGGCCGCGCCGCCGTGCGGGAGGGCCGCGAGGGTGCGCCAGCGCCCGGCCTCGCGCTCGCCCGAAGTCAGGTCGTGGCACAAGGCGATGACGAACAACGGTGCCAGGAACACCAGCACGAAGGCGAAGTCGAAACGGCCGGGCAGTGCCAGTTCGGGGTTGAAGGTATCGCCGTCGTAAATCTGCGCTTCGAGACCCAGCGCCCGCACGCGCAGGATGTAGGGAGAGACGTCACGCATCCCCAGTGCCGCAAAGGCGAGCGGTGAAGGCGCGTCCCAGGTCGGATGGAAACTGTAATAGGCGGCGCTGCCGGCGTCCTTTTCCTTATCGACCCAGGCGGCGATGGCGCCGATGTCCTCGGCCTGCGCGGCAGGAATGGCGGCAATGGCAGCGCGCTGGCGGGAAACTTCCGCCATCCCCGCGAGCAGCGCTGCCGCCGTCAGCACGGCCAGCAGGCCGAGCGCGATCGTGGCGAGGCGCTGGCGCAGCAGCAGACGGGCTTCATGCATCCACAAGCTCATCAACGCTCTCCCAGACGACAGGTGGCGAAGGCAAGGAGAACTCCCGCAAGCGCGAGCCATCCGGCGACCACGAGCAATCCCGGCACAGCACGGGCCGCGAGCATTGCGCCGTCCGGCGCGCGATACAGGAAGTCGGGCATCTTTTCCCAGTTTCCGGCAGCGATGCGCTTGCGACGGTCGGCATCCGCGTCGCTCGCGGTGTCGTTGGCATATGTGACGCCATAGGCCTGCAGCCGGTTAAGCCGCTGCACGAGATCGTAGCGATAGGCTTCCGCCTGTTCGAGAAAACTCCGATGCGCCACAAGGTCGGTCCCCGCTGCCGCCATCGACAGCGAACGCAGGGCGATCGCCGGGCTGATCACGCCCACCGCACCGACAATGGCGTTCTGCGAGCCTTGCGCCGCATAGTCCGCGCCGCTGTAGCGATCGAACAGGGCGGACGTGATCCGCTCGCCCTCCATGCCCAGCAGGCCCTTGTAGTTGAACGGAAGGTCCTCCACCCGCGTCACGCCGTAGCGCCGGAGCAACGACCGCCTGAATGCGGCGAAATGCGGGTCGTCGGGATTGTGCGCATCGCCAAGGCGCCGCAAGTCGCGCGCGATGGCCACTTCGGTCTGAAGGCGGTTCTGCAAGGGCACCGCCGCGCTCGCGACATCGGGCGCCACGCGCGGGAGCAGGACGACGCTCACCGCCCAGATCGCCACCAGCGCCAGCAGCGCATCGCGGCTGCGACCGACCAGTGCGGAAACGAGCACGATGGCAGTGACCCAAAGGAGCAGCCACCCCGCATAGCCCAGCACGATCGCGGCCATCGGCAGGATCGCCGCGCCGGAGGTGCACGCCAGCAGGACAAGCCCCAAAATCGCCGGTAGCGCCACCAACAGCGCGATGCTTCCCAGCGCGCTCAGCTTACCGCGGACAATCGCGCGGCGCGTTGCGCCCTGCATCATCAGCACCCGCAAAGTGCCGCGTTCGGTCTCGCGAGCGATGGCGCCGTAGCCAAGGAAGATGAGCAGCAACGGCGCCACCGTCTGCAGCACGAAGGCAGGCGTCAGCTGGCCGAAACGGACCAGCAGCGAACTCTGGTTGACGTCACCGAAGTTGGCAGTGTTCTGGCGGTGCCCTTCGAGGAACATCGAATTGCCGGTGAAGGCATCGACGCCCGGATCGAAGGCGGCCAGCGCACTCAGCGGGCGAAAGATGAATGTGCCATAGTGGACCATGCGATGGGGATGCCGGTCCGGCTGCCTATCGAAAGCCTGCTCGGCCTCGTGCTGGTGACGCGCGCGCAAGTCCTTGATCCCGCGCTGGTGCTCCCAGGAACTGGCCACCGCGACAAGAGTGAGCAGTACCAGCAGCGCGCAGGCGATCACCGCAACGCGGTTGCGGCGCATCAGCCGCAGTTCGTCACGCGCTATCAGTGTGGCGGCGTTCATGCCGCCAGCCTCTGCGGGGTGACCGCGAAGCGGGCATGCAGCGCGCGCACGTCGAAGCGATCCTCCCCTTGCGCCATCACGTCCTCGACGATACGCCCGGCTTCGAGGAAGCAGATGCGATCCGCAATGTCTGCGGCGCTCAGCAGGTCGTGCGTCACCATCAGCACGGCTGTGCCGCGCGCGCGCACCGCAAGAACCAGCACGTTGAAATCCGCCGTCGCGCGCGGATCGAGGCCCGAGGTCGGCTCGTCCAGCAGCAGCACCGGCACCTCGCGCAGCAACGCAACCGCGATGGCGACTTTCTGGCGCATGCCCTTGGAGAAGGCGCCGAGCCGCTGATCCCAGGCGCGGTCCTGCAAACCCGCTGCAGCGAAAGTCTCGACGATCGCCGCGCGGCCCTGCTTACCCCCGGAGAGCGCCAGCAGGTATTGCGCGTTCTCCACGGCGGTCAGGTGCTCGTAAAGCGCCACGTTCTCGGGCAAGTAGGCGATCTGGCGCCGGGCTTCGTCGGGCGCCGAACCGGGATCGATACCGCAGACCGAAACCGTGCCGTCTTGCGCCTTCACGAAGCCCAGCAGCGTCGACAGCGTGGTCGACTTGCCTGCGCCGTTGCCACCCAGCAAGGCAGTGACACTGCCAGCTGGCGCCGAGAGCGAAAGACCGTCCAGAACCCGGTGGTCGCCGTAAGTGACAGCGAGATTCTCGATCAGGATCGGCGGTGCCGTTTCAGTCATAATGTTTCCAGAATATTGCTAAAAGGCCAGGATTTCTGCGGATTTTGCGTTCTCCTGCACGAGCGTATGTTATGATGCAACATATCATTTGCGAAATCCATCCGTGCTGACAGAAGCCTGTCCTGGAGCAGCGCTGGACTGGCAAGCGGATCACCTTCCGCACGCCGATCATCGGTGAGAATCCGAAGGAGACTGTTGCGCTCCCCAAAGCCTGGGTGATCCCCGCCGCGCAGACCGAAGTACTCGAAAAGCTGCGCCTGCATGGCATCAGCCTTGAAACGCTGGCGACCCATCGCACCCATCGCGTGGACACAGTGCGTCTGCATGACGTCAAGCTGGCTCCGGCCCACGACGGACGCATCCCGGTGACGGCGCATTTCACGCACGAACAGGGCGAGGCGGTGATCCCGGCAGGCACGGTGCGGGTTGCGTCCGACCAACCGCTCGGACTGCTCGCGGCGGCGCTGCTGGAGCCCGAAAGCCTGGACAGCTTCCTCGCGTGGGGCCTGTTTCCCGAAGTGCTTTCGGCTTCCGCAGGGACAGAGGATTTCGTGATAGCGCCGATCCTTGATGCCTTGCTGGCATCAGATGCGGAGCTACGCGCGGAGTTCTTCAGAAAACTGGCTGCGGACACCATTTTTGCCGGCGACTCCAAGGCACGCCTCCGATGGCTGGCTGATCGGCTGCCTGACCGGGATTTGTTCAGCGGCGTTTATCCCATAAAACGTGTGGTTGCCGAGAATTGACTCGGCAGCTGCGACGGGCACGGATCAGTCCCTTCCGCCGTCGACCCTTGTTTGCCATTCAGCTGCCGATTTCAAATCTCCACGTACGGACCTTCTGCTATGCCGAAGGCCCCCAACTCAATAACGGTCCGCTCTAGGTATTCGGCAGCGGAATTTCGTCTACACCGTGTGAGACGAACAGGAACGGGCGTCGACGGGAGCGGCTATGCCTGAGTGTTCCCGCTCTGCGTTCGGCTCAGCCATCGGTCGACAACGTCAGGCTTTCCCATTCCTCGATTTCGTTCGCCATTTTCTTGTGACGTTGACGTACCAGTCGCAGGGCATCGCTGCCCAGTAGCAACTGCGGCGGCGGCACATCGGCATCGATCAGGGTGAGGACGGCCTGGGCGAGCTTGACGGGATCGCCTGTCTGTTTGCCACTCGTCTCCTGGCGCGCAGTCCGGATCGGATCGAACTGGGCGTCGTAGTCAGTGATCGCGCGGGGGCTTCGGACCATCGATCGACCTGCCCAATCGGTCCGGAAGGAGCCCGGGCACAGGGCTGTAACGTGAACGCCGAATGGTGCCATTTCGGCGCGCATCACTTCGGAAATGCCCTGAAGGGCAAACTTGCTGCCACAGTAATAGGCGATGCCCGGCATGGTGATCATCCCACCCATGGAGGTCACGTTGACGATAAAGCCACGGCGGCGTTTGCGGAAATGGGGCAGCAAGGCCTTGGCGACCGCGACCGCTCCGAACACATTGACGTCGAACTGGCGGCGCATTTCTTCGAGCGGAGATTCCTCGAGGACGCCTTCATGGCCATATCCTGCATTGTTGATGAGGACGTCGATCGGGCCATGTTCGCTGTCGGCCTGATCGACGATCCCGGCAACTGCATCGAACTGCGTGACATCGCAGGAGACCGCGATCACTTCCGGCAGGTTCTCAGCCAGACGTGCCCGCGCTTCCTCGGATCGAACCGTACCGATGACCCGGTGACCGGCATCTAGCGCGGCCTTGGCGATGGCAAAGCCGAAGCCCGAGTTCGCCCCGGTTATGAAGAAAGTGTGTTGCGACATGGCCTTGGTCCCTGCAGGTTGCGTTTACGACTTGCCAAATGGTACACACACCTTGATTCGAAAACTGCAGTTTCTCTGAATTCCTTGCTCAATCCTATGTCGCGACCCCTTGAAATGCCCCGCCTCGTTGAAATGGCCGCCCGACTTGCGCCTCGGCAGGGGTACAATTCCACAAGCCTGCCCGGTCTGCGCATCCTGCGCTCGGAAGCCCTGCTTGAGGATGTGCCGGTGCTCTACCGTCCCGGCGCAGTCTTTGTGTTACAGGGGGCGAAGCAGGGTTTTCTTGATGGAGAGGTGTATCGCTACGATGCCGACCACTACCTGGCAGTCTCGGTCCCAGTGCCATTTCGCATGGCCTCACAGGCAGATCCGGATTGCCCTTTGCTCGCGATCTATCTCGATTTCGACGTTCATCTCGCTGCCGAGATTACCGCCGTGATGACCGGCATGGCGGTCAAGTCGTGCCCGTCGGATGGCGGCGAACAGGCACGCAGTCTGGTTTCAAGCCCGATGGAGCCTTCGATTTGCGATGTACTGCGACGGTTGCTGGAGGCACTTCAGGAACCGCAGGAATGCACTGTTCTTGGGCCTGGCCTAATTCGCGAATTGCATTATCGCGTGATGACGGGGCCACAGGCTGGGCCGCTTCTGGCAACCCTGCAGCGCGAGGGCGCGGCTAACCGGGTCGTGCAGAGCCTGTCCATGATCCGCGAGCGTTACCACGAGAAACTCACCGTTCCGGCCTTGGCGCAGGCCGCAGGAATGAGCGTTGCCTCGTATTATACCGGATTCAAGGCACTCACCGGAAGTTCGCCCATTCAGTACATCAAGGCCATGCGGTTGCACGAAGCGCGCCTGATGATCGTTCGGCGCGAGGCTTCCATCGCAACGGTCGCCTTGCAGGTCGGTTACGTCAGTCCCGCGCAGTTCAGTCGCGATTTCAAACGCCATTTCCATCGTAATCCGAGCGATGAGGTTCTCTGGCTGCGCGAGCACATCGGCGAGGCCTCTTAATTCGACCCTTCCCAGCCAGTTGGTCCCGCTTTTAGTCTTCCCAAAAGCGAACACTTTTTCGGCGCGCGCGGGAGGGTCGCGCATGTCGGAAAAGTCGGACAGTCCGGAACGTCTCCAAATGAGCGCCGATTGCGCTGAGCGGCCGTTCGTTCACAAAGCCAGGAAAACGACGCTCAGGTGCTGCTAAGTTGGATACTCCGTAACGGCAGGTCTTCGGCCACGACTTGCGGAAAGCAGGCGTTGGAAGCCGCTAACTGTGATAGCGGCGACGCGCCATTATCCTTGTCTTTCGCCGCAGCTTGTATTTGATCTTAGAAGCGAACGTTTTCTGCGGACCGGTCGGGTCGCCTTGCCTTGCGCATGATCAAACGCAGGCACCATGCGCAAACTTCTCGGTCGAATCGTCGGTTCGCACGACCCAGAAACACTGCGTCCCATATTCAGCGCTTCGAACTTTGAAGCCGGCGATGCCACTACCAATTTTTAACTTGGCCTCTGGATGATTTTGAAGTGCGTCGGTCAAAATTAGGCAATCGGCGGGCGAGACGGCTTCGCCGGGTCGATATTTGTAAAGTATGGATCTCAGAAATGCCCGAGCTTCGCCTTTTGAAGCGAATTCCAGTTCTCCAATTTTGGACGGCTTCTTTGGCATGTCGTTTCCTCACCCTTGATTTAGCATCCGTTATGGGTAGTTAATCGGCTCGAGGGGGCAATGTCCATGCCGATTGATTTTGAAGTCCGTCGCGAATACCCAACGGACGAAGCCATCGTACATTGGCGAGGCTCGACCATTGTTGATCCGAATGCGTTTGACCTGTTTTTGCGGGGCCCGGTCAAGGCGCGGGTGACCGACGAGGAGGCATCTACGCGGCTCGAACAGGATCTGCTGGCGCTAGCCACGACCGAAATGGAGGCCCAAACGATTCGGGAGGTGCTGGCCGCCGAAGTCGATCCGATCGATTGGGAGATCGGCGAGGCCCTCGCCGAATGTCTGCTAGAAAGCGAATTTGGCGTTTCGTGGCCGTGGAACGAGAATCGCGATAAAAAGACACCCAGAGCATCTCTTCCAGGCGCCGATTTGGTTGGATTTCTGGGGGAAGGCGATGAAACGGTATTTCTTTTTGGTGAGGTGAAGACCTCGTCGGACGCGAAGTGCCCACCTGGCGTGTTGGCGGGGCGAGGGGGGCTAATCCACCAGATCGACGCCCTTGCAACCGACCGGGCAGTGCAAAGTTCCCTGTTGAAGTGGCTTGCTGCCCGTTGCAATGGGACCGAGAATGAAGGCAAGTTCAAATCTGCCTGCAAGCGCTACATCCAATCGGGTGGGAAGGACATTGCTTTGGTCGGTGTGCTGTTGAGAGACACTCAGCCACATCAAGATGATCTCCGTACGCGCGGAGAGAAATTCGCAGCTGCGGGTGTCGTCACTCCGCGGATACGTCTCGACGCCTGGTATGCCCCGCGAGCGATCGCGGATTGGGTCGACTTGGTTACTGCGGCATGACGGACTGGGTCGTCTCCTCGCTCTCCGAGGATCAGCGGCAATCGACAAGCAGGGTCATCAACCAAAGGTTGCTCTTTGACCTGACGCAAGCGGAGCCGATTTATCCTGATACCTACGAATTCACTGCGCAGGCCTACGAGCTCGGGGTAGCGCTGTATCTCGACGGGGAAGATCCATCTGCATTGCGTACGGCTTCTGAGCGTGCATTCGAGGCGCTTCGAGCCGGCCCAATGGCAGAAGACGTAGCAAGTTGGCCGGTGCACATTCTCAATACGGCTTGCTATGGCATTCTCGCGGACCGTACACCCGACGTCGCAAGATTCTTGCGCGGTGTAAAAGTTGACGATGTCAGCAGCGATGCCAATTGGGGGGAACGCGTCCGGTCACGAGTCGTCGGCCTCTGGCTGCTGCTTCTGAGAAAAGATGGCTGGTCTGATCTCGACGCGGTCCAGCGCGCTGTCTTGGATTTGCGCACCGAGCAAGAAGCGGCGGAGCGCGAATTCCTTTTCGCGTCCTCAGCTCCTCGCGAGCAGGCCTGGAACCTCGTTGCGGCATATCATCTCGCAAAGGCGGCGGAGGTCTTGGCGGTCTTCTGTTCGCAAGGAGCGGTCGGCGGTGCATACGACATACGCGAACAACTCCAAGCGCAGTTCGATCGCAGTCTCATAGCCTGCGACAGGGCTGAACTTGTCGAACTTCATTCATTGGTGCGGCTTCTGGCTGCTACCGCCGAGAAGATCGTATCCAACAGCATTTGGACCGTGACCCGCGCGGTGAACAGCAGGGTCACGAAATTTGTCGAGAAGCTCGCAGGGCGAGAAAATCCTCGCCCCATTTTTGAAATGCTTCCTCCCCAACGCATTACTCTGCGAGAACAGGGGCTTCTGGGTTCGGGGCACCGCGCGGTACTTGTCAGCTTGCCGACCTCCAGTGGCAAGACTTTTATTGCGCAATTCCGTATTTTACAGGCTCTCAATCAGTTTGACGTTGAGAGAGGCTGGGTTGCCTATGTCGCGCCAACGAGGGCGCTGGTTAATTAGATCTGCGCAAAGCTCCGTCGCGATTTTGCGCCTCTCGGCATCGTCGTGGAGCGTATCAGTCCTGCGTTGGAAATAGACGGGGTCGAGGCGGAGCTCCTGGCAGACAGGGATGAGGCGACTGCGTTCCGCGTCCTAGTCGGAACGCCTGAAAAGATCGATCTTCTTCTGCGCGGCGGATGGGAGGCCAAGATTGGTCGTCCGCTTACTCTCGTTGTGGTCGACGAGGCGCATAATCTTTCAAGTTCGGGCCGCGGCCTCAAGCTCGAGCTCCTACTTGCGACGATCAATCGCGAGTGCCGGCAGTCACAGTTCCTGTTGCTTACGCCCTTCATCAGCAACGGTAACGAAGTGGCGCGTTGGCTTTCGCCCGACAGTCATGACGATATCCAGATAGGGTTCGATTGGCGACCGAACGATCGCGCGATTGTTCTTGCAAAACCAAAGCCTGCAGCTTCCCGCGGCGACTTTGCGATTCATCTGGAAACAGTACATACCTCGCGGCCGACCATCGAATTGGACGAGGATTTCGCCATATGCGAAGGTCGAGCCTTGGATTTGACCTATTCCAAGGTGAAGAACTCCCAATCGAACATTGCCGCGGTGACGGCCGCCTGCCTCAATCGCCGGGGCACCGTCATCGTGGTCGCTGGCCAGATTCCACATTGCTGGACCATCGCGCGTACGCTTTTATCGGATAAGAACTTCGCTGAGCGCGAGCGGGCTCGAAAGGCCCACGGAGCGGACGATCAGGCCGACATCGATTTTGTTGCGGACTTCATTGCATCCGAGTATGGCCAGGACTTCGAGTTAGTCTCGCTTCTGCGTCGACGCATCGGCATGCACCACAGCGGCTTGTCGGACGAAACCCGAACGCTGATGGAGTGGCTTGTCGAGCGCGGTGCAATCGATACGCTCGTCGCAACCACGACAATTGCCCAAGGCGTGAACTTTCCGGTTTCAGCCGTCGTGGTTGCCTCGCACCTCTATCCCTATGGCGAAGAGATGGCTCCGGAAGAATTCTGGAATTTGGCAGGCCGCGCAGGCCGTGCCGATCAGGTAGGCACTGGCGTCATCGCCCTCGTCGCGCGCGATGAGGGCAAGGCTGATACACTCCGCGAGTACGTCGGTCGGCAAGTGAACAAGCTGACTTCGACGCTTATTGAAATGGTGCAGGGGGTCCTGCGCGAGGGGCAGGAGTTGGAGCTCCATGCTCTCTATTGGAAGAAAGAGTGGTCGGCGTTTCTCCAATATCTTGCGCACAGTTATCGTCAGATCGCGGACCACGCTCAGTTTGCCAGCCAGATCGAACAAGTTCTCCGTGGTTCGCTTGGGTTTCAAAAATTGCGACAAATGTCGCCTGCAGATGCAGCGAAGTTGGTGCAGGCGGTCCACGAATATGCTGCTATCCTGAAGGGCAAGCCGCTCGCGCTAGTCGATGCCACGGGCTTTTCGTGGGAAAGCGTCAACATTGCGCTAGGGGCAACGAATGCTGTGAAGATCGACGCTTCGGTCTGGGATGCCGCCAGCCTGTTTACTCAGTCCGACACAACTCTCGAGCGCGCATTTGGGGTACTGTTCCGGATCCCGGAAATTCGGGAGGAGCTGATTGAAGTGACCGGCGGTAAACGAGGCGACGGGGACAAGCTTGCGCGCATCGTGAAGGATTGGGTCGCCGGCGCGACAATCCCTGACATTGCCAGAGACTATTTCGATGCGGATCAGAAGGGCACAACCGAGGCCATTACAGCGGCTTGCCGGGCCGTTCACGGAAAGCTGGCAATGTCGGCTTCTTGGGGAGTATCCGCCTTGCAGGCTCTTACTGCCAGCAACATCGAGGAAGTCCTTGATGGAGATGAATTGGCGACGTTCAGAAACTTGCCATCCCGCATCTTCTATGGTGTCAACTCGGATGCCGCGATAGACCTAAGGCTCATCGGAGTTCCGCGCAGCGCCGCTGAAACCCTGGCTAGCCACCTGACTCAACTCGGCGTAGGGCGCAGCGTTCATAAGCGCCGCGCTGCCCTTTCCGCGATGGGCAACGACGACTGGACCAAGGCACTTGGACCGCAGGGCAGTGTCTATCGCAGGGCATGGCGTGTTCTGGAGGGGCAGGAGTAGGCGTCATCGGTCCCGCAAACTGCCGGCAATCGATCTGGCGCTCATTGGCAGCAGTTCCACAGGATCGGCCCTCCATCGCGTGGTATGGACGGCGAGCCAATGTAACCTAGGAACGATCCCTCGCGCGCTTGGAGCAGGTTAGAAGAAATGGCGACTGTCGCCCAGGACCAGCTGAATGTCGTTTGGTCAGCATTGAATGCGCCTCTCAAGTCATGTCGCAGTTCCCCCTACGAACGCATCCTTCGCGAGATTGCACAATCCGGCTAGATGCAAAGCTACATGTTGGAGAACTTGGTTGCCGAGGCGGATTTGCGACTGGACGACCTTCGGCATGAATTGGACATCGAGAGGCTGGCCGAGGCACTAGGTTATCGGTGGACGAACACCTTGCGGCGCCCTCGCTTGCGAAGCAACGGCGTCATCTACAGTCGAAGCATGCGAGCTGCAGAAGTGGCGGCTTTTCTGATTGACCTTGAGCGTCTCGGATTTGCCTTTGATCCTCAGCCTCTGATTGACGCATTGCGTCCAGGCGTAATGAAATCTACGACTATCACTGATGCAGAGCTCGAGATTTTCTGGGCACCTAGAACACGCCATAAAGCCGAAATTACTCTCAAGGTTGAGGACGGAAATTATAGCTTCGGAGAGTACCGTGAGGGGAAGTTCACGAACGGCTATCGTTTTATTGCGCTTTTCCGCAAGGATGGTTCGATCCATTCACTGAACGTGCGTGGTTCGCGTCATCGCCGGGTGAAAAGTCCGGTCAAGACGGTTTGCAACGAATGTGGCGACACTTGGTGGCGAGGGGATCCGGATTCGAGTGCGGGACACCGCAAAGAACACAAACAGCGAATGCATATTCTCGCGCCCGCGCCGCATGCGCTCATGATTGAGGCGCTTCGCGTGGAGAGCGATCCTGAATTGGTGAACAGCGTATCGCCTGCCTGGAAACACTTCGAGATTTACCGGCGCGCCCAGGCATTCAAGCGTGAAGAACGATACGACTTCACCCAATGGCAAAGCTCCGAGGGAGATGACGATCCGCACGTACATGGCTTCCTGTTCGCAAATTCAGAAGGCGCTATCACCGGAGCAGCCTCGTTCCGCTGGCGTGTACCGGCCGAGCCAAGCCCTCCCCACTGGGGACTCCAATGGGTTTGGGTGTGCCCTCGCCATCGCCGGCAAGGTGTGCTGAGCAGCAGGTGGCACATGCTACGTGAAAGGTTCGGCGCATTTGTTGTGGAAGGTCCCGTATCCGAAGGAATGCATGCATTCTTAGTCAAGCGCGGCGAAAGTGATTTAATGCGTTGGCCAGAGAGCCGTGCCGCGGATTTTTCGTAGGTAATCCCGTTACCGCGTAGTGGGTAAATCGGAATTCGGTAGTGGAGGGCTGCGGTGTTGGGAAGAAATCTGCCGTTCATCAGAACCAATTGGACTATTGCTTGGACAGAGAGTCGCCGCGGTGAATGTTAAGTTCGTGCTCAGATCAGAGCAAATCCGAAGATCTGAGCCTCGGATTTCGCCGACAGCGATTCTCACGATTGGCGCAGCATTATTGACCTTCACTAATCCGGCGTCGCTGCTTGCACTGCCTTCAAATCCCGCAATCATCGAAAAGGTACGAGTGGCTCCTGGAGCCGATGCGATTGCTGATCGGTCGGCAGGAGTTGGTGACGCCGGATGCGCAGCAGGCCATGATGATCGTCATAGTGAACTGTGTGCTCAATGGAAAGCGACAGATGCTGCGGTGAATTCGGCGCGATCCGCTTACTGGACCATGATTGCGGCCTTCGTGGGATTGGTCCTCGGGGCAGGGACGCTGCTTGCCGCTTGGCGAGCGGCGCATTGGGCGAAGGCCGCGGCTGTTCATACCGAAGTTGGTGCGGAAGCGGGCACTACGGCGAATGAAATTGCTGGGGATGTCGCCTACCGTCAGCTTCGGGCTTACCTGTATCCGTTGTCGGGCCAACTCACTTTATCTGCGGGGGGGCTGACTGCATCTTGCCCGATCCGCCTTACCTTTTCGAACACGGGTGCGACTCCCGCGACGTTGAATTCATACACCATTAGAACGGGGGTTAGGTCGCAGTTGCGACGTATCGCGACCGGCATTGAAAACTGTGAAATCAATCGCGTTGAGACAAAGATTGCAAAAATCGTTGGCCCGCAGAGCGAGACTTATCTTTCGATTTCCGGCAATGTTGAACTGCGCATTTTTTCGGCCGCGGATATCGCAGCGGTTGGAGGCCAATCGCGGTTTGTGGAGTTCAACGCAATATGAACCGCACCGGGATTGCCGGAGGCCAGTTTTCTTAAATTAGGCAGCCAGTGGGACGTCGTCCAGCATAGCGTAGTAGCGTTGCTCGGCTTCGACGGGCGGAATGTTTCCGATCGGCTCCAGCCGGCGCCTGTTG
>Ga0209050_1002467_pt1 | contig 15768 bp, 14 predicted proteins | sample Araplavi_mTSA_r2_FD_184276 | JGI IMG/M metagenome (GOLD analysis project Ga0209050, IMG submission 184276) | Arabidopsis root microbial communities from North Carolina, USA - plate scrape MF_Cvi_mTSA_r2 (SPAdes) (version 2) | ecosystem: Host-associated > Plants > Roots > Endosphere | place: USA... | reverse complement strand
CTTGCCGAGCGGGTGCACGGCGCGCAACTCGGGCGGGGCCAGCATGGTCTTGGGGTCGCGCTGGTAATGCTTGATCTCGTAGGGGAGCCCGAGCTCCTCAAGCAGCCAAAGGACCCGCTGCGAGCGGGAATTGTTGAGGTGGTGGACGGTGAGCATCGGGCGAGTCTATGCGGGGTGAGAGATGGCACCGGGGCGGCGGGTGATGAGAATGACCGCATGAATACCCCTACCCGCCCCTTCGAGCCGCCGTATTACGCGGTGATCTTCTGCAGCCAGCGCACCGAGGCCACGCCCGGGGATGGATATGGCGAGATGGCCGAGCGCATGGTGGCGCTGGCGGCGGCGCAGCCGGGGTATCTGGGGGTGGAGAGCGCGAGAGGCGCGGATGGGTTGGGGATCACGGTGTCGTATTGGCGGAGCTTGGAAGACATCCGCAAGTGGCGCGCCGTCAGTGAACACCAGGCGGCGCGCGATCAAGGCAGGCGGGACTGGTATCGACATTACGAGCTGCGCATCGCGAAGGTGGAGCGGCATTACTCGTGGGATGAGGCCGACGGGACGGGGGATCCGGTGCCTGCCGGGGAGCGGTGAGGCGGAAGAATCCCCGATGAAATCACCTACTCCGAAGTATTTTTGACGGCCGCACCGCGCTCATCATCAGAAGCGCCGAAAACGACGTCCCCAAGCCTGACACCCGCCGCTTCGAAACGTCGAATCATTTCGCTCAGGAACGCCCGGCACCGGGCCTCCCTCTCGTCTGCGTTCAATCCGGCCAACTCAAGATGGAGGTTGGCCACGAGATCCCTCCCCGCCTTTGAGAGCGCGATTTGAGGACCGCCCCAGGCGGCACGTCCCGCGAGTAGATCGTCGAACTCAAAGGGATTGAACTTCATCAGCTCTTGCGCGTAATCAAGAGGCCCATTGAAGCCAAGATCGCCGCCACGGAAGAGAACCCCTTCAGGCAGGAGTTCCAGCGTGCCAGAGACCAGTCCCGCGTAAATGAAGCCGACCGCCACACGGCGGATTTCGTCGTTTCCAAGCGAGGTCCCCGTTACCAGAGCGCTGGGAGTCACCGAATCGCAGATCAGGCAGTCCACGAGCCAGTGCTCCAGCCAGTCCATTATTTCCTGCTTCATCTTCTCCTCATTTGAAACAGATCTGGGCAGTTGCGATCTACTGACCGAACCTTGTGGCAATTGACGCGGGTGCCGCTTAGCCCGCGGTACTAGACCCGGGTTGCCAGCCGCTTTCCTTGAGCTTCTCGCGGTAGAGCGCGTCTCCGTCGAATACCTGCGACGGCGATAGTCGCCCCACCGCATCCAGATATTGATCCGGGGGACGATATCCATGCACCTGAATGAAGTGGACGATCTGGACCGGGGATGCGAACACGCGATGCCCGTCAGGAATCCATAGCTCGGCTTCTCTCAGCGCCCTTCCGTCCAAGTGCTCGACCAAGGGACCACATACCGGGCAAATCGGATTGCCTCTTGCCGGCTCAACGATACACCCCGGCAAGAAGAGGCCAAATGCCAAGGATCGCAATTTCTCCAGCAGACCGTCAGGAACATCACCCTGTTCGTACGCTCCAAAATCGATCCAGCCAATATTGAATACGTCCTTGAAGACATACGGCGCCACCATATGACGGTAAGGACTCATGTCTGAAAAGATTTCCATTGCGGCTCACCGATTGGAGAAGGAGATCACCCGGGAAATTCAGGCGGCAATGAGAAGCTCGATTCAATATTCTTCAGCGTCGGCACCGACCTTCAGCCTAGCTGACGAGAATCCGCTGAGCCCAAAAAGCGTAAGCGTCGAGCAGCCCGTTCCGCGACTCGCTTCCGTCCATGACACCAAACGCAAATGACGTTGCGACTCGAACGGGATTAATGACACGCCGGACGGCTCCCCCGATCACGGGCTGCCCATAGTCGGCCATGCTCTTGCCTTTGAGGAAATGGACCCAAGCGGCGCCTGGATTTCTCCGCACCATCACCTCACCGTAGTACATCCCGGCAGCGACGATTATTTCTCGCGAGGCATCCGTGAAATCCCACAGCGGCGGCTGCGCGTTACACAGCTCCGGCGGAATCGGCGCCTTCCTGGCGTTTCCCGAAACGTCCTCGCCTTCCAATGAGCATTGAAGCCAATCGGCAAGTCGAAGCAAGGAGTTCTCATGAAAGTTCGCCTCCCAGTCTGAGAAGCCGGGGGTGCGCCAGATCTTTGCGAAGAGTTCATCCAAGCTATATGGCAGGGCCGCCATGAACCCTTCGTAAAACTCTCGCAGCCCTGCCTTGTCAACCTCAAAGAATACAGCGGAGTGGGCATAGTAGTTCGGTGTGAACTTCATGCTGCGTTCCAGAGTCAACCAAAAACGTTGTTGTGATCGTACATGAGAGTCTCACGTTCATCCGAGTTCCAGATATGGCCATCCGATCTGTCCACCATGATCCGGCCGCCCGCCAAGTCACCCGCCGGATCGATGATGGAGCGAGGAGCTCACGACGATCGCTCGCTCAGCCAAACGATCTCGGCCAATCCGCATAGCGGGGGCTCCCCCATTTTTCAGGAAAGTCCGGAAAACTCTCGAATCCCTCATCTACTCGCCTGACGTAGTCCGACAACATCGCCGGAACGTAGACCTCGCCGAATATCAACCTCCATGCGAGCTTCTGAAATACCGCAAGATCAGAACGGTATTCTTCCATGTCGCCACTCGCCTTCCAGCGATCCTCTATACCTGGAAGCCAGTACCCGGAGAATGCCACGTTCTGGCTAATGCAAACGCGGCAAGCCTCCATTCTCAACGCTCGACCCGTATCACTCCAATCGGCGACTTGAGGCAGAAGCCAACTCTCTATCGCGCGCTGCGCCTGCCGCGCGTCATTTAGATCGAGCGAGAAGAGCTGGTCGTAATACTGATAATGCTCGGCCACATCCTGATGAAATGGCCACATGATCAGTGCGGCATGTTCTAACGATACTTCCTTCATTTATCACCCTAGATCACCAGGACGACTTCTGTTGAGTCGCCCAATTCGCGCTGGAGACGTGTGCGCAATCGCTCGCCCTCGTCACGAAAATGGACCTCTTCCTGCTCTGACGGAAAGCAGGATTCCCGCGGATTGTCCCTGTTCAGCGTTGCGTCATATTTGCTCGCCCACGCCATCAGATCGTCGGCGAGCGGTGCGGAAATCCCAATGGCGTGCGGATCGATGTTCACTCCGGAGCTATCCCAGAGTGGATAGCAGTCATAGTCGGTCATCAATTTAAGCCTCATGGCGCCGCCATCCAACCAATTGTCCTTCTCGAAGAGATGGCCGCACTGTGCTGAATGCGGTCACAACCAGCCCATTCGCCGGCGCAATGCGGCCCCGATCTCCGCATCCGGTGAATCAATGGAGAACAGATGCGCATCATTAATTAGCGGCTCAAAACCCGGCGCCAACTGCCAAAATGTTCCGTGGCTTCCTCAGTAAAGCGATTGCACATGGGGTCGTGGACTCGTTCGGCGATTCAACCCCGACTTATCCTGGCGTTCAAACCTAATAGGTGAAAATACGCGTAGGCTCAGCGTGCCTGCCAAAGAGAACCACCGGGACATTCTTCGCTGAAGAACCATAGTCCCCCATTCATTTCCTCGGCGCCCTTCGGGAATACCTTCATATAAGCGTCAATTTGTTGCTCAGCAGTTCCGGACATCGGCACCTTCGTATGCATGTGGATCAGTCTGATGTTTCCTTCACGAATCAATTTTTCGAGAATCATGAAGAAGAACTGTCGCTGCTCATCGAAGAAATCACTTGCCTCTAAAGCGTAGTCCCATAGGGCGTCAAGCTCCATGCCTTCGATACCATCTCGTATATACTCAAATCGCTCGCGATTCATACAACCTCACGTCTCCTGACGACTATGCTTCGTCAGGCCTAGATAGTTGGCTGAGCAATTTTTCGATCATCAACCTGACAGGAGGCGAGCCTTCAGCGGAAAGCCTCTTTAGCGCTTCTATTCTATTGAGAGGCAAGCAAGTCATGCCCTTCGACCGCAAGCTATCAGCAGCAGCAACAACCAGGTCTCCGGCGTCAGAATGAAGAAATTCAATGAGAATCTTGGTAGATATTTCGTGGTCGACAAGATCCAATATGTGAGCGCACCTTATTCGCCATTCAAGCGACCTTGCCGAACACGAATTTTCAAGCTCCGCCCAATCATCTTCTTCGAACTTGAAAAGAATGAGAGATGCCATCCCCATCCCTTCGTCATACCAATAGTCGATCAAGAACTCGAGCTTGAGATAGTCGTCCAATACTGAAAACAATCCGCCTCCTTGAGGCTCTCGCGAGTTCAGCGCCAAATCCTGCACCTGGGAGAATTCGCGAGAGAAATTAACTCTGAGGACGAATCCAAAACGGCGGACCGTCCAGAGCTTCATATTGCGCGAGGGGCCGCATCTTCTCCCAAACAAACCAAGTGACGTCCGACCTCATGACTCGGATCGCCTGATACTCCCCAAAACCCTCAAGGAATAGACGCGCAGACTCGCTACAATGCTCGAACGCCTCAAAGTACTTTGAAAATGCCGCAGCAAGATTCGGGGACGACATATCGATGGCCGAAAGCACTTTTCCCTCTTGTAGCCATTCGACCTGTGACAACGGCAGTCGCGCAAAGTCCTCTCGAACTCGCCGCATCAAACCCGCTGTCTCAGCAATATCTTCCACACGCACGTATCGCTTGTAGAGGCGGTCTGTAATCAGTTCCCACCGAAGTCCATCCGCATCGCGCTCGGAAAATGCTTTGACACAATCGAAGAAGAGAACCACGTCGGAAACGGTGCCAACTTCAAAGATCGTGCACCCTCCAAAGATTCCCACCTTCATTACTTCAACCCAAGCGCTTCGGGAAGTCCAAACACAAATTCCCTGCGAGCGGCATCGCCGTATTCGGCACTCACTTCTTTCAAACGCCGGATGAGCGCGCTCCTATCCGAATCGTTCATCTTCTTCAAGTCACTTGCAAATTGCTCCATCATTTGAATTGCCGCATCCGGGTCTAGCACGTCCTCCGCGGCATCCTCAAAAAAGATGGCGACATTCGCGATTGCCTTAGCGAGCTCTCTGGAAATGGAGTGGTTCATGGCTTGTCCGTCCTCGCCAATTTGTCGATGGCGAGCGATTCCAATCCTTTTCTGAGTGCATGCGCGCTCGTCAGCCCCAAGGCTGCCAACGGCCCGCATGCGCGCCAATGTTGTCCGGTTGCCGTGAGCACCGCCATCGTGCCGTCCGGGGCGCACCGCCCGATGTTCCTCAAGGGTCCGGAATCAAGATTCCCTGTTAATTGATTCGAAAATCAACTTCCAATCCGGGAAGGAGTGGGCCTGCATAAGTCTTTGCCTAATAAGTGACAGTTCTAGCCGGTAGGAGTTCTCAGGCGAAGCGGCATCCACACGAATCAGATCTTTACCGCCCGGACGCCTAATCGCTTGAAAATGCTCTTCAAACAGCTCCAAGCTTGCCTGCTCGCTCTTGCCACCCACTGCAAACCTTAAGGCAGCCACAAGAATTTCGAATTGCTTAGGGAGCGCGTCAAACTTCCTTTTTACAGCCAAGAGATGATTTGCCCCCTCCCAATCGCCGGCAATCATTGCAAGCCTTACGGCGTAGAGATATCTCCTCTGAACCGCGTCATCACTCCAACTCTTCCCCTTATGAAAGAGCGCCGACGTCGCAATTTCAGATGAACTTTTCTTCAATTCGTCCGCATCAACAGCTGACTGATTAAATACAGCAACGGAAAGAGCGTGAATCGCCCGAACCATTCCGACATTACCAGGGAAGGCCGGCTTATTCATCCACCCTTTCGAAGAATTCTCTGCCGATATTGTAAAACGCGGATCTTCCAAAGCACGCTTCGAGGTGTCGATTGCCCAACTGAGGTATTTTTTGGAAAACTCATGCGAAGGATCAGCAAAAGAGATGTAGATCGCATCTTCGAAATACTGCTGACAAGGCCACTCCGGAAATGCCAACCGCTCCCAAGTAGAAAACGGCCCCCCTTTATTTTCCACCCATGCTATGGCCGCTCCAATGCCATCAATCCTATTGATATCGACCATCACCACGTCAAACCAGGCATTTGATTCACTCATGACCAATCACTATTATTTGCCCGGTCACCAACTCGAGTTCGCCGCCTGCACCAAGGCAATTCAGCTGCGGCGCTCGCACATTGACCGCACCGTACTGATTGCGGGACAACCAGCCAATCACTCTGGCGACTTCATTTCAGAAAGCTTCCCTTCCAGCGCATAGGAGAACTCCGACAAAGTCATTTCTCCGCCTTCAGATACATATTGAGCGTCATCAATTATTACATTGCCAAAGGCTTTCAAAATGGACAACGAAACAATAGCGGAAAAAATGTCGCTACCACGACTCTCTATAGAGCACGCGTATCGCAAATCGAAATTTAGACTAAGATCAGATGGCCATTCATAAACCCTGACCCAGCACCATTCCTCCGTCCCCACACTCTCAACATATGTGACGGGATCACCCTCTCCATATGGGTGCAGAGAGAATTTCGGTATTTCAAGTCCCCGACGGGAAAACTCTTGCATCACAACAAGTTCAATTTCCGCATTGGAAATATCACGCATCAACGGTATTTGTGCATCTCTCAAGGCTTTGGACTCACCGAAATTTTCGTTCGAGTCAAAATTATCCCACCACCATCGCCTTGAAGAGGTCATTCCAATCGGGAAACGGCAAGACGTGCGACTGAGATGGCTGCAGGGATACCGTCCCCTTTAGACAGATCGGCCATTACCTGATTCGCCCAGTTATTTACGCAACTCGCGTCCGGCGACCCTTGAGGCTTATGGAACATGTGGACTCGCTAAGTAGGGGACAGCCCATCGCTCTACTGTTCTTGAGGACCAGTCCCAAGCTGTATCAGTTTATCCGTGGACTCTCTAGCTTGGGCGGCAAGGCAATCTAGGAACTTTCCGCACTTATTGCACGAAAAACGTCAGACCAATCAGGAAAACTCGAGGATGCCGAAAAAATCCTATGCCTTACCATGGAAAGCTCAAAACGGTAGCCGCAATCAACCCACCCCGAATCCTCCTTAATCCTCAAGTCCCCCTCGGCCCCCCGAACGGCAGCAAAATACTCCTCGAATCGTTGAAATCCGCGCTGTGCAGGCAACTCTCCAAGATCTTTGGTCGCCAAAATAGTATCGAGCAATTCAAGCAGCACTTGATGCTGGCCCAAAACCGCGTCAAACTTCCTCTTTATATTGAGCGCCTTCCGTGCAGCAACCCAGTCGCCGCAAATCATTCGAAGACGCACAGAAAAGAGATATCGATCTTGAATGAACTGCTCAGCCCAATCTTTTCCCTTTTTGGCGAGGGCGGATTGCTCAATCTGATCCGCAGCCAATCGAAGCTGATCTAGATCAAGCTGCGCGACTCCGCATAGCTGACGACAACGCCAATATCGCTCGCACTTGCCCTTGGTTGCCAGGGAAGTTGGGGATATTTCTCCATCCCTTAGAGCGATTCTCCGATTCAACGTCAAAACGAGGATTATCAAGAGCACGTTGAGAGGTTTCCAGCGCCCAATCTAAAAACTTTCGCGCCAATGGATGATCGGGATCGGCAAACGCAATAAAGAGGGCATTCTCGAAATAACGCTGACATCGCCCCTCCGGGGAGGCTAAGCGTTCCCAAGTCGCGAAGGGTCCGCCTGCCTCCTCCGTATTCTTCGAAGAGGACGCCACACCACCGTCCCGAGAAATATTGGACAGAACTTCCGCATTCCAAACACCATAGATCTTCATAGCGTGGGCTCAGCGTCGAAACCAGGATACCTCGCGAGAGAAATTAATTTTGGGGAAGAATCAAAACAGCACACCGTCCAGCGCGCCATATTATGCAAGGGGCCGCATCTTCTCCCGAATGAAATCAGTGACATCCGACTTCATAATTGGAATGTACCGATACTTCTACACGGCCATCAACTCTCTAGCGGCCTGCCCACTGAAGAAGATACTCGATTCCAGTTCGGGAATACCGCGCTCTCATATAGCACCCGTTCGCGAATCAGCGCCATCTCATTTCGATAGCCATGCACCCAGCTTCCCGAATCTGAGTTAATGATTTGCTTACCTTCCGGCACGCGGATCGCATCGAAGTAATTTTCAAAGCGCTGCACACCCTCACAGTTCTTCAAATCTTCGCCCTCGCGGACGGTTAAAAGCGTATCAACGATATTCGACAACACTTGATGCTGCCCTATCACCGTATCAAGCTTCCTTTTTGTATCAAGGGCTTTTCGGGCATCCGCCCAATCACCACAAATCATTCGCAGGCGAACGGACAGCAGATAGCGACCTTGAACAAGTTGCTCAGCCCAGTCCTTCCCCTTGTTCGCCAATGCAGATTCTGCGATTTGGTCTGCAGCCTCCCTGAGCACAGATAAGTCGAGCGCAGTGCCTTGCTGCATTGCCGAAGCGATAGCCCAGACCGCTTTCACCTCTCCTTGATTTCCAGGAAAGGTTGGTTTGTTCTTCCATCCCTTGGATCGATTCTCGGATTCAATGGCAAATCGAGGATCACCAAGTGCGCGCGTAGCTGTCTCTACGGCCCAGCCAAGAAATTTCTTTGACAGTTCGTGTTGAGGATCCGCAAATCCGACGTAGAGAGCGCTTTCGAGATACCGCTGACATGGCCCTTCGGGGGATGCCAGCCGTTCCCAGGTAGCGAAAGGCCCGCCCGCCATCTCGATATTTTTCGCTGAGGTCGCAATTCCGACGTCTGAAGCCAGGTTCTCAAGGACGTCATTCTTCCAAAGATTGATATTCGTCATCATTTCTTTCCGCCATTGCGAGGGAACACGACTACCCGCTTTACCGGCTGCCCCATACGATCGACCATTGCATCATCAATTCGACTGGCGGTTTTTGCCGCATTGTTTGGGGACGTATAGATTTCAACCTGATACGTACGATTATCGATTTGATCCAAGAGAGCTCCACGCACAGAGTCGTCTGGCATATTCTTGATAATTGTATTTTTGAGTTGATCAAGATTTTTCTCTAGCGTTTTCTGCCTATTTTCTCCAAGAGCCGTAAGTGCAGAATCACCGGCCTTCGCCTCCCCAAGGATCAACTGCGGTCTTCCGTCCACCATGACCGCATAAGGAAGGTCGATGCCTTGCCCGTTACCGCGCTTACCGTCAAATATTGCAATAAGATTATTGCCATTTTCTTCTTTCACGAACGCCGCAGAGCTAGACTCCAAGGACGCTCCTGTCTTACTGATATCGTTTGATTGCTGGAACGCAAATCTACTCGATGCCTGATAAGTCGGAATTTCATTCTCATGGAAATCACGAACACTCTGAATCGGAGTACTAGGCGGTTCCAGCGCCGATTGACGCCCCTTAATCACAGTGCCGTCAGGAAGCACCGCCTTCATCGCGTCGTCGCTTACCGTGACAACGGTGCCTGGCGGCAGAGTTCTGCCATCGGTAAGCGTAACACTTCCGTTCAGGCGCGTGGTCGTGTTTGCTTCAATCGTAGATGAGGATGGAATTCCTCCTTCACCGCTCAACGCAAAGTTGGGCGGGGTTGAAGGCGGCTGCGCCTTTCCACTTCCCGCCAAACTACCTTCAGCCTTAGTCGCGGCAGTCGCACCGGGTTTAAGGGTATTGACATACTGCCCACCAACCGCCGCCGTATACCCAAGCAAGCCCAAGCCAATATCAGCCAAGCCACCCGAAGTATCGCCGTCTCGAATGGCCCCGATCCCCATGCCGATCTGGGTACTGCTCTGCGCGGCCTGAATCAACCGAGCCAGATTACCAACCGGACCTGCCAGAACCTCTAGCGCCGGAGTACCGATCGCCGCCTGCCCTTCGTGCACCGCGTTGACTCTCAGAATCGACTCCGCCTTCTGCGAAAGCGTCCATCCTGAATTCTCGAAACTCGCGTCCACACTCGGCTGCGGCCCGTACTTCACCAGCTTCTGCGCCGCGTCCTTGCCGTTGCTCTGCGCATATTCCCCGAGATAGACCGCCAGCTGATTCACCTCGGCGTTGGACATCGGCGTGCCGGAACGATACATCTTGAGCAGACGATCGCTCTCCACGTCCATGGCCTTCAGCGTCTGCTGAACCTGGGCGGCGTCGAGAAGGCCACTCGTCGGATTCAGCAGCCTGCTAGCCCAGCTCTTGCTCTCGTCCTCATCGAGTACCTTGAGCGCCTGGCGCTTCTTCAAGTAGTTCGGATCGGACAGGAAGTTGTTGTCCGTCGCATTGAAGCCCGTGGAAGCTCCTTCAGCACCGCCCACGGCAACGCCAATGGCCGTGCCCGCCGCCAGCATCAGCGACTGCTTCACCTCCAACGGGAGATCGCTGTCCCTGATCTTCTCCGCGAGCGCCGGGACAGCCGCCTGACTGGCCACGCCGCCCAGCGCCGCGTCGATACCTCCGCTCAGCCCGCCGATCACGCCGTGCATGGCCACGCGATAAGCGCCGCCTTCATCCCACTTCTGCGACTCCGCCCAGAGCTTCTCCGCCTTCGCCTTGTCTCCCGAAGTCGCGGCCTGGACTGCCTCCGCGCGAAGCCCGTCTCTCTTCTCCGTCGCGTAATCAGCGCCCCGCTTGGCCGCCTCCGCCCCGAACTCCGCAAAGATCTGCGCGTTGACCTTCACCTGCTGCTCGAGCTTCTGCCCATCCCAGCCCTGCGCCAGCTTGCCCGCCGTCGCATCGTTCGTTGCGCCGCGATCGAGCTTCTCCAGCGCCGCTTGGCTCGCCGCATCCCCACTCGTGATCGTCGTGCTGCCCGCGCTGATCGTGCTTCTGGTCGTGCTGCGGTCGTCGCCGCTGTCCTTGTACGCACCGGCCATCCCGCCGCTCGTGCTCACGCTGACGGTCACCGCGCTGGCGCTGTACTGACTGCGGTTGTCGATGTCGCTCGTCGTCAGCGTGCCCGTGCTGAAGCTGTTCTTGCCCGCGTCGATCGCCCCCTGGCTGCTCGTGATGGCACCGCCCTTGAGGTCGGTGTTGTCCTTCACGCTGACCTGGAAGCCACCGTCACCGGCTCGAATCCCGGCCTGCGTGCCCACCGCGGCGTAGTCCGCCGAGACCTTCGAGTTGCTGTACGACGCGCTCGCCGCGCTGACCCCCGTGAGGTTGAAGGTGCCACTGGCGCTCGCGCTCATGCTCTTCGAAGCGAAGGTCGCCGTGTCCTGCAAGCTCTCGATGTTCAGCTTGCCGCCGACGTCGGCCTTGACGGTCGGAGCGGCCACGACAGAACCCTTGAGCGTCGTATCGCCGCCCGAGATCATCGTCACGCTGCTGCCGCCCTTGACCTCGCTGGCGGTGAAGCTCGTGTCGACGCCATCCGAGTTGCCCTTGGACACGCTGCCGCTGACCGTCACGCCCCAGCTGTTCTGCTTGCCGATCGTGAAGCCGATGCCAACCGACGCGCTTGAGCTCTGGTTGTTGCTGTGCTGCTCGCTGCTGTTGTTGGCGGCCAGCAGGTTGATGGCGTTGTCGGCCTTGATGAGGATGTCGTTGCCCGCGATCGAGCTGCCTTGCACCGTGACGTTGGAGTCCTTGTCTGCGCCGGTGGCGATGAGACTCAGCTTGCCGTCCGCCAGCACCGAGCTGCCCGCGGCCTGATTCGCCGTGTTGGTCTGCTTGCTCGAGCTCTGCGTGCTGCCGATCGAGATGCTGACGCTGACGTTGCCCTTGACGCCCTCCTCGTCCAGCGCCTTCACGGTCTTGGCGATCTCTTCTTGCGCCCTCATGGCCTTGGAGATTGCGGTCGCCGCGGCCAGCGCCTTCATCCGGTCGTCCTGCGTTTGCGTGACGTGCTCGCCTGCCTTCACAGCCTCCATCGCGGTCGACAAGCCTCCAACGCTCAGCGACACCGACAGACCACTCTGCTTGAACTTCGTCTCCGAGTCCTGCGCCGACTGATTGCGTGCTTCGAGGATGTCGATGGACTTGCCCTGGATCGACACGTCGCCCTTGGGCGCTTGAACCTCCGAGCCGACCTGGCGGTACTTGCCGCCAGCCAGGATGTCCACGTCGCCGCTCACGCTGGCCACGGTGGAGCCCTGGTTGGTCTCTTCCGTGGTCTTGGTCGCTTGCGACACCGCTTGCTTGCCGATCGTGATGCCAATGCCACCACCGCCCAGCAGGCCCGACTTCACGGTCTTCTTGAACTGCTCCGAGTCGACCGTGTTGGTGACGCCGTCGATCGTGATGTCGCGATCCGCGAGGAGCTTGGTGCCGTTGTCCGACACCACCTGTGCGGCGGTCAGCGTGATGTCCTGGCCCGACACGATGTTGACCGTATCGCCAGACACCGTCGTGCCCACGGCCGTGGTCGTATCCGTCTTGTTGTACGTCGTGACCGTCTTCTTCTTGAACAGGCTCTTCTTGGTCTTCTGGGTCATCTCCTCGACGACCTTGTTGGCCTCGCCGGCGAGCAGCTCCACATCCCGCGCCGCATTGAGCGTCACGGCCCCTTGCGCGCTGGCGATCTGCGCTGCCGTGGCGCTCAGGTCCTGATCCGCCTTGAGCACGATCGCGCCTTCGGCCTTGACCTCCGTGCCCACGTCCTGGCTCTGGTGCTCCTTCTTGTAGTTGGTGGCGTTCCAGATCTGCTCTCGTGAACTCGATGTCTGCACCGTGCTCAGCGTCAGGTCACGCCCCGCGCTCACGAGCACGCCGCCGTCCTTGCCCGCGCCATCGGCGCCGCCTTGCGTGATCTGCACGGCCTGCAGCTGCACGTCGCGATCCGCCTTCACCAGCATCACGCCGCCGGCCGTCAGCGACGCCACTTGATCCAGCACCGTCGCCTTGGTCGTGACGTTGCCCTTCACCGTGCCGCCACTGGCGGTGGTGCTCTGCATCACGATGTCGCGCCCCGCCGACAGGCTCATGTCGCCGGTAGCCGCGAGTTGGCCACCGATGTTGCGCAGATCCTCGCGCGCCGTCAGCGCGAGCGTCGTGGCGCGCATGTCGCCGGTGTTGGAGATGTTCTGCGCCCGGATGTCCACGACCCCGCCGCGCACGCTGCCGCCGTTGTTGAAGTCGCCGCTGAGGGCCATCTCCACGCGGCCGCCCGCGATGAGCGAGCCGCTGGGCAGCAGGTCGCCTTCGCGCGGCACCAGGTACACCTGCGGCACGAGCACGCGCTGCACGGTGCCGTCAGCCAGCGTCACCTCCTGCTCCACCAGCCACACCAGATCGCTCGTGAGCTGCGTCATCTGCTCCGCGGTCAGCGCGATGCCCGGCATCAACTGATGCGCCTTGGCGAAGGTCGCGCCGTTGGTGAGCAGCGCGCGGTACATCGACTCGTCGTCGGCGTAGCCCGACAGGTATCCCGTGCCAGTGAGCTGTCCAATCTGCTCACGCACCAGGCGCTGCTCGTAGAAGCCGTCGCCCAGGCGCTTCTGCGTCACGGTCGGATCCAGCGCCATCTGCTGCAGCAGGAAGTCGCTGGAGAGCCAGTCGCGATAGTTGGCGAAGCGCGGATCCGTTTCGACGAGGTACTTGCTCCCCGGCTCGCTGTGCATCTTGAACAGGCTGTTGGCCGGCAGCGTGAGGTTGGGCTTCACGCCGAACAAGCGGCCTCCGACGCTGAGCCCCGCCACCTTCAGCGCTGCGCTCTGCGCGGAGCCCGGCTGGCTCGTCGAGCCGGCTTGCGTCGTCACCCTGCCGATCTGCGTCGTGGCCTTGTCGGCCTGTGCGGATGCGTCGACCTGCGCGGCTGCTGCAGCCCTTGCGCGTTGGAGCACGCCGGCAATCCCGCTGCGCGCCGTGCCTTGAACTTGCTGCGTGGTGCCGCTACCTTGCGCCGCTTCGATCGCCCCATCGCGGAACTGCGTCGTCACACGCGCGCCTTGCAGGTCCTGCACCGAGCCCGTCTGCACCGCGTCGCCATCGCGTTCGTGGCCAATCAGCAGTTGAACTTGCGCGCCGGCGTCGCCTGCTTGCGCAGCAGCAATCGCGCGCTCGGTCGCGGTCGCGCCATTGCGCTGAGTCGCCTGCAACGCACCGGCGCTTGCAGCGCCGTTACCCGTGGCCACTGCCTTCGACGCGATCGCGTTGTTTGCTCGGACTTGCGCGTTTCCTTGCGCGTTCGTCTGCGCGGCATCACCAGCTTGCGTGCGGCGCACCGCGCGCTCGATGAAGGCCCTCAAGCTGAGCCCGCCGCTGGCATTAGCGGCCGCGCCGCCCTGCGCCTGCTGCGCCGACGCCCCGCCACCCGTGCTCACCGCACCAGCACCTTGACGCCCGCCCGGCGCCTGCGACACCTGCCCCACTGCCGGCGCTCCTCCCGCCAGCGACAGATTCACCGTATGCGCCACGCCTTGCGCGTCCGTGGCCGTCACCGTATGCGGCACGTTCGTGACCTGCCCGCCGGTGATGGCCACGCCGGTCATCCCGACCACCTGGCTCATGTCGTTGTTGATCGTGCCCGCACCGATGCTCAGCGTGCCGCCCACGATGATCTTGCCCGCCAGCGACTGCGTCAGCGGCGCTCCTTCCGGCGTGCCCCCGAAGGACTGCGACGACACGATCCGGTGCGTGGGGTGCGACCGCGTGTAGTCGCTCAGCGCCTGCTGCGGCGTGCGGCCGTTCAGCGGGATGTCCATGTCCTCGATCGGCCCGTTGTTGATCGAGTAGACGATCGTCAGCGTGCCGCCCGAGCCCGCCGTGTAGTTGCTCCACATCAGGTACGGATTGACGTTGTCGATCCGATTGGCCGTCAGCGTCAGATTGCCGCGTCCCTCGATCGTGGCGCCGCTGTTGAGCAGCGTGTCGCCGGAGATCGTCATGTCCCCGCCCGCTCGGATGAACGCCTTGGACGCCAGTTCCCCCTGCCCCGCGCCCTGCCCCGTGCCCACGCCCTGCAGCACCGTCCGGTTCACGATGCCGCCCGTCATCTGCAGCGCGAGCCCCCGAGTGGCCTCGATGGTCGAGTTCTCGTTGAGCAGACTCGCGCCCGCGAGCCTCAGGTCCCCGTCCGCGAAGATCAGCGCCCCGTCCGTGTTGGACACCTCGCGCGTGAGCTGCGCGTCCACCGAGCGACGTCCCGCGATCACCGCCGCCACGCCGCCCTCCGCGCCATTGACCAGCGCGCCGCCGTCGATCACCACGTCCCCGCCGTAGATCCGCCCCGTGCCCACGTTGACCAGCCGGTCCGAGGTCAGCAGCACGCCGTCGCCATCGATGAGCCCGCGGTTGGTGATCTGCCCGGCCACGGTGAGCAGCGTGTTCACGCCGCTGAGCTCGCCGCTGGCCGCGTTGTCGATGCTGCTGGCCGAGATCGACAGCACCCCGCCGCTGCGCAGCGTGCCCTGGTTGGCGAAGCTGCCCGAGACATCGAGCACCATGTCGCCCGCCGACTGGAACTGGCTGCCCGCGCCGTAGACGAAGTCGCCCACGAGCTTGACGCTCATGCCCGCGCCGCTGCTGATCTGCCCGCCGACGCCGCCAGCGAGCTCGCGCAGGTTCAGCCCCATCGCGCTGCCCGACCAGATGCGCCCGCCCGCGTTGTTCAGCGACAGCGCCGACACCGACGCCCCATCCCCGATCGTCTGCGCGCCCGACGCGCCCAGCGACCCGCCCGCGTTGTTGAGCGACTGCGTGATCGTCAGCCCAAGCCCGCCGCTGGCCAGCACCTGGCCGCCGACGTTGTCCAGCTGCTGCGCTCGCACGGTGACCGCGCCGCCCTGGA
>Ga0209050_1002465_pt1 | contig 15771 bp, 6 predicted proteins | sample Araplavi_mTSA_r2_FD_184276 | JGI IMG/M metagenome (GOLD analysis project Ga0209050, IMG submission 184276) | Arabidopsis root microbial communities from North Carolina, USA - plate scrape MF_Cvi_mTSA_r2 (SPAdes) (version 2) | ecosystem: Host-associated > Plants > Roots > Endosphere | place: USA... | reverse complement strand
CTTCCAACCCACAGATGCTCCAGGGAAGTTGCCCCATTTATGATCGGGCGCAAATCCTGAAAAACCATCCCGGCGCATGGAAACACTCAGCAGATATTTTCCTTTGAAATCATAATTCACACGACCCAGGAAGGAAAGCAAATACATTTCCCAGCTTTGATTATCGACCGTCAGGTTAGTTCCGCCTGTCAAATTGTTTATGTCATTTGTCCCTAGTTGTCCACTGGTATTTAGGTAGTTGTTCTTCTCATCCTGTCTCTCCGCAACGACAACCGCATTTATACTATGGGCACCGAATGATTTATCATAGGTCAACTGGTTGGAGTAATAGAGAGAATAATAGGTATTCCTATTGTCCGTTAAATTGTGAGTAGTTCTGCCCTGATACCCGCCGTCGCTGAAAATCGGATCATTTTGTAACGCGCGGTCTTGCGAGGAATTCACACCGAACGTGAACTTGTATTTAAGTGCATCGGTGATCTTAAACTGCAGGAATGTATTACTCAGAATGTACAGATTATGATTTTTTCTTATATCCATCTGTGCCAACCGAACGGGGTTTTCAGGGTCGGAACCGTCAGCCGATGTAGTACCATTATAACCTCCCGGATTATTCGGATTGTGGACCGTGATATAGGGAACGGAGCGGAGCATATGCATGACCATCGTTCTGCCACCACTTTCCAACTGGTTTTGATTGTTGCTTTGCGTCACCTGCAAGTTCTCGCCAATCGTAAACCGGTTGCTGATTTTGGTCTCAACGCTAAGTCTTCCATTGTATCGGTCAAAAGAAGTTCCCAGCATGATGCCGTCTTGTTTGAACCGCCCGAACGATAAGTACATCTTTGTCTTTTCGGTTGATCCTGAAACAGAACCCTGAACTTGCGAAATAGGCGCCGCACGGAACATCTCATCCTGCCAATCTGTATTCGTTTGAGCAAACGTCTGGGCAGTCCCTGCATAAATGGGCTGATTCATATTGGAGAATCGCGAAGGCGGGGTGCCTCCTGCATTCGTTGCCAGCGCTGTGCCATAAGCAAGGTATTGATCGCGATTTAGCAAATCCAATTTCTTCCAGGCGCTTTGCGTTCCCGTGTAGGCTTCAATATCTACATGGACTTTCTGATCCTTCGATCCGCTTTTGGTGGTAATGATAACGACACCATTAGCAGCACGTGATCCATAGACTGCCGTCGCCGCTGCATCCTTTAAGATCTCAACCGACTCAATATCTTTTGTATCAACGCTATTCAAATTGAAGTTTGGCGCGGGAAAACCGTCTACCACGTAGAGAGGATCCGCATTTTGGGTGATAGATCCAATTCCGCGTATCCTCACGATTGCGCTTGTACCAGGACCTCCGTTATTGGTAACCAGAACACCCGGAACACGTCCTTGCAATGCCGCAGAAACGCTGGGAACAGGCAATGCTGAGATTTCTTTCGAATTGACTGAAGAAATCGCGCCGGTCACCGAAGACTTCGTCTGCGTACCGTAACCCACGACAACAACTTCTGTCAACGTAGACACGTCTGCTACCAGGGAAACGTTTATTGTGGTCCGGTCCCCTACAGCAACCTCCTGCGTAACGTAGCCAATAAAGCTGAAGATCAGAGTGGTATTGCCACCGGCCAAGCTAATGCGGTATTTACCGTCTGCGTCGGTGGTCGTTCCATTCGTTGTACCCTTCACCACGATATTTACTCCAGGAACAGGGGCACTTGCTTCGTCGAGCACCTGTCCAGATACAGCCAATTCCTGAAATACTGAGGAGGCCTTTGCCTCAACTGTGTTTACGGTAACATAACACAGTATAACTGCCGCAGACAAAAGCGGCAAGAGCTTAAACTTTAGCCTGAGCAGTCGCCTGAGGCTTGAAAAATTCGAGTAGATTTCACTCATAACTTCTTTGGGGGTTGATTTAGAATAGGTTTTCGTTGAACGCTCATGCAATAACTGTTACTGTATGAGTTTTGAACCGAGAAGTATGATCCCGATTCCGTGCTGCATTGGATCTTCCGTCTGGCCTTTAGGTTTAGGTTAATTTTTTTTTCACATTCTGTTGCGTGGCTGGGGATGTTGCGAGCCTGAACGCACGGGTCAGGTCTTCAAGGTTCACCGCACACGTTTGCTAAAGTCCGATTTGAGCCCCACTAATACGTATTAAAAAATGAACATTCACTTGAAATTTTGAAACGGAGCGGGTTTTTGAATGATAATTGCGAGGAATTGCCAGATTGACGAGCCTGATCTCCACGTAAGCGCATTATTCACGAAAGCGAATGCGTGGACCGGCCTTAAAAAATATGAATTGGGCTGTGCAGAGACGAGCGTCGTGATGCACTATGCTTCACGTGATACAGCACTCGACCGCAATCAAACAAGCAATCAGCGCTTGACGAAAATGTGTGTGCGCAAACAATACAAAAGCAGCAACAGAAATTGTTTTGATCTAAGCGTGATCGAGATATTCTGACGGAGTCTTGCCATATTCCTCCTTAAAGCAACGCGTGAAATAAGACGCTGAATTGAATCCCACCTCGAAAGCGATTTCTGATAACGTGAGTTTATGTCCGTCCATCAGTTTGATGGCCTGTTTCATTCGTACCATTTTGATGAATTCAACGATAGACTTGCCGGTCAGCGCTTTGATTTTCCTGTAAACCTGCATCCTGCTCAAGTTAAAAACAGCCGCCATAGAATCGACGCTGAGTTGCGAATCCTGCAAGTTACCAGCGACGTAGTCAATAGCCTTTTGCAGAAATGCCTGGTCTAGAGAATTCGTCGTCGCTTTTCCGGGGGTCAAATAAACGTCGTGACTGAATCGCGCGTACAACTTTCGCCGGGAGTTGATCATCTGGCGGACGTGTTCGATCAGGCATCGGATGTTGAATGGTTTTGACAAGTACAAATCAGCTCCGGTCTTTATCCCGTTGATCTGGTCTTCTATTGTTGCTTTTGCGGTAAGAAGAACAAAAGGAATATGGCTGGTGTTCAAATCGGACTTAATGGTATCGCAAAACTCGATTCCATCCTTTTTCGGCATCATGATGTCGCTGATAATCAAATCCGGATTCTTACTTAACGCGACTTCCAGGCCCTCCTCCCCATCTCTTGCCTCAAGTACTGAAAATTCCCTTTGCAGCTCGGCAACGAGGTATGCCCTTAATTCGAAATTATCCTCCACAACCAATATTTCCGGCTTGTCCATACCGTTGTCGCGATCCTGATATTCCTCCAAGGTTGGAGGGCACGCAATTTCTTCCTGGTCTTTAACATATACGACGTCCGGGAGGGCTACCACGTTCTCACCCAATTCGTAGGCATTCGAGCTGATGGGAAGTAAAATGGTAAAGATCGTTGCCTGCTCCGGCGTACTTTCTACCGTTATGGTTCCGCGGTGAAGCTCGACGAGCGCCTTGGTCAATGATAGCCCGATTCCCGTTCCGGGAGTTGAAATTTTAGCGGAGGACTTCGCTTGGTAAAATTTTTCAAAAATGCGGGGAAGTTCTTCTGGCAGTATTCCAATCCCATTGTCTTCCATCATTAACTCTACGCATCGACAAAGCGTACCATCGGAAATAACGGAATGGTTAGTCTTTATCCGCAACTTGATCTCGCCGCCATCGGCGGTAAATTTGAAAGCATTTGAAAGAATGTTAAAGATTACGCTCTCCAATTTATCACGATCAAACCAACCCATAATGACGGGCTCCTCGCAGTTTACCGAAAAGTGTATTCTCCGCTTTGTCGCCATTTCATTGAACGCTGAACAGCATTCTGCAATAAACTGGACTAATTCACTGTGTTGAACTTTCAATTTAAGATTTCCGACCTCGAGCTTGTTAAAATCCAAAAATTCGTTGACCAGTCTCTTCATTCTGTCGGCGTTCTTATAGGCCGCGAAAATCCTTTCCCGGAACACAGACGGAACTTCGTTAGATTCCATTAAACTTTCGAGCGGTATTAAAACCAAACTTAATGGCGTTCTGAACTCATGAGCGATGTTCGTAAAAAATTGCGCCTTCGACTCGCTCAATTCATGTTCCTGCTCGCGCTTGAGTTTCTCGATGGTGATCTCGTTCCTCATCTTCAACCGCTCCACCCTGATTTTGATCAGCGCGTAAATAAACACCATGCCAATCGAAATGTAGATACAAAACGCCCACCACGTTTTCCAAAAAACCGGGCGAATGGTGATCTCCAGTTCCAATGGCTTATCCACCCAGACACCGTCCCGGTTTGCCGCCTTGACGACAAACACATAGGTGTCCGGATCGAGGTTTGTGTACGTAGCACTACGGCTAAGTCTCGTACAATTCCAGTCCATGTCAAATCCTTCGAGCTTATAGTAGTAAGTATAGTTTGCGGACGGGCTGTAACCGAGCGCAACAAAGTCAATCACGAAAGACCGCTGATCGTAAGACAGGTCCAGTTTTGACGTCAGGCTGATGTGCTTTTTCAGCGGCGAATCAACGGCGCCGGGTTTGATCGATTGATTATTGATTTTCAGGTCGGCTAAAAGGATCGTGCCGGAGGCGGATGTTGTACGAATGCTGTCGGGGAAGAAACTGTCGAAGCCATTGCTGCTTCCAAACAAAAATTTTCCGGTGGATGTTTGCAGCGCAGCCTTGGGCAGGAAATTATTTGACTTCAATCCATCGTCGCGCGTGTAATTTATAAAAGTGTTTGTCCTTGTATCAAATTTAGAAAGTCCCATGTTGCCCCCAGACCAGACATTGCCATGCTTGTCGATCAGAATAGACCGGATAGCATTCTCGGTGGTTCCCCTCGCCATCTCATAAGACAAGAATTGTGTACTGTTCTTTTTCTTAAGCTTTAAGCCTTCTGTCGTTCCAATCCATAAATCGTGGCTATTCTTATCTTCCACGATGGCCTGAATCTGCGACCCTTTAATGCTTCCGTTCCTGTTTTCCAGAATGTACAGACGGTATGTAAATGAATTTCCTGATTTCCTCTTTAGCTCATATAACCCGTATAACGTTCCGACCCAGAATGTTCCTTCCGAGTCTTCAACAATATCTGAAATGTAGGCCGTGTTCGGAATATGAGTAGGCTGGTCGTATTCTGTTGCACTGACAAACTTGTCAGTTTTTTTATCGTAGAAGAAAAGCCCACTTCCCCACGTTCCTGCCCAAACCGTTCCCATCTTGTCTTCGTACAGGCAAAAAACCTGATCATTGCCGAATCCCTTTGATCGAAGAGAATAGTAAACCATTTGATGGGTCTGCGGATTTATCCGGACAACTCCCTTACCGGCAGTGCCGAGCCACAATTGGTCATCGCTGCCAGAAATGACGGATGTCACATCCTTGTTGCTCAACTGGCGATTGATCTGAACGGCAGATTCAACCTTGTCACTATTAAACGCAATTTTTCCAAGGCCATGACCATAGAAGGCTAACCACAGGTTTCCTTGGCTGTCTTCAGCAAGACTCCTTACTTCATTATTTTCGAAAGCGTTTCTTCCAACTGATTTTTCCTTTGTATCGAACTTCTTCCGGTTATTGTCCAGCACGAAGACACCATCACCGGAGGTCCCGATCCAGATTAACCCGATATCATCAGCATAAATGGAGTGAATCGAATTCGTGGGTAAGCGTTTTGGATTACCTTCTTCGCCAAGCAAACGATGAACTTTGTTGGTTTTCAGGTCAATTCGATTAAACCCCGAACTCTCGCCACCGACCAGGATATTTCCGCTATGATCGATACTCAATGCAAGGATGGCATCTGAACTATTGCCCAGCGCGTCGCGTGACAATAGTTCCTCGAAGGAGTAATGCCCGCCCCTCGAGATCAAACGGGTGATCTGGCCCGTTGTGGTGGCTATCAGCATGTCGCCGGACTTTTCCGGAACGATCGTACCGATGTGAGCATTCGAAAACCGATGGAGCGCTCCCAAAGGAAGACGCCTTTTCGTTCGTACATCATATAACAAGAGTCCTCCCCTGCTACCGCACCACATCGTATCCCCCCGCTTTACCAGTACCGTTATAAAATTAGTTGACGGTACCACGCCGTCTTGGGGAGGATAGGTAATGTAGGAGAACTCCATTTTTGCAGGATCATATATATTGATACCGCCTTCATGCGTGCCGATCCAAAGCCGCCCCTGCGAATCGAATTCGAGATCAGTAATGTATCGGTTATTAAGATAATTGTGATTCGCTTTAATGGAATCGACGGTTGTGAAATTATCCAATTCACGATTGTAGATGCACAACCCCTGCGCCGTACCGATCCATAGACGTTTGTCGTCACCTTCCAAAATGGTGTTAATCGTACTGTTCACAATGGAGGTCCGGTCATTCGGATCGTGAAGATATCGATACGCATTGCTCCCATCGTACCGGATCAGCGCATCGTCCGTCCCAAACCACATGTATCCTTTGCTATCTTTGTAAACACACCGGATAGAAGCATTGGACAATGCCTCCGGGGCAACGGGGATGAAGGAAGCAGAAAACTCCTGGCCAGACGCTGAAAGCGTGAACGCAAGAAGGGCCATCACCAATAGATTAAAAGACATGGTGACGCTTACCACCTTCCGGAAAGAGATGCATTTCCGAAATTTTTTGCTGCTCTTTTTTACCATGAGAAAGCTCTTTTTAGGTTACATCAACGAACCCTTTAAATGCCCTAAGCCAACTTCATTCAACTCTCAAATTAGTGATCTTATAGTCAATTTGACTATAAGCTGGACCGTAAAAATGTCCATGTAGGCGGGTGTTGCTTAGCCGTTCTACATGGGTTGCAAACGATTGTGTAAAAATAAATGTATTCCTTACATTTCCAAGCACCTCGCCCGTTAACAAATTTTTTTTAACGGTTGACCAACTCCACTACAGTTTTAGGTGTTTAAACACGTATCCTTTCAAGGTTCCCGGAGACAAAGAATGCATCACTACGGAATGCCATAAATCATTGCTCTTTATCGCCTGGTGTTTCTCTGCCCGCCGGCGGCTTGGTTCATTCTACATCATTTGATCTTTTCCGGCGTCAGCACATACACACCGCCGACCCGGGTTTCTATATCATATAATTTTGTCTCAGAAAGTTGAGGTAATTGTACTGCCACTGCTGGCGACATCACCGGGGCAGGCGTTTGCCCGACATGGAAGAGCGGATTCTGATTTTCACCAGACGCTTGTTTCAGCGTCCCTCCTTTGCCCAGCGTAACTGCATTGGGCACCCTGATCCTGAGATTCCCACCAAGACTTGATTTGATCACGGCTTTCACCAACTTGCCATCCTCCCACTGAAGCTCCACGATTTCAAAACCACCGCGTGCAAGCAATCCACTGACCTTGCCACTTCGCCACACATCGGGTAAAGCCGGGAGCAGGTGAATCTCACCGTTAGCACTTTGCATCAACATCTCGGCGATACCCGACGTACATCCAAAATTGCCATCAATCTGAAAAGGCGGGTGAGCGTCAAACAAGTTATTGTAGGTGCCTCCTCCCCCTTCATTGGTACCCACGGGCGTGAGTTGATTCTGTATAAGCTTATACGCATGATTGCCCTCCAGCATCCGGGCCCACCAGTTCACTTTCCAACCCATGCTCCACCCGGTGGAAATGTCGCCGCGTTGAATCAATGTATTTTTTGCCGCCGAAGACAATTGCGGGGTGCGGTAGGGTGAGATCTGATTCGATGGGAACAATCCATACAAATGAGAGATGTGGCGGTGTTTGTCGTTGGGGTCATCGATATCATCCAGCCATTCCTGCAATTGGCCGTGCTGACCGATATGCATGGGTGGCAAACGATCACGCATGCGGCGCAGCGTGTCGGCAAATGATTTATCGCGATTCAAAATTTCGGCAGCGCGTATGGCTGTGCTAAAGACATCGAACACAATCTGGTTATCCATGGTTGTTCCTGCGTCGAGCGAAGATCCTTCATGTGCTTTGGGTGCATTCTCCGGCGACATGCCCGGATTGACTACCAGCCAATGGCGACGTGGATCCTCCACCAGGAAGTCGACATAAAAAAGCGCGGCGCCTTTCAAAACCGGGTAGGCCGATTCAAGAAATTTAACATCACCGTGGTAGAGATAGTGTTCCCACAAATGCTGGCTGGTCCATCCACCGCCTGCGGTCCACGCGCCCCAGAAAGCACCGTCAACCGCTCCGGTGGTGCGCCAGAGGTCTGTGTTGTGATGCGCCATCCATCCCCGGGCGCCATACATCACCTTCGCCGTTTGCTGTCCTGTCTCTGCCAGTTCGGTGACCATCGTTAAGAAAGGCTCGTGCAGTTCAGAGAGATTGGTCTTTTCCGCCGGCCAGTAGTTCATCTCGGCATTGATGTTTATCGTGTACTTGCTGTCCCACGGCGGTCTCATTCGACTATTCCAGATCCCCTGCAGGTTGGCCGGCTGACCACCAGGTTGTGAAGACGAAATCAACAGGTATCGTCCATATTGAAAATAAAGCGTCGCCAAATGAGGATCGGATTCCGTGTTAAAGCGTTTCAAGCGTTCGTCCGTCGGCAGCTTGGCCGATGCTGTTACGCCGAGGTCGAGTTTTACACGGTCAAAATATTTCTGGTACGCTTTCACGTGCCCTTTCTTCATGTCTTCATAGGCCTTTGGAAACGCCCGTTCCATGGCGTTTACTGCTCTTTCCTCTTCATTGGCCGTGATGTCGTGATAATTATTGAAGTTACTGGCAATCGAGACATACACCGTCACCGCGTCTGCCCCTTTCACGACAATGGAGGTGTCTGACGACGACAGCGTTCCGCCAACCAGTTTGAACCGCACAAGCCCCAGGAACTTTACTTTCCCTTCCACGCCTTCGTGATCGCTTGTTGTACCATGAATGCTCAGCTCCTGTTTTGGTGATGCCGCAATTTTCGCCTTCGACAGCAGTGTCGACAACGTCGCCACAAACGAAATGCTCTTGCCTCGGTTAGCGGTGAGGTGCATGACCACAACCGGGTCAACAAAGGAGGCAAACGTCTCGCGGGTATAGGTAACTTCTCCAACCCGGTAGCGGGTGGTGCTCACGGCGTTTTCAATGTCAAGCTCGCGGTGGTAGTCCGAATAGTCGGCATGACCTTCAAAGGTCAAGTGCAGGCTTCCCACGGGTTCAAACATTTGGCCGTGTGATTTTTTAGTGATGATGGACTGGTCGGCAAGTTTCTCGGCTTCCTTTTGCTTGCCGTCAAAAATGAGTTGCCTGATCTGAGGCAGTGACGCCAGCGCATCCGGGTTATCGTTTCGGTTGGGGCTGCCGCTCCAAACGGTATGCTCGTTCAGTTGGATAGTTTCTCTGTTGACATTCCCATACACCATAGCCCCTAACCGGCCGTTGCCAATGGGTAGTGCATTCTCCCATGTCTCACCAGCGGGTTTGTTATACCATAATTTCAAGCCGGCCTGCTGAGCAGCGCCCGGGATAATGATGGCTTGAAGGAGGATGGCGAAGAATAATCTCATGATTGACCTGTTTCCATTTCTTATATTTTGCCTCAAGTCGCTATTTGAACAACACCTGAGCGAAGGTATACAGGTTGTTTCGCCACACCGGCCAGGTATGCCCACCCGGATATTCGCTGTAGGCATATTTGATTCCCATCTCGTCAAACTTTTGCATCATGATCTTGCAGTTATCGTGCGCGATGTCCTCCTTCCCTCCCATCGCGATCCAAAAGCTCTTCACGTTACGATTAATGGAAGCTGCATTCTTTTTCATGAAGTCGTATTGGGGTTGAGAGAGATTGGGTTGATTGGCCCACCACCCGGAGCTGAAGACGCCCAGGTATGAAAACAGGTCCGTGTTCCTCACGCCCGCATGGAGCGTCTGCAATCCACCCATCGACAAGCCAGCGAGCGCGCGGCCGCTGGCTTCTTTCGTCACGCGAAAATTATTTTCCACAAATGGAATCACCGCCTGTTTCAATTCGTTTTCAAACATCCGCAGCGATTGTTCACCAAAATTGGCAATGCCCCCGGTGCCCATGTTACCGTCCATCATCACAACGATCATCGGCTTCGCTTTATTTTCAGCGATGAGGTTGTCCATGATCAGGTCTGTTTTTCCCTGCGTTGCCCAGCCGCGTTCATCCTCGCCACCGCCGTGAAGAATATACAACACGGGGTAGTTCCCGCTGGCGTTCGCATCATATCCCGGCGGCGTGTACACATACATTTCGCGCCAGGTGCCGGTAACTGCTGAGTAATATCGCTTCATCCGAACATCACCATGCGGAACATTTTTTTCTGCATAATAGTCGTCACCTTCAAATGGCATTTCAAATCCACTCGCCATGCGACCCATTCCATAAAATGTTTCGCTGGCCGGGTCTGCGATGGCCACACCGTCGATGATCAAGGAGTAGTAATGAAAACCCGGCGATATGGAGTCGGTGGTAACCTCCCACATCCCATTCCCGTCCTTCACCATATCATACTTTTTGGCCAGGTCAATTTGTACTTTCTGAGCCTCCGGGGCCTTTACGCGGAACAGTGCCCGGCTTCCCGCGACGATCCGCGGATACTTTGCCGATCGCACATTGGTCGATGCTGCTGTTCCCAACACCGTGTAGCCGGAAAAGCTTCCGGGAAGAACGGGTTTGAATAGCAGTTGCGAGAACATGTACAAGTCATTCTTCCACACCTTAAAATCATGACCACCGGGTTCTACATAGAAAATGTGGGGCACGTGGTTTTGTTGTAAATAGTCATGCGTACGCTGACTGAACAGCATAAGGTTGTCGTCCAGCCCACAGGAAATCCAGAGCAGTTTCAATTTCGATTGGGCAGCGGCAGGATCCGGAACAAGGACGTCCGGGGCTTTTGTATTGGGCGCCGAAGAAAATCCACCGACCCAGGCGAACCTGTCAAGATTACCCAGACCAAAATTGAGCGACTGCCCACCTCCCATCGACAACCCTGCGATTGCCCGTTGTGTCCTTTCTTTATTGACGGGATAATTTTTTTCAATAAACGGAATCAGATCGTTCAACAAATCGTTTTCGAACGTAGCGAATGCCTTTACTTTTAAACTGTCAAAGATGTTTCCGGTCGCCCGGTCATCTTTCATTGCCCTCCCATTTGGAAGGACGACAATCATCGGCACCAGTTTATGCTCCGCGTACAGATTATCCAGGATGATTTGTGGCGCGCCGCCATTTAGCCACTCTTTCTCATCGCCACCGATACCGTGCAGGAGGTAGAGCACCGGGTACTTTTTCTTTTTCGAATAACCCGGCGGCGTATAGACGAGGCTCTTACGGGTAGCGCCCACCGTCTTTGAGGGATATCGCACGGTATCGATCTTCCCATGCGGAACATGGGGTTGAAGAACATCAAAACCAGCAGGCGCTTGCAAGTTCGGTTGCTGAGCCTGCGTAACAGATGAAAGGGCTGAAAAGATCAAGAGGAACAGAATCGGACGCTTCATACGGGTTTATTGAAATGTTTGGTCGTTACACTGGTTATTCGTTCGTAAAAAAAGATTTGTACCTATCAAAAACCTACCACTTTGCTGTAGGCATTCTTCCGCTTAAGTTGCTGATCAAACAACAATGGATAGTCCTTTCTGCCCCGCACTGGGAAATTATCCAGCCAGGAACCTCGATCACTTATATTCCAAAAAGTTACACCCGACAAAACCTGCCTGTACTTTCTGAACAATTCGAAGCACATGCGATAGGTCTCCGCTTGCCTCTGCTCTTTATCCGTTGTGAATTCCGTGTTGTCATCTTGCGCCGTTCGCGCGCGGGTATGGTGTTCCTTTGGATAGACCGAAATGTCCAACTCGGTGATCTGAATTTTTAATCCCGCTCCGGCAAAGCGGGCCAAGGTCGCGTCAAGCTGTTCGGCCGACGGCTCCGTGATCGCCCAATGCCCCTGCAGACCCACGCCGTGAATCGGCACACCGGCTTGTTTTAAACCGGTCACCAACTTGAATATTTTTTCGCGCTTCACCGGGTCGATCTCGTTGTAGTCGTTGTAAAAGAGTTGCGCATCCGGGTCAGCCTGGTGTGCATATTGAAAGGCCTTCGCTATAAACTCCTCACCACAGATTTTATACCATGCCGACTTGCGATAAAATTCACCGGGCGCATCGGAGACGGCCTCATTGACAACATCCCAGGCATACACCTTCCCCTTATAGCGCGTGACCACGGTCGTGATGTGATCCTTCAAGCGCTGTAGCAAGACCTCCTTGGATACGGTATCGCCCTTTGCATCCACAAACATCCAACTTGGCGTTTGGTTGTGCCAGCACAGCGTGTGTCCACGTATCTTCATCTGGTTGCGTTGCGCAAAAGCAACGATGGAATCGGCATGTGCCCAGAAATACTCTTGCTCTTTGGGATGTATCGGGCCCATTTTCATAGCATTCTCCGGCGTAAGGCTATTGAATTCGCGCCGGATCAATGGCGCGTCATCATCCTGCAACGCCCGGGGTGACACCGCCACACCTATGGGAAAGTAGTCTTTATAATAATCCTTCAATCCCTTGTCGCCTGCATTCTCCTCCGCATAAGACGATACCGGTTGAAGGGTACCATCGTCGTTATACTTCAGTTCGGTGACCTTGATGTTGCGCAAATGTGTTTTGCCCGACAATTGCACGTCATGATAGAATAGATACCATTTACCCTTGATCTCAACGATGGAATGATGGTTCGTCCAGCCGGCTACGGGTTTTAACAGTATGCCTTGATAAACGAATGGGCCCGATGGAGAGTCACCTATGGCATAACAGATGTTGTGCGTATCGCCCGTGGAGTATGAGAAATAATACTTGCCTTTGTATTTGTGCATCCAGGCAGCCTCAAAAAATCTTTTGTCATTTTGTTTTTCGGTGAACGGTTTTTGGTTTTCATCCACCAGCGGGATTTCAACAACGTCGCCCTGGAAATGCTTCATATCTTTTGAAAGCCTTGCCATGCGGGGCAACACCGCAAGTTCCGCCGCTTTTTTCAAGGGAGCTTTCGGGTCATATTTCTGGTCTTTCCAGCGTTGCAGTTGTCCGCCCCAGATGCCGCCAAAATACATATAAAAGGCCCCGTCGTCGTCTTTGAATACACAAGGGTCTATGCTGTAGCTTCCGGCTATCGGTTTCTTTTCAGCAACAAAAGGGCCTTCGGGATTTTTGCTGGTGGCTACACCTATGCGAAACACGCCGTCCTTATCTTTTGCCGGAAAATATAAGTAATACGTGTTGTTGGCATAGGCTGCATCGGGCGCCCAAAGTTGACGCCCCGCCCACGGGATGTTTTTAATGTCGAGCGCAACGCCATGGTCGGTGACCTTTCCACCCACGAAATCCATCGACAACACATGATAATCTTTCATATCAAAGTGGCCCCCTTCGTCGTCCTCCGCCGTATTGCTTTCAATGTCGTGTGAAGGATAAATGTATATTCTTCCATTGAAAACATGTGCCGACGGATCGGCCGTATAGAGGTGGCTAACCAACGGGTCGGCGGCAAATTTCTGCCCATTCGCGGTCAACAGAGAAACGGTCAATAGCATGGCAAGGCCTGCAAATGTCTTCATATCAAAACATGGGTTGTAGCGTGGTGGTATTATTTTCATTTCAGAACTTTTCAGACCTGTAGACCGGTCGTTGTTATTTTTGAACCCTCATCTTTTGCCGGCACAAATATTCCATGGCCTCATCGGCCCAGTGCGAAACGGTTTTAATCTTGACGCCCATGATCGCCGCGACCTCGCGATTGGTAAATTCACAAGTAAGCATCAGAAACAGTGCCTCCTGGTGAAGGGGTGTCAGCTTTCGAATAGCTTGCTGAACGTAGGGTTCAAAAGTTTGCGTCAGATGCTCATCACAGGAGACGTACACGCCCGAGGTAGAATTTGCCTGGCAAAGCATTTTTCGAAGCTCCGTGAAAAGCGATACCTGAATAGACCTGTCTACATAAAATTGTTCGCGATTATTAATCCGGATAAACAGCTGCACCAACGCCTCCTTCACGGCATCGCGATCCCTGGAAAATTGCATGCCATAACCGAAGAGCGCTTGCACAAACCGATCATAGATCTGCCGGGCGGAGATCGTCTCACGTCGTCCAAATAGTTTTCTTCGAACCTCGAACAGGCTATCCATGGTGGGCAGCACCCGACGGAAATAAAATTCTAACGAAGATGCCATGACAAAAAGAGTTTATTGTTTCAATCCCAATGATCCCCCCGGCATGCACAGGATCGACGCACCCTGGTGATCATTTTTTAAGTTCGTGATGTCAATCCTATCCTTTTTTTCGGTCAATATTATAGTCATTTTGACTATAAGACGAAGCACAAAAAAGCCCATTACTGATGTAATGTTCTGTAATGGGTTTGTCAGCCAATAGCGCAGCGCAATCGGTTGTGTAAAAATAAATGTATTTTCTACAATTACAAGGCTTCCCGGATATCGCAAGTAATTTTTATACCTAAGTGACTCGCTATCAATAACTAAGTGACGACTGAGACCGGGTAACAGCGTTTCTGATCCGATCACGGCGACGCTTTAAGGCTTCGCAAGATTTTCGATAAAGTTTGCGGAATTCTTCGCGTTTAAAAGCGATGCCCCCGCGTCATCATTCGTCGTGAACGGTCCGTCTGAATAGTCAGTGTTCCATTCCCGGAGGTCGGTTGCCCGGCAGAATCCGAAGGTGGCGGGCCATATTCCCGCTGTCCTAAACCGTTGAAACCTTGTCTCAAGCTATCCCGATAGCGTTTTAATTTCTTGACACCCAATCGTGCTGTGAGTAAATTCAGGCACCGTCAGCACCAGGATCGGAGACACTAACCCTAACGCTTAACATATGAAACACTTCATTCAGGCGCTTGCCCTCCTATGCTGTGTGACAGGAGTTTCTCCTGTTGCCCGCGCCCAGGATCCACGGGAATCCGAAATACGACGGTTGGAAACGCTGGAAAGGGAATCGGTATTAAAAGGTGATTCACTTGCCCTCTTTGACAAGATCTGGTCACCAACGATGATCGTAAATACTCCGGCCAACGTGGTAGGGACAGTTGAGGGAACGAAAGCCCATTTCAGATCGGGTGATCTCCATTACCTGTCGTTTGAAAGAAATATCGAGAAGATCTCTTTCAATGATAACGTCGCCATTGTCATGGGAGGAGAAGTGATCAAACCACAAGGCAAGCAGATGAATGCGGGTAAAGTGGTGACACGGAGGTTTACCCATGTTTGGCAGTTTGCCAATAACCGCTGGAGTATAATCGCACGACAGGCAACGATCATAAAAGTAGAGTAGTAAAAAATCTTAATAGGGGTGAATCCCGGAGAAAATGGCTCGGTACCCCGGCGCCCGGTGTACAATAAGTCCCGGCTGCTTACGCAGCCGGGATTCATTTTTTCAGATTGCTCCCTATTTTTTTATTACTGAAAAGTAAATCAGTCGGATCGACTGGCGAGGTCTTAGGATCTCGCTACTTGTTCATACAAAGAGAACTCGCCAAATAGACCAAAGCCTCCGGCGATTTTTCATCAACTTGAATAGCCAGGTCCTTTCGTTTTTCCGGGTCAATTTGCGATGCCTTTAAAGCTATGTCTGCATATTTCCAGGAGGCGTCGAATTGCCGCTTTGTCTCTTCGGCATCGGCTGTCTTCCCTTGCCCCGTTAAACTTTCAACCAGTCCGCTCAGTGCAAATCCATTTTTTGGCCAATGTGCCAGATCTTCTCTGTAAATTTTTTCAGCTTGCCCGTAGTCCTTCGTCTTCAGCAGTACATGTCCCAGGGTGTGGCGCACCG
>Ga0209050_1002461_pt1 | contig 15783 bp, 16 predicted proteins | sample Araplavi_mTSA_r2_FD_184276 | JGI IMG/M metagenome (GOLD analysis project Ga0209050, IMG submission 184276) | Arabidopsis root microbial communities from North Carolina, USA - plate scrape MF_Cvi_mTSA_r2 (SPAdes) (version 2) | ecosystem: Host-associated > Plants > Roots > Endosphere | place: USA... | reverse complement strand
ATGAGCGTCCGCACTCTGCGCTCGACAACCGCACACCGGCCTCGGTTGGCCGGATGCTTCGTCAAAATCAGGCGGCGTAAGGCGAAGACTAACTATGGACGTGGCTACAATTTAACCGATCAGGTCAAGAGTATTTTGAAACTGCTGCAATTTGCATGGATAGATCTAGATGCGTAAACATCTCTGCCGATCATTGGTGTGTTTCGGCTTAGCCACCGTTTCAATGATTGCAGCCAGCCAGGAAGTTACCAAGTATCCCGTGAATTTGACTGAATTCGAGCAGTGGGAAAAATTCCCTGCCGAGTGCCCTGGTTATCGTCGCAGCACCGTGATGGCCTATGCGCCAGCGCTCGCTGACTACTCTGTCACATATCAAAGCTACGGTAGCGCGTTGACCAATGCTGTCACGCTGTACTTCTATCCACGCATGAAGGATTCCGCCGCACAGATACAAGCCGAAGTCTCGCAGGTCTTGAAAACGCATCAAGACGCGTATGTCATGAATCGACGCGCAATTAATCTCGAAGCGAAGGGAAAGACGTACGATGCAACACTGATCACGTTTGACTTCGCTGATCCCATTGTCGAAAACAAGCAATCGGTCAGCTCTCAATTGCTGATAGTATTTTTAGACACTGGAGCCTTCAAAGTGCGCAGCACATCACCTGTGGAACAGGCGGGCGAGGCCGACGCTGCGGTGCGTCAGCTGCTCCAGTGCGTCTCATGGTCTACGTAAGTCCGAACTCCGCAGGTGTTATGCGTAGTGGTTCAAAGTTGATCTGACACTGACTGTCAGATGGGTTAGAGTGCTCCTTGTCCCAAAACGGCAACAAGCGGTCATCCATTGTCAGCGCCTCGATATTTTCTTTGCCTCCATGCTCGAAATTCTTTCTCCGTTTAAATACGCCCCAGATGTTTTACTCATCGAGCTACCGAAGGACAGCGCACGATTGAGAATTCAAGCGTTTGAATCAGACTGGGGAACGACGGATGAAATCCTCTGCTATTGGGATGGGATATTGTTCGGCCAAGTAACTCGCAACGATACATGGAGGTTTGCAAAATTGTTGCCCAAGCTCGATCGTCAGAGGAATTATCCTTGGCCAAGCGCCGATTGCTACGCATCTGCAATCGCAAGTTTGCTGACCGAATTTCCTCAACTAGAAGTTTGGTGTGAGCGGGACTGTGATCAGTATGATGTTGCCCGCGTTGACACAATTGACGAACTGTTTGAGCAGCTTGAATTAGTGCAGTCCTATTGCCTGAACGGACGAATCGAATGTCCAAGTTTCTCGTATCGTCCCGTTGAAGAGACTTGACTTTCAAGATGTGAACGAACAGATTCTGGTAGATTCCGAATTGTTCAATGCAAACTCCAAGATGTTCAAAAGGTCCGCTACGGGGAAGAAGCTGCCTCCCAACCGACACTCGATGTCAGATCAAGTTTGAGTCAGTACATTTTATATATGTCACAAGCTCTATTCATTGGCGGACTGCTGTTCCCATTGATTAGCTGGATCACGTTAGCAATGTGCGCGTCTGCGGGCGACCGCACCGGTCGTTCGACATCGGGAGTGTTCATTCCTTTCGTCGGTCCTGTTCTGCTAAGCGTGTGGTTGATCCGATCTTCTGAACCGAAATGGATGCTTGTGCTTCCGTGGATATTCGACATTGGCACCTTATTCTTCCTTGCGGCGTTGCCACGCATTCTCGAAGAAGTCTGGCGCACGAGCAGCTTTACGAGACTCTTCAAGCTTTCTGGCGAAGACGGAAATCAGTCCGTAGAAATCACTTTCCATCGGGGTGGCCATTATGTTTTGCGAAAGCGTTGGACAGGCTCTAAAGGCGAGATGGGTGTACTTTCATTGGGCGAACCAGGGGGATACACAACCCAGGATGATGCCCTTATCCTTCGCAGTCATTCGGGGCGCCAGCGGCAGGTGGCTCCTGACGGCAATGGCTATGTCATACGCGATGCTGGTGCCCTCGATGATTATTGGATCGACGGCATGCGGTTGCTTATGATCCGTGACTGAAGTCTTTTCCTTGAGGGTGGATTCTAGCGGCCATGCATCTTGCCAACTACACGTCTGAGAACATATGTCGAGCGCTCGGCCTCGGCGGTTTCGCCAACGATTGGCAGCTCGCCGAAGCCGAGGAATGCATTCGCGTCCTGTTGACGCCCTCTTTTCATAGAGAGGTTTGTATTTCAGTGCTTCGCCAGGGAGGGAAGGTATCGCTCTCGGTGGTCGTGGCTGTGTCTCAAATCTGGCTCCAGGAATGGGCAGTGCCGCATTTGACGAAAGTGGAGCAGGAAGCAGGCACGCTTTCCGAAACGCAGTTCACGCGTTTGTTATCTTTGCTGAATATGGCGGCCGAGCCAAAGCAAGCCTCACAGGTTGTCATTCTTGATGGGATGCAGGCCCATGCAGTTCATCGTGCAGACCGTGCTGCAAAACTGAACCTGAATCAAAATGTCGGGTGCGACGAGAGCTACCAGTCCTTTGTGGCAGAAGCAATCAGGCTATCTCATCGCGCACTCGCTAACCCTCGCATTCGCAATGCTCTTGCGGACAGCGGGATCTATGCTGGCCTGCGGTTGCCGATCGAGGCCGAACCTCCAGCCAAGGAATTTGTCCGCACACTTGTGCTAGGCGGCAAAGAAGAAACGGCTCAATTGCTCGAAGCTCTTCGCAAACAACACGAGTAATGACTAAGGGTAACGAAAGGGCCCGGGCAAAAATCGACAGGTAGACTGCGGAATAATTGCAAAGAAGTCACTGACCTTATGCAAGCAAAGGGCATTTTGCGGTTATTGCGCCGGGGCGCGCTGACAGCCTCCAACCAAAATCTGTCGAGGTCAACCCATGAATGTCTTGCATATCCCGCGCAGGGAACTGCTCGGTACTGTCCTTGCCGCCGCCTGCGGCATTGCAGCGGCCGATCCCAGCGTTGTAGCCGAGTCCCAGATGAACAATGTGCAGTTTGGCGTGATCGACTTGACGCCGAGCGATGGCCAACCGGCCGGGTTTATCATCAACGGTTCGGAAGTTAGCGTCGGGCGCCATCTTGTCGACCGCAGTCCCGGTGGCATGGAGCAGCACGATCACCACGTGATCTTCAAGGGGAAGAGCGAAACAGCCTCCTATACCTCGGGGCCGTCTTTCGCGGGATACTCCTATGATCAGGCGGGCATCATGAGCGCTGGCATCGCTGCCTACGACAACCTGGCCGTGAGAGGCGATGCTGGCGCGTCCGTCTCTCGCAACTACACCGTTACCATTGCACCGCACAGTGTGCTCACAGTGCGCGGTGATGCCTCCACCTCCATGGCCCGCACGGATGTGGGCAGCGGCGACTCCCTCGGTTACGTGTATGCGAGTGCGCTGATCAGGACGTGGGAGGGGACCGTCACTTCATTCCATCACTTCGTTGAAACCACCCCGGACAGCGGCGGGGATAGCTGGTCCGAAAACTTTTACCTGCTGTTCGCAAATCCTACGGACAGCAATGCGAAGGTGCTGGTCGATACGTATGTTGCCGCAAGTGGGTCGATCGTTTCATCGATTCCGGAGCCATCGGCTTATGCGATGCTTGCCGCGGGCCTGCTGCTGATGGGCGCACTGCGCCGTCAGTCGTGCTGACAAGGAGGGCTTTGCGATGAACATCATTCCATCTTTCAGCAAACTTGGGGCCGGCGCGATGCTGGCGCTGGTCGCTGCGACTGCAACCGCTGCCGGCCCGGCCGCCACCGCCATTGCGCGCGTTACGGACTTGCAGTTCGGCGTCCTGGACCTCCTGCCGGATGACGGCGTCGCCGCGAGCTTCCGGCCCGATAGCACCTCCGGAGATCTCTCGGTTACCCTGAACAGGCAAACAGACAGCCGCCATCTCACCGGGAGCACAAGCGACATCCTTGGCCTGGCTTCAGGGCAGTCGTCCGCGCAAGCGATGTATGGCGCCACCGGAACCATCGGAGCCATTGCGAATGCCCGCAGCGACCTTGGCCCGGGCGGCAGGGCGAACGCATCGTTGGATGAGCGCTTCGGCTTTTTCCTGTCGCCGAATGCGGCTTTGACGGTTGCCGGCACCTCCGAATACTCGGTAATGCGCGACACCTCTAACTTCACGGTCGCTTGGGGCAAGGCAGACACGCTGATCGAAATGCGCTCTGCTGGCCAGCCGGAGCTGTTGACATACATGAGGCGGACAGTCGAGTTGGAGAAAGGCGCCGACAGCAGCAACCTGGAGAACTTCTGGCTGGGCTTTGCCAATACCACTGACAACGAAATCTACGTCGACGTGTCGTTCGCATTTGCGGCCCAGACCGCAGTTGGGACCATTCCTGTTCCCGAGCCGTTTACTTACTCGATGCTGGGCGCGGGCTTGCTCTTGCTCGGCCTTGTGAAACGACGCAATTCGCCGAGCAGGGAAAACCTCTAGATGCCACCCATGCAGATGTATTTGATGACGAGGTAATCTTCAATACCGTGCGTCGAACCTTCTCGCCCCAGGCCCGATTGTTTGACGCCGCCAAACGGCGCGATCTCGGTCGAGATCAGTCCGGTGTTCACGCCGACCATGCCGCTCTCCAGGCCTTCCGCCACGCGCCAGATGCGGCCGATATCGCGCGAATAGAAATATGCTGCGAGCCCGAATTCCGTGTCATTGGCCAGTGCGACCGCTTCTTCATCAGTTTTGAAGCGGAACAGCGGGGCCAGTGGACCAAAGGTTTCTTCGCGTGCTACCAGCATGTCGGCATCAACATCCGCCAGCACGGTAGGCTGGAAGAAGCTGTGGCCAAGTTCGTGCCGCTTGCCGCCTAACAGCAAGCGTGCGCCCTTGCCAAGTGCATCGGCGATATGCTCTTCCACTTTGACGACGGCCTTCTCTTCGATCAGCGGGCCTTGCGTCACACCGTCATCGGCGCCATTGCCGACTTTGAGTTTGCGCACTGCCTCGACAAGCTTGGATGCGAACGAGTCGTACACGCCGTCCTGCACGTAGATGCGGTTTGCGCACACGCAGGTCTGGCCTGCATTGCGGTATTTGGAAGCGATAGCGCCTTCCACCGCAGCGTCCAGGTCCGCATCGTCGAATACGATGAACGGCGCATTGCCACCCAGCTCCAGCGACAGCTTCTTGATCGTTGGCGCGCACTGTTCCATCAGCAACCGGCCGACAGCAGTGGAGCCGGTGAAACTGAGTTTGCGCACGATAGGGTTGGAGGTCATCTCGCCGCCGATTTCGCGCGAGGCGCCGGTGATCACGCTGAAGACGCCGGCAGGTACGCCTGCACGTTCGGCCAGCACGGCCAATGCCAGTGCGGAGAACGGCGTCAGTTCTGCCGGCTTGACGACCATCGGGCAGCCCGCGGCAAGCGCAGGGCCGGCTTTACGCGTAATCATCGCAGCGGGGAAGTTCCACGGCGTGATTGCTGCGCTGACGCCGATCGGTTCACGCGTCACCACCACGCGCTTGTCGGGCCATGGCGAAGCCAGGGTTTCGCCCGCAACGCGCTTGGCTTCTTCGCCAAACCATTCGATGAAAGAAGCGGCGTAAGTGATTTCGCCTTTGGATTCGGCCAAGGGCTTGCCTTGCTCCGCTGTCATGAGCGCAGCAAGGTCGTCGGCATTGGCGAGGATCAGGTCATTCCACTTGCGCAGGATGGCGGCGCGTGTTTTGGCCGGCCTCTTGCGCCATTCAGGCCAGGCAGCGTTCGCGGCTTCGATGGCGCGGCGCGTTTCGGCGGCGCCCATTTTTGGCACGCTGCCAAGCGTTTCGCCGGTGGCGGGATTGGTGACGCTGATAGTTGCGCCCCCGTCGGCATCGCACCATTGGCCAGCGATATAGCACTGTTGGCGCAGAAGGCTGGGATCTTTCAGGGTCAGCATGATTCACCTCCGAAGTAAAAATCCAGTATACCGGGTATCACGCTGTACTGTTGCCACAATTCCAAATTGGGAATAAGATCAAGCTGCACACTGATAGTTACCAAAGAAACTAAACATGCGCCGCCCCATCGTACTGGTCCCCGCCTGCAGTCAGAATAAAGGCTCCCACCCCAGCTACGCCGCTCAAAACAAATACGTTGATGCGGTGGCTGTGGGAGCGCGCTGCCAGCCGTTGTTGATCCCTCCGCTGGGCGACAACACAGATATCGAAAGCCTGCTCGGCATCGCCAATGGCATCATGCTGACCGGCGCTGTCTCCAATGTGCAGGCAAGCCTGTATGGGCAGGAAACGCTTGATCCCTCGCTGCCGCTGGATCCCGCGCGCGATGCGACGACTTTGCCGTTGATCCGCGCAGCTTTGGCGCACGGCGTTCCGATACTGGCCATTTGCCGCGGCTTCCAGGAAGTGAATGTAGCGCTGGGCGGCACGCTGCACCAGGCCGTGCACACCGTGCCTGGCTACTTTGACCACCGCGAAGACAAGACGCAGTCGCTGGAGCAGCAATACGCGGCAGCCCACCGCATAACACTGGAAAAGGGTGGTTTGCTGGCGCATATCCTCGACGGTGCTAGCGAAATACAAGTGAATTCATTGCACGGGCAGGGCATCGATCGGTTGGCGCCCGGCTTGCAAGTCGAAGCACGTTCCGACGATGGCTTGATTGAGGCTTATTCCTTCGTGGCTGCTCCTTCCTTCGCGCTTGCGGTGCAATGGCACCCTGAATGGCGGCTCGAAGAGAACCACGATTCCATGCGCATGTTCAGCGCATTCGGCCTCGCGTGCCGCGTGCATAGGGACCGCATTCCTTAGGTGGCTTTCCTTCAGTAGTGCTGTTTTCTAAACTACCTGAGAGGAAGCTATGGCAATCCGCGAAAATTTCAGTTACACCGACATGGACGAGTGGCTCAATGAAAAGCGAGTCACCGAGATCGAATGCCTGGTCCCTGACCTGACCGGCGTCGCACGCGGGAAGATTCTCCCGCGCGGCAAATTCACCCAGGAGCGCGGCATGCGCATTCCTGAGGCAGTGCTTGGCATGACTGTCACCGGCAATTATCCAACCGAGGATGATGCCTACGACCGCGCCATTTCCAGCACTGACCGAGACATGATCCTGAAGGCCGATCCCACCACCATCACCATGGTGCCGTGGGCTGCCGACCCAACGGCGCAAGTGATTCACGACTGCTATTTCAGCGACGGCCGACTGGTCGATTTCGCTCCGCGTTCAGTGTTGCGCCGTGTACTGAAACTGTTCGAAGACAAAGGGTGGAAGCCCGTCGTTGCGCCGGAACTCGAGTTCTACCTGACCGACAAGAATTCCGATCCCGACTTGCCGCTGAAGGCGCCCATCGGCCGCAGCGGCCGTGCCGAGACCAGCCGCCAGGTATACAGCATCGATGCGGTCAACGAGTTCGACCCGCTGTTTGAAGACATTTACGATTACTGCGACTTGATGGGCCTTGACGTGGACACGCTGATCCACGAGATCGGCGCCGGCCAGATGGAGATCAACTTCCTCCATGGCGAGCCGCTTGGCCTGGCCGACAAGGTGTTCTTCTTCAAGCGCACCTTGCGTGAGGCGGCGCTGAAGCACCACATGTACGCTACCTTCATGGCCAAGCCGATGGCCGGCGAGCCGGGATCGGCAATGCATATCCACCAGAGTGTGGTCGATGCTCGCAGCGGCTGGAACATCTTCAGCAACCAGGATGGTTCGCCATCGCAGCTGTTCAAGGCCTACATCGGCGGCTTGCAGCGCTACATGCCAAGCGCGCTGGCGATCGTCGCGCCGTATGTGAATTCATACCGCCGGCTGGTGCGGCATACGGCGGCGCCGATCAACATCCAGTGGGGCATGGATAACCGCACCGTCGGCTTCCGCGTCCCGGAATCGGGTGTACAGGACCGGCGTGTCGAGAACCGCATCATCGGTGCCGATGCCAATCCTTACCTTGCTCTGGCGGTGACGCTGGCTTGCGGCTACCTCGGCATGACTGAGTCGCTTGAGCCGACTGCGCCAACCACGGGCAGCGCGTACGAGATGAAGTACGAGCTGCCGCAAGGCCTGCCGGAAGCGCTGAAGATACTGCGCGGTGAAGACAAGCTGCGCTTCGTGCTGGGCGAGCGCTTCATCGACGTATATGCAGCCATCAAGGACCTGGAACACCAGGAGTTCATGACCGTCATCAGCCCGTGGGAGCGTGAGCACCTGCTGCTGCACGTATGAGGAGGCGATCATGGACGATACCAAGACAATCCAGGCGCGCGACCATGCGCATTACCTGCACCCGTTCACCGATCACAAGGCGCTTGGGGAACGTGGCGTGCGCGTGATGGTGCGCGGCGAGGGCATCTACTTGTGGGATTCGGAAGGAAAGAAAATCCTCGACGGCATGTCCGGACTGTGGTGCGTGAATGTCGGCTACGGCCGGCATAGCATCTCGAAGGCCGTATTCGACCAGATGGAGACGCTGCCGTTCTATAACAGCTTCTTCAACACGACCAACGTGCCGGCGGTGACGCTGGCCGCCAAGCTGGCGGAAATCGCTCCTCCGGGCTTCAGGCACGTATTCTTCACTGGCTCTGGCTCGGAGGCGAACGACACCAATGTGCGCATGGTGCGCCGCTACTGGGACCTGAAGGGACAACCGCACCGGCACACCATCATCAGCCGCTTCAATGCCTACCATGGCAGCACCATGGCTGGCGCTTCGCTGGGCGGTATGGAGGGCATGCACGCACAGGGTGGCTTGCCGATTCCCGGCATCGTCCATATCCGCCAGCCCAGCTACCTTGAATCCGGCCGTGGCATGACGGAGGACGAATTCGGCATCGAGGCAGCATCGTGGCTGGAACAGAAGATCCTCGACGTGGGTCCGGAGAAAGTTGCGGCCTTCATCGGCGAGCCAATCCAGGGCGCCGGCGGCGTGGTCATTCCACCACGTACCTACTGGCCGGAGATCCAACGCATTTGCGACAAATACGGCATCCTCCTGATCGCGGATGAAGTGATCACCGGCTTTGGCCGAACCGGACGCATGTTTGCCTGCGAATATTTCGACTTCAAGCCGGACCTGATCACGTTCGCAAAGGGCGTCACCTCGGGCTACATTCCGCTCGGCGGCGTGCTGGTTGGTGAGCGTGTCGCGGAAGTGCTGATCGGGCAGGGCGGCGAGTTTGCGCACGGTTTCACTTACTCCGGCCATCCCGTTGCCTGTGCGGCGGCACTGGAGACGATCCGCATCATCGAAGAAGAAAAGCTGGTGCAGCGTGTGGCAGAGGATACCGGCCCTTACCTGGCGCAACGCTTTGCCACGCTGGGCGACCATCCGCTGGTTGGCTATGCCAATAGCTGCGGATTCGTCGCTGGACTTAACCTGGTGCGGCGCAAGGGGCCTACCATCCACGGCCACGAATACTTCGATCCGAAGCTTGAAGTAGGCATGGTGTGCCGCGGCTATATGTTCAACAACGGCATGATCATGCGTGCCGTTGGCGATCGCATGATCATCGCGCCGCCGCTGGTGATGACGCGTGAACAGATCGATGAAATGGTGGCCCTGATCCGGCGCTGCCTTGACGATACCTATGCGGACCTGCAGCAGAGAGGATGGATCTAAGCCATGGCAAAAGAAGCGATCAACTGGCACGAACGTGCCAAGATGCTGACCCTCGACGGGCGCGCTTTCATCAATGGCGAACGCACCTGGGCGCGCGGCGAGCGCAAGTTCGACAACCTGTCGCCTATCGATGGCCGCTACCTGTCGCAGACAGCGCGCTGCGATGCGGCCGATGTGGACCAGGCAGTCGGCGTGGCTCGCCGTGCCTTCGAGAGTGGCCGCTGGGCGGGGCAGGCGCCGGCGCAGCGCAAGCGCGTGCTGGTCAGGCTTGCCGACCTGATGATGCAGAACAAGGACGAACTGGCGCTGCTCGAAACGCTCGACATGGGCAAGCCGATCAAGTACAGCCAGGTGGTCGACGTTTCGCTCGCTGCGAATTGCATCCGCTGGTACGGCGAAGCGATCGACAAGGTCTACGGCGAAATCGCGCCGACGCCGGGCAATTCCCTGGCCCTGATTACGCGCGAACCGGTTGGCGTGGTTGCGGCCATCGTGCCGTGGAACTATCCCTTGCTGATGGCGGCGTGGAAAATCGCCCCCGCGCTGGCTGCCGGCAACAGCGTGGTGCTCAAGCCTTCCGAGAAATCGCCGCTATCGGCGCTGCGCCTGGCGGAACTTGCGGTGGAAGCGGGCATCCCGCCCGGCGTGTTCAATGTGCTGCCTGGCTATGGCAATGAAGCCGGCGCCGCGCTGGCGATGCATATGGACGTGGACTGTATCGGATTCACCGGCTCCACGCGCACCGGCAAGCAGATCATCCAGATGGCGGGACAGTCGAACCTGAAGCGGGCCTGGACGGAACTGGGTGGCAAGTCGGCCAATATCGTGTGTGCCGATTGCCCTGACCTGGACGCCGCCGTTGCTGCGGCCGTGGGCTCGATCTACTTCAACCAGGGCGAGAGCTGCAATGCACCTTCTCGGCTGTTCGTGGAAGAGTCGATCAAGGACAAGTTCCTGGAGAAGGCTTTGGCGATGGTCCCGTCTTATGCGCCAGGCGACCCGCTGGACGAAAAGACCGTCATGGGTGCGATTGTCGATTTAATCCAGATGAAGACTGTGATGGGGTATATCGAAGCGGGCCGCGATGAAGGCGCGAAACTGCTCGCTGGCGGCAATGCGGTGCGCAAGGAGACTGGCGGCTTCTATGTGGAGCCCACGCTGTTCGATGGCGTGCAGAACACGATGAAGATCGCGCGCGAAGAGATTTTCGGGCCGGTGCTGTCGGTACTGTCCTTCCGCGACCTCGACGAGGCGGTGAAGCAGGCAAACGACACGCCGTACGGATTGCACGCAGCGGTGTGGACCTCGGATATTTCGAAAGCGATCCGCACTTCGCGAGCGCTGAAGGCGGGCACCGTGCACGTCAACCAATACGATGGCGACGATATCACGGTGCCGTTCGGCGGCTACAAGCAGTCAGGCAATGGCCGCGACAAGTCGCTGCACGCCTTCGACAAGTACACCGAGTTGAAGACGACCTGGATTCAGATTTAAGCGCCGCAGCACTTCTTGAATTTCTTGCCGCTGCCGCAAGGGCAGGGATCGTTGCGGCCGGCCTTGGCTACTCTCGGCTGCGGCGCGTGGAAGAATTCGTTGATCTTGATGACGGCCTGCGGCACTTTGGCGGCATTCACCGGCGGCTGGAATGGCACAAGCAGGGCGGGCTGCTGGGCGCGTAGCGGCGCCCAGGCATCGGCCGCGATAGCGACGCCAGCCAGGAAGCCCTCGCACCACGCCTGCGCAGTCCAGGTGCCGCCGCATTCGTAGATCGGCTCGAAGCTGCCCGGGTCCTTCTGCATCCACAAACGCATGTAGTCGTGGTGACGCATGGCCAGCGCGGCAGCTTCGTCGCTGCCGCCCGCGCCGCCCCAGGCTTGGGGCAGCCACGCTTCCTGCGCCACCTCCGCCGGCCCGATGACCAGCGCGGTCAGGAAGCCTTCCAGCTTGGCGACGTCCATGCTTTGCGGGCCCATTGCGGCCAGCAGGTCATCGAGCCGGTCGTACTCGTCGTCGTCAAGCGGAGTGCTCATCGTTTCAGAAGCAGTGCTCAATTGCCGGGAAGGTGCCGCCTTTGACGGCGTCGATGTAGGCCGATACCGCAGCCTGGATCGACACCTGGCCTTCCATGAAGTTCTTCACGAAGCGCGCTTTGCGGCCTGGGAACACGCCCAGCATGTCGTGCATCACCAGTACCTGGCCGGAGCAGTCAGGTCCGGCGCCAATGCCGATGGTCGGCATCGACAGCATGTCGGTCACTTCCTTGCCCAGGGCGGTAGGAATCGCCTCCAGCACGACCATGGCGGCGCCGGCAGCCTGCAGCTTGAGCGCGTCCTGTTTCAGCAGTTCGGCGCTTTCGATGGTCTTGCCCTGCACCTTGTAGCCACCCAGCGTGTGGACGGACTGCGGGGTCAGGCCCAGGTGGGCGCAGACAGGAATCGAACGCTCGACCAGGAAGCGCACGGTTTCGGCAACCCAGGCGCCGCCTTCGATCTTCACCATGTGTGCGCCGGCCTGGATCAGTTGCACGGCGTTGTTGAAGGCCGACTCCGGCGTGGCGTAGGAGCCGAACGGCATGTCGGCCAGGATCAGGGCATTCTTCGCGCCACGGGCCACGGCGGCGGTATGGTAGGCGATTTCCTGCACGGTTACCGGCAGGGTGGACTGGTGTCCGTTGCAGACCATGCCCAGTGAGTCACCGATCAGCAGGACTTCGACGCCGCAGCCGTCCATCAGGGAGGCGAAGCTGGCGTCGTAGCAGGTCAGCATGGTGATCTTTTCGCCGGCTGCCTTCAGGGCGTTAATCGAAGGGATCGTGACCGCCTTGGTAGGAACGGCACGCGCAGGCGCCGGGTAAGGGTTTTGCAGGTTGCCAGACATGGTATGTCCTTAAATTCGAAAAACGATATTCTAACTGCGGAAAATGAAGTGCACAGGGGGCTTTTAAACCGGCAAATCGGGGTCTGACCCGCAGGGTCAGACCCCCAACGGTCTTCAGGCTATCGGTTTTGGGGCTAGGCCCTTGACGTTCTCAACAGATCAAAAGGCTAGAACCAACCCCGCGGCGGCAGAACAGACAGGGTCTGACCCTGCGGGTCAGACCCTGGTTTACCGGTTTTAAAGGCGGATGATACCTTGGTCAGAAACCGAAGCCGCGAAATCCGCTGCCGCCCCCAGCCCCGGCAGTACCACACCCGGCGCCAGCTCCAGCAAAGGCATCAAAACAAACGCCCGCTGATGCATGCGCGGATGCGGCACAGTCAGCGTCGCCGTGGAAATCTGCTCATCGCCATACAACAGCAAGTCAAGATCCAGCGTACGCGGTGCATTGAAATAAGGCCGTTCGCGCCCATGCGCCTGCTCGATCTCGAACAACGCCTCAAGCAAAGCCTGCGCCGGCAAGCCAGTGCTCAGGCGCGCAACAGCATTGATGTAATCATCGCCCGACGAGTCAATCGGCGCCGTGCGATACAACGAAGACACCGCCTCCAGCGTAACGCCCGGCAGCCTGCGCAGGCGCTCCACGGCATCCAGCACATTGGCGCGCGCGTCGCCGAGATTGGCGCCAATGCCGATGAAGGCAGTAACAGCCATCAAGCCTCGCCAGCAGGTGCGCCACCACCACCGCCACTGCGGCGGCCACGGCGCGGACGGCGGCGGCGCTTGCGTGCTGGCGCCTCGCCTTCAGGGCGTGGATTCAGGAATTCGTCGTCATCGGACTCGTCGACCTCTTCGGAATCGACGTTGACTTCCGCCGGCGCGTCATCAAGCGCAGCAGCGCGGCTGCGGCGCGCAGCGGGTTTCTTCTTCTTGCCGCCGCCGGACGATGCAGTCGACACCAGCTCCGCGCGCATGGTCTCATCGCCCTCGTAGAAGGCAGTCCACCAGTCGCCCAGCTCGCGGTCGATCTCGCCGGACGCACAGCGCAACAGCAGGAAGTCGTAACCGGCGCGGAAGCGCAGGTGTTCCAGCAGCTTGTAAGGATTCTTGCCATTGCGGCGCTCAAAGCGCGGCTGCATGGCCCAGATGTCGCGCATGTCGGAACCGATCTTGCGCTGGATCGCCAGCTTTTCGGTCTGCGACTCCAGCACTTCGTCGGCCGCCAGGTGCAGCGCAGGAATCGGGAATTCGCCCGCCGCCTGGTAAGCCTGCCACTTCTCCAGCACCTGGTGCCAGAGCAGGGAGGCGAACAGGAAGCCAGGTGACACGGTCTTGCCGGCCATGACGCGCTTGTCCGTGGAATCCAGCGCAAGCGTCACGAACTTGGTGCCCATCGGCTGCTCCAGGACCACGTCCAGCATCGGCAGCAGGCCGTGATGCAAGCCTTCCTTGCGCAACTGCTGCAGGCAGGCCAGGGCCTGGCCGGAAGTCAGCAGCTTGAGCATTTCGTCGAACACGCGCGCCGCAGGCACATTGTCGATCAGCGGCGCCATCACGCCGATCGGTTCGGCGGTCGAACGCTCGATGGAGAATTTCAGCTTGGCCGCAAAGCGCACCACGCGCAGCATGCGCACCGGGTCTTCGCGGTAGCGCGCTTCCGGCTGGCCGATGATGCGCAGCGTCTTGGCGCGGATATCCTCGATGCCGCCGTGGTAGTCCAGCACTTCCTGCGTGGCAGGGTTGTAGTACATGGCGTTGATGGTGAAGTCGCGGCGCTCCGCGTCTTCTGCCTGTGAACCGAAGGTGTTATCGCGCAGCACGCGGCCATGTTCGTCCTTCGGCGCATTGTCGGTGGCGGTGCCGCGGAAGGTAGTCACTTCCAGCAAGTCCTGGCCGAACATCACGTGCACGATCTGGAAACGGCGGCCGATGATGAAGGCGCGGCGGAACAGGCGCTTGACCTGCTCCGGCGTGGCATTGGTGGCGACGTCGAAGTCCTTGGGCTTGACGCCCAGCAGCAGGTCGCGCACGGCGCCGCCAACCACGAAGGCTTCAAAGCCGGCTTCCTGCAGCGTGCTGGTGACGCGGATCGCATTGTTCGACACCATGCGCGGGTCGATGCCATGTTCTTTAGGGCCCAGCACGAGCGGTTCGTTGCGGGGTCTCGCGTTCTTGACGCCCAGGATCTTGCGGATGAATTTCTTAATCATTGAACAGGTGAATTAGTGGCCAGCCTTGCGCGGTCGCGTGTTCGGACAGCTTGGCGTTCGGGTTGGTCGCAATCGGATGGCTGACGATCGACAGCAGCGGCAGGTCGTTATGGGAATCGCTGTAGAAGTGGACGCTTTCGAAGCTGTCCAGCGAATGTCCCAGTTTTTCGAGCCATGCCTTGGTGTGCACGATCTTGCCTTCGCCCTGGGTTGGAGTGCCGAGCAGCTTGCCGGTGATGCGGCCGGCGGCATCGCGCTCCGGCATCGCGGCAATCAGGTGCTCCACGCCGAAGGCCTGGGCGATCGGCGCCACGACGAAGTGATTGGTCGCCGTCACGATCGCCACCAGGTCGCCGGCGTCGAGGTGCTTTTGCAGCAGCGCGCGGGCGGCAGGGAGGATGTTCGGCATTACCACTTCGGTCATGTACTGCTGCTGCAGTTCGGCCAGGCGTTCAGGCTCGAAGGAAGCCAGGGTTCCGAGCGAAAATTCCAGGTATTCCACCGGGTCCAGGGTGCCCGCCTGGTATTGGGCGAAGAACTCCTCGTTGCGGCGCTTGAATTGCGCGGCATCGACAGCGCCCACGCGGCACAGGAACTGGCCCCACTCGAAATCCGAATCGATCGGCAGCAGGGTGTGGTCAAGGTCGAACAGGGCGAGTTTCATCATTCTTTCGCTTCCTCCTGCAGCCATTCACGCAGCAGGGGCAGGGTAATCGGGCGTTTGGTTTCCAGGGAATACTGGTCGAGCGAGTCGAGCATCGAGGACAGCGATACCATGTCGCGCTGGAAGTGCGACAGCAGGTAAGGTAGCACACCGGGTGAGAGGATCAAACCGCGCGCTTCCGCCATTTGCGTCAGCGTTGCAAGCTTTTCCTCGTCGGTCAGGCCATGGATCTGGTACACCAGGCCCCAGCCCATGCGCGTGCGCAGGTCCTCGCGCACCGGCAGCACGGCCGGGGCGACCGAGCCCGCGCTCACCATGAAGGCGTTATTGGCGCGGATCTCGTTGAACAGGGCAAAGGCATCGATCTGGGCCACCGGCGACAGCTTTTCGCAGTCGTCCAGCAGGTACAGGTCCACGTCCGGCGAATACAGGAACTCGGTTTCAATCGAAAACG
>Ga0209050_1002460_pt1 | contig 15785 bp, 20 predicted proteins | sample Araplavi_mTSA_r2_FD_184276 | JGI IMG/M metagenome (GOLD analysis project Ga0209050, IMG submission 184276) | Arabidopsis root microbial communities from North Carolina, USA - plate scrape MF_Cvi_mTSA_r2 (SPAdes) (version 2) | ecosystem: Host-associated > Plants > Roots > Endosphere | place: USA... | reverse complement strand
AGTGGGACGCAGGCCTCAGGCTTTCTTGATGACGGTGCGCTTGCCGATGCTGCTGGTCCTGCCGGCGGTCGGCCTGGCCAGGCCCGGAATCAGGAAATCGGTGACCTTGTGGCCCATGGACACCTTATGTGCCAGCCAACGCGGCATACGGCCACGGCCAGTCCAGGTCAGGCGCTTGTATTCCGGATCGCGGTATTTGGCGGCGACCTTGCCGGTTTTACGGCGGGCGGGTTTGCGCGCGGGTGCGGCGGTTTCTGCGGCTTCATCGCCGAAGAGTTCTTCGATGGTGTAACCGGCTTCGGCGGCGGCGGCCTTCAGCAGGCGGCGCACGGCGGCTGCCGGGCGGCGGGTGGTGATGAGGGCTTTGCGCTGTTCGGCCGCAGCCACCAGTGCGCCCAGCTCCCGAAGGCTGAGCGATTCGATATCGATAGTCATGCGGGGAAAGGTCTACTGCGGCGGGCTGGGTGTCAAGCGTGTCGATGGATTATAGGGCGATCACTCACGGACGGCTTTTTCCGCTTGTCGGGCGGGGCATCGAAATCGAATGAATTCGTTGTCGGTGCGATCAATTGCAGTCAGGGCACTTCCATCGGCACTCAGCGTGAAGTGGCTGTTGCTCAGCCAGATGAAGCCCTCACCAGAAACTTCCGCGATCAACATGATTTCGCGCGACCCATTGGCCACCACAGCCTTGATCGGGCCACTACTTTCCCAGAAGGCGATATGCCGAGGCTTGATGACCAGCACGGAATCATCCACATTGCTGCCACAGGATGTGATATCGGCACTCCATTCCCCGAGAAAACGGGCGGGCACCACATCGACGCGCTCGGCAGCACCCAGACTGAAGCTGGATACTGCCAGGAGAACTGCAGCCGGATAATTCATCCAGTAACTCCATGCCACCCAAGAGAAACTGGCATGATGATGACATGAGATTCCAATGCCACGCATGCGAAGCGGTGCTCACCCGGGAGGTGCTGGATACGCCGACCGAGCCCTGCGAGAAGGACGGACAGGACCTCGTTCCAGAAGGCGTGGCGTTGCGGTTCTGCAGCTGGTCCGATGGGCAATGGGTCATCAATGCGAAGGACAACCTGTCCATGCAACTGACGCGGGACAGCGAAAGGCTCTCCGGCTGCTGCGATGTCTCCGGATGCGATGGCCCGAACCTGGTGTGCGGTACCTGCGGCGCCGAGGTTGCCACGGCCCGCTATGACTGCTGGATGCCGCGGCACATCGTCATGGTCGACGAACGTATCGAGGTTGTTGGCTGATTACCTGGCGGGAACGGGAAAGCCGGAGAATCATGCTGAAGAGACTGGTGGCCCACCAGCAACCACAAAAACAATGTAGGTCGTTGATTTTATTGACCATAGAGTGATGCAGCGCAGATTCCGACTCGCAAATGGACTCACTATGCTCAGCTCCTCCGCAGCTGGACAGCCGCGACTCCGAACATGAACATGGTCAGAAAAACTGAGAAGGGTTACTCATGGAAGACGTTCGCTCCTTCCTGCTTTCACTGATTCCGGAGCAGGCAAAGCCATTTGAAGAAGTCCTTGAGGATCTTTCCTCTTTGACCAGCGGTAAGAGTCGCGGCAGCGCTTGGGATGTCGACCTTACGCCGGATGAACATCGCAGGGTCTGCATCTTGGTAACCAAGGCTCGCGAGCACCGATCAGAAGGCGACTTGGAGTCCGGCTGGTTCTATCTTGTCAAAGCTCAGGAGACGATTGCACACCGCCAAGGCATGATGGAGGCGGAGTACGAATCTTCCGAAACGGCAGTGATAAGCCGCGTTGCCGCCACAAATGGCGCAGCCGGGGGCAGAGCACCTAATGCGGAGGTGCTGGCCATCCGGCAGAGGGTGACGTCCTCCATCCTGGCGATCCACTCCCAGAAGCCTTTCAGGTTCACTGCAGATATGCGAGAGGCAATTTTTGACCTAGAGGATGGAAAAGGCAGGGACAGCAACTGGTTCCGTCGCACGTTGAGCGCATCGCCTGAATTGAAGGCCATCTACGGCAGCCTGACTAAAAGGAGCATCCCGAAAAAGACGAAGGCCGGTCAATGACCAGCCTAGCCCTTAGGGGGCCTAGTAGACGCCTCCTACCCCAAAGGTCCTCACCCTTGGTCCGGGACGGAACCTCAAGTAGAAGTCTTGCTTGGTGAGATAAGAGATAGCCTCCTCAACATGTGCCCACCTGTCCTCCTCACCGCGGCCGACCATTCCAATGCCGCATCGAGCGTATGCCTCCTTGTTCTTGTTGCAACTGTAATACATGCCCTGCCCGCCAGTAGCGCCACTCTTCCAGTAGGCGCCGATCATGTCGGCAATCACGATGTCCCTGGCGACAGCCTGCCCGTTCAAGAAGACCGCAAGATGGTAGTGGTGCCCCTTCTCTACTCCGAACTCCAGCCTCCAGATGTAGCCAGCCAGATGATCAGAGAGCGGGCCTCTGCGCAGGTAGGTCAATAGCCGGTTTCGGTGGAGCTGAGCCTCCTCCAAGCTTATTGGCAGCCCCTGAATATGCTTGCCCGGTGAGTGAGTGGAGTAGTAGCCAAGGTCCACGCGAAGCACCAAGACCTTTGAGTAGCGGACTCGCAGCTCCGCCAGCAGACGGCGGCTGGTATGCAGGTTCGCCCTTTCACAACGCCTCAGATTTCCAAGCGCCTTTCCTAGGGCATCTCCCTTCAAGAATGCCCTCATCCGGTCGACCGTTTCATTCACGATTTCAACATCCTCAACGAACATCGTGCGCCCTAGGCCCGCACGTCGCAGTGGCGAAGTGAAACGCTTGAAGAGCGTATACAGCGGGCTGTGTCGATGGGAAGGAAAGATCCTGGAAATCTGATCCAGATCGGCGTTAAGGCACCCACGAAGTCGTATCCCCAGCGGAGATGCTTTTACGAAATCCTTGCGGTGATGGACAACGTGGAAGAGTGGCGCCTTCGAGCGCATCACCTTGCCCATTGTGTCAACGATGTTCTTCAGCTCGTACGTTGCGTGACTCTGAGCACTACGTAGCACCGATCCGTCTTTTGTCCAGATGTAGGATCGACTGGTCAAGCCAGTGCTGGCTGCTGCTGTTCCCATTTGGAGCACCTCTATCCCCGGTTGTTACAAATACAAACAACGTTCATTCCTTACCGAGCGAACGCATCAGATCGCCAAGCAATGTTGGCCTCAGGTGCTACTCGGAGGATCTAAGACGGCTGTGGCCGACTGAAAAATAGAGTCGTGGAGCTAGCTGCCCCTGGCACGCATCAGGCCAAGAACGTACTCATCGACTTCCTGCTCGATGAAGCCCATCGCACTGCCCTGATAGACCGGCTTGGGGAACTCCGGTCGGTAGGTCGCGGAACGCTGATTCAAGTAGGCGTAGATAGTTGACCGGGCGATTCCTAGGCGCCTCTGCACCTCGTCCCTTCGCAGAACGCGTAGGGCCATTTGCTGATTTTTCTGCACTGCGATGTCCTCGTTTGACGATGGTCAAAGACTAGTTGCCAGCGCGAGCCTGACGAAGACGCGTAGCTCCTGTAAAAAAAAACTTTTCACAACCCATTGATTTATCTAGACCAAAAGTCTCCAAGGAACCAAATTTCGCGGGGGGGAGGAATCAGATTGCAGAGACGGGAGCCTCATGGGAGGCTCCCTCCAGCCTTCAGCTGAGACGGCCGCGGCAGAGGACCCCTGCCATGAAGACAACCGCGAAGGCGGCCAGGTACTCGAGGGGGGAATTGGATCGTTCGATGAACACGATAGGCTCCTAGTCAGTAGGGAGCCGGCATTGCGCCGGCATAGAGGAGAGGCTGATGCCCCTCCCTATCGTGTTATGGGTTTGAAATTCTTTTGCCTGGCCGATCAGCCGGGACGTGGTCCGGCTTTGTTCGGCCACCATTCGAGGGTCTTGTCAGCAGGGGGCGGGTCGATGACGCCCACTGCTGCCCGCAGGACCACCGGCCATCCGTGCCCATCGATGTAATGCCGGATACCGTTCTGGCGAAGGAACTGCAGCTGGCGAGCTTTCTGAGGCGTACGCGTCAGCGCCTTGATCTCATCCTTGGTGAGGCACAGCTTTTCAGACATTTCAGACCCCCTTGTTGGAGCGCCACAGCGGCCTGAGGGCGCCGGGCCTTTCAGGTGCGCCAACTGCCTTACGCAGCACGATCACTCGGTTGTACTCGTCGACCTGGTGAGGGATCCGGTTCTGGCAAAAAAAGGCCAACTGCCTAGCCCTGATCGGGGTCCGAGTGATCTCTTCGACTTCAGCGCGCGACAGCACGTCCCCAGTCATTGAATGCCCCCCCAATGGCCAGTGCCGATCATGCACCAGGGCGCTACTCTCGGCTACAGACCAAGGAGAAGCCATGGACGAGTTGCCAGCCGCACTGCCGCTTGAGCAGGAGATCGCCCTGCTGAGGCAGCAGCTGACCACCCTGCGGATCGACCTTTCTGGCAAAGACTGGCTGACCGTGGACGAGGCCGCGCACTACTGCGGAGTGTCGGTCAGTCAGTTCAATACGAAGGCCGGAGAGTACGACCTCTCGCCCCGACAGTTCATGGGGAAGAAGCTCTACGAGAAGAACGAGCTGTACAGGGCGATTCACAGCTCCGGCGGCTGGAGCTCCAAAGCTGCGGCCGGCGCGTCACGCTCGATTGTCCCTACGTCTCCTCAAATGGAAGAGACATTGGCGCGGCTGCGCCGCTACGACCAACGCAACGGGAAGCGCTGAAGGCTCTGTCTGGAAAGCTGATGACGCTTGCCGAGGCGGCAGAACGCAGCGCGTGTTCGCCCAAGACGATTCGCAGAGCCATTGATGCAGGGCAACTCGTGGCTGTCCGGCTAGGAGCTAGCGCCAAATCGGATCGGATTCACCCGACCGATCTTGACGACTGGTGGGAGCGCTCGCGGCGGGCATCGGCAGTAGGGCCAGCAGCACCAAAAGGATGCAAATCAGTCCCCCGCCCTGGCTCGGCCGATGAGAGGCTCGCCGCCCTGTTGGCGCCGCCGAACGGGAGAACTAAGGGCCGCGGGCGGACCGACGCGCGGCAGGCTTAGCGGCGGCGGCCGATGCACTGCTCCGCTTTCCTTTCCGTCCCTTCGGAATGCCCCTGTTCTCGTCCCTCCATTTGAGAACCTCTCCTGCGACCCAAGTCGCTGGCCGCATTGATACGCGTAAAGGGAAATCCGGCCTGCAGGCGACGGTCTCTAGGACCGTGCGTGGCGCCAAGCCTAAAAGGATCCCGACGTCATGTGCGCCGATTGCCCTCAGTTCCCACGGCACGGTGCAATCTTCACAAGACATGGCTTTTTCTCCACTTGATCTGCTACGGCCCGCGACAGTAACTTTGTGCCTTGCTTGCGCTGACTTGGTATCGAATGGACGACTGCATAGCGTCATCAGCCTCGACTGCACAGGTCTGTCTGGGGTCCATCCGCGAGGCGCACTTCGCCAAAGTCTCTGCCGACCTGGCCATCTCATCAGCGGCTAGCAGGAACTCGTTGCAGAGACTTCCGGCCGCCGACGCCAGATAGTTAGAGCGGCCGCTACCGTAGCTTTCCGCATCGTCCACACTCTCCGGGCTTGCGATGGCCGGCGCGTAGAACCTGGGCCAGCCGCCGCTGGAGTCTGCCAAGCGATATGTAGTCGGTTCCGTCGGAGCCGAAGGGCTCCTATAGACCGGCTGGGCATAGGTCGACGTCTGGGCACTGGGCACGTATCCGGATCCGTATCCTCCCCTCGGCGGAGGTAGCGCGTACGGATCCTTCTTGCCAGCTTGGCCCGTATAGGGGTTGTAGTTCCCCCGGGTTGAGTAGTTGTCCAGCGTCGACCGATTCGGGGCGCTTCTATAGTGCGGGGCGACATAGGTTCCGTCCTTCTTGACGTAGCCGCTGACCCGAACGCCGCGCGCATCAGCCCCGCTTGTCCACGCCAAGGCCAGCCCCAGACAGAGCATCAGAAATCCTTTCACAGCGCCCACTCCCCTGCCTCTGGGGTCATCCCCAAGAGGGCGTCCTGCAGCCGACGTGGCTGCCTGAGCGGATGCTACCCCCTCATCCGGTGCGGAGCCAAATCATGCGTATAGCTCCGAAGCCAGGCGGGATTGCCTCCAGCCTTAAGAACTACTCAAGACAGTCAGGACAAGATCGTCGCCATTCGCCAGCCATTCGTGTTCGTCGATGTACCAAGCGCCGCCGACCTTGCGGCCGGGCAGCTTGCCCTCGCGCAGCAACCGCTGCAGCACCTGCATGGACGGGCGGCTGCCCTCCTCGAAGTAGCGGTCTAGCCACCGCTCGGGCGTCATCAATCTCATCGTGGCCCTGTGGCACCCCAGCCTTCGCGACGACTAGAGTAGCCCCCGCGATGACCAAGGGAATGGTCACATCCTTGAGAATTCGGCCATCCTGGATCGGAGTTTCCCTTCCATGGCCCCTTCGCCCTGGGCTTGATCTCCGCCGGCCGCCGGATCGGCTGCATCCGCTGTCACCCTGGCGGATGCAGCCGCAGCTGCCTCGTCCAACCGCTGGGCCTGTTGCAGCTGTCCGCGGGTAAGGCGGTAGGCCGGGTAGCGGGGCTGCCGGCGCGCCAGGAGTGTTATCGGTCAGGCGGTTCACGGCCTCTCGCAACCGCAGACCCGGGTACAGCCTGGCGGCGCACCAACGCTCGGCGAAGCGCTTGCCCTGCCGGATGCTGACGACGGGAGCGCTTTTGGTCTGCCACATCTTCAGAGCGTTCAGATGCAGGCGGTAGCCACCCCCGCGGGCCGGGGTGACGTTAGCCAGCTCGCGCCCGTTCCACCAAAGGCCCCAGCGCTCGCCCATCTTCCCCCCGGACGGGATAGGAGCGATGCGGAAGCCCTGGTAGCCGACGCAAGGGAGCATGCCGAGCAGCTTACGCTTCGCCGTCGCACAGCCGGCGATTGCCCTTCGCCGATTCAGGACCGCGAAGGGGCCCTCATCCACCAACCGGATGTCGGCTGGCAATTGCCCCCATGGTGAACGCGTACCCAGCGTCTTCGAGCATTGACCGCAAACGCATTTCTGCCCTTCGCGGCATCGGAAGACCACGTGACGCATACAGCACATAGACAACATGACCGTCAGCGCCGTGCTCTCTGCGGACACTGCAGCTGTTTGTCTCGGCAGCATCTGACCATACAGCCTTCAGCTTTTCAGGACCGATCGATTGTCCGTTTCGGAGACGAAAGCTGAGCCAGCGCACGCACACGGGGTCGTATTTTTCTAGCTCAGCCATTGGGCACCTTCTATACGACGATGAAGATCCATCAAGACGACAGGGTCCATCCTGGGATGCTCGTCAACTGCAGACATTGGCAGATCAATCCGTGTCGATCGCCTGACCAGCGCCGGGCACTCACGCGATAGATCAATCCACCAGCCTTCGGGAAGCCGCAGACCTCTACCGTTCCTGTCGTAAATGCTGATGTGAAAGCTCATACTCGATCCAATACTCTTGAGATCTCAGGCGCCTGGATCAGGATTGGCACGGCTAGCGCACAGAAATACCTGAGCCTCGTCTTGCTGGACCTTCAGGAAAGAATCAAGCCAGCGGATCGCGGCCCCGCGGTTCTTTATGATCCTTCCCAATTCTTCCGTTAGGCAGCGAGCACACTCCATTCCTCCCGGACTTGGAGAATGGCAGGATCGGCATGAACCCATAGTCGTCGTACCAGCAGGCCGCGACTGGTACATGATCTTGGTCATTAAGCTTACCGCTTGCTCGTGCAAAGCCATTGATCCTGGCTCCTGCCAGCCATGAAGAAAGCCGCGCAAGGCGCGGCTTCTCGTTGTGCCCTATCGACGAGCGTTCTGCTGCTCACCCAGCTTTTCCTTACCACTTCCCTGTTGGCCGCCATCCTGGCTGCTTTGCTGCTGCTTCTGCGGGTCCTTCTCGCCCTTTCCACCTGGGGCGCCGCCGAGCTCTTCGCCATCGACCTGGCCCTGCTGCCCTTGCTGGCCAGCGCGCTTTGCATCGTTGGTGTCGTTATTGTTTGCTGCTTGGCCTTTCTCGATGTTGTTCATGCGTCACTCCACTGCAGCTGATGCTGCCCTGCAAACACTCCTCTACTCACTGTTACCTAAGCGTGGCGCTAGCCTCGCTTTATGAACGGTGCCGCAAACGGCTGCACCATCGAGGGAGTAGAGTTCAAGCTTCTAAAGGAGAACTGCCATGGAAAGCCGCCGCAACAAAGACTATGTCGACATCGAAAGAGAGCTAGCCCACTGGGAGTTGGCCTTCAACGCGGGTTCCCTGCCTGCGTTGAACTTTCGCCATGAGGTTGCTCCCATAATTCGTTTGGCATGTGACATCTACGTGAGGAACCCTCATGGTGATCGGCCTGCCTGGCTACTGGAGTTGAAGGAGCACCTGCAGCGACGCTCCAGTTTGCGCGGCGACCCGGGTGCGGAAGAGATCGCCAGTGGTTGCTGGGCAATCATTTCTGCGTGAGTGCTTTTCCGAGCCAATTGCCTCCGTAGAGTCACCCATCATGCGAAGCACACTTGGATCAGGGTAAAATCCAGTTCCTTGGCTCTTCTCGGGCGCGAAATCGTTTGCGTCTGTGTCCGGCCCCAGCTGGCTAGACACATGCCTACTCCTAGCTCATTTCGGATCCTGAGGATCCGAGCTTCGCTGCAGCCGAACGGCATGCTTGACAACATTCAGGCAATACAGTGCAGATGCGGGACCTGTGAGAAGGAGTGTCGACTTACAGCAGGGATGGGCTTTTCGAAAGTCTCTGCTGGACTTGAGCTGACATGTTCGTTTTGCCAAGGCGTTGAGCGTGTCAGTCATGAAATTCTCTACGTAGAGTGGACGCAGCAGGTTAGGCGCGATCGAATGCTGAGATCGGCTGGAATCGATCCAGACGATCTATATCGCTCCTAGGTCGGTCAAATTCGCTCTCAATCGGCCCAAGCTTAAACACAGAAGTCGTCCGCCGGCGACTTGGCGACCGCTGGTGTTGTTTAGCCACGACGCCTGAATTCGGCCAGCCTCCAGCACCGCCTTCAGCTCGAAGCTATCCGGTCTGCCTCTCAATGGCTCCCCAGGGGAGGCAAGACCACCCTCCAGCGGCTGCCGTCGAGCGGGCTCTCCGCTGACGCTTTTGGCATATGCCGTGGCCACCATACGGTTCGCCTGCGGCGACCACCCGCCCAGCACGAGCTCGGTCCCTATAGCGGAGGGTGCAATCCCTGCCTCCAGAGCGGCCTTCTCGTACGCGGGCCACAACTGGTCAATCACCAGCCCAAGCTCCCTGCCGAGCTGCTCCATGGTGAAATCCGCGCGGAAGCTCGCCTGCAGGGCCAGTTCGTAGATCCGCAGGAAGAACTGCGCACTACCGCGGCTGGCCAGCACGAGGTTGTGCTGCGGGAGAAGCAGCAGCTTCGCGCCAGCGGACTTGGCACCCGTCCGCGAGTCCTCAGCCAAGGTATCTACAGCAACCAATAGTTGATTTGGCGACAGCAGAACGTTGAGGATACTCATTGCCTGGGGCCATGTGGAATGCCCCAACTATTACCCTCATTCAGCGACCTGTCTACGAGCGCGCCATGCCTACCACTTCCGAGCTTCTGCACCGCCTCGACAACTGCACGACAGAACTTGAGGCCCATCGAGGCTACCTCAAAGCAATGGAGTATTGCGTCCGAGCGCTCATCATCAGCCACCCAGATCCGACGTCATTGACGAGGGTTTGGGAGGGCATAGTCCCAGGGATCTTTGACAATCACCTAGAAGATTCCGCCCTATCTTCCGCAGCAATGCGCCAAGGGCTGGCACTGCTCACAGAGCAGATCGAAGCGGCATCGCATCCCGAGCGGTAATCGGCATACCTGCACGGACCTGGACCAAATTGACCAATTGGTCCATCGCAGTAGCATTCATCGCCTCAGCATCGCCGCGCCTGTTGAAGCGCGTCCAATCTGCATGAGCAACGCTGGACAGATCTCGCCGCTCGACCGGCAGCCAGCGCATCGGCCAGAAAGGCAGACGGCGTTGCCCAACGCGGCCACGCTGAAGCTCTGCAACGCCCGTGTGGCTCTCTGAGCCCAGCACCCGCGAGTAAGCGACGGCCAAGCCGTCTTCAGGGCCCTCCAGATACTGGAGAAATCGACTCCCATCGAACAGCAGCACCCAGGTGACACCGGCGTCCATGTTGAAGCGCGCCGCGTCCTGCACTAATTCCTCGAGCTTCTGGCTAGGCAGGCCAGAGCCGCTATCAGCAACGCCTGAAACGGCCTCGCTCACATACACCATAGCCCTGATAGGCATGGAAACACCTCCCGATCGGATCCCCCCGGCGGTGAGGCTAGCACCGAGCTGAACAGGTGGCGTCATGGCGTCGTGAAACAGAGGATTGCATCCCAAATAGTTCAGGCGCGGTCTCACAAAGCCGCTGCGCTGGGCGTTCTATGGTTCGCCCAAGTGCGGAAGATTCATTCAGCTTCCCGTTGTCGACTTCGGCCTGCCCGCCTTGGCGGACCTCGCCTCGGGCCTGGCCGAGATCAAGCCGAGCTTCAACCTGGCGCCCTCCCAGCGCGCCTTGTTGATCCTCGTCCGCGGCGAAGGCCAGCAGGTGACCCGGATCGCCTGGAGCCTCCTTTTCTTCTGGGCGAAGGCCAAAGGCCTGCAGGGTTCGACCATCGATGCCCGCATCGAGAAGCCGACCACGAAGCCGGCCTTCCGGGCGGTGCTCAAGGAGCGCCGCTGCGTCATACCCATGGCTGGTTGCTACGAATGGTCCGTCAGCCTCGAGGACGGGAACAAAGATCCGTGATTCATCCACGCCGCAGGCCCGCTGTTGGCCGCTGGCGTCGGGGGGGGCGCCGACCCACTGCTGCCGGATGGCAACTTGGGCACCTTCACCATCATCACTGGCGACGGCATCGTCTCCGCAGATATCCAAGAACGGATGCCGGTGTGGATTCACTGGATGTGGAAGGATGTCGGCTTTCGGCCAGAAGCGGACCTCCTCCAGTCACCGCGTCGCCTACAGGAGCATTCCCCCCGATGCCTCAATGCGCTGGCCAGTAATCCAACGACCACTTCCCGCCAGCAGCATTGCCACAGCCTTGCCGATGTCGTCGGGGCGACCGGTACGCCCCATCGCCGTGTGCTGTGCCACGTACTGGTTCACAGCGGCATCGTCGCGCACAGCACCACCAAAGAAGTCGGTCTCGGTGGCGCCAGGGGCTACGGAGTTCACCGCGATGCCCCTCGTTCCCAGCTCCAGCGCGAGATAGCGGGTCGCCGTTTCCAGCGCGCTCTTCATGGCCGCGTACGCCAGGCTGCCCGCAGCCACGTGCCGGGTCAGGCTGGTGGAAATGTTGATGATGGCGCCGCCATCGGCCAGCTGCGGCGCCAATAGCTGGGTCAGCAGCAGTGGCGCCTTGAAGTGCACGCGGTACAGCAGATCAATGTCATCGCCTCGGATCTCACCAAACGCTGAGGGTGCGTGCAGCCCTGCATTGTTCACCAACTGGTGAAAGTGGGAGACATCCCAGCGCTGCAGCTGTGCACGCACCGCCTCCGCGAAGGTCTCCAGCGATCCGATGGCATCCAGATCCAGCGGCAACATCGCGGCGCGCACGCCACAGGCTTCAATCTGGCGCAGGGTCTCGGCGGCCTGCACCTGCTGATGCTGGTAAGTGATCATCACATCGCTGCCCTGCCTGGCCAACTGGAGGGCAATGCTGCGGCCAATGCCACGGCTGCCGCCGGTAACCAGGGCGATCGTGCGGGGTGTGTGTACGTTGTCCATCGTGGCTTTGTCTCGTGAACCGGGGCATGACATGCTGCGCCCACGGTTCCGCCTGCACTTGCCCAATCGCGTACGATCCTTGCCCGATTTCCCTGCCATCGAAGATCACCAGGCCACGTTGCGTGCATTGGCACTGCAGGCACAGGCGGTGCTGCACGCACGCAGTGCAGATGCATCGCCGCTGCTGGAACTTCTGCCGGGTGCCTGGCTGGCGCGTACAGGGTCGACGCGCGTGCCGGCCCCGGCTCTGTACCGCCCCGCGGTGGGAGCGGTGCTGCAGGGGGCCAAGCAGGTATGGGTGGATGATGCGGTACTGGAGTACCGCGCCGGCAATGCACTGCTTACCCGCCAGCCGGTTCCCGCGCGCGGGACGGTGTCCCGTGGCGACCACCGCACGCCGTTCCTGGGGCTGGTGGTCGAGCTGGATACCGGCGTCCTGCGGCAGTTGCTTGGCCAGTTGGGCAGCCCACCTGCAGGCGAGGCCCCGCATCCCGCGCCGTTCAGTGTGGTTGCACTGGATTGGCCGGTACTGAACTGTCTGCAGCGTCTACTGTCGCTGGCCCTGGATACGCCCGACGCCCAGCGGCTGCTGTGGCCCGGCCTGCAGCACGAGCTGCTGTTCCGTCTGTTGCAGGGAGAAGCAGGGCCGGCGCTGCTGGCGATGGCCCAGCCCTCCCCCTTGGCACGCCGCATGGCGCGCGCCATTGGCCACCTGCAACGCAGCTTCAGGCAACCACTTGATGCAGCGGCGCTGGCCAGCCGTGCAGGCATGGGCAGCGCGCTGTTCTATCGGCATTTCCGTGCGGCAACGGGTCTGTCACCGCTGCAGTACCAGAAGCAGCTCCGCCTGATCGAGGCACGCCGCCTGCTGCAGCGGGGCGGCACCAGCATCTCCGCCACCGCGTTCGCCGTGGGCTATGAGAGCCCTTCCCAGTTCAGCCGCGAGTTCAGCCGGCTGTTCGGCCACGCACCGCGCGATGCTCTGCCGCCTACCGCCCGGTGAACATCAGCCTTGCTCGGCCACGTGGCGCTTGAGCATCGCGATCCCGGCGTCCAGCGTGATCACCGGCCGGTAGCCCAGTTCGCTGCGGGCACGGCTGTCGTCCAGTGTCACTTCCACGGCAGAGGACGCAAATTCCTGGCGGGTCATCGGCGCACGCAGAGGCAGTCGCAGCCTGCGGAACAGGTCGTCCAATCCGATGAACACGCGCAGCAACGCGCGGGGCACCTGTTTGTCGGGCGGCTGTACGCCGTAGGCCTGCAGCTGGGCACCGATCAGGCGCCGGAATGGCACCGGCGCACCATCGCACACGTGGTAGATGCGTGCGCCAGCGCCACGGCTCAGCGCGCAGCTGACCGCTTCGGCCAGATTGTCCACGTGCGTGGCCGAGGTGAGGTAATGCCCGCCATCAATCCACGCAAAGCGCCCACTGCGCACGGCCTGCAGCAGGTACGGCATCGCGGTGGTGTTGTCGCGGCCCCAGACGAAGCGCGGCCGCAGCACCTTCACCGCGAACTGTGGCGTGGACAGCGCCAGTGCTACCCGTTCGGCTTCAGCCTTGCTGGCGCCATAGACGCCGGCGGCGCGCGCCGGGTACGGATGGTCTTCGCGCGCCTGATGCAGGGGCGCACCGCGGGTCAGCGCCGATTCGCTGCTCAGCACGACCGCCACCGGAACACCCGCAACGCGGGCAGCAGTGAGTACGTTGCGGGTGCCCTCCACATTGGTCTGCCATTGGCTGGGCGAGGCATTGCGGTGGTCGGTGTCGGCAGCCGCATGGATCAGCGCAGTACAGCCTTGCATCGCCACAGCGATGCCCGGGTCGAGCAGATCACCCTGTACTGGTTGGGCGCCCAGCGCCTCTACAACTGCCGCGGCGTGGGGGCTGCGCACCAGCGCACGTACGTGGTGGCCGTCTGCACACAGGCGGCGAATCAGATTGCGGCCCACGTAGCCGCTTCCTCCGGTCAGGAAGAGGGTGGAAGATCTCATCAGGGTTACCTCGGGGGAGAGAACGGATTCAGCGCGGCGGCGTGTCGATCAACGCGCCAATGTCCTGCAGCAGCTGCTGCCGCTGCGCGGACGGCCACTGCACGTAGTCCAGCGACTCCAGCAGCTTCATGCCTTCCAGCGCGAGGTAGGCCAGCAACGCGCTGCGTGGGTGCGTGGCCTGCTGCTGGATCTCGGCCAGGATCTGCGCCTGGTTCTGCTGGATGGGCGCGCGCAGCTGCGGGTCCTGCGCCATGACCGCGCACAACGCCAGGGCCACCGGCTGGAATGCTTCGGGAAAGGGTTGCTCGGCCGCAGCAAGTCGCCCACGCAGCACCGCATCCTGCTCGAAGCCCTTGGCCGCCTCACGGTTGAAGGCGTTGTCGCGGGCGACCGCACGTTCAACCACGGCCTGGATGAGTCCGGCCTTGGACTGGAAGTCATAGACCACCGAGGCCTTGCTGACCCCGGCTTCGGCGGCCACCGCGTCCAAGGTCAGCCGCGCCGCCCCCACCTGGGCGACAACGCGCTCCGCGGCATCAAGGACGTGCTGCGGATCAATGCTTTTGCGGCGACCCATCGACGGACTCCATATTTAACCATCCGGTCGATTATAAATATGGGCGCGATGTTGTAAAGCCCGGCGGGTGGCCTAGAGCGCGTCGTAGAGCGCGCCCAGCTGGGCCAGGATCTGAGTGGCCGCCAACAGATCGGCGTCGGAGTACTGCGCCAGCGCCTGCTGCATCCATTGCTGGATGTTCGCTTCACGCTGCCGGTGGCGCGCTCGACCGGCGGCCGTCAGCTTCACCCGCACCTTGCGCCGGTCGTCGGCCGCCTCCTGCTTGTCCACGTACCCGGCCGCCACCAGCCCCTTCAGCAGCTGGGTCACGGCGGCGGTGGAGGTTTCAGTGCCCTCCGCCAACGCCGTCACCGACAGGGGCCCGCGTTCGTCCAGCAGCTTCAGAACCCGGGCGTGCGTCATCGACAGCGCACCGGCCTCTCGCGTAGCACGGCCACGCAGGCGCGCGTCGGCCGCGCTGAGCTGATAGGCCGCGCGGGCCAGGGCGGCGAACGCCGGGCGCTCGGCAGGCGGGACAGCATGAACCATGGCAGACCAGTAGCTGGGCAGGGTTTGACAGGATAGCGCACTGAATTTAGTTTAGTACTTAGCGAATAGCCATCGCGCTTCCATCCTTTTCTGGAGACACCGCAATGAGTTCACGTTCCGAAGCACAAAGCTGGGTGCTGGATATCGCCCTGGCCCAAGGCGGGTTCGACGCCCTGCATCCCGAAGCAAAGGCAACCCTGGTCCAGCTGGGCCACGACCCTGCCGACTTCGACCGGGTGTTTTCCCTGGTGAAGAGCGGCGCCATGCTGCCCAAGGCCTGGGCCACGGTGGCCGGCGAGATCGAGCGCAAGGCAGCGCATTACGACCGTGATGGCCACGCACAGACGGCGGCCGACCTGTACGTGCGTGCCGCCGTCATGTGGGGTCGCGCGCAGTACTCCATTTTTGATGCCGCAGATCCGCGCAAGCACGCCTTCCGTGAGCACGCCAACCATGCCGTCGCCCGCATCGGCGCACTGCGCCAGGGTCGCGTGCGCCGCGTCGAGATTCCGTTCGAGGGCAAGACGCTGTATGCCCTGCTGCACCTGCCCGTTGGCCCGGTACAAGGCGCGTCTGCAGTCATCCTCGGCCCGGGCATGGACATGATCAAGGAGGACTACATCTACGCCGCCGATCGCTACTACACCTCCCGTGGCGTGGTCGCGCTGTCCATCGAAGGACCGGGCCAAGGTGAGACCCGCGCCAATGGCCTCGTGGTGACGCTGGACAACTATGAGCGCGCCATCAGCGCCTACATCGACTACCTGGCTTCGCTGCCGGAAGTGGACGCAGACCGCATCGCGATGTTTGGCATCAGCATGAGCGGCTACTGGGGCCATCGCGCCGCCACGTGCGAGCCTCGCCTGAAGGCATTGGCCAGCTTCGAGGGTGTTACC
>Ga0209050_1002457_pt1 | contig 15819 bp, 15 predicted proteins | sample Araplavi_mTSA_r2_FD_184276 | JGI IMG/M metagenome (GOLD analysis project Ga0209050, IMG submission 184276) | Arabidopsis root microbial communities from North Carolina, USA - plate scrape MF_Cvi_mTSA_r2 (SPAdes) (version 2) | ecosystem: Host-associated > Plants > Roots > Endosphere | place: USA... | reverse complement strand
CTGGTTCAGCTGGCGGATGTCGTTCGCGCCGCTGTTCTGCAGCGTTTCGGCGCTGACCGCCGAGATGGCGACCGGCACGTCGGACAGCAGCTGCGAGCGACCCTGCGCGGTGACAATGATGGGGGTGTTGTCGCTGTCGTCGGTTGCGGTCTCGGCCGGCGCATCCTGCGCGAAGGCCGGTACCGATACGGCAGCGATGGCAAGCGATACGCCGAGTGCGCTGGTGCGCATGAATCGGGCAGCACGAAGGGAAGATGATTTCATATCGGGCACTCCTCTCAACATTTATTTATTTTTGTTGCGGGTGGAGCATAACTCAATTGCGCGGCCGATCCAGCGGGAGGCACGCATTACCGTCGTTTTTGGCGGGGTGATGCTTTTTAGCCACAGCCGGAAAAGCGCCTGTTCGGCGAGACTTAGCCCCGCCCGGTGGCTACGGCGCGGCTTGCCGTAGCGTCATCGGCCGGTCGGCCGGAGCATGGAAAGCGAAGGTGTCGCCCGCGTGCGACGAGCATCGCTTCATAGGGGCCGGCAAAATTCGCCGCGATGACGGGGTCTTCGGCGGCGAGGCCGCCGGTCAGCGCGCCAAAGGCGGGAAGGATCAATCGCCGCGCATCGCCGGCGAAGCAGGGGCGCGAGACATGCCGGCCGCGGATATTGAGCCGCAGCTTGGGGTGGAAATGCCCCGAAATTTCGGGGCGCCCCTCGTGGGTCAGGCTCTGGTGGCGAAAGACGATACCGTCGATTACCAGCTCGTCGGCGACCTCGCCGCCCCACGCGCCGCCGGTCAGCCCGTCGTGATTGCCCGCGATCCACAAGAGCCTTGCCGAAGCCGCTTGCCCGAACAGGCGTTCGGCGACCGCGGGCACGATCCGCTCTGCCGCGTCCCGATCGTGAAAACTGTCGCCGAGGCACCAGATCGCGCGCGCGCCGGTTTCGGCCGCGAGCGCCGCGAGCCGGTCGAGCGTGTCGTGGCTGTCATAGGGGGGCAGCGGCTGGCCCAGCGCCGCATACCAGCTGGCTTTCTCCAGGTGCAGGTCGGCGACGATCAGCGCCCCGTGGCGCGGCCAGAACAGCGCGCGGTCAGCCAGCATGTGAAACTGCTGGCCCGCAAAATCGAAAGTCACGGCGGCGGACATGCCTCCGCTATGACGACGCCTTTGCCCGGCCGCAAGCGTCCTAGCCGCGCGGCGCCGTATTTGCGGCGAAGCGTAGCTTGGGCGCGTGGCTGGCTTCATCCGGCAAGTCGAACACGACGCGTTTGTTCGGGAAATCGATCTCGACCCGGTCGAACAGTGCAAGGCTGTCCATGCCGAGCAACAGTGCCGGGCGCTCGTGCAGCCCCAAGGCGCGGAACGCCTGGCCGTCGGCAAAGCTGACGGGCAGGTCGTTGACGTCCATGCCATTGATCACGATGCGCTTGATCACGCTGCGCGTCGCAGGAACCGCCTCGCCGGTCACCGCGTCGAGGATCGTCGCGACAAAGGGAAAGCGATTGGCGCGCCGTTCGGTGACCAGCCTTTTCAGCGCGAGATTGCCGATGCTCGTCTGGGCGCCGGTGTCGACGATCACGTCGATGCGTTTGCCGTTCAGCCGCGCGTCGGACAGGATCAGCCGGCCCGCCGAATTGCGCGCCGTAACGACGATCGCGTCGTCGTCGCGAATGAGCGGCTGCGCGCGCTTGCGCGTTTCCAGGACCTGCATCGTCTCCTTACGGAAATCGATCAGGATGCGGCGCTCTTCGAGCATGTCGACACCGATCAGCCCCGCCGCGCCGATATGCCGGCCAAAAAAGGCGGGCGCCTCGACCGAAGCCAGATGCAGCTTCGACATCTGGAGCGCCGCGACGCGGTAGCTGGGTACCATCGACGAGCCGCCGATCGTCGCGAGCTTCAGCTTGGCGCCCTCGACCAATCCCAGCCGTTCTGCCAGTTCGCGGGCGATCACCGTGCGTTCGGCGCCGGTGTCGACAAGGAAGGAAAAGGGGCCTTTGCCGCCGACCATGACCTTGACCGACATCCGCCGCGACGCGTCGAGATCAAAGGGTTCGATGAACGGGACGAGCATCACCGGCGGCGCGGCCAGTTCCTCGCTCGGGACGGGCGCCGCGACGGGTGCGGCAGGCGGATCGGCGGGGGCCGGCGTCGCGCCGGTCAGCGCAGGGGCGGCGAGCAGCAGCGCCAAAAGGACGGACCGCTTCGAAGCATAGGTCATCGCTGGCATCCTCTATATATTTTGCCGTAATCTACGCCTCATTGGGCGGCGCAGCAAGCGAAACGCCGGTCACTCGTCGAGGCGCATCGCCTGTTCGGCGAGTGTATCGGCCATTTCGCCGAGCAGCATGTCGTCGAGGTCCGAGGCGGCGACATTTTCGCGCCCGATCAGCACGAGCACGGGGATGGCGAGCGGGCTGATGCGCGGCAATGTCTGATGCACCATCGTCCCCGCCGCGCGGTCGAGCAGGTCGCCAAGCCGCGCGACGTCGGTCAGCCGCTCGCGCGCGTCGGCCCACGCGGCTTCGAGCAGCAGATGGTCGGGCTCATATTTGCGCAGCACGTCGAAGATGAGGTCGGTCGAAAAGGTCACCTGCTTCCCCGTCTTGCGCTTGCCAGGATGCTGGCGCTCGATCAGTCCGCCGATCACCGCGACCTCGCGAAAGGCGCGTTTCAGCAGATGCGAGCTTTCGACCCACTCGACGAACTCGTCCTCAAGGATCGCGGCGTCGAACAGCGCGGCGGGATCGGTGACCGGGCGCAGCGACCATGTCGCAAGCGCATAGTCCGACGCCACAAACCCCATCGGCTGCAACCCGGCGCGGTCCATGCGCTTGGTCAGCAGCATGCCGAGCGACTGGTGCGCGTTCCACCCCTCGAACGGATAGGCGACCATATAGTGGAGCCCCTCGTGCGGGAAGGTCTCGACCAGCAGCTCGCCGGGACGCGGCAGCACCGACCGCAATTGCTGCATCTCGAGCCAGAAGCGGACGTCCTGGGGAAAGCGTTGCCAGCTCGCCGGATCGGCGAGGAAGCCGCGCACGCGGTCGGCGAGCCGCGTCGACAGCGCCATGCGCGCGCCGACGTAGGAGGGGATGCGCGCGGGCTTCGTCGTTGCGCGGACGTAGAGGTCGGTGTCGCGGATCGACTCGACCTCGAGGCTCAGGCCGGCAAAGGCGAAGGTGTCGCCCGGGGTCAGCGTGCTCGCGAAATATTCCTCGACGGTGCCGAGCCGCCGCCCGTTCTTGAAGCGCACGTCGAGCGTCGGTGCATCGACGATGATCCCGGCGTTGAGCCGGTGCTGCGCGGCGAGCCGCGGGTGCGCGATGCGCCAGCCGCCCTGTCCGTCGGGGGCGAGGCGGCGAAAGCGGTCATAGCTTTTGAGCGCATAGCCGCCGTCGCGGACAAAGCCGAGCAGGCGGCCGAATGTCGGCGCATCGATCCACCGGTATGGCGTCGCCGAGCGGATTTCGGCGAGCAGCTCGTCCTCCTTGAACGGTGCCGCGCACGCGAGCGCCATCACATGCTGCGCGAGCACGTCGAGCGCGCCGGGGCGAAAACGGTCGGCGTCGCGCTCGCCCGCCTCGACTGCATCGAGCGCCGCCTGCGCCTCCAGATATTCGAAGCGGTTGCCCGGCACGATCAGCGCCTTGCTCGGCTCGTCGAGCCGATGGTTGGCGCGGCCGATGCGCTGGAGCAGTCGCGACGAGCCCTTCGGCGCGCCCATCTGGATCACGCAATCGACGTCGCCCCAGTCGAGCCCAAGGTCGAGGCTCGACGTCGCGACGAGCGCGCGCAGCCGCCCTTCGGCCATCGCTTGTTCGGCACGCTGGCGCGCCTCGCGGTCGAGGCTGCCATGGTGGATGGCGATCGGCAGGCCGAGGTCGTTGACCTTCCACAGCTCCTGAAAGGTCAGTTCGGCGAGCCCGCGCGTGTTGCAAAAGATGATCGTCGTGCGGTTCTTCGCGACCTCGTCCATTACCTGATGCACGGCCCACCGCCCCGAATGCCCCGCCCAAGGCACCGCACCCTCGGGCAGCAGGATGCCGATCTCTGGATCGGCGCCCGCCTCGCCCTCGATCAATGTCACCGCCTCGGCGTCGCCGTCCGGCGCGAGCCAGCCGCGATAGGCGGTCGTGTCGGCGATCGTCGCTGACAGGCCGACGCGGCGGAGGCCGGGCGCGATATGCTGTAGCCGCGCGAGCGCAAGGCTCAGCAGGTCGCCGCGCTTGCCGGGGGCGAAGGCGTGGATCTCGTCGATCACCACGGTCTTCAAATCGGCGAACATCGTGAAACTGTCCGGATAGGACAGCAGCAGCGACAGCGATTCGGGGGTCGTCAGCAGGATGTTCGGCGGCCGGCTGCGCTGGCGCGCCTTCTTGTCCGAACTCGTGTCGCCGCTGCGGCTCTCGACGCTGATCTCGAGCTCCATCTCGGCGATCGGGCCAAGGAGGTTGCGCTCGACGTCGGCCGCGAGCGCTTTCAGCGGCGACACATAGAGCGTGTGCAGCCGGTCGGTCGGATTTTGGTCAAGATCGACGAGCGTCGGCAGAAACCCCGACAGCGTCTTGCCCGCCCCGGTCGCCGCGACGAGCAGCGCACTCTCACCCCGCGCACCCGCGGCGAGCATATCGGCCTGATGCCGCCTGAGCCGCCACCCGCGCGCGCTAAACCACTGAGCAAAAGGGGTGGGGAGGTCCATAGGTAGAACGTGGGGCCGGGGAGAGGCGCGCGCAATGCTTCTCTTATCGTCACCCCGGACTTGATCCGGGGTCCCGCTAGAGTCCTGCTTCCATCCCCTTCAACAATCCCCGCCAAAACTCACCCAGCCTTCGCTGAAACAGGATCAGCTCGAACCCGTGCCGAGCGACATGTTTCTGCGGAATGCTGTCCCAGCCGCGATGCTCGACCGTCACGCGCGTCTCGTCGCCCACCGCTTCGAAGTGCACATCGACCTCGGTCGCCTGATCGGGTTTGAAGCTCGGCAATCGCCAGCCGAACGCCAGCCGTTCGCCGGGCAGCCAGTGATGCACCGCGCCGATCTCCCACTCCTTGCCATCTGCAAAGCGCGTGACCAGCCGCCCGCCCGGCCCCGCGGGATCGAAACGCAGCGCGCCATCGCCCTTGCGCGAGAGCTGGAATAGCGGATGGCTCGTCCACCACCGCCCGATGTCGCGCGTGAAGGCGGTGAACGCCACCTCGGGCGAGGCCGCGACGCGCAGGGCGACGATCACCGCAGCGGTCATGCACCGCCCTCGACATGGCGCTTGAAGCCCGCGAGCTGATGGCTCCACAGCGCCTCGGTCTCGGCCAGCCACTGTTTGAGTTCCGTCGTCGCGCCGTCCCGCAGCGAGTAGATGCGCACGCGCGCGTCGAAGTCAGGATGCCCGTCCTCGACCAGCCCGCTTTCCTTCAGCGCGCGCAAATGGCGGCTCATCGCGGGCGGCGCGAGGCCGAGGTCGGCCGCGAGTTCACCCGCGCTGCGCGGCCGCTCGCCCAGCAGCTCGATCGCGCGCCGCCGTTTCGGATCGGCGAGCGCGCCGAGCATCCGGTCGAGCGCGGCGCTCAATCGTCAAGCCGCGTCTTGGTCGTGAAGCCGCCCTCGGCATCCCACTCGGCGGCGGTCTTTTCCTCGACCGTCACGCCGAATGTCCAGATATGCCCCTCGGGATCCTTGGCGCGATAGGTGCGGTCGCCGTAAAATTGCGTGTCGGGCTCGGCGAGGATGTCGGCCCCCGCGGCGCGCGCCGTTTCGCAATGCGCGTCGATATCTTCGCCCGCCGCCAGCTGGATATGCACCGACTGGGTGTTCTTGCCGCCGATCGACTTCGGGCTCTTGTGATCGTCGGTCCATTCGCTGCCGACCATCAACGTCGATGCGCCAAATCCCATTTCCGAGTGCGCGAGATTGCCGTTGGCGTCGAGCAGCACGAACAGCGGTTCGAACCCGAAGGCCTGCTCCAGCCAGCGGAACGCCGCCTTCGGGTCCTGATAACTGACGGCGCTCGAAAGCCCCTTGCCGCGCGGATGATCGACCATGTCTCTTCTCCCGAGTCGCTAATTGATTTCGTTTTCATAGAATATTTCTATAAAAATGAAAATACATCGTTCGCGCATTGATTGTGCTAGGCGGGCCCGATGACGGACGACCTACGCGATCATATCGAAGAGGCGATGAAACTCGCGGCGGCGCACCTCGGCCAGGGGCGCGTCGCCGACTATATTCCGGCGCTCGCCGAGGTCGATCCGAACAAGCTCGGCTTCGCGCTCGCGCTCCCCGACGGCACCGTCCACACCTCGGGCGACGCCGACGAGCCCTTCTCGATCCAGTCGGTGTCGAAGGTGTTCACGCTCGCGCTGGCGCTCCGCCGCGTCGGCAGTTCCTTATGGGACAGCGTCGGGCGCGAGCCGTCGGGCAGCGCGTTCAACTCGATCGTCCAGCTCGAAAGCGAGCATGGCATCCCGCGCAATCCGCTGATCAACGCCGGTGCGATCGCGACAACCGACCGCTTGATCGACGGGCGCAGCGGCGATGCCGTCGCCGACGAGATCGTCGATTTCATGCGCGCACGCGCCAGCGACGACGGCGTCGGAATCGATTTCGATGTCGCTTTCTCGGAATCCGAAACGGGCGCCCGCAATCGCAGCCTGTCGCATTTCATGGACGCGTTCGGTAACTTGAAACATCCGGTCGAAACCGTCGTCGGCGTCTATTTCCGCCAATGCGCGATCGCCATGTCGTGCCGCCAGCTCGCGCGCGCCGGGCTGTTCCTCGCGATGGAGGGTCGCGATCCGCTCACCGGCGAGCAGCTCATCGAGCCGCACCGCGCGCGGCGCATCAACGCGATCATGATGCTGTGCGGTCATTATGACAATAGTGGCGAATTCGCCTTCCGCGTGGGCCTGCCGGGCAAGAGCGGGGTCGGCGGCGGCATCCTCTGCATCGCGCCGGGGCAGGGATCGATCGCGGTCTGGTCGCCCGCACTCAATGCCGCGGGAACATCACTGGCGGGCGCGGTTGCGCTCGAACATTTCGCCTATGCGGCGGGATGGTCGGTGTTCGACTGACCCTCAGTCGTTGTCGAGCAGTGCCAGCTTCACGCGTGCGGTGCCGCTACGGTGCATGCCGATCTCGCGCGCGGCGGCCTGACTGACGTCGATCACGCGGCCGCGCGAGAAAGGCCCGCGGTCGTTGATGCGGACGACCACGCTGTCGCCGTTCGAGGTGTTGGTGACGCGCACCATGGTGCCGAAGGGCAGCGAGCGGTGTGCTGCGGTGAGCTGGCCGGGGTCGAAACGCTCGCCGCTCGCGGTGCGGTTGCCCGCAAGCTCGTTGCCGTAATAGCTCGCCATTCCGCCGTCGATTTCGGTTTCGGAATCGGCCGGCTGAGCGATCTCGGCGATCGGATTTTCCGTGACTTCGACTTCTTGCGCCGTGGCCGAAGCCGTGAGCAGAAGCGGTATCAGCATGGCCGAAAAGGCGCGCATGACATCATCCCCTTGTCAGAGGGGGTGCCAAAAGCAGCGGCGGCCTGCCAAGGCAAGCCGCCGCGCGTTAGACTGAAACGATTTTGCGTCCGGATGTGCGATTTGTTCCGTTTTAACGGAACAATAACTGAATTTATACGTCCAGATTCGCCACCGACAGCGCGTTCGTCTGAATGAAATCGCGCCGCGGTTCGACCTCGTCGCCCATCAATCGTTCGAAGATTTCATGCGCGACATCGGCCTGTTCGGCTTCGACGCGCAGCAGCGAGCGGTTCGACGGATCGAGCGTCGTTTCCCAGAGCTGCTCGGCATTCATTTCGCCCAGCCCCTTGTAGCGGCTGATCGCGAGTCCCTTGCGGCTGTGCGCGAAAATCGCCTCGAGCAGTTCGGACGGACGCGTGATCGGCGTGACCTTGCCGATGCTTGCGGCGGGCAGGTCGCTGTCGCTCGCTTCGGCATCATCTTCGGCCGCGTCGGCGGCGGCTAGCGCAGCCGCTTCGGCGGCCTGCGCCGCGGCGCTGCTGCCTTTCACCAAGCGGGCGGGGTGGGCGTAGGTCTCGGTCTGCTCGCTCGCAAGCTTGTGGAGGCGCCGCGCCTCCTGGCTCGCGAGGAAAGCCGCGTCGATCGCGTGATGGTCGCTGACCCCGCGCCAGCGCTTTTCGAGCGTATAGCCGCCGTCGCCGGCAACGATCGTCCATTTCGCTTCGGCGCCGCCGGTCAGCGCGCGTTCGGCGGCGTTGAGCCACTCGGCGGCGCGGACACCCGCGGCGGTGCGTCCGACGCTGTCGAGTGCCGGGTCGAGCGCGCCGTTCAGCGCCAGCGCCTCGATCAACTCGTAATTATGGCCACGCGGCACATAGCGCATCAGCGCGCGCAGGCGGCGGCCATGCTCGATCAGGTCGCGGAGGTCGGCACCCGACCGCGCGCCGCCGGTGGTTTCGAGCATCAGCGCATCGATGCCGCCGTCGACGAGGTAGTTTTCGAGCGCGGTATCGTCTTTCAGATAGACCTCGCTGCGTCCCTTCGCGACTTTGTAGAGCGGCGGTTGGGCGATGTAGAGATGGCCCGCCTCGATGATTTCGGGCATCTGCCGATAGAAGAAGGTGAGCAAGAGCGTACGGATATGCGCGCCGTCGACGTCGGCGTCGGTCATGATCACGATCTTGTGATAGCGCAGCTTTTCGAGGTTGAACTCGTCGCGGATCCCCGTGCCGAGCGCCTGGATCAGCGTCCCGACTTCCTTCGACGAGATGATCCGGTCGAAACGCGCGCGCTCGACGTTCAAAATCTTGCCCTTCAGCGGCAGGATCGCCTGCACATGCCGGTCGCGGCCCTGTTTGGCCGATCCGCCTGCCGAGTCACCCTCGACAAGGAAGAGTTCGCATTTGGCGGGGTCACGCTCCTGACAGTCGGCGAGCTTGCCGGGCAGGCTCGCAATATCCATCGCGCCCTTGCGCCGCGTCAGCTCGCGGGCCTTCTTTGCCGCCTCGCGGGCGGCGGCGGCGTCGATGACCTTCTGGATCACCGCCTTGGCATAAGCCGGATTTTCTTCGAGCCATTCGGTCATCCGGTCGGCCATCAGGCTTTCGAGCGGCTGGCGCACTTCGGACGAGACGAGCTTGTCCTTGGTCTGCGACGAGAATTTGGGATCGGGGAGCTTGACCGAGACGATCGCTGTCAGCCCTTCGCGCATATCCTCACCGGTCAGCGAGACCTTCTCTTTCTTGAGGATGCCCGACTTGTCGCCATAGCCGTTGAGCGTGCGCGTCAGCGCGGCGCGAAACGCCGCGAGGTGCGTGCCGCCGTCGCGCTGCGGAATGTTGTTCGTGAAGCAGAGGACATTTTCATAATAGCTGTCGTTCCACTCAAGCGCGACGTCGATGCCGATGCCGTCGCGCTCGCTGCTGATCGCGATCGGATCGGGCAGCAGCGCATTCTTGTTGCGGTCGAGATATTTGACGAACGCCGCGATGCCGCCTTCGTAGAACAGATCATGGCTGACATGCTCGGCATGCCGCGCGTCGACCAGCTTGATGCGGACGCCTGAATTCAGGAACGCCAGTTCGCGATAGCGATGCTCAAGCTTGTCGAAATCGAACTCGAGAACATTCTTGAACGTCTCGGTCGAGGCGGAGAAGGTCACGCGCGTGCCCTTCTTGCCTGCGGGCGCGGGGCCGTTGACCTTGAGCGGCGCGACCGAATCGCCATGTTCGAAGCGCATCCAATGCTCTTCGCCATCGCGCCAGATCGTCAGTTCGAGCCATTCGGACAGCGCGTTGACGACGCTGACGCCGACCCCGTGCAGGCCGCCCGACACCTTGTACGCATTGTCGTCGCTGGTATTCTCGAACTTACCGCCCGCGTGGAGCTGGGTCATGATGACCTCGGCCGCCGAAATGCCTTCCTCGGCATGGATACCCGTCGGAATACCCCGGCCATTGTCCTCGACGCTGACCGATCCGTCGCTGTTGAGCGTGATCAGGACGAGGTCGCAATGCCCCGCGAGTGCCTCGTCGATCGCGTTATCCGAAACCTCGAACACCATGTGATGAAGGCCCGACCCGTCGTCGGTGTCGCCGATATACATGCCCGGCCGTTTGCGCACCGCGTCGAGGCCCTTGAGAACCTTGATCGAATCGGCGCCATAGGCATTGATATTGGGCAGGTTGGTATTGGCGCTCGGCGCCATATTTTCTGGGGTGTCCGTCATAGCGATTATATAGGGTCGAAGGGCGTAAAACCCAAGCGAAAATGCGGCTCTCGGTCCTGTGGCGACGAGCGTTGCGCAGGGACGCCGCGGCGGCTAGTTTCGCGGCATGAAACAACGCTTCGCTTCGCCCCTCGCCGCCGTCCTCATCCTCTCGCTCGCCGCGTGCAGCCAGCCCGCACCGCCGGCCGACAACGCGCCCGCAGTTGCGGGTGAACCGCTCGCCACGCGCGCCGTGATGATCGGGACCGAAGGGCCCAGCCTGCCCGCCTGTTCGAGCATCAGCCGGGTCAAAACGGGCGGCACCGACGTCTATTGGGCGCCGGACGAAACGCGCGCGGTCAAGGCGAAGCTTGCTGGCGGCGCCAGCGTGTCGCTCTGCGAGGCGGCCGAGAATGACGCGTGGTTCGGCGTCGTCTTCGCCGCGCCCGGCACCGATCCCGACATGTGCGGGGTAGGCAAATCGGTGCCAAATGCGCGCGAATATCAGGGCCCGTGCCGCTGGGGCTGGATCAAGGGCGGAACGGTTCAGCTGGGCGGCTAAGCCTCGCCGGCTATCGGCAATCCTCGATCACGCGTCCGATTTCGGACTGCACCGGCAGTGTCAGCGCGCCGCCGCCCGGCGCTTCGAGCGCGAAGCGGCCGCGGCTGAAGGCTATGCGGTCGAGCCGCGGATCGCGGTTCGGGAGGTTCACGCTGCCGCCGTCGAAGCGGATCTGGTCGGTCCCCGCGCTGGTGCGCAGGCTGACATTGCCGGCGAGCGCCGAGGTCATCCGGATGCCGCTGCCGCTGCAGGTCAGGCTGAGCAGCGGGTTGGAACTGCCCGTGGGTACGAATGTCGCGGTCCGGCTGCCCGTGTCATAACGCCACGCGCCGGCATCGACCGCGCGGTCCTCCCAGCCCGATGTCGGGGTCGGCAGCGGCGTGGGTGTCGGCGCGGGAGCAACCGGGCGCGGCGCGGGGGGCGGGGCTTCTGGCTGCGGGATTGCGGTGCAGCCCGCGACGACGAGCATCAGCGCGCCCGCGATGCCATAGCGAAAACCCGGCTGCCTGATGCTCATCGTCAAAATCCCTGCCAATCAATCACGTCTTCGAGCCCTACGCGTGGAACCGGCCACTGGTTCACAGCGGCATCGGTATCGGCATAGCCGATCGCAAGCCCGGTGAACAAAATCTGCCGGTCGTCGAGCTCGAGCGTACGGCGGATCGTCGCGCCGTACATTGCCCAGCATTCCTGCGGACAGCTTGCGAGGCCATGTTCGACGAGCAGCAGCATCACCGATTGCAACCACATGCCCATGTCCGACCATTGCGGCGGCCCCATGATGCGCGAACAATGGAGGAAAAGCATTACCGGTGCGCCGAAGCCCCGGTAATTGTCCATGAACTGAGCGAGGCGGCCCCGTTTGTCCTCGCGCGGGATGCCGAGCGAGGCATAGAGCGCCTCGCCGACGCCGAAGCGCCGCGCTTCCCACGGTTCGGTCAGTCCCTTGGGATAGATATCATATTCGGGCTCATAGCCCTCGCGCCCCATCGCGGTGCGCGCTGCGACGGCGTCCTTCACCGCCTGCCACCGCTCGCCGGTCACCAATGTCGCCTGCCACGGCTGGAGATTGCCGCCCGAAGGGGCGCGCTGCGCGGCCGCGAAAATATCCTTGAGCAGCGCCGGGTCGACCGGCCGGTCGGTGAAAGCACGCACCGAACGGCGCGCGTACAGGGCCTGGGTGACGCCATTCTGCGTTGCGGGGGTGTCAGTCGCTGGCATATTTATCCTCTCGCCGCTTGCCGAACAGCAATTTGCGTTCGAGCCGGGCTTTCAACTGGCGGTAGTAGGAAAGCAGGAAGACGTCATCCTCTTCGGCGACGGGGCGCCCGATCTTGGCGCGGATCGCGTCGGCGACCTCGCGCATCGCGCGCGGGTCGTTGCCGCGGAGCACGCGTTCGAGCTCCTGCAGTTCGAAAATGCCATAGACGGCGAGTTCGCTTTCGCTGAACGCCATCGCCTCGCCCGCGCTGCTCGTCGCGATATCGGCGTCGAGCTTGACGCGCTGCGCCATCACCACCCAGGTGCCCGCGATCAGGTCGCCCATCCGCATCCGGTCGCGATTGAACAGCAGGAACAGGCTGAGCGTCAGCGACCATAAGATGCCCGCGGCCATGGTCCATCCCGACACCATATCCTCCGACGCGCCGACCCCCAGCATCATCAGCGGCAGGAACAGCTCGAGCTCGCGGATCAGGTTGCGCGCGACCACGGCATCGGCGGTCAGGCGGCCGCCGTCGCGCGCGACGACGCGGATACCCATGATTCTTTTGCCCGGCGTCGCGGCGCGCGATCCGAGTTCGAAGCCGACGAACCAGAAGGTGCGAAGCACGAAGGCGCCGAGCATCCAGACCACGACGGTGACGTCGGATTGCGACGCAAACCCGACCCACAGCATCGCCAGCGAAAACAGGAACAGCGCCAGCGCGATCAGTATCAGGTCGATCAGAAGCGCGCCGAAGCGCAGCCCCGAACTCGCAATCTTCAGCTCGAGATCGACCCCTTCGGGGGTGATGAACTGGCGGATCTTCTTCGCCCGCGCGGCGCGCGATTTGGCATTGGCGGCGGCTGCGGTCATGTCACATCCTCACGCCGCGGGATGTAATAATAGCCTAGCCAGAAGAGCAGCATCAACGACCCGATCGCATAGCGCAGCAGCGTGTCGGTGATCAGCTGGCGTCCGAAGCCTTCGAGCAGCCCCGCGGCGAACAGCATGATGATCACGCCGACCATCACCTTGCCCGCGGTGCGTCCGGCCTCCGACGCCGCCTGCAACCGGCCGCGCGCGCCGGGAAAGACGACCGCGGTGCCGATACGCAGCCCCGCGGCGCCCGACAAGGCAGCTGCAAACAGCTCGGTCGTGCCGTGAATGAACAGCCAGCCGCCGAAATCATAGCCGAGCCCTTTGCCGGCAAACACCGCCATCATCGCGCCGAGCCCGATCCCCTGATAATATTCGAGCATCATCGTCGGCACCCCGAATGCGAAACCGAGCGCGAAGGACAGGATCGAGACGCGGCTGTTGTGCGTGAACAAATAGGTCGCAAAGACGTGCAAGCCGCTCTCGCTCTCGCCTGCCACCGCCTTGCCGTGGCCCAGCGTCGATTGCAGATATTCGGCCGTCGCGCGCGGGTCGCGCCCGCCCGACATCTCTTCGTCGACGAAGTTGAAATACCATTCGGGATTGCTGGAGACGAGCGAATAGCTGGTGAGCGCGCCGAGCAGGATGATCAGCGAAATGATCACCGTCTCCTTCCACACCGCGCGGATCGCCGCGGGCCAGTCGTAGAGGAAGAAGCGGCGAAGGCGGTTCCAGCGGCTTTCGCGCACGCCGTAAACGAGGAAATAGCCGCGGATCGACAGCGCCTCGAGATGGTCGAGCAAGGCCTTGTCGAGGCTCGTCGCACGCGCGATCGACAGCGACGACAGCGTCGCGCGATAAAGCAGGGGCAATTGCAGCAGCTCGTCGCTGGTCAGCGCGGCGGCGCCCTTCTTTTCCAGCTTGGTGAGCAGCAGGTCGAAGGCGATCCAGTCGGCCTCGCGCTCGGCGCGAAAGCGGCTGGTCGAAAAGCTCGGCGCGTCGATCGTGCGGGCGGGCGCTGCCGGGGGAATCACAGGCTGCCCTTCTGTTTGATGCCGAGATAGGCCTCGACCGCGCTCGCGCCCATCGCATCGGCGGGCACTTCCAGCACGTCGGCGCCGAGCCGTTGCAGCCGTGCGATGACGAGCTGCCGATCGCGCAACATCGCTGCCGCGACGTTCGAGCGCGTGACGTCGGCGCCGCTTTCGGGGCGGCGGCGCTCTTCGGCCTCGACCTCCTCGTCCTTGATGACGACGAACAGCAAGCGGTGCTTCTTCACCAGCCGCCCGGCGGCGCGGATCATCAGGTCGGCGCTTGTCGCGTCGGTGAATTCGGTGAACAGGATGATCAGCGAGCGACGATTGAGCTGCGCGCTCAATGTCGTCAGCGCGAGGGTGAAATTGCTCTCGACATGCGCATAGTCGATCAGGCTCGCGGCACGCTGCAACGCCGGGAAATCCTGCGTGTGCATATAGGCGGGGGTCAGCGTCTGCGGCTTGGCGGCGAAGGAAAAGAAGCTGATCCGGTCGTTCAATTTCAGCCCGACATAAGCGAGCAGCAGCGCGGCCGACACCGCGCGGTCGACGCGCGGCATGCCGCCGACGGGCTCAGCCATCGTCCGCCCGCTGTCGATCGCGAGCACGACGCGGTTGTCGCGCTCGACGCGATATTCCTTGGCGAGCAATTTTACGTGGCGCGCCGATGCGTTCCAGTCGATCGCGCGCCGGTCCATCCCCGGCTGATATTCGGCGAGCGCTTCGAACTCGGTGCCCTCGCCGCGGAACCGCTGTTGGCGAAGGCCGAACCAGCTGTTGCGCTGGAACAGCCGGCTGCCCTCGTCGGTCACCGCGCGCAGGCTGGGGACGACATGGATCGCGCCGTCGATCGCGAAGCGCCGCTGTTTCCAGATAAGCCCAAGCGGCCCGGCCCAGCGGATCCACAGCGCCTCGACCAGCGCCTGCCCGCGCCGCGATGCGGTGAGCGAAAGCGTGCGGACGAGGGCGTCGCCCGCGCCCGTCCGGCGCATGTCGTTGGCAAGCCGCCCGCCCTCGGCAAGCCGTTCGTCGAGCGCGAGCGCAAGCTCTGCGCGGGCCGGCACCGCCCGCCCGGTCGCGGCAAGCGACAGGTCGAAGGGATCGCCGACGCCGACCTGATGCGGAAAGCGCGCGTCGAGCGACAGGTGGCGGGGGTTTGCTCCCGCGATCGTGTCGAGGATCAGACAGGCGATAATCACCCCGATCCACCCGGGCGCGACAAGCCACAGCTCGGGCCGGATCAGCCCGAGCGCGAGCGCCATCGGGGCGCCCAGCAGCAGCAGATAGATCGCGCGGCGGGTCGGGTAGATCACCGCGGCACTTCCTCGCGTTCGAGCAGCGCCGCGACGACCTGTTCGACGTTGCGTCCCTCGATCTCGGCCGCGGCCGACAGGATGACGCGGTGGCGCAGCACGCCCGCGGCGAGCCGCTGGACATCGTCGGGGATCACATAGTCGCGGCCGTCGAGCGCCGCCGCGGCGCACGCGGCGCGCGCGAGCAACGTCGCGGCGCGCGGGCTCGCGCCGCACTCGAGGTCGGCGCTCTCGCGCGTCGCGCGGACGAGGCGGACGATATAATCGACGATCTCGTCGGCGAGGCGAACGGTCGCGATGGTGTCGATCGCCGCCTCGATCGTCTTGGCATCGGCGACCTGCGTGACGCCGAAATCGCCGACCGCCGGGCTTTTGAAGCGCCCGCCATGGTCGGCGACGATGCGGCGTTCCTCGTCGGCCGCCGGATAGTCGACGACGAGCTTGAACAGGAAGCGGTCGAGCTGCGCCTCGGGCAGCGGATAGACGCCCTGCTGCTCGATCGGGTTCTGCGTCGCGAGCACGGTGAAGCGCGGGCTCATCACATGCGCCTCGCCGTTGATCGTGACGCGGCGTTCCTGCATCGCCTCAAGCAGCGCGGCCTGCGTCTTTGGCGGGGTACGGTTGATTTCGTCGGCGAGCAGCAGTTCGGTAAAGATCGGC
>Ga0209050_1002450_pt1 | contig 15871 bp, 15 predicted proteins | sample Araplavi_mTSA_r2_FD_184276 | JGI IMG/M metagenome (GOLD analysis project Ga0209050, IMG submission 184276) | Arabidopsis root microbial communities from North Carolina, USA - plate scrape MF_Cvi_mTSA_r2 (SPAdes) (version 2) | ecosystem: Host-associated > Plants > Roots > Endosphere | place: USA... | reverse complement strand
TTGGAAGAAGGGTGTTCAACATGGTGAAGCTCCCACCAGAACATCTTGGAGAAACGCGGTCAGCGGTTCCTGTGGGAGCGGGCTTGCCCGCGAAAGCGGTGGGTCGGTCGACATCAATGTCGGCAGACAGATTGCATTCGCGGGCAAGCCCGCTCCCACAGGGTCAAGTGCAGCCTTTAGAAATCCTTGCACAACCGCAGCGCGTCATAGATCGCCGCGTGTACGTTACGCTGGGCCACGCAGTCGCCGATGCGGAACAGCAGGTAGCCGTCGCCGCTCTGTTCCAGGCAAGGTTGCGGCTTGATCGCGAACAAGGCTTCGACGTCGATCTGGCCTTTGTTGCGCGAGCCTTCCTTCAGCGCGTAGTAGATTTCTTCGTCCGGACGCACGCCGTTTTCCACGACCACCTGGTCAACCACCCGCTCCTCTTTGGCACCGGTGTATTCGTTTTCCAGCACCGCCACCAGCTTGTCGCCTTCGCGGTAGACCTTCTCCAGCATCATGTCGCCGGTCATGATCACTTCTTTCGGGTACATGCTGCGGTAGTAAGTCGGGAACGATGTGCCCCCAATGGCCACGCCCGGCTTGATGTCGTCGGTAACGATCTCGACCTGGCTGCCCTTGTCCGCGATGAAGTCAGCGGTCGACATGCCGGTGAATTCGCAAATGGTGTCGTAGACCAGCACGTTCTTGCCCGGTGCAACCTTGCCGTCGAGGATGTCCCAGCTGCTGACCACCAGGCCTTCAGCCGCGCCCCAGTGTTCGTTCTGCTCGATGAACGGATGACCGCCGACTGCCAGCACTACCACGTCCGGACGCAGGTCCATGATGGTTGGCGCGTCAGCCGCGGTACCCAGGCGCAGGTCGACTTTCAACCGTGCCAGTTCCAGTTGATACCAGCGGGTGATACCGGCGATCTGGTCACGTTGCGGGGCTTTCGATGCGGTGGTGATCTGCCCGCCGATGAATTCCTTTTTCTCGAACAGGGTCACGTCGTGGCCACGCTCGGCGGCCACGCGGGCGGCCTCCATCCCGGCAGGACCGGCGCCGACCACCACCACCTTGCGTTTCACGCCAGTGGTTTTTTCGATGATGTGCGGCAGGCCCATGTATTCACGAGAAGTCGCGGCGTTCTGAATGCACAGCACATCCAGGCCCTGGTACTGACGGTCGATACAGTAGTTGGCACCGACGCATTGTTTGATCTGGTCGATCTGGCCCATCTTGATCTTGGCGATCAGGTGCGGGTCGGCGATGTGCGCGCGGGTCATGCCGACCATGTCGACGTAACCGCCTTCCAGGATACGCGTGGCCTGGTTCGGGTCCTTGATGTTCTGCGCGTGCAGCACGGGGACCTTGACCACTTCCTTGATGCCGGCAGCCAGATGCAGGAACGGCTCCGGCGGATAACTCATGTTCGGAATCACGTTGGCCAGGGTGTTGTGGGTGTCGCAACCCGAACCCACGACGCCGATGAAGTCGAGCATGCCGGTATCGTCGTAATACTTGGCGATCTGCTTCATGTCTTCGTGGGACAGGCCGTCCGGGTGGAACTCGTCACCACAGATGCGCATGCCCACGCAGAAATCGTCACCGACCTCGGCGCGTACGGCTTTCAAGACTTCCAGACCGAACTTCATCCGGCCTTCGAAGGTGCCGCCCCATTCGTCGGTACGCTTGTTGACCCGCGGGCTCCAGAACTGGTCGATCATGTGCTGGTGCACCGCCGACAGTTCAACACCGTCCAGGCCACCGGCCTTGGCGCGGCGAGCCGCTTGAGCGTAGTTACCGATCACCCGCCAGATCTCTTCCGGCTCGATGGTTTTGCAAGTGGCACGGTGCACCGGCTCGCGCACACCCGACGGCGACATCAGCGTCGGCCAGTTGAAGCCGTCCCAACGCGAGCGACGGCCCATGTGGGTAATCTGGATCATGATCTTGGCGCCGTGCTTATGCATGGCATCGGCCAGATTCTGGAAGTGCGGAATGATGCGGTCGGTGGACAGGTTCACCGAACTCCACCATTCCTGCGGGCTGTCGATGGCCACCACGGACGAACCGCCGCAAATCGCCAGGCCGATCCCGCCCTTGGCTTTCTCTTCGTAGTACTTGACGTACCGATCGGTGGTCATGCCGCCGTCGGTGGCATAAACCTCGGCGTGCGCAGTGCTGAGCACGCGGTTACGGATGGTCAGTTTGCCGATCTGGATCGGCTGGAACATTGCTTCGAAAGCCATGGCGGGTTCCTCGACTTACAACGGCTTGACGATGAACAAGCCGTCTTCGTGGCCCTCTTCGGAGCCACCGTAGACTTGCTCGGCCACGGTGCGGATCTTGCTGCCGCGAGCGGCGAGGATCTGGTCCATCGCGCCGGCAAACCAGCCAGTGAACATGTAGTCGACCTTGCGCCCGACCTTGCCGTACACATAGACGAACGCTGAGTGCTCGAGCTTGACGCTGGCGGTGCCTTTGTCGAGATCGATGTCCTGGATCTTGAACAGGCCCCAGCCGCGCTGCGACAGGCGCTTCATGTAGTGCTCGAACACCGCGACACCTTCCAGGCCATGGCATTCGGCTTCTTTTTCACACCAGTGCCAGGCGGACTTGTAGCCAGCCTTGTAGAGGATTTCGGCATAGGCTTCAGCGCCCAGCACTTCCTCGATGCCCATGTGGTTATTGACGAAGAAATGCCGTGGCACGTACAGCATCGGCAGGGCGTCGGACGTCCAGACACCGGTCTCGCTGTCGACTTCGATTGGCAATTGCGGGGCGATCTTGGCCATGGAAACTTAACTCCAGAAAAATTTTGTTGTTGCCCCCGGCGCGGGCGGCCGGGGGAAAGGATTCAGAGGTGCAGTGGCTTACTCGCCCCAGACGTCCTTGAGGACGCTTACCCAGTTTTCGCCCATGATCTTGCGCACCACTCGCTCGGAGTGGCCGCGCTTGAGCAGGGTCTCGGTCAGGTTCGGGAACTCGCCCACGGTGCGGATGCCCAGCGGGTTGATGATCTTGCCGAAGCTGGTCAGGCGGCGGGCGTAGCCCTTGTCGTGGGTCAGGTATTCGAAGAAATCCTGGCCATGGCCCTGGGTGAAGTCGGTGCCGATGCCGATGGCGTCTTCGCCGACGATGTTCATCACGTACTCGATGGCTTCGGCGTAGTCGTCGATGGTCGAGTCGATACCCTTGGCGAGGAATGGCGCGAACATCGTGACGCCAACAAAGCCGCCGTGGTCGGCAATGAACTTGAGTTCTTCATCGGACTTGTTGCGCGGGTGCTCCTTGAGCCCCGACGGCAGGCAATGGGAGTAGCAAACCGGCTTTTTCGACTCGAGGATGACTTCTTCGGAAGTCTTGGAGCCGACGTGAGACAGGTCGCACATCACGCCAACGCGGTTCATCTCGGCGACGATTTCGCGACCGAAGCCCGACAGGCCGCCATCACGCTCGTAGCAACCGGTGCCCACCAGGTTCTGGGTGTTGTAGCACATCTGCACGATGCCCACGCCGAGCTGCTTGAACACCTCGACATAGCCGATCTGGTCTTCGTAGGCATGGGCATTCTGGAAGCCGAAGAGGATGCCGGTCTTGCCCTGCTCCTTGGCCTTGCGGATGTCGGCGGTGGTACGCACCGGCATCACCAGGTCGCTGTTCTCGCGGATCAGCTTCTGGCTCGCGGCAATGTTGTTGACGGTGGCCTGAAAGCCCTCCCACACCGACACGGTGCAGTTGGCTGCGGTCAAACCGCCCTTGCGCATGTCTTCGAACAGTTCACGGTTCCACTTGGCAATAATCAGCCCGTCGATAACGATGCTGTCGGCGTGCAATTCGGCTGGGCTCATCAGGCTGTCCCCTTATTAGCGATTCATGCGCCGAATCGTCTGCCGGCGCTTTGGGGCCAGCATATGCCTCGGTGCCTCGGCGACCGGGTGCAAAAACGACAGGGGGTTTGCCGAAAGCGTCAATCCGCGACAAAGGGTCGTCGCCAGGCACAATCAGCGACCTGTTCAAGGCCCTCGGCTTGGGCCAGAATTCGCTGCATCACTGGAATAGAGCGGCGACCTGAATGAAATCCATCCTTCTGGCTTTGGCATTGATTGCGACCGGCGTACACGCAGCGGAGGAGTCCGACGACAACCCGTGCGATAAAGTCGAAAACGACGTCCAGACCCTCGAGTGCTCGGCCTTCAGCAAAACCACCGCCGAAGACCTGCTCAAGGAAAACCTCCAGGGCCTGGCCGACCGCATGCAGTCGCAATACGGCAAAAACCCGTCGCAACTGGCCGACATCACCGCCAAGCTCAAGGCCGCCCAACAGCAATGGCTGAAGACCCGGGATGCCGACTGCGCCGTCGAAGCCTTCCCCGCCACCGGTGGCAGCAAGGCGTTCACCATTGCCCAGAACGACTGCATTGCGCGGATGAGTGATGAACGGTCGGAGTTTTTGGAGTCGATTGGGCAGGAATAGTCCTGAATATTCCGGTGAAAGCTGGCACTACTTCCAGCTTTCAATCGCCAAAAAGCCCTTTCCCCCAAAGCACTTTGATCTGACCTACAGCGTCTGTCCAAAGCCGTTGTTCTGCGAGCTTTTCACGCAACATGCCGAAAAATGTTGTTGATAGCCAACCATAAAAATATAAGCAAAGATTCGAAACCTTATAAAAGACTTATATTTTTCCGCGATGAACGCACCTACTGACATCCAAATCATCAACGACGCCGAAGGCAATCCAGCCTTTGTTGTCATTCCCTATGCGCAATACGTGGCGCAGAAAATCGAGCCCGATTTGATCCCCCATGAGGTGGTGAGCCGCATTGTCGATGGCGCTACCCCAATCCGCGCCTGGCGCGAACACTTGAACCTTACCCAGGATGAAGTGGCCAAACGAATGGGTATATCCCAGCCGGCATTTGCCCAACAGGAAACGGTCGCCAAGCCTCGCAAGGCCACCCGCGAAAAGATCGCCGCGGCGTTTGGTATCACCGCCACTCAACTTGAGCTGTAAGCTGCACGCTTCAGCCAGTAAAGGGATTCAACATGAAAGTCTGCGGCATCGAAATCAAAGGCAGCGAAGCGATCATCGCCGTGGCCACGCTGGACGGTCTGGCGCTGAGCCATGTCGCGCTCGCCACCAAGAAAATTGCCCTGGACGATGACGACGAAGCCGCCAACGTCAAAGTGTTCGCAGCCCAGGTCGCTTCGTTTGTGCGCGAGAACTCCATCGACCGTATCGCGATCAAGAAGCGCAGCAAGAAAGGTGAGTTTGCCGGTGGTCCGACCACGTTCAAGATCGAAGGGGTTTTCCAGTTGCTGGAGAATTGCGAAGTGACGCTGCTGTCGCCGCAGACCATCACGGCGCAGTGCAAGAAATTCAATGTCGAATTGCCGGATACGCTGAACAAGTATCAGCATGAGGCGTTTAAAGCGGCTTGTTCGGCGCTGTTGAAGAAGTAATACCGCCAAGATCAAAAGATCGCAGCCTTCGGCAGCTCCTACAGGAGACCCCATGGAGCTGCCGAAGGCTGCGATCTTTTGATTTTACGCTTTAGCAGTACGTCGATCCTCCCGTGGGCACCGCGCATATTTCGCCCGATAACTGCGGGTGAAATACGACGGAGACTCAAACCCGCAGGCTATGCTCACCTCCAGCACGCTCATGTCGGTCTGCCGCAGCAATTGCTGCGCTTTTTCCAACCGTAACCGCAGGTAGAAATTGCTCGGCGTGTCGTTCAGGTGCAACCGGAACAACCGCTCCAACTGCCGCCGCGTCACCTTGATCGATTCCGCCAGTTCCAGCGTACTCAGCGGCGGTTCGCTGTGCTGTTCCATCTCACCGATCACCTGCACCAGCTTCTTGTTACTGATGCCGTAGCGCGTGGCGACTTCCATGCGTTGGTGGTCTTTGCGCGGGCGGATGCGGCCGAGTACAAATTGTTCGCTGACCTGGATCGCCAGATCAGGACCGTGGGCCTGGGCGATCAGATCCAGCATCAAATCAATGGAAGCGGTGCCACCCGCGGAGGTGATGCGCCGGCGGTCGATCTCGAACAATTCCTGGGTGACGCTGAGCTGTGGATAAGACTCCTTGAAGGCGTCGATGGCTTCCCAGTGCAGAGTCAGGCGATGGCCGTCGAGCAGGCCTGCCTCGGCGAGGATGAAGCTGCCGGTGTCGATGGCGCCGAGGGTCACGCCTTCGTTGTCCAGTCGGCGCAACCAATGCTCAAGTGCCGGGGTGGCGAATTTCAGCGGTTCGAAGCCGGCGACCACCAACAAGGTCGCGCCCTTCTTCAGCAGCTCCAGCGCCGCATCGGCGTTGACCGACATACCGTTACTGGCCAGCACCGCCCCCCCGTCCGCGCTCAACACATGCCAGCGATAAAGCTCGCCACGAAAGCGATTGGCGACCCGCAACGGCTCGATGGCCGAGATGAATCCGATGGCCGAGAAACCCGGCATCAACAAGAAGTAGTAATCCTGGGACATGGAGCGCACTCGCTTAGCAGGTAACAAGAGGCCGGGTAACGAGAGGGCGGGTAGCGTGAGGATGTTGATACGCCAGTTGCAAGCGGCTTTCAAGCGCACAGGTCGCTGCAGTGCAAGAGCTGGTCGCCGCAGTGCGCTTTCATCGGTGCTTTGCTGCGTAACTTGGCATCACCGGCGCATCAGACACCGGAACTCACAATAAACGAACTGCCGAGGAACCTGAGAATGAAACGACTGATCAGCAGCTGTGTTCTTGCACTCAGTGGTACCGCGTTACTGAGCGCCAGTGTCATGGCCGCCGAACCCGCCGCATGCCAGAACGTGCGCATGGGTGTAGTGAACTGGACCGACGTGATCGCCACCAGTGCCATGACCCAGGTATTGCTCGATGGCCTCGGCTACAGCACCAAACAAACCAGCGCCTCCCAGCAAATCATCTTCGCCGGGATCCGCGACCAGCGTCTGGACCTGTTCCTCGGTTACTGGAACCCGCTGATGACCCAGACCATCACCCCGTTCGTCGATGCCAAACAGGTCAAGGTGCTTGAAGCGCCAAGCCTGCAAGACGCTCGCGCGACCCTCGCCGTGCCGACCTACCTCGCCGACAAGGGCCTGAAAACCTTCGCTGACATCGCCAAGTTCGAAAAAGAACTGGGCGGCAAGATCTACGGCATCGAGCCTGGCTCGGGCGCCAACACCCAGATCAAGGCGATGATCTCCAAGAACCAGTTCGGCCTCGGCAAGTTCCAGCTGGTCGAATCCAGCGAAGCCGGCATGCTCGCGGCGGTGGATCGCGCCGTGCGTCGCAACGAAGCCGTGGTGTTCTTCGGCTGGGCGCCGCACCCGATGAACGTCAACGTGAAAATGACCTACCTCACCGGCAGCGACGACGCCCTCGGCCCGAACGAAGGCAAGGCCACCGTGTGGACCGTCACCGCGCCGACCTACGCCGAGCAATGCCCGAACATCGGTCGCTTGCTGAGCAACCTGACGTTCACCGCCGAAGACGAGAGCCGGATGATGCAGCCACTGCTGGATCACAAGGACGCTCTCGAGTCGGCCAAACAATGGCTCAAGGATCACCCGCAGGACAAAAAACGCTGGCTTGAAGGCGTCACCACCTTCGATGGCAAACCAGCCGCTGAAAACCTGCAACTGACCAGTAAATAAACCCGAACCCACCACCGTCTCGCAGCCCCAAGGGGCTGCGAACGGGACCAGCACGCCTGGCCAAAACCAAAATCTCGCCTGTAAGGAACCGCCAAATGAACCACGACGTCATCATCACCTGCGCACTCACCGGTGCTGGCGACACGACCAGCAAGAGCCCACACGTGCCGGTCACCCCAAAACAGATCGCGGCTGCCGCCGTGGAGGCCGCCAAGGCCGGTGCCACCGTGGTTCACTGCCATGTACGCGACCCGCAAACCGGCAAGTTCAGCCGTGATGTGGCGCTGTATCGCGAGGTGATGGAGCGTATCCGCGAGGCGGACGTGGACATCATCGTCAACCTCACCGCCGGCATGGGCGGCGACCTGGAAATCGGTGCCGGCGAAAGTCCGATGGAATTCGGTCCGAACACCGATCTGGTCGGCCCGCTGACCCGCCTGGCCCACGTCGAAGAACTGCTGCCGGAAATCTGCACCCTCGATTGCGGCACCCTGAACTTCGGTGACGGCGACACCATCTACGTTTCCACCCCGGCCCAGCTGCGCGCTGGCGCCAAACGCATTCAAGAGCTGGGCGTGAAGGCCGAGCTGGAAATATTCGACACCGGACACCTGTGGTTCGCCAAGCAGATGATCAAGGAAGGCCTGCTCGACAACCCGTTGTTCCAGCTGTGCCTGGGCATCCCGTGGGGCGCGCCGGCGGACACCACCACCATGAAGGCCATGGTCGACAACCTGCCCGCCGACGCGGTCTGGGCCGGCTTCGGTATCGGTCGCATGCAGATGCCGATGGCGGCACAAGCGGTGTTGCTCGGCGGCAACGTGCGAGTCGGGCTGGAAGACAACCTGTGGCTGGACAAGGGCGTGCTGGCGACCAACGGCCAACTGGTCGAACGCGCCACGGAAATCCTCAGCCGCCTCGGTGCCCGCGTGCTCACCCCCGCTGAAGGCCGCAAAAAGATGGGCCTGACCCAGCGCGGTTAATAGAACTTACACCCAACCCTGTGGGAGCGGGCTTTTGTGGCGAGGGGGCTTGCCCCCGTTCGGCTGCGAAGCAGTCGTAAACCATTGAGTTTGGTGTGTCTGAAACACTGCAGTTGCTGGTTTTAGGGCCGCTTCGCGACCCAACGGGGGCAAGCCCCCTCGCCACAAAAGCCCGCTCCCACAGGTTTTTTTGAACTCTTTAGGACGTGACCATGAGCTTTATTACCGAAATCAAAACCTTCGCCGCCCTGGGCAGCGGTGTCATCGGCAGCGGCTGGGTGTCCCGCGCCCTCGCCCATGGCCTCGATGTAGTGGCCTGGGACCCGGCACCAGGCGCTGAAGCAGCCCTGCGCAAACGCGTCGCCAACGCTTGGGGCGCACTGGAGAAACAAGGCCTGGCGCCCGGTGCATCGCAGGATCGCCTGCGTTTTGTCGCGACCATCGAAGAATGCGTTCGCGACGCTGACTTCATCCAGGAAAGCGCCCCGGAACGCCTTGAGCTGAAACTGGAACTGCACAGCAAAATCAGCGCGGCGGCCAAACCCAATGCGTTGATCGGCTCCAGCACCTCTGGCCTGCTGCCGAGCGAGTTCTACGAGAGCGCCACGCACCCGGAACGCTGCGTGGTCGGTCACCCGTTCAACCCGGTTTACCTGCTGCCGCTGGTCGAAGTGGTCGGCGGTAAAAACACCGCGCCCGAAGCCGTGCAAGCGGCGATGAAAGTCTATGAATCCCTGGGGATGCGCCCGTTGCACGTGCGCAAGGAAGTGCCGGGGTTCATCGCCGACCGCCTGCTCGAAGCGCTGTGGCGTGAGGCCCTGCACCTGGTCAACGACGGCGTGGCGACTACCGGTGAAATCGACGATGCGATCCGTTTCGGCGCAGGCTTGCGCTGGTCGTTCATGGGCACCTTCCTGACCTACACCCTGGCCGGTGGTGATGCCGGCATGCGTCACTTCATGGCGCAGTTCGGCCCGGCGTTGCAGTTGCCGTGGACTTACCTGCCGGCGCCGGAACTGACCGACAAACTGATCGACGACGTGGTCGACGGCACCAGCGATCAACTGGGTAAACACAGCATTTCAGCGCTGGAGCGCTATCGTGATGACTGCCTGCTGGCAGTGCTCGAGGCGGTGAAGACCACCAAAGAGAAGCATGGGATGGCTTTCAGCGAGTAAGCCCAGGCTGTGGGGCCAGCAGCACTGGCCCCATCGCGAGCAAGCTCGCTCCCACAGGGGATCTGCTGAGTGACATAGATTGTATTCACACTGCACATCACTGTGGGAGCGAGCTTGCTCGCGATAGCGGCAGTCCAGTCACCACACAAATTGGATCAGAAACCATGCCCACCCTCACCACCTACCAAACCACCATCATCCCCGACTGGGTCGACTACAACGGCCACCTGCGCGACGCCTTCTACCTGCTGATTTTCAGCTACGCCACCGATGCCCTGATGGATCGCCTGGGCCTGGACAGCGACAGCCGGGAAGCCAGCGGCAACTCGCTGTTCACTCTCGAACTGCACCTCAATTATCTGCACGAAGTGAAACTCGACGCCCAGGTCGAAGTGCACACCCAAATCATTGCCCACGACAGCAAACGCCTGCACCTCTATCACAGCCTGCATCGGGTCGGTGATGCCCAGGAGCTTGCAGGCAACGAACAGATGCTGCTGCACGTGGATCTCGCCGGACCGCGCTCGGCCCCGTTCAGCGAACAATCCTTGAATCGGCTGCAAGCCATCGTCGCCGAACAGGCGGACCTGCCAACGCCCGGGTACATTGGCCGAGTGATCGCATTACCCCCAAAAAAATAACAAGGAGATCGCCATGAACACCGCCACTGCATTTGCCGACTTTCGTACCTATCCGTTGATCAGCGCGCTGACTGGCGTGCAAACACTGGCAGACCGGGTTCTGGTGAAGTGGGCCGACGATCGCGTCAGCCCTTTCCATCATCAATGGCTGCGGGATAACTGCCCGTGCCCACAATGCGTCTACACCGTGACCCGCGAGCAAGTGCTGGAAATCGTCGATGTGGCTCAAGACCTGATGCCCGACGCCGTACACATTGACAGCGAAGGTTGCCTGTCGATGGATTGGCAGGATGGCCACGCCAGCCGCTTCGATCCCGGCTGGCTGCGCGCCCACGCCTATGACGATGAATCCCGCGCCGAACGCCTGGCGCGCAAGCCCAAAGCCAGGCTCTGGCACAGTGATTTGCAGTTGCCGGTGTTCGAGTATCAAGCACTGATGAACGACCCGCAGGCGTTGCTGCAATGGCTGCTGGCGGTTCGCGATGTCGGCCTGACCCAGGTTCGTGGCGTGCCCACGGAGCCCGGTTCCCTGAAGCTGATCGCGCAACGGATTTCCTTCATCCGCGAGAGCAATTTCGGCGTGCTGTTCAACGTGCAATCGAAGGCCGATGCCGACAGCAACGCCTACACCGCCTTCAACCTGCCGCTGCACAGCGATTTGCCGACCCGGGAGTTGCAACCGGGGCTGCAATTCCTGCATTGCCTGGTCAATGACGCCGAGGGCGGCGAAAGCATTTTTGTCGACGGTTTTGCCATCGCTGATGCGCTGCGTCGCGAAGACCCTGAGTCATTCAAAAGCCTTTGCGAAATCCCCGTGGAGTTTCGCAACAAGGACCGCCACAGCGACTACCGCTGCCTCGCGCCGATCATCGCCCTGGATACGCTGGGACAGGTATCGGAAATCCGCATGGCGAACTTTCTGCGCGGACCGTTCGACACCTCGGTGGAACAGATGCCCAAGCTCTATCACGCCTACCGGCGCTTTATCGCGATGACGCGCGAGCCCCGGTTCCGCCTGATGCAGCGGCTCAATCCCGGTGAGCTGTGGTGCTTCGACAACCGCCGCACCCTGCACGCCCGCAACGCCTTCGACCCCGCTACCGGGGCGCGGCACTTCCAGGGTTGCTATGTCGACCGGGATGAGTTGTTGTCGCGCATCCTCGTATTACAGCGCTAGACCGCGTCATCGTTCTTCGCGAGCAAGCCCGCTCCCACATTCGACCGCATTCCCCTGATGGGACTCGGTCAACTGTGGGAGCGGGCTCGCGAAAGCGGTCTATTTATCGACACAAAACCCATTGATTCACAGACAAAAAAAGCCCCGATCAAGCCGTGACAGGATCGAGGCAGAGGGTACTGTTGAGGAGCCGCCGTGCGAGGGTGACCAAACCTTCGTGAAGCGAGCTGAGCCCAGTGTGCCCACTCCTGCCCACGGCAAGTTAGTCGAAAACGACCTGTTCATAGCCATTGCGGCCATTGCGACATTTCGCCCTTGCTGCTACTGCGTGGCCCTACCAGAATCGAGCCACGACACCGTTCCCTGAAGAAGGATTGCGTCATGATGCACGCCGATTTGATAGACCAGGAAGACCTGTTGGGCCAGCTCAAGTCATTGGGGTTTCAAGTGCCGAACGGCGCCACGGCCGAGCAGGCTTGCGAGTGCGCGGTACGAGGTTTGAACAATGAACGGGCGATAGTGCTGCGCACCATGGTCAAGCAGATGTACACCAGCAGCGCGACGATCCTGCCAGCGGTGCGCCAGGCGATCGACAAGCAGTTGTTGCCAGCGTTGGCGGAGTATCAGCAGAGCCACACAGGCCGATAAAAAACCTTCGCGGGCAAGCCCGCTCCCACAGGACTTTGTGTCGAGCACAAAATTAATGCTCTGACACAAAACCTGTGGGAGCGGGCTTGCCCGCGAATGAAGGCGCCTCGGTTTAAAGCCTTACGCTGGCAAACGTCGACTCATTACGCGCCTGGCTCAGCGCCGACAACGGCCCGGACAACGGCGACAGCACCAAGGCTTGCGGCAACGGCATCATCGCCACTTGCTGGGTAGTGTTGGAGCCTACACGCTCGTCACGCGGCGGAATGCCGAAGTATTCGCGGTAGCACTTGGAGAAGTGCGGCGTGGACACAAAACCGCACACCGACGCCACTTCGATGATCGACATCGGCGTTTGCTTGAGCAGTTGCCGGGCGCGGATCAGGCGCAGCTTGAGGTAGTAACGCGACGGCGAGCAGTGCAGGTATTTCTGAAACAGGCGCTCGAGCTGACGACGGGATACCGCGACATAGACGGCCAGTTCGTCGAGATCGATTGGCTCTTCGAGGTTGGCTTCCATCAGCGCAACGATTTCCTGCAATTTTGGCTGATTCGTGCCGAGCATGTGCTTGAGCGGCACACGCTGGTGATCCTGCTCGTTGCGAATGCGCTCGTAGACGAACATTTCCGAAATGGCCGCCGACAGTTCACGGCCGTGATCGCGGCTGATCAGGTGCAGCATCATGTCCAGCGGCGCGGTGCCGCCGGAGCTGGTGAAACGGTTACGGTCGAGGGTGAACAGGCGGGTGCTCATGGCCACCCGCGGGAAAGCTTCCTGCATGGCTGCCAGGCATTCCCAGTGCACGCTGCAATCGAAGCCGTCGAGCAGGCCGGCGCAGGCCAGGGCCCAGCTGCCGGTGCACACCGCGCCGAGGCGGCGGGACTGGCGGGCCTGGCTTTGCAGCCAGGACACGTGTTCGCGGGTAACAGTGCGCTGGATGCCGATACCGCCGCAGACGATGACGGTGTCCATTGGCGGGGCTTTGTGCATGGAGGCGTCGGGAGTGATCTGCAGGCCGTCACTGGCCCAGACCTGGCCGCCATCGACGGTGAGGGTGGTCCACCGATACAGCTCGCGACCGGACAACTGGTTGGCCATGCGCAGGGGTTCTACTGCGGAGGCCAGAGAAATCAGCGTGAAATTGTCCAGCAGCAGAAAGCCGATGGATTGAGGCGCACGGTTCTGGGGTTGGGCCCCGGAGTTGAACGTCGTCATCGCGGTATCTCCTCACACAAAGCGGGTGATGGCCTCAGGCGGAGGCTCTTTTTATTGCCATCGATCTCGCGTGGGAGACGGGCTTTGTAATGACAGAGCAATTGCCATGCCTATTTTTGAATGTGCGTTCAATAACTCCTAAAAACGACGTCGGAATGTGTCTATATATGTCTTGCAAGGCGTGGGGATTTAAATGGCCATCAGGACTGGCAAGCGCCCCGGCTCACGAGCGGTGAGCAATTCGGTAGCACTTGTGGGAACGGCGTTGCGCCGCACTGGAAAGGAGTGTCACCGCAGGCACGGGTGACGAGCGGTCGAGGGCTGGTTGGCCCTCGATCAGTGGCAAGACAATTTATCTGTGAGCGACGCGCTAAAAGGAGGCGCGTTTTAATCCGGGTGTTCACTTAGCGCGCAGTTTTGACTGGTCTGGCGCTATCGCGAGCAAGCTCGCTCCCACAGGGATCAAGGTGAACACAATTTTTGTGACCGACGCAAAACCTGTGGGAGCGAGCTTGCTCGCGATGGGGCCGACGCGGTCTCAACACTCCACCGCACTCACCGCCAACCCACCCCGCGATGTCTCCTTGTATTTGTCATGCATGTCGGCACCGGTATCGCGCATGGTGCGGATCACCCGATCCAGCGAAATAAAGTGCTGACCATCGCCCCGCAACGCCATCTGCGCGGCGTTGATCGCCTTCACCGCTGCAATCGCGTTGCGCTCGATGCACGGCACCTGGACCAGTCCACCCACCGGATCGCAGGTCAGGCCGAGGTTGTGTTCCAGACCGATTTCCGCCGCGTTGCACAGTTGCTCTGGCGTGGCGCCAAGGATTTCCGCCAGTCCCGCCGCCGCCATGGCGCAGGCCGAACCGACTTCGCCCTGGCAACCGACTTCGGCACCGGAGATCGAGGCGTTCTTCTTGCACAGGATGCCCACCGCCGCCGCACCGAGGAAGTAGTCGACGACATTGGCGTCGGTCACGGCCTCGCTGAATTTCATGAAATAGTGCAGCACCGCTGGAATGATCCCCGCCGCGCCATTGGTCGGTGCCGTGACCATGCGCCCGCCAGCGGCGTTTTCTTCGTTGACCGCCAGCGCGAACAGGTTGACCCATTCCATGGCACTCAAGGTCGAGCCGATCACGTTGGGTTTGTTCAGTTCCTGCAGGCTGCGATGCAGCTTGGCCGCGCGGCGGCGCACGTTCAGCCCGCCGGGCAGGATGCCTTCGTGTTTCAGGCCCTGCTCGACGCAATCCTGCATGGCGCGCCAGAGCTTCATCAGGCCGCTGCGGATTTCCTCTTCGCTGCGCCAGACTTTCTCGTTGGCCATCATTAATTCAGCCACGCGCAGGTTGTGCTTCTTGCACAGCTGCAACAGCTCGGCGGCGCTGGAAAAGTCATAAGGAAGTACGGTGCGATCCAGATCCACGACACCGCTGGAGGCTTGCGCCTCATCGACGACAAAACCGCCGCCGACCGAATAGTAGGTGTCGCGATGCAGTTCGCCGTCATCGCCTTCGACAACCAGGGTCATGGCGTTGGGGTGGAACGGCAGGTTTTCGTCAATCAGGCGCATGTCCCGAGCCCAGACGAACGGCACCGACAGGCGACCGTCGAGCAACAGCGTATGGGTTTCGCGCAGGGCCTGGATACGGATGCCGATTTGCGACGGATCGATCGCATCCGGCCACTCGCCCATCAGGCCCATGATCACCGCGTTGTCGCTGCCGTGGCCGATGCCCGTGGCCGACAATGAGCCAAACAGCTGAACTTCGACACGCCGTACCTGTTCCAGCAGCCCCCGCTCGCGCAAGCCCTGCACAAACAACGCCGCTGCCCGCATGGGCCCCACGGTGTGCGAACTGGAAGGGCCGATGCCGATTTTGAACAGGTCGAAAACACTGATAGCCATGACTGACGAACTCCTGAATGGGCCCACTGCGCACGCCAAAGCGCACGGTGACGGAGCTGCTACGCTGAAGCTGCAATCCGCCGAGATGAGCGCATCATCAAGCTTTTGTCCTGTTGTTCGACGTCTCTAACCGACGCACTCATGCCCACCAACGCCGCGTGTCTTTTACGCCGTGTTTTCGCCGTTTTTTTGCGGTTCAGAGGGGAAAAAAGGGCTGAAAAAATCTGTAAACGACGTCACCGACACTGGATGCGACCATCCCTGTACTGGATACGACGCGCCCTGTAGGCGTCAGATTTTCACTGGTACATGATCATATCGACTCGATTGCAAGGCGCCGTGGTAGAGCTGTCTCCAGAACGCCATCCAACCGCAACCTATAAGTGCGGTGGTCCAGTCGGAACACTGCCAAAAAAAACACCAAGGAGTCCATCCATGAAAGGTTCCCCGTCGTTGTTGTTG
>Ga0209050_1002444_pt1 | contig 15925 bp, 18 predicted proteins | sample Araplavi_mTSA_r2_FD_184276 | JGI IMG/M metagenome (GOLD analysis project Ga0209050, IMG submission 184276) | Arabidopsis root microbial communities from North Carolina, USA - plate scrape MF_Cvi_mTSA_r2 (SPAdes) (version 2) | ecosystem: Host-associated > Plants > Roots > Endosphere | place: USA... | reverse complement strand
CGCGTAGAAGGCGTCCACTTCGGCGCGGCTGTTGGCGCTAAACGCGATGTGCTGCGAATGGCCGCCCGCGGGCTTCTCCTCATGAAGCCAGTAGACCGGCCGCTCCCGTCCGTAACCGCCGACCTTTACGCCGCCGGTATATTCGGCCGGCACCATGTAGAGCAGCGAGGCGCCGAGCGGCGCGAAGGCTGCGTCGTAGAATGCCCTGGCGCGGTCGAAATCCGCGACCTTGATGCCCATGTGATCGATCATCGGTTGCTCCTCGCCTTGTAAGAGAGGTGAAGCTTAGCGCTTCACCTCCCAGGTCGTCACCCTTTCGCCGGTCGCGGGTTCCTTGCCGTCCTTCAGCTGGATGCCCTTGTCGGCCAGTTCGTTGCGGATCCTGTCGGCCTCGGCGAAATTCTTCGCCTTCAGCATTTCGAGCCGCATGGCGACCAGCGCATCGACTGCGGAAGCAAGCGCCTCGTCGACCTCGGTTTTCTGGGGCAGCACGCCGAGTAGGGCGGCGCTTGCGGCAAACACCGCAGCCCCCTCCAGATTGTGATGGGCGTCCTGCGCCAGGGCGTGAAGAGCCTGCACGGCGGCAACCGTGTTGAGGTCGTCGGCGAGCGCGTTCATCACCGTGTCGCAGGGCTGCGCGCCGGAAACCTCCGCCGCCGGCCATTTGCTGAGAAGGCGCTCGGCCTCTTCCAGCCGCTTCACCGAAAAGTCGATCGGTTCGCGATAATGGGTCATCAGCATGGCAAGCCGCAGGACCTCGCCCGGCCATTGGCGGCCGCCGAAGGCCTGGCTGTGCAGGAGGTCGTGGATGGTGATGAAATTGCCCTCCGACTTCGACATCTTGCGGCCTTCCACCTGGACGAAGCCGTTATGCATCCAGACATTGGCCATCACGTCGGTGCCGTGGGCGCAGCGCGACTGGGCGATCTCGTTCTCATGATGCGGGAAGATCAGGTCGAGCCCGCCGCCATGGATGTCGAACACCTCGCCGAGATACCGCTGGCTCATCGCCGAGCACTCGATGTGCCAGCCCGGACGGCCGCGGCCCCAGGGGCTTTCCCAGCCGGGTTCGTTGTGGGAGGAAAGCTTCCACAGCACGAAATCGCCGGGGTTCTTCTTGTGCGCATCGACCGCGACGCGGGCGCCGGCCTGTTGCTCGTCGAGCGGGCGCTTGGAAAGCTGGCCGTAGTCGCGCATCGACCTGGTATCGAACAGCACTTCGCCGGCCGCGACATAGGCATGACCGTTGCCGATCAGCTTGCCGATGATTTCGACCATCTCGGCGATACTGTCGGTGGCGCGCGGCTCAACGGTCGGCTCAAGGCAGCCGAGTTCGGCGACGTCTTCGTGGAACTGCGTCTCGGTCTTTTCGGTAACGGCGCGGATCGCCTGGTTGAGCGGCAGGCCGGGATGGTCCCTCAGCGCCCGCGCGTTGATCTTGTCGTCGACGTCGGTGATGTTGCGGGCATAGGTGACATGGGCCTCGCCATAGACATGCCGGAGCAGCCGGTAGAGCACGTCGAAGACGATCACCGGCCGGGCATTGCCGATATGCGCGAAGTCGTAGACCGTCGGGCCGCAGACATACATGCGCACATTCTGCGGGTCGATCGGTGCGAACTCCGTCTTTTCACGGGTCAGCGTATTGTAGAACCTGAGCGTGGTGCTCATCGAAAATCTCCCCAAAATCTCCCACGGCGAGCGGCCGGCCGAGCGGGATGCCGAAAAGTGTACGCGGTTTTCGGACGACATCCCGCTCTCATTATCAGCTAAGGAGCCGGATGCTTTCATGTTCAGGCAACACGAAAGCATCCGGCTCCGGCCGGGTCGTTTGTCTTCAAGGCTTTTCGAGAGACGAAAACGGCCGGGCCAGCGCGAACGCTAGCGGATAATGATCCCACAAATGGAAATCGCCATTTTCATGGAAGGCGTTATGGCGCGGGCAATCCATTTGGTCAAGTGGCTTGCCCGTGCCAGGTGGTTTGGGTCGCGTTATGCCGTCTTGCGGCCGATGCCGTTCCGCGCGACCGTGAACAGGAAGATCAGCATCGAGATGGCGGTGAGGATCGAGCCGATCGCCGCCAGCGCCTCGCCGCCCGAGGAAACCGCCATTGCGATGCCTGGCACGAGACAGAGCACGCCAAGAACAGCAAAGCCGAGATGCACCTTTGCCAGCAGGGTATCGGCCGCCGCCGGGGTCACGGTGTAATAGAGGCCGAAAAGCCCCATCGTCGTCCAGCCGACCAGGTTCAGGTGCGCGTGCGCCGGCGCCATCAGGTGGTCGCCGGAGATCGCCATGTGAATGCCCCAGAACATTCCGACGGTGACACAGAGCACGGCTGCGCCGAAGAAGCAGAAAGCGATATTTCTCATCAGATTTCCCCCGAAATATGAAATTCCTGCGCCATCTTGCAGGACCTGCAGCATAGCGGAAATCGGAATTTTATACATCGGTATTCGTTAGCTGCTTCTGATGTGCCCCTGGGATCAAAACAGACGCTTCGCACGTTATTCGGCAGGAATATTGCCGATGGATGGACAACAAATGGCCAGCCGCAATACACACCACAACATCTTCGACATCTTCTCGAGCGCGGTCGCCTCCTGGTCGGGAAAGCCCGTCGCATTTGTCGCTGCCGTCGCCCTGATCGTCATCTGGGGTGTTACCGGCCCGTTCTTCGGATTTTCGGAAACCTGGCAGCTGGTGGTCAACACCGGAACCACGATCATCACCTTCCTGATGGTCTTCGTCCTGCAGAACTCCCAGAACCGGGATGGCGAGGCGGTCCAGGCGAAGCTCGACGAACTGATCCTGTCGAGCCAGGCCGCCAACGAGTTCATCGGCATCGAGAAACTGGACGAGGAGCAGCTTCGCAAGCTGAGCGAAAGTCTGCAGCGTCGTGCCAAGGCGCTGGATCAGGAGGCGCAGAACGTCTAGCGACTTCGGTCGCGTCAGCGACCGTCGTCGATCGGCGGATTGCTGTTGTCGAGCAGGGCCTGGGCGATGGACTTGCGCCGCGCGTCGTCGGTCATGGCGGAGCTGATGAGCCGCATGGCTTCCATGACGGCGGCTTCGCCGTGCTCGCGGTGAAGACGGGCCATCGCTGCGGCGACCAGATTGGCGGTTGCCGTCGCCTGTTCTCTTTGCTCGTCGGTAAGATGCGGTTGCATAGGCGTCCTTGCATTGCGGCGGCCGTTTGGGCATTTGCCCCATCCACTCGCAGAATTGACCAATGTCAAATGCAAGTGCGCCCCTGCGGCAAGGGGTCGCTTTTATTCCGGTGAGCGGAAATCCACGAACCTGTTGTCGCGCACCACGAACAGGCGACCGGTATCGGTCGTCTCGGGAGAGGCGAGGAACAGGATCTTTTCGGCGACCTCCGACGGATGCGGCAGCGTTTCCGGGTCTTCGCCGGGCACGGCCTGGGCGCGCATCGCGGTGCGGGTGGCGCCGGGATTGACGATGTTGACCTTGAGCGGCGTGTGGTTGGTCTCCGCCGCCCAGATGCGGGCCATGTTCTCGACCGCAGCCTTCGAGATCGAATAGGCGCCCCAGAAGGCCGGCGCCTTGGAGGCGACGCCCGACGACATGATGATCGCCCGGCCGGCATCGGATTTGGTCAGGAGCGGCTCGACCGAGCGGATCAGCCGCCAGGTGGCGGTGACATTGGTCAGCATCACTTTTTCGAACACTTTCGCCTCGATATGGCCGAGCGGCGAGATGACCCCGAGGATGCCGGCATTGGCGACGAGAATGTCGAGCTTGCCCCAGCGCTCGAAGATCGAGGCGCCGAGCTTGTCGATCGCCTGCATATCGGTGATGTCGAAGGGAACCAGCGTGGCCGTGCCGCTCGCCGCCTTGATCGCGTCGTCGAGATCCTCGAGGCCGCCGACGGTGCGGGCGGTCGCGATCACGTGCGCGCCGGCTTTTGCCAGCGCCAGCGCCGTGAAATACCCGATGCCCCGCGATGCGCCCGTCACCAGCGCGATCCTGCCCTTCAGATCGATAGTCATGTTCCAGTCCCTAATGCATGACGCAGCACCAAGGCCGCCATCCGTCGTCGAATCCTTGATGGAGAAGGGGCTGTTGCGCTTGTTCGAACGAGCGCCAACCTTCACCATTCTTATTCCTGTGCTTGTCACAGCGATCCGGCGCGCGCAAGTCCTTGCGCATGGGGGGAGTTTTTACGGTTGCCGAAGTGCGTGCGGCGCACCCCCCTCTGTCCTGCCGGACATCTCCCCCTCGAGGGGGGAGATCGGATGGAGCGCCGGCCTGCCCAAATCAATGCGACCGGTCGGGTAAAAGCCATAACTGCGCGTCAAAGGGAGTGGTGAGCCGACAGCATATCGATCTCCCCCTTGAGGGGGAGATGCCCGGCAGGGCAGAGGGGGGTGGTCTTGCTCGGCGGCTTATTGCGGGCGGAGCAGAGCATTCGGCGGGTCCGCTCGCAATTCACATGAGTAGTGAACCGCCGTCCCTCAAACCCCTATCACCCGTTGCTGGCCAGCACCGAAACCTTGCGTCCCATCGTCTCGCCGTCCTTGTCGAGCAGGCGGGTCGGGTAGTCGCCGGTGAAATAATGGTCGGTGAACTGCGGCCGCGCATTGTTGCGGTCCTCGCCGCCGACGGCGCGGTAGAGGCCGTTGATCGACAGGAATTCGAGCGAATCCGCGCCGATATACTGGCACATGGCTTCCAGGCTGTCGTACTGGTTGGCGAGCAGCTTGTCGCGGTCCGGCGTGTCGATGCCGTAGAAGTCCGGGTAATAGATCATCGGGCTGGCGACGCGCAGATGCACTTCCTTGGCGCCGGCATCGCGGATCATCCGCACGATCTTCAGCGAGGTCGTGCCGCGCACCACCGAATCGTCGACCAGCACGACGCGTTTGCCTTCGATCATCGCCCGGTTGGCGGAATGCTTGAGCTTGACGCCGAAGGCGCGGATCTGCTGGGTCGGCTCGATGAAGGTGCGGCCGACATAATGGTTGCGGATGATGCCGTATTCGAACGGGATGCCGCTCTCCTGGGCATAGCCGAGCGCGGCCGGCGTGCCGCCATCCGGCACCGGCACCACGACGTCGGCTTCGACCGGCGCTTCCTTGGCGAGGTTGATGCCCATGTTCTTGCGGGCGACATAGACGCTGCGGCCGCCGACGACGGAATCGGGGCGGGCGAAATAGACATATTCGAACAGGCAGAGCCGCTCCGGCTGGCCGTTGCCGGCCTTGCGGGCATCGATCGAGATCGAACCATCCGGCTGGATCTCGCAGATGATGACTTCGCCATTCTCCACGTCGCGGACGAACTTGGCGCCGATGATGTCGAGCGCGCAGGTTTCGGACGCGAAGATCGGCTTGCCGTCGAGTTCGCCCATGACGAGCGGCCGGATGCCGGTGGGGTCGCGCGCGGCGATCAGCTTGGTGCGGGTGAGGGCGAGCATCGAATAGCCGCCTTCCATCTGCCGGATCGCGTCGATGAACCGGTCGGCCGTCGACGTGTAGCGGGAGCGGGCGATGAGATGCAGCACGACTTCGGTATCCGACGTCGACTGACAGATGGCGCCGCCGGCGATCAGCTGCCGGCGCAGTGTCAGGCCGTTGGTGAAGTTGCCGTTATGGGCGACCGCGATGCCGCCGACTTCCAGTTCGGCAAACAGCGGCTGGACGTTGCGCAGCGCCACTTCGCCTGTCGTGGAATAGCGGTTGTGGCCGATGGCGATATTGCCGGGCAGGCGGGCCAGCGTGGCGGGGTCGGTATAATGGTCGCCGACGAGGCCCATGCGGCGTTCCGAATGGAACCGCAATCCGTCGAAGGAGACGATACCGGCGGCTTCCTGGCCGCGGTGCTGCAGCGCATGCAGGCCGAGCGCCGTCAGCGTCGCGGCCTCGGGATGGCCGAGAATGCCGAACACGCCGCATTCTTCATGCAGGGTATCGCCATCCCATTCGTTGACGCTGTCTGCGGCGAATGTCTCGGAAACCGGCTGGTTCATCTTGGCCCCTTATCCCTTTGGACAACCTGTCCCTGTCGGAAAAATGGAAAGGCCGGCCGGGGGAGATGCTCCCCGGAAACCAGCCTGATTTTCACTTGGATGCGAATGGTACCACAAATGGTGACGTTTTGCGCTGCATCAAGCGCAAGATCACGTCAATTATTTGTCGCAGGCGCGTCATCCGCCGCCGGCTGATCCTGAGCCGGAGCGCCATCGGCGGGTGCGGCGTCCTTGCCGAGGATGCGGGCGCGGATCTGCGGCTCGATATCGGCGGGCAGCACGGCTTCGAGGCGGGCGACCAGCGTGTCGAGGAAAGGCTTCGATTTCGCCTGCGTCACCCAGGCCGGCTGGGCGTTGGCGGCCACCAGCCAGTTCCAGAACGCGACGGCGACGACGAGCAGCAGGATGCCGCGGGCGGCGCCGAACAGGAAGCCGAGCGTGCGGTCGAGCGCGCCGATGCGGCTGTCGATGATGAAATCGGCGATCCGCGTGGTGATGAACGAGATGACGATCAAAGCGATGATGAAGATGGCACCGGCGGATGCGGCGATCGCGATGCGCTCGTCACTGAGATGCGGCTTCACATAGGGCAGGACCAGCGGGTAGAGGTAATAGGCGGCGGCAACGGAGCCCGCCCAGCTTGCGATCGACAGCACCTCGCGCGAAAAACCGCGAACCATGGCGAGCACGGCGGAAAACAGCGTCACACCGATGACGATACCGTCGAAAATCGTGATGGGCATATATGATCTACTCCAGACTTGCCGACTTCAAGACTTGCCGGCTTTAGCCCGGCGCCCCGCCTTACCGCAGCCGTCATACATCAGCGGGCTTGTTAACGGAAGATCAATCATCTTCCGGCGTTTGCCTCAGCCTGGACGCGGAACCGGCGATGCGTGACACAAGGTCCGGCAGGTCTTCGATCGTCGCCCAGCGCCCGTTCGCACCCTTCGGCACTTCCGCGGACGTCGCCGGCAGCATCGCGCCTGCAAAACCAAGTTTCTCAGCTTCCTTAAGGCGTTGGGCGGTCTGCGAAACCGGCCGCACCGCGCCCGAGAGGCTGATTTCGCCGAAATAGACGCAATCGGCCGGCAGGGCAAGGCCGGCGAGCGACGAGACCAGCGCGGAAGCAACCGCAAGGTCGGCCGCGGGCTCGGTGATCCGGTAACCGCCGGCGACGTTGAGATAGACGTCGTGCTGTCCGAGCTTGACGCCGCAATGGGCCTCCAGCACCGCGAGAATCATCGAGAGGCGCGACGAATCCCAGCCGACCACGGCCCGCCGCGGCGTGCCGAGCGAGGTCGGCGCCACCAGCGCCTGCACTTCGACCAGAACCGGCCTTGTGCCCTCCATGCCGGCGAAGACGGCCGCACCCGGCGATTTCGAGTTGCGCTCGCCGAGGAAGAGCTCTGACGGATTGGTGACTTCGCGCAGCCCCTTGTCGGACATTTCGAAGACGCCGATCTCGTCGGTCGGCCCGAATCGGTTCTTGACGGTGCGCAGGATGCGGTAATGGTGGCCGCGGTCGCCCTCGAAATAAAGCACCGCGTCGACCATGTGCTCGACGACGCGCGGTCCGGCGATCTGGCCTTCCTTGGTGACATGGCCGACAAGAACCATGGCAGCGCCCGTCTGCTTGGCAAACCGGATCATCGCCTGCACGCCGGTGCGCACCTGGGTGACGGTGCCGGGCGCCGAATCGGCGGTGTCGCTCCACAGCGTCTGGATCGAATCGATGATGACGAGATCCGGCCGCTTGCCGTCGCCGATCGTCGCGAGGATGTCCTCGACATTGGTTTCGGCCGCCAGCAGCACCTCGGTATTGGCGGCATCCAGCCGCTGGGCGCGCAGGCGCACCTGCGCCACCGCCTCTTCGCCCGAGACATAGATGATCCGGTGGCCGCGGCGCGACAGGGCGGCGGCGGCCTGCATCAGCAGCGTCGACTTGCCGATGCCCGGATCGCCGCCGACCAGCACCGCCGAGCCACGCACGAACCCGCCGCCGGTCGCCCGGTCGAGCTCGGAAATGCCGGTATGGATGCGCGGCGCCTCCTCGGTCTCGCCCGACAGCGTGGTGAGCGCCACGGCGCGGCCCTTCTTCGGCATCTTGCCGGGACCGCCACCGATGCCGCCCATCTGGTCGTCTTCGATAATGGTATTCCACTCGCCGCAGCCGTCACACTTGCCGGCCCAGCGGTTATGCACCGTGCCGCAGTTCTGGCACACGAATTGGGTTTTTGGTTTTGCCATGGGGAGTTCAGGTCAGTCTTTTTCTTGAGTCTGATAAAAGGGAAGAAAGTCTTCCAGGACGGCTTTCTGCCGGCCATGCAGGACGCGAAGGACGGTTATCTTTTCGTCGTCAATAAAAAAGTAGATGCATCGTTTTCGATAGGGGAATGCACGAAGGCCGGGGATAAAATTCCGCGTGCTCCCGGTTATTCCCAATTCCGCGATCCACTCGATCTTGCGGTTGATGTCATCGAGGAAGTTTTTTTGCAGTAACCGCGTCGAACTGGGCGATATACTCATAGATGCCGAGAAGATCGTTCAGAGCCTCGAGCGACATTTTGAGCTGACGTCGCCGCATTCTTCCGCTCCTCAGCCATCTGCAGGATATGCGCTGTCATCTCCTCGGCGCTGTTGAAGGCCATGACCCGTCCGGCATCGACATCGTCGATGCCTTGCTGGATCAGCCGCCGGAGTTCTTGAATTTCACCTTCCTCGCTGCCGAGCAGTCGCAAACCAGCCGCGACAACCTCGTCAGCATCCTTGTATCGACCGTCCTTCACCTGCTCTTCGATGAAGGCTTTATCGTCGTCACTGAGATGGATCTCGGTCATTTCGATCTCCTTTTGTTCTCGTATAGCACGGCGATTTTCCGCTTCCAAGAGGGTAGCTGCGAAAGCCACTTCACTCGTCGGGATAGATATACCGCCGCTCATAGCGCAGGCCGAGGCTGGTAAGCAGCTCATAACCGATCGTGCCGGCGGCGCGGGCGACGTCGTCGAGGGCGACGTTTTGGCCGAACAGTTCGACATAGTCGCCGGCTGCAATGTCCGAGGCCGGGACATCGGTGACGTCGAAGATCGTCAGGTCCATTGTGATGCGGCCGATGACCGGAACCTTGCGGCCGGCGACGAAGCCGAAGCCGCCGTCCTTGACGGTCTGGCGCAGCGGCACGCCGGAGCCGGAGAGCGCGCGTTTGTAACCGTCCGCATAACCGGCGGAGACGATGGCGAGCCGGCTGTCGCGGGCAAGCTGATAGGTGCCCCCATAGCTGACCGTCTCGCCCTTCCGGCCGTCGCGGATCTGGATGACGCGGGCTTCCGCCTTGGCGACCGGCTTCATCGGGTTCGGCACGCCATTCACCGCCTCGCCGCCGTAAAGAGCGATGCCGGGGCGGGTGAGGTCGAAATGATAGTCCGGTCCCAGAAAGATCCCGGCCGAGGCAGAAAGACTCGTTTCAATCCCTTCGAAAGCCTCCGCAACCCTCTGGAAAGCCGAAAGCTGTTTCTGGTTGAGGGGCGAGGAGGGCGTGTCGCCGCTATGGAGGTGCGACAGCACCAGGACCGGCGAAAAGCTCGCCGGCCGCGACACGTCGTCGGCGAAGGCGATCGCATCCTCGAGCGGCAGGCCGAGCCGGTTGAAGCCGGTATCCACCTGCAGGGCGCAGGGGTGGTCGCCATACTCGGCCGTTACGCCCATCCAGAAGGCGAGCTGTTCCTCCGAGGCGAGAACCGGCACGAGGTCGTGTTCGAAGAACATCCGCTCCTGGCCGGGCCAGATCCCGGAAAGCACATAGATGCGGGCGTCCGGCGCATAGGCGCGCAGGGTGACGCCCTCCTGCACCACCGCCACGAAGAAATCCCGGGCGCCGGCCTCATAGAGCGTCGTGCCGCAATCCTCCAGCCCGAGCCCGTAGGCGTCCGCCTTGACCACGGCCGCCGCCCGCGCCGTCCCCGAGCGCCGTGCCATCTCCCGCCAGTTGTCTGCAAGCGCGCCGAGATCGACCGTCAGCCGGACGGGCGCGATATCGAAATCGTCGGGATAGGAAAGCTCGCTGTCGAAATCGGTCATGTCGGCTCGTTGGTCATGAGGACGGTTGCAACGATCCTACCGGTTTCGAAGGCAGGAAAAAGACCGCGCCGGCAAAATCCTTTGCGCTGCACAATCTTTTGGGCTGTGGATGCCGCAGACCCGTCGCAAGCGCTGGAATATGCCGGCCCCCCTCTGGCCTGCCGGCCATCTCCCCCTCAGGTGGGGAGATCCGCTGGGCGCCTGCTCACAGTCTCACGTCGAGCCTCTTCCATCCGAGCGCTGTCCCGCCTGAGGTATATTGGGAGCGAAGGTCGTGCCGCGGATAATCTCCCCACCTGAGGGGGAGATGGCCGGCAGGCCAGAGGGGGGCGGGCTGGCTCAAATATTGATGATGAACACCCAATCGCTCAGGCGATCCTACACTCACCATCGGCGGAAAAAGACATTGCCCACCGATCAATGCTCTTCGTACTGGGTAAAGCTCGGGTCGGCCAAATCGGCGAAGCGGGTGTATTCGGACTGGAAGGCGAGCTTGACGGTGCCGGTCGGTCCGTGGCGCTGCTTGGCGATGATCACGTCGGCCGTGCCCTTCACCTTGTCCATCAGCGCTTCCCATTCGGGATATTTCGGGTCGGCGATGTCGCGGGGTTCCATGTTCTTGACGTAATATTCCTCGCGGAACACGAACAGAACCACGTCGGCGTCCTGCTCGATCGAGCCGGATTCGCGAAGGTCGGAGAGCTGCGGGCGTTTGTCGTCGCGGCTTTCCACCTGGCGCGAGAGCTGCGACAGGGCGATGATCGGCACGTTCAGTTCCTTGCCCAGCGCCTTGAGGCCGGTGGTGATCTGGGTGATTTCCTGCACGCGGTTGTCGCCCTTGCCGGCGCCGGTCATCAGCTGGATATAGTCGACCACCAGGCAATCGAGGCCGCGCTGGCGCTTGAGGCGGCGGGCGCGGGCGGAAAGCTGGGCGATCGAGATGCCGCCGGTCTGGTCGATGAAGAGAGGAACCTTCTGCATCATCTGACTGCAGGCGACCAGCTTTTCGAAATCCGCCTCGGTGATGTCGCCGCGGCGGATCTTCGAGGAGGAAACTTCCGTCTGCTCGGAAATGATACGGGTGGCGAGCTGTTCGGCCGACATTTCGAGCGAATAGAAGCCGACGACGCCGCCGTTCTTGGCCTTGAACGAACCGTCCGGCTGCACTTCCGGCTCGTAGGAGGCGGCGATATTGTAGGCGATATTGGTGGCAAGCGAGGTCTTGCCCATGCCGGGACGTCCCGCGAGCACGATCAAGTCGGAGCGCTGCAACCCGCCCATCTTGCCGTCGAGCGACATGATGCCGGTCGAGATGCCTGAGAGATGGCCGTCGCGTTCGAAGGCCTGGCCGGCCATGTCGATGGCAAGCGCCACCGCGTCGTTGAACGACTGAAAGCCGCCGTCGTAACGGCCGTTTTCGGCCAGTTCGAAAAGGCGCCGTTCAGTATCCTCGATCTGCGTCTGCGGCGGCATGTCGAGCGGCGCGTCGAAGGCGATGTTGACCATGTCCTCGCCGATGGTGATCAACGCCCGGCGCAGCGCCAGATCGTAGATCGCCCGGCCATAGTCTTCCGCGTTGATGATCGACACGGCTTCGGAGGCGAGGCGGGCGAGATATTGCGCCACCGTGAGGTCGCCGACCTTGTCGTCGGCGGGCAGGAAGGTCTTGATCGTCACCGGATTGGCGGTCTTGCCCATGCGGATGATGTCGCCGGCGACCTCGAAGATCTTGCGATGCAGCGGCTCGTAGAGATGGACGGGCTTCAGGAAGTCGGAGACGCGGTAATAGGCGTCGTTATTGACCAGGATCGCGCCGAGCAGCGCCTGTTCGGCCTCGATATTGTTCGGGGCTTCGCGGTAATGCGGCTCTGCCGGCTGGACGTTGGCGAGCTTGCGTACTGCGTCGTTCATGGTTTTTTCCGTTCTGTCCCTTACCCCGGCAGTAGCCTTAAAGGCGTCCGGTCTGTCACGAAACGGTAATCTTGATTCCCACAGTAGTTCACAGGCCAAAGCACTGCATGAAGCAAAAAACGGTCGGAAACCGTGAATCTATTTGACTGTGCTCCCGGAGCGAATCGACTCGGATTTCTCTCTTTTTATAGCCCGAAAAAGACAAAAAAACGCCCGGGCCTTTGCAGGCCGGGCGCTCTTTGAAATGTCCGGGAGACGAGGATTATTCGTCGTCGCCGAAGCCGTCGGCTTCCGGATCGAAGAAATCTTCCGGACGCAGGGCATCTTCGTCGACGCCGTAGATGGCGTCGGCCGAGGTGAGGCTTTCACCCTGGGCCTGACGTTCGGCTTCTTCCGCCGAGCGGGCGACGTTCAGCTGAACCGAAACTTCGACTTCCGAATGCAGGTGCAGGGTGACCTTGTGCAGGCCGATTTCCTTGATCGGCGTGTTGAGGTCGACCTGGTTGCGGCCGATGGTGAAGCCTTCGGTTGCCAGCGCATCGACGATGTCACGAGCAGCGACCGAGCCGTAGAGCTGGCCGGTTTCGCCGGCGGCGCGCACGACGATGAAGGACTTGCCGTCGAGAACTTCGGCGACCTTGGAGGCTTCGCCCTTGCGCTCGAGGTTGCGGGCTTCGAGCGTCGCACGCTCGGATTCGAAGCGCTTCTTGTTGGCTTCGTTGGCGCGCAGCGCCTTGCCAAGCGGCAGGAGGTAGTTACGGGCAAAGCCGTCGCGGACCTTGACGGTTTCGCCCATCTGGCCGAGCTTCGGCACGCGTTCAAGCAGAATGACTTGCATGGTTAGGTTTCCTTTCGATCAGTCAATTCTTGTTGTCGGTCTTGTTGTCGGGGCTCGCGCCGCCTTTCAGCGGGGTCAGCGCGATCGTCCGCCGTGTATCGGAAAGCCCCAGGATGAGGATCGCGATCGCCGGCAGGACAAGCATGGAAGAGAGGTAGCAGAGGACGAGGACCGGGATGCGCCAGTCCTTGCCGAGGCTGCGGAAATGTAAGGAGGCGAAGCCCGCCAGCAGGAAGCCGGCACCGAACGTGCCGCAGATGGTGGCGCCGATCATCGCCGGAACGCCGCCGAGGAAGGCAAGCACGATGCCGCCGAGGAAGATGAAGATCGCATGCCGGTTCATGCGCAGCGCCGACGGCATGTCTTCGCGCGGCCGCAGCGCCCGGCCGGAGCGCGAGACGATGCGCACGGCGATGTAGAAGGAGGCAAACAGCAGCGCCACCCACACGCCACCCTGGACAAGCGGCAGCATCAGCACCAGAAGCGCCTTGGTCTGCGCCATGCCCGCGGCTTCCGGCGTGAAGGCCGGTTCCTGGGCCTTGAGGGCGGCGGTCATGGCGTCGACCAACTGGTCGGTGAGTTCCGGACCGTAGCCGATCGCAACCCCCAGCGCGATGACGGCGAGCGTCACCAGGCCGCAGAGATGCAGGAGGATGTCCGAGATCGGATACCAGGCCATCAGGTTGTCGGGACCGCCGAGTTCGGAGGCGGGACGCGCCAGATTGGCGAGATGCGACAGCCAGCCCGCCGGGATCAGCGTGAAGACCGCCATGGCGACCGCAAACAGCGGCGAAACGAGGATCGCCCCAAGGGCCGCGGCCGTCACGATGCCGACGATCGCGGCGCGATTGCCCCAGCCGAGGCCGGCGATGAAGATCGGGAGCGAGGAAGCGGCGTAAAGCAGGGACGCAAAAGACATCTGCGCATTCGCACCCAGCACGAGCAGGGTGGCGGCAATGCCGGCGAGAATGCCGGTAGGCAGCACTGTCTGGTTCTTGTTCGTCACGGTCTCGCTGTCCTGCTTTTTGAAGCAGTTAGGGGACAAGTCCTGAATCGGTATCTCAGGCACTTCATCCCCAACATGGGGTTTTGAAAGGTTCCGATCCGCGCCCATCGCGGAAGGGATGGACCCGCTGACTTTTGATCAGCGGGTCCGGTATTCGAAAATTACGCTACGACGTAGGGCAGCAGGCCGAGGAAGCGGGCGCGCTTGATCGCCTGGGCGAGTTCGCGCTGCTTCTTCTGGGAAACGGCCGTGATGCGCGACGGAACGATCTTGCCGCGCTCGGAAATGTAGCGCTGCAGGAGGCGAACGTCCTTGTAGTCGATCTTCGGCGCATTGGCGCCCGAGAACGGGCAGGTCTTGCGGCGGCGATGGAACGGACGGCGTGCCTGGGAGGAGGATGTGTCAGCCATGGTCTTTTCTCCTTAGCCTTTATTACGCACGGTCTTCGCGCGGACGGCGCTCGAAGCCGCCTTCACGCGGACCACGGTCCGGACGGTCGCCGAAGCCGCCTTCGCGGCGCGGAGGACGGTCGCCGAATTCGCGGCGCGGGCCACGGTCGTCGCCATCGCGGCGCGGACGGTCGTCACGGTCGCGCTTCTGCATCATCGCCGACGGGCCTTCTTCATGCTTTTCGACGGCGATCGTCATGTAGCGAAGAATGTCTTCGTTGATGCGCATCTGGCGTTCCATCTCGTGCACGGCCGGAGCCGGTGCGTCGATGTCCATCAGCGCGTAATGAGCCTTGCGGTTCTTGGCGATGCGGTAGGTGAGGGACTTGAGGCCCCAGTTTTCAATGCGCCCGACCTTGCCGCCGTTAGCTTCGATGACGCCCTTGTACTGTTCGACGAGGGCATCAACCTGCTGAGCGGACATATCCTGCCGGGCAAGGAATACGTGTTCGTAAAGAGCCATGTAAGCTTTGCCTTTTCTTGCGGTTGTCTACCCGGACCTCGGCGGCTAAGCCTCAACGACTGCTCCTGAACGGGCGAACCCAGGCAAGAAAAGTGTTGTATCGAGACGGTCGAGAGCGGAGACACGGGAGGCTTGGACCCTGTGGTCCCTGCGGCTTCCTTTTGAGAAACCTGCCCTCCGTTCAGCCACCAGCCAGAAGACCGGGTGTTTCGAACAGCGCGCTTATACGGATTTTTGCAGCGATGGCAAGGGGAAGGTTCGAAATCCGGCGTTCAGCCCGTTCCCGGCCCTAGTCCGGGCTCCAGTCGCCGCCTGCCTCCTGGCTTCGGCTGATGCGGTAGCCGACGCTTTCGAGCAGTTGTTCGGCGTTCAGAAGCATCGCCGCGGTCACCAGTGTAGAATCCCTGATCGCTGCCCCCAGTCTTAACTGGTCGAGGGCGAGAAGATGGAGCCTGCGCACCGGCTGGTCGCCGGTTTCGAGCTTCCGCAACTCGTCCAGCGGCAGGTCCAGTTCCGAGGCAAGCTCCTTCTGCGTCAGTTTGAGTTGCTTTCGACGCCTTGCGAACTCTCTTCGGGGCAGAACGGATTGCATGGCTTCGGCGCGTCGCTCCGTATCTGGAGGTGCACCGATTAGCGGTCTTTTTGCGGGCCGGAGCAAGTTGCCCATTGGAGGTAGACGGCTCCGGCCCTTGGGCGTCGCTGGAATGTCACTCGTTAGAGCGGCACCTTAGAGCGGCATTGGATAGAGCCGGTGAACCTTGGCGATGTCGGCGAACACGTCGTCCGACAGCGTCAGGTCGGCGGCCGCCATGTCGTGCTTCAGCTGGGCCATCGACGTCGCGCCGATGATGGCCGCCGCCATGAACGGGCGCGACAGGCAGAAGGCGAGCGCCATCTGGGCAAGGTCGAGGCCGTGCTTGGCCGCGACCTCGATATAGGCCTTCACCGCCGGCTCCTGATAGGGTGTCAGGCGGCCGCCGAGATCCTTGTTGATCGTCGCCCGCGATCCTTCCGGCCTTGCGCCGTTCTGGTACTTGCCGGTCAGCAGGCCGGCGGCGAGCGGCGAATAGGCCATCAGCCCGACGCCCTCGTGATGGGCGACTTCGGCGAGGTCGAGATCGAAATGCCGGTAGAGGAGATTGTATTCGTTCTGTAGCGAGGCGATGCGCGGCAGGGCCTTCTTCTCGG